>Ga0182024_10011602_pt1 | contig 17641 bp, 15 predicted proteins | sample P32metaG_FD_120480 | JGI IMG/M metagenome (GOLD analysis project Ga0182024, IMG submission 120480) | Permafrost microbial communities from Stordalen Mire, Sweden - P3-2 metaG (Illumina Assembly) | ecosystem: Environmental > Terrestrial > Soil > Wetlands > Permafrost | place: Sweden: Stordalen... | reverse complement strand
TCCGATCACGACATCAACTTCGCGAAACTATTTGCCCAGAAGGTGACGCGGAAGGCGACTCCGTGTGTGGCGCTGGTGGGAAGCAGTTTGGGTTCGGCGGGGGTGGTCTTTGCCCAGACTCCGTCGATGGCGGTAACGCCCGCGCCTGGCAACGCATTTGACATGGGAGCGCTGCTTAAGCAGGTATTGAGTTCCGTCGGAGGACGCGGCGGTGGAAGCCGAGATTTCGCTCAAGGTGGAGTTCCGCCAAATTCCGATGTCGAGCAGATTTTGCGCGAGGCGGCGGTTACAATCGGAGCCTGATCCCTGCGGCTTTTGGGATGAAATTCTGTGAAGCGGAGGCACAGGCGTCTCGCTCGTCTGGCCGGGCGGGGACGCCCGGCGTTCCACTGGCAATCTCGACAGGGCAGGCGGAAGGTTCTTGACTCCAAGTCTCTCAATGCTTGAACCGCGGCTAATACTCGTTAACCTCTTGATCAAGCTGGGCGTGGCTGCCGCAGTGTCGAGTGCGCTGGTGCGCTCCAAAGAATTTAAGAATCTACTCTTCCGCGAGCACCGCAACACGCGGGACAAAATTTATCTCGCGCTTTGGATGGCGATCCCGATCGCGCTCGGCGTATGGATTCGGTCGAGTGTAAAAAGTTTTCTCGCCGGAGATCTCTCACTTGAAACGGCGCTGCTGCTCGGGGTCGTGGGCGGCCGCCTTGCCGGTGGATTCGGCGGCGCGCTGCTCTCGCTACCTGCAGCGCTTCATGGTGAATGGGCTTGTCTGCCCTTGAACGTTATAGCTGGAATCATCGCCGGGCAGCTACGCCGATTTGCGCCTGAGCAGGAAGATATCTGGTCGTTCTCGCCTTTTATCGATCTCACGCTGTACCGTATCATTCGCCGGAACCTTCCGCGTCCACGCGTCTTCGACTGGCAGATCGCATTTTTTGTAACCATCGTCGGCTTACGTTTCATGCAGACGGAAATCTGGCGCTTCTGGCCGAACGCAATCTTCAGCCTGGAAAGTCCCGAGCTATGGATTGGAAATAGCGCAACCCTCAACGGCTATTTAGTCGAGAGTGCCATCTATCTCACGGTCGTCATGGTGGTTGGCACGGAGCTGAAAATCTTTAACAGCGTCCGCATCCAGATCAAGCTCGAAGAGCAGGAGCGGTTGCTGCTGCAGGCGCGCATGATGGCGTTGCAGAACCAGATTAATCCGCACTTCCTTTTTAATACTCTGAATTCTATTTCGTCGCTGGTGCGGTTTGATCCGGATACGGCGCGCGAAATGATTTTGAAGCTGGCTACCATTCTTCGGCGGCTGCTCCATAGCACCGATTCATTTGTGCCGCTGCGCGAGGAAGTGGAGTTCATCGACAATTACCTCGACATCGAAGTGGTACGGTTTGGCAAAGACAAGCTGATGGTCGTCAAGGATCTTGATCCCGCGTCGCTTGAAGCCATGGTTCCGAGTATGCTGCTGCAACCGCTGGTAGAAAACTGCATTAAACACGGACTCGCTCCCAAGATCGAAGGGGGAAGTATTACGCTGCGCAGCCGGATAATTAAGTCGCGTCTCGTAGTGGAAGTGGAAGATGATGGCGTCGGCATGGGAACTGCGCAACTGCTTGAGCAACCCGAGGGCCTGGGGAGTGGGGGCATCGGCATCGCGAACGTTGCCGAACGCCTGAAAGTTCTTTACGGCGACACGGCCAAAATGATCATCGAAAACCGTGAAGGCGGAGGCACTTTGGTTCGCTTACGCCTGCCCATTCTTCCGGACTCGGAAGAGCTTATGACGACTTCGACGATTGCTCCAACACCTTTCGGTAAAAGTCTTCGTAAAGCGGAATGATTTTGCTGGAGCAATATTTTGCCTGAGCGGAAGCGCGCGCCCGTTTTCCCATCGCCCGCAACTCGGACTCATCGCCCAGCAACTCTATGGCGTAGCGCGCCATTGTTTCCACGTCGCCCACGTCGGCCATGAAGCCATTCACACCGTGTTCGATCACTTCAGGCACCCCACCGGTGCGGGTCGCGATCGGAACCACCTCACAAGCCATTCCTTCGAGGGCAGCCAGGCCAAAGCTTTCGAGTTCGCTCGGCATCAACAGCACGTCGGAGATAGCGAGCTTCTCGCGGATCTGATCTTGTTTACCCAGAAACAAGACATGTTTCTGAATCCCTTTTTGCACTGCCAGCCACTCTGCTTGAGAACGATCGGGCCCGTCACCGATCAGCAGAAGCTTGGATGGAATTTTCTTGAGCACGCGGTCAAAAATTTCGATTACATCGAGCACGCGTTTCACCGGGCGGAAGTTGGAGAGATGCACGAGTAGACGCTCGTCATTGGAGACGTATTCGAAGCGCTTGTCGAGCCATTCGGTTTTTCGCACGTATTCGTCGCAGTTGACGAAGTTTGGAATGACCTCAATCTGATTTTTGATATCAAAAATATTAAGCGTGCGATTCTTCAGGTATTGCGAGACGGCGGTCACCCCATCGCTCTGCTCGATAGAAAAGCGCGTGATGGGAAGGTAGGACCGGTCGAGGCCGACTAACGTGATATCCGTGCCGTGTAAGGTGGTGACGAACGGTAGATTCTTTCGCGGCGGAGTTGCAGCGAGCATTTGCTTCGCGAGCATCGCGCTCACCGAGTGGGGGATCGCGTAATGCACATGCAATAGATCGAGTTCGTAAAGCTGAGAGACCTCGGCCATGCGCGTAGCGAGCGCGAGGTCGTAGGGAGGGTATTCGAAGAGGGGATAGCGGGTGACCTCGACCTCATGATAATGGATGTTCGGTTCGGGTCCGGTGAGCCGGATAGGCTGGGAATATGAGATGAAATGAATCTCGTGATCGCGGCGGGCTAGCTCAAGGCCGAGTTCGGTGGCAACGACTCCACTGCCGCCGTAGGTGGGATAACAGGTGATTCCAATCTTCAATGCGCCTCCGGATGCGAGTCCAAAGATATCATCATTGGAATTGGATTCGCGGCAGTGGCAAGGGATGCAGCGATGGGAGGAGGAATTTTGTTGAGCGCTCGGGCAAAACGAACATCAGTACGCCGTTGGCAAAATGCAGAGGTCATTCGCTCTGCTCAGGCGCCCTTCTCAGGCCGGCAATAAAACGTATGGTGCGACCGGGCGGGAACGCCCGGTACTCCATCATTAGCTAATCTTAGAGCTAGTCTTTGCTTGGTTTTTTGGGGGTCAAGTCGCAGGCCTGCCGCACTCTATCTAAATTCAGTCCGGCAGGGGAAAACTCCGCGATTTGCCGTCCGCTTCGCGTGGGGAGCGCGATATTAAAAACCTGCGCGTTAATCAAACCTCGCACGGTGCCTTTGTCCATGGACAGAAAGTTTCGTCCGCCGGCCCAGTTCCAGCCTTTATAGAAATGCGTGTCATCAATTCGCACTTCCACTTCCAACTGGGGCTGTCCCCAGAAGCCGGGACGGTTCGGCGGAGGCAGCCTGACCCCGGGATTGAAGTCGGCGAGCTTAAGTTTGCCATTGTTGCAATACAGATTTACTCTGGGCCGGTAGTTCGGATCCTCACGAAAATAATTGTCGGACTGGAGTTGAAAGCGCACTTTCGTTGCGCCGGTCATCTTGTCGGTGGACGTAAACTCCACCCAGTTGCCGCCCGCGTTGACGCCGTCCGCTTCATCCTGATAAGGACTCATGGCGCCCTTCTGAGCGCAGGCGAATGACGCCGCTCCCATCATAAGAAATAAATAGACGGCTGCCGTCGATAAGCGGGAATGAATTGCCCCGCGAAACAAGCGTGATAGTTTCACTGTCTCCTCCACCAATTGCACTTTTACATGCGATTAATCTATATAGTATTGAACCCAAAAATGCGTGAAAAGTTGTATCGGATGTACTCCGCAATCGTGAGTACCATGGTCACAACGTCCATCAGCCAAGCGCCGAGATCAAGCCCGATAGATTTTGGAAGGAGTCTCTAAATGAATAAGGACGAGAACTGGCCCGCGTTGCCGCTGGAAGAATGGCAGCCCACTTACAAAACTCTACACATGTGGACGCAGATCGTGGGCAAGATCCGGCTCACCCTGACGCCGTTGCAAAATCACTGGTGGAATACTGCGTTCTATGTAAATGAGCGCGGCCTGACGACGTCATCGATCCCCTACCGGGGCGGCGCATTTGAAATTCAATTTGATTTTGTGAACCATCGCCTGGAAGTGAAGACGTCCGGCGGCGAGAGAAGTTTGCCACTTTCGCCAAAGTCAGTTGCTGCTTTTTACCGCGAGCTTTTTTCGCAGTTGCGAGAGCTTGGAGTTGATGTCCAAATCAATCTTAAGCCCCAGGAAGTTCCCAACCCCATTCCGTTCGATCAGGATGACACCAATGCATCGTACGACCCGATTTACGCCAATCGGCTATGGCGCATTTTGCTGTCTACCGACAGCGTGTTCCAGGAATTTCGATCCCGATTCGTTGGCAAGTCCAGTCCTGTTCACTTTTTTTGGGGAAGCTTTGACCTGTGTTGCACCCGGTTTAACGGTCGCCCCGCTCCGCCGCGGAAGGGAATCATTACCTCTGAGGCCTACTCGCATGAGTGTATAAGTGTTGGCTGGTGGCCGGGCGGTGGCGGCGCGGCGGGGCCGGCATTCTACGCTTATGCAGCTCCCGAGCCGAAGGGTTGTGGGGAGCAGCCGGTGAGCCCGGTTAAAGCTGCCTACTCGGGCCAACTCCGTGAGTTCCTGTTGATGTACGACGACGTGCGCACAGACCGCAGCCCCGGCGCCGCGATCATGGAGTTCGCGGAGAGCACTTACGAAGCAGCGGCGAGGCTTGCAAATTGGGACCGCTCGTCGTTGGAGCGCCATTCGGTTAATCCGATCGTCCGTTGACTAGAGCATGCCTCGTTCGTAATATGGAGCGTCCCCAGAGATAGGCATTTGTGAATTTTCTAATTTTCTAAATGATCGGCCAGACCATCTCGCACTACCGCATTCTGGAGAAACTTGGCGGTGGCGGGATGGGCATTGTGTATAAGGCCGAGGACGTCAAACTCGGCCGCTTCGTCGCCCTCAAGTTCCTGCCGGAGAATGTCGCCGCCGATCCTCAGGCGCTTAGCCGTTTTCAGCGTGAAGCCAAGGCTGCCTCGGCTCTCAATCATCCAAACATCTGCACCATCTATGAGATCGACGAAGCCGATGGCCGCGCCTTTATTTCCATGGAACTGCTGGAAGGTCAGACTCTCCGCCACAGAATCAACGGAAAAGCATTGGACGTCGAAACCCTGCTGTTGCTCGGAACCGAGATTGCCGATGCCCTCAATGCCGCGCACGCCAAGGGCGTTGTTCATCGCGACATCAAGCCCGCCAACATTTTCGTTACGGATCAAGGCCATGCCAAGGTCCTTGATTTCGGACTAGCTAAAGTTGCGACCGCATCCGGTTCGCCGAGCCAGATCGCCACCGACAACACGCGCACCATCGACGAGCAGCACCTGACGAGTCCCGGCTCTACTCTCGGAACCGTCGCTTACATGTCTCCCGAGCAGGTGCGAGGCAAAGAACTTGATAGCCGAACGGATTTATTCTCGCTAGGCGCTGTCCTCTATGAAATGGCGACGGGCACGCTGCCCTTCCGCGGTGAAAGTACCGGAGTGATTTTCAAAGCTATTTTGGATGCTGCGCCGACGTCTGCCCTGCGGTTGAATCCCGATCTGCCAGTTGAGTTGGAACGAATCCTCAACAAGTGCCTGGAAAAGGATCGCAACCTGCGATATCAGCATGCGTCCGAGATTCGCACCGACCTGCAACGGGCAAAGCGCGACACCGATTCGGTAAGCGGCGCGTTGCCGGCTGCGGTCACCGAAAAATCGCGAGTCGTCACGCGCTCCAAAATATTCATTGCCGCAGTGGGAGCTCTACTCCTGCTGCTAGCGGGATTTGCCGGTTATCGTTGGTATACGGCGCGCGCCGCATCCTCCTCGACAGCGCCAGCGGGCAAGCCTTCAATCGCCGTGCTGCCGCTGCAAAATCTCAGCTCCGATCCCGATGGCGCATACTTCGCCGACGGCATGACCGATGAAATCACGACCAAGCTTTCCAAAATCCAGGGAGTCAACGTAGCTTCGCATTCCGCCGTCACCGCTTTAAAAAATTCCCAAGCCGACGCAGCCGACACCGCACGGCGACTCGGCGTCCGCTACCTCATCGAAGGCAGCGTCAGAAGGTCGGGAGATCAGATGAGAATCAACGTCCATTTGGTCGACTCGTCAACCGGGTTTGATGCGTGGGCGGAAGACTTCACCGGCGAGACGAAGGATGTGTTCTCATTGCAAGAGCAAACCGCGCTGAAGATTGCCCAGGCCCTTGACCTGAAGCTGAGTCCGCAGGAAAAGCTGGTATTAAACCGTCGCTACACGCAAAATCCGCGGGCGTACGAAGCCTACCTTATTGGGCGAGCGCTTGCAGAGCATGACGACGAGCCCGAGAAGTTAGAAGCCGCTCGCAGCCATTTCGAGCAGGCGCTGAAGTTCGACCCGGAGTATGCTCCCGCTTTGGCCGGTCTCGCGCAGGTGGAAGGCTACTACTATCGCAACGTCGATTCACAGCAAATTCATCTAGAGCGTGCCGATCAACTTGCCCAACGAGCGGTTGCCGCCGCACCAGATCTAGTGGAGGCGCAAATTGCTCTTGCTTACGCTCACGGCTGGAAGTACGAGTATGCCAAGGCGGCGGAAATCCTTCGGGAAGCCGTCCGGTTGGACCCGGAGAATTCGCACGGGTGGGACTCGCTTTCGTGGGTTCTTGCCTATGAGCAGCCACCAGAGGCTGTCGAAGCAGAAAAAGCTGCGCGCGAGGCGATTCGTCTGGAGCCGTCGCTTCCCGTCGCCTACTATCATCTCGGCCGCGCGCTTCTCATGCAGGGGCGCTATGGGGAGGCCAGCAAAGCCGTCGAGCGGGCAGCTGAATTGGGAGATGCTACCTATGCGGATTTAGGAGAGGGTCAGGTTGATCTCGCGCAAGGCAACTATGATGCGGCAATAGCACGGCTAACGAAGCATGGAGAACCGAAAGAGGCGATCAACACCTACTTTCTGAGCGCCGCCTACGCCGCAAAGGACGACAAAGAAAAAGCTTTGGCCGAGCTGCAAAGGACGCTCAATCTTGGTTACCGCGATTTCACGTCCATTGAAAACAGCCCGTATTTTGCTTCGTTGCGACCTGACCCCCGCTTTCGGGAGCTTATCCTGCGCTACCGGCAGTAACTAAACTTTCGGCGGTGGAGGCGGAGTAAATTGTGCCAGATCGGCTAACCCCAAAACTCCTTCGATGTTGCTGATCTTCTTTTCGGCATCCTCAAAACCATCTTTCCCGAACATTTTGTGTTCGATGTCTTCGAATTGATCTGAGATTTCATCGAGTTGCTTGTTGGAAAAGTTTTTCTTCCACGCCGGAAAAATAATCGTGTCCTCGCGCGCCGCGTGATTCTCATACATGAGCACAAACGTCTCCAGTACTTTGGCCAGCGGTTCCGCGTGCGCCGCGCTGATCTTGGAACCATTTGTAACCGCGAGCACATAATCAGTAACCTCGCGCCCGCGATTATGTTGCGCCGTCAAGATGTTCGCGTAACGCTCCAACTCCGCACCTTGTTTTCGAACCAGCGGGAAGATGTGTTGCTCTTCCAGCATTTTTTCGTGATAGTCCTCACCGAAGGCGCGAAAGAGTTGAGCTGTTTGCCGCAACGCCGCCGGGTCGACGCCCGCGGGATTCTGCCGCAGCCTAGGCACGGTTTCAAAGTAAACGAGCAGCGCGCGCCGAATCACGCCGTGCTCCCGCATCAAGTCTTCGGCGGCGGTGACCTCAGGCTCCTTTTCAACGGTCTTAGCTGCAGACGCGGGAAGAACCAGCCAGCTGCCCGGCGCAATCACTGCGGTAGAAGCGGCGGCCAGCATCGCAGCGTTGCGAAGAATATCGCGTCGATTCAAATCTGTTTTCATGAATATCCTTTATGACCCTTTCAGCTTCAACCCGGACATGAAAAGTAGTGATCTTTCGCTTGCTAGGATGCAACATCCCCTGCACCCGTTGCTGGTATCTTAAATGCGCCGCGGACACGTCGATTCGTTTTCAAAAAAAAAGATTCGGGCTTGAACTCATTAACCAATTCCCAAAATTAGAGATCAATATTGACCGTTTGTCCTTACCGATATGTGCGATAGTTGTAAAAGCAACACTGCAGCCGCGCATTTCGCGGGTCGTGCAAGAAAGTGACTGCTAAGTTCTGGTCCGGCGGATGATTCATCCGTTGACCTGTTTCCCCTGGGGAGCTATCGAGTGCCAAAACGTGAGTGTTCTGACTGCGGAGGCGAGCTCGTTCTCGCTGTCCGTGCCAATCAATCCCAACCCGATAACGAGCCGAGCCTGATGGGCAGCGCTTCCACCAACTGGAGATGCAGCACGTGTGGCAGCACCTTTACCGCAGCCCAGCTACGGGAAGACAAGCGAGAACGGGCAAAACAACTATAAATTGCGGTTTGCACCTTAGATTCCCCCCTCCCCCAGCTCCATATCGGTGCAGAACCAAGTGATGTGCCCGTCCGCGACGGTATGGCGTCAGTGGGCCTAACGCTCCGCGGCTTTGCTCTCTAAAACTATCTTCGGTTGTTCAGTGACTTCGGTTACTTGCCTCGAGTGACGGATGCTGCGACGATGCGGAAGATTTCATATTGGAGGTACTCAGCGGTGAATCGTAAAACTCTCTTTACCGCGTTAGCTTGCGCGCTGTTGGTCTTCAGCATGCTCGGTTGCGGAACAACCAACCACCTGCAGAGCATCGAGCTGTTTGGCTCCGGGACCACTGGCGCCCTCGAGATCAAAGGCTGGGGTGGAACACTACAATTGCAGGCCATCGGCACCTATAGCAGTGGGAAGACCAAGAACCTAAGCAATATGGTCACCTACGCGGTGACGCCCGATGGCAATGATTCGAGCGGCAATGCGCTGCTGGCTCCGCCTCAGACTGTGCAGTATAGCCCTGCCGGGCTGCTCACGGCGGTGGATCCTGCGGTTTGCACCTTCCTCAATATAGGCACTGCGACCTCGCCTTCCTGGGTCTTGAGTGGCTCGTACAAAGTTCTTGCTACTTTCGAAGGCATCACCTCACAGCCATTGCAAGTCGCCGTCGCTTCCGCTGTTCCGGCGGGCCAAACGCAGTGCGGTCCGTAGACAGAATTTTCGATTTCTCCATAGGGTGACCGACCGAGGGGATAGCTTCATCGCTATCCCCATCGTTTTTGGCGAAACGTAGGTCGATGCCCGCGCGATTGCTGTGCCCCGCGCTTTTTTCAGCCTACTCGAACATCTTCCTTGATCGATAATTTAATCGACAGTACGGCTCGACAGTTCGATTGATGGTTTGAGCGACTTTTCGCTAGCCCGTATAATCCAGACACTGTTGCGAATACAATCGTCGCTTATGTTAGACAACTCAACTTTTGAAGCTATCTGCGGATGAAAGTTCGCCCCGGCATTGAGCTATCCAGCCAATCGGACATTGGCTGCATCCGTCAAAATAACGAGGACTCCTTTGGCTATTGGGAGCCTGAAGACGACCGCGAATTCCTCCGGAAGGGGCGGTTGGCGGTCGTAGCGGACGGGATGGGAGGCTACGAAGGCGGTCAGGAGGCCAGCCGTTTGGCAGTTGCGACGCTAATCGACGTGTATCGCGATTTCCCCGGGGACGACCCGAGGGAAGCGCTGGTCGAGGCTTTACAGTCAGCCCACGAGGAGATCAGGAAGTATAGTTTTGACCATCCAGAATTACGAGGCATGGGAACCACCTGCACGGCGGTTGGAATCATAAACGGCCCGATTGGGGCCACGAACGACACCACTTATGCATCGCTTTTTTTTGTTCATGTCGGCGACACGCGGCTGTACATGATCCACGACGGAAAAATAAGAAGGGTAACGCGCGACCACTCCTACGTTGGGCGACTCATCGAAGCTGGAATGATCAGCGAACAGCAGGCCGAAGTTCACCCGCAGCGCAACATTCTGACTTCGGCGGTCGGAACCAATCCCGAACTGGTCATGGATGCGCCGGAACAGCCCGAGCCCTTGCGCGCCGGCGATGTATTGCTGATCTGCAGTGACGGGCTTTGGGGACAGGTACACGATTCTGAAATTCTCGGCGCCGTAAACAATAAGCCCGCCGAACAGGCCGCCCGCGAACTGATTGCACTTGCTCGCGAGCGCGGCGGCCCCGATAACATCACAGTCCAAATCCTTCGCTTGCTGTGACAATCGCCGTGCGCAATTACATGGAGCAGACGATCCTCTCTCCTCTCCCCGGGTATTGGCGAAGAGGAATGGCCCAGCCATGAACTACAAAGCCTTGCACCAACCTGACACCCCATTCCTTCCTCCCGGATAAGCTGCTCAAAATAAGGCATCCGATCGCGCGCGGCAGTGCTGGCATTTGGCAATCCACTTGCATTACGATAATGTCTATTAAGGACATAGAGATAGTTGGAAGAATGACATCGGGCTCATGAAAATCTTGCAAAAATGGCTCTGCGGCCGCAATCGATGGCCACAATCGTTGAAAGACCGCTTTTTAGTCTTCGGCGGCGCTCATCGGATTCACCCCCTCGCTCACCCAAGAAGTCTTTTCGTCCTGACTATGCTCTCGCATAAAGAACGCCATGACTAAGCGGCACATCTTTGCTCTTTTCGCTTCAATCTTGCTGATGACAGGGTGGATCGGCGCCCAGACCGTAGTTCGGGTCGGCGCTTTTCCGAACGTCACTCATCCGCAGGCGATGGTGGGCAAAAATAATGCGTGGTTTGAAAAGGCGATGGGCCCCCAAATCAAAGTTGAGTGGAAGAGTTTTAATGCCGGGCCTTCTGCAATCGAAGCTCTGTTTGCAGGCGCCGTCGACATGACATATATCGGCCCCAACCCCTCTATTTCCGGTTATCTTCGCTCCAACGGAGAGGCGCTGCGAATTGTGGCAGGTGCGACCAGCGGCGGGGCCGCGCTCGTGGTGCGTAATGATTCGGGCATTCAGAAGCCGGAAGATTTTCACGGCAAGAAGGTTGCGTCGCCGCAGATGGGCAACACTCAGGACGTGGCGCTGCGCGCATGGTTAAAAGCGAATGGCATGAAATCGACGGACAGGGGAGGCGATGTCCAGGTCATTCCGCTGGCGAACCCAGATCAGTTGACTCTCTTTCTAAAAAAGGAGCTTGACGCCGCATGGGCGCCGGAACCGTGGGCAACGCGCCTGATCAAGGAAGGGAATGGCCGTTTGTTCCTGGACGAACGAACACTATGGCCGAACGGTCAATTTATTGCCGCCCACGTTATTGTGCGGACGCAATTTTTAAAGCAGCACCCCAACCTGGTGAAGAACTGGATTCGTGCGCACGTGGAGTTGACCGATTGGATCAACGGGCATTTGCCCGAAGCCAAGCAGTTGCTCAACCAGCAAATTGCAAAAGAGACGGGGAAAGCGCTGCCAGCCGCGGTATTGGACGAAGCGTTTAGCCGTATGACAGCGACCTATGATCCGCTCCGCGGATCGCTGATGAATGCCGCGAAGTCCGCATTTGAAGCTGGTTATCTGGGCCGCCAGATGCCCGATCTGTCGAATCTGTACGATCTTTCGCTTTTGAATCAGGTATTAGCGGAAAAAGGGAAGAAAGCAATCCAATGAGCACCCAGCCTCACAATTCGTTTTCGACAGCAGCGCGAATGATCGGTCCTGCTAGCGGTCGCGCCAGTCTTCATCACGGCAAGCCCTATTCCCCGGTGACGACAGTTCCAAGGCGTCCGCCCGCCGATGTCATCGTGCCAAAAGTTGCTCTGGATTCAATCTCGCTTAGCTACAAAACGACTTCCGGAGAACGGTTACTGGCGCTCGACAATATCAGCCTTGAAGTCAAGGCAGGCGAGTTTCTCTGCATCGTGGGTCCTTCGGGATGTGGAAAGTCGACGCTTCTGCATTTGATTGCCGGACTGCATCCGCAGACCTCGGGCAACGTTTTCGTGGATGGCACTCCGGTGAATGGACCAGGAACGGATCGCATTCTCATCTTTCAGGAACTCGGCCTTTTCCCGTGGCTGAGGGTCGGGGGAAACATCGAGTTTGGCATGAAGATGAAAAATATCGGCAAAGCTGAGCGCGAAGAGAAGGTTCAATATTATTTACGCCTGGTCCATCTTTCAAAGTTCAGGGACAGCTACATTCATCAGCTGTCGGGCGGAATGCGGCAACGCGTTGCGCTGGCAAGAGCACTCGCGACCGACCCCGACGTTCTGCTGATGGACGAGCCCTTCGCGGCCCTCGACGCGCAAACCCGCGATCTGCTGCACGATGAGTTGGAACGCATCTGGGCAGAGACTGGACGCACCATCATTTTCGTCACCCACAATGTTCGCGAAGCGGTGAGGCTGGGCGATCGCGTAGCGTTGCTCACGTTCCGTCCGGGACAGGTGAAGCAAGAATTTCCGGTGAACCTGCCTCGTCCGCGTCACATGGAACAGCCCGACGTAGCGCGAACTGCCGGCACCATCTTGGATTGCCTGCGGACCGAGATCAACAAGTCGCTGGAAGCGGAGTACGCCGATGAAAAAAATCGCTAAGCAGGTAGTTTTCTATTCCGCGCTCCTCGTCCTTTGGACGCTTCTCGCCAAACTGCATATTTGGCCGCCCTATTTCTTTCCTCCGCCTTGGGGAGTGGGGCACGCGCTATGGGATGGATTTGCCGATCACAGTTTTTGGATTGGTATCGCCGTTACCATGAAGCGAATGCTCATCGGCTACAGCTTGTCCATCGTCATTGGCCTGATTCTCGGTTTGGCGATATCGAGTAATAAATTTCTCGAAGAAACGCTCAGCGGTTTGCTGGTGAGTTTGCAGTCTCTGCCCAGCATCTGCTGGATTCCGCTTGCCGTCCTATGGTTTGGACTGACGGAGAAGGCAATTCTTTTTGTCGTGCTGATGGGCTCGTTACTGTCCGTCACTATTGCCATGGAAGACGGCCGCAAGCAGATGCCGAAAATCTACGGCATGGCAGGCCGCAACCTGGGAGCTAGCGGCTTCCGTCTCTTCTGGTCTGTCCTGCTGCCCGCAAGTTTGCCCTTCATCGTGAACGGCATGAAGCAAGGGTGGGCTTTCGCGTGGCGCTCGCTGATTCAGGCCGAAATGATTTTTCTCAGTCTTGGCCTTGGCCAATTGCTGATGATGGGCCGCGATCTAAGCGACATGAACCAGGTGATGGCCGTGATGATCGTGATTATTATTCTCGGCTTCGCTGTGGATGGCCTGATCTTTCGCAACTTGGAGCGGCGTCTCCAATTGAAGTACGGGCTGACCACTTAAGGTCCCTAAAACGCATCACTGATAATCCGGATCAAAGGAGCATTTTTAATGTCAACGGACAAGTCCTCTACAACTCCCTCAAGCAAGGGAACCTCGTTTTCGCTAGACACATGGGCGCTCATTGTCGCCATGTTGCTGGCTCTGGCCGTCAGATTCGACATTCTAAAAAACGTCCCATGGTAGTTGCGACAATCCTCAACTCTCGTTTCTGATGGAGAAAGTTTATGGCATCCTCAATTTCCCTACCGCGCGCGGAGTCTACAAATCCGCTGCTCAATGCGTTGAGAATTGTGCCTGGCATTCTTTTGCTGGCTGGGATCGGCTACGCCGGTAAAATTCTCGAGCACTCGGTTAACGCCTATGCCAAATCACACCATTGGACGTTTCCTAACATTGAGTACGTTCTTTGGGCGATTCTCATCGGCCTGATTATTTCCAATATCTTGGCAATCCCCAAAATTTTTCAACCTGGCATCGCCACCTACGAGTTCTGGCTAAAACTCGGGATTGTCCTTTTGGGCACACGCTTTGTATTGGCCGATGTTCTGAAACTGGGTGGAATAAGTCTGGGACTCGTCGTGATTGAAATCACGCTTTCGCTGGCCTTGATGACCCTCTTGGGCCGATTGTTCAAGCTGAAGCCGAAGCTCACATCGCTGCTTGCCATCGGATCAGCAGTCTGCGGCGTTTCCGCGATCATCGCCGCCAAGGGCGCTATCGATGCCGACGACGAAGACTCCTCTTTCGCGATCGCCGCAATCCTGGCGCTTGGAGCGCTATCACTCTTCACATTTCCTGCGATTGCGCACGGCTTGCACATGACCGATGTCTCCTACGGATTATGGGCCGGCCTCGGAGTCGACAATACGGCGGAAGCAACCGCCGCCGGCGCATTGTATTCGGATGCCGCAGGCAAAGTTGCGGTGCTCGCCAAAACGGCACGCAATGCCATGATCGGATTCGTTGTCCTGGGATACGCTCTCTACTGGTCTGGACGAGGCCAAGCCGAAGCCATCACAAACAAAGCTGCCTTCCTGTGGAAGAAGTTCCCCAAATTTGTTCTTGGCTTTCTGCTGATGTCGTTACTCGTCGGCTTCCATGCATTCAGCAAGGGACAGGTCGCGTCGCTTGGGAATCTGTCAAAATGGGCATTCCTGCTCACTTTCGCCGGGGTCGGGCTTCGCACTAACTTGCGCGATACGTCGAAGCAGGGCTTACGTCCCTTTATCGTGGGCGCGCTAGGCGAGGTTTTGATTGCATGCCTGACCCTGGGTTTGGTGGTTGGCGCAAATCGAATATGGGGCCTGTGAGACATTTGGCGCACGGGATTTGGCCTCTTTCCATTTCCGATGAATTCATTTCTAATGCTCGGCTATGATTCGCGGAATAATTCACAACCTTGGGCCCTTGGGATTTGCGCTGTTCTTGGTGGTAACGATCACCCGGCCCGCTTTCGCTGCCGATCCTGACTCGCAGCGGCAAATGGCGGATCGCCTCATCACCGAAGCACTCAAACCTTCCGCCATAGAAACCAATCTTCGCCGCTTGACCGACGAGATCGGCGGACGCATTCCGGGTACTCCGGCATTTCAGCGGGCGGTGGACTGGGGAGTAGAGGCGCTAAAGATAGCGGGCGCCGACAACGTCCACACGGAAGAGTTCAGCATTCAACATTCATGGGCGGAGGGTTCTACGTCCATGACTGCATCGCTATATTCCGGAACGACATTCCCCGTTCGTGCCGTCTCGGTCGCGTGGGCTCCAGCGCTCGCGTCCGCCAAGCATGTTCCTATCGTGGATGTGGGAGAAGGCTCCGCCTCGGAATTCGCCAAAGTTGGCGACATAGCCGGACGAATCGTTCTGGTCCACTCCAAGGTGCTTGTGACTTGGGACGATCTTTTCGCTGAATACGAGCGGGCTCCTGCCGTGATCGCGTTGGCGGTGAAGGGGAAGGCGAAAGCAATCGCATTTATGGCGACCCGTGATCACGGGATTCTCTACCGTCACACGAACTCCGTGAACGGTGAAATTGATGCGCTTCCGCAATTAATGATCGCCCGCGAAGATGGTGAGAGGATTGCCCGCTTGCTGGCCGCGGCAAACCCGGTGTGGGCGGATATTGCAATCCCCAACAAAATTGGCCCAGCTTTTAAAACCTGGAATGTAGTCGGCGAGATCCGCGGCAGCGAAAGGCCAGACGAATTTGTAGTATTAGGCGCGCATCTGGATTCCTGGGAACTTGGTACTGGCGCGCTGGACAATGGTTGTAATGCCGCGTTGGTAATTGATGCGCTGCGAGCCATCAAAGCCTCCGGCCTGGCGCCCAAGCGATCGATCCGCTTCATCCTCTTCTCTGGCGAAGAAGAAGGATTGCTTGGCTCGCGCGCCTATGCAACGGCGCATCGCCGCGAACTCGATAAAGCTGCAGCGGTAGTCATTTTCGATTCCGGTAGCGGGAAGACTACAAGCTTCTCAACCGGAGGCCGCAAAGATGTGATAGCCGCCACGGCGCCGATGCTAACTCCACTCGAGCAGTTCGGTGTCACAAACGCGGTGCCCACTGCAGAATCCGGCACCGACCATTTCGACTTCATGCTCGAAGGTGTTCCGAGTTTCGTCGCCGATCAGGTGGAAGCGAACTATATGGAGAATTATCACGCCACCACCGACACCTTCGACAAAGTAGATTTCGATCAGCTCAAGAAGAATGTAGCCGAAGCAGCCGTGTTTACTTTTGCGCTCGCAAATGCGGACGAACGCGTCGGGCCGCGGTTGAGTCGGGCGCAAATTGAGCAGACTCTGCACGAATCTCGCCTCGACCAGGAATTAACAAATATGGGCCTCTGGGATGAATGGGCGAACGGGAAACGAGGACGAGAACAGTAGGTTACACGTATCGTAAGATTCCCTGTGCTGCTTTTTTGGATTCTTTTCAATCTGTTCGTGCTGGCGATGCTCGCGCTGGATCTGGGTGTTGTGAGTCGCCGGCCACGCCGCGTGGGCGTTCGCGAAGCCCTGACGTGGTCGGGAATCTGGATTGCACTCGCGGGGGCATTCGCTTTGCTGGAGTTCTTCTGGCATGGCAGGGCGCAATCGCTACAGTTCATAACCTCCTATGTAATCGAATTGTCTCTGAGCGTCGACAATCTATTTGTCTTTCTCCTCATCTTTCGTTATTTCAAAGTCCCGCCGGAACACGAGCACAAAGTATTGGTCTGGGGAATTCTGGGCGCGCTCGTGATGCGGGGCCTGTTCATCGCTGCCGGAGTCGGCCTCATCGCCCGCTTCCACTGGATCACGTATGTATTCGGCGCTCTATTAATCTATTCAGGAGCGAGGTTGCTTCGACAGGGCGAAACGCAGATTCATCCCGAGAAAAATCTAGTTCTTCGAGTTTTTCGCCGGATCATTCCTGTAACCGACGAATATGTGGGAGCCCGATTCTTTACGCGTCGGGACGTCTTGTATGCCACACCTTTATTTGTAGTGCTGCTGATCATCGAAACCAGCGACATTCTGTTTGCCGTGGATTCCATTCCCGCCGTGCTCGCCGTTACGCTGAATGCGTTTATCGTTTACACCTCAAACGTTTTCGCCATCCTCGGCCTACGCTCCATGTACTTCGCCATGGCCGGAATGCTCAACCGTTTTCACTATCTGCATTACGGCCTCTCGATCATGCTGATCGTTGTAGGGTTCAAAATGCTCGGCTCTCACTACGTCGATATTCCAACCGAGTGGATGCTGGCGACTGTGCTTTTTATTCTGTTGTCTTCCGTCGTCGCGTCACTAGTGAAACCGAAGGCTCAAGCAACAGGATAATTCGCTCCCCGGCGAGCATGTCAGCACTATTTCCAGTGTGCTCTTGCGCCATGTGCCTATGCGCTATCATTGAATGCTCATGATCAGTATTCCTGTCACCACGGCGTCGCGCTCCTATGAAGTTCTGATAGGAAGCGGCCTGCTCGAGCGCGCCGGAGAGCATCTCGGCAAGCTTCTTGAAAATCGGCGCGCTTTTGTTGTTACGGTTGCACCGGTACGGCGGCGCTGGGCAAAGGTTTTGCTGAGATCGCTATCGACGGCAGGCATCGTAACCGACTTGCTTGAAATGCCGAATGGCGAGCGCGCGAAACGCCTTTCTACGCTCGAAGAACTTGCCGACAAACTCGTGAAACAGGGCGCTGACCGCGGCATTACGCTGATCGCACTTGGCGGGGGCGTGGTCGGCGACGTCACTGGATTTCTGGCTTCAATCTACATGCGGGGTGTGGATG
>Ga0182024_10011601_pt1 | contig 17642 bp, 18 predicted proteins | sample P32metaG_FD_120480 | JGI IMG/M metagenome (GOLD analysis project Ga0182024, IMG submission 120480) | Permafrost microbial communities from Stordalen Mire, Sweden - P3-2 metaG (Illumina Assembly) | ecosystem: Environmental > Terrestrial > Soil > Wetlands > Permafrost | place: Sweden: Stordalen... | reverse complement strand
CGTCGATCAAATAAAGCCGCGCGGGGTTGCGCGCGGCGCATAAGCCGCCTCAAGGGCGAGCGCCGAGGCGCATGATCGCCGCGGTGAATGCCGGCCCCGGCCGACGTTCGATTGTGCCGTATGTCGAAGCGAAGCGCTGCTTATGCGGAAACGGAGAACCCGTGCGTATCCATCTCGGTTGCGAGCTCCGTTTCGAATTTCCGCAAACCACGCCCATGATCGTGACGTTGAACGTGCACTTCTCGCGCGTCTCCGAACTGGAGCATCCGGATTATCTGATAACGAGCCCGTCGGTTCCGATTGAAGGCTACCGCGACAGCTTCGGAAATTGGTGCAGCCGCCTCGTCGCGCCGCCCGGGCGTTTCACCCTCGGCACCGACGCCGTTGTCGGCGACTCAGGCCTGTCGGACCCGATCGATCGCAACGCCTTGCAGCACCAGGTCGAGCACTTGCCGGCGGAAGTCATATTGTTTTTGCTTGGCAGCCGTTACTGCGAGACCGATCGTCTTGCCGACGAGGCGTGGCGCCTGTTCGCAAACACGCCGCCTGGTTGGCCGCGGGTGCAGGCGATCTGCGACTTCGTCCACAATCACATAAAATTCGGTTATGAGCATTCCAGCCCGACCAGAACGGCATTTGAAGCCTACATGGAGCGCAGCGGGGTTTGCCGCGACTACGCCCATCTGGCCATCGCCTTTTGCCGCTGCCTGAACATTCCGGCGCGCTATTGCACCGGTTACCTGACCGACGTCGGCCTGCCGCCGCCCTATCCGGAGAATGATTTTGCCGCGTGGATCGAAGTCTATCTCGGCGGCCAGTGGCGCACGTTCGACCCGCGCAACAATGCCCCGCGGATCGGACGCATCCTGATCGCGCGCGGCCGCGACGCCGCCGACGTGCCGCTGACCCACACCTTCGGCCCGGGAACGCTGTCGGTGTTCCGTGTCTGGGCAGACGAAGTGCTGGCGCAATAAACACCCTGCCTTGCCAGCGCCACGCTCATGCGCGCCGCGTGCTGTCCACGCCATCTTCCGCGGGTTGAAAAGCGGCGACGGCGAGAACGAGACCCGGCAGAAGACCTTCACCTCGGGTGACGATCCGCTACGCTCGAAGCGAGCTATTTTCCCAATTGCCGGAGGATGAGAAATGCCGATGGGAAGTTTCAGCGCCACCCGGTTTGAAACGCGGCGGCAACCCGTGGCCTCGCGCCGAAAATTTCTTGTCCGGATGTCGATCGCGATCGGCTTGTGGATCGTGCTGACGGTCCTCGGCCTGGCGATCGGGATTGCCGGTTACGCGGCATTCGAAGGCATGTCGTTTGTCGACGCCTATGTGAATGCGGCGATGATCCTGTCCGGCATGGGGCCGTTGGGCGAATTGAAGACTACCGCCGACAAGGTCTTTGCAGGCTCCTATCCGCCCCCGCGATAGCGGGGGAGGGGGACCATGCGAAGCATGGTGGAGGGGCGCGGGCGGTTCGGCGAATCTCAAGCGTTGAGGCAAGCTTCTCTGCCGAAGCCCCTTCCACCGCGCAAACGCGCGGTCCCCCTTCCCCGCTGCGCGGGGCAGGATAGAGTCCGCCAAATGGAGAAATGCCATGCACACGTTGCTCTATGCCGCCCTGCCGCTGTTCGTCGGGATGGTTGCGGCCGTTGCGCAGGGCGCCGCCGGCCCGGCTCCGGCTGATGTGCTGAAAGACCTCGCTCCCGGCGGCAAGCTGCGCGCGGCGCTTAATCTCGGCAACTCGGTGCTGGTGCAAACCGACGCGGCGACCGGACAGCCGAAGGGCGTCACGCCGGATCTCGCCCGCGAGCTCGGGTGGCGGCTGGGCGTTCCGGTCGAATTCGTCACGTTCGACGCGGCCGGCAAGGTGTTCGACGCGGCCAAGAGCGGGGCGTGGGATATCGCTTTCCTGGCGATCGAGCCGGTGCGCGCCGCCGAGATCGAATTCACCGCGCCCTATGTCCTGATCGAAGGCACCTACATGGTGCCGGCGGATTCGCCGCTGCAAACCATCGCCGACGTCGATCGCGCCGGCGTGCGCATCGCCGTCGGCCTGGGCTCGGCCTACGATCTCTATCTCAGCCGCACGATCAAAAACGCCACCATCGTCCGCGCCACGGCGGGCGGCGGCCACGAGATGATCGATCTGTTCGTCAAAGACAAGCTCGAGGTCGCGGCCGGCGTGCGGCAGCCGCTCGCCGCCTACGCCGCAACCCATCCGGAGATGCGCGTAATGGACGGCCGTTTCATGGACATCCGCCAGGCCATGGGCACGCCCAAGGGCCGCATTGCCGGGGCGCGGTATCTCGCCGCGTTCGTCGAGGAGGTGAAAGCCTCGGGCTTTGTCGCGGACGCACTCAAGCGCAGCAATCAATCAGCGGCCGTGGCGCCGCCGGCGGCAAAGTAAAGCGGGGCTCGGCTTGTCGAACGCGTCGCGAAGCAATGTATTTTCGAAAAACACCTTAAGGAGCCAGCTTCTCCCACACCAAAATGCTGCGGCCCTCGCGGCCGTCTGTCGGGTTCGGAGCCGGTGCGGAAGTAATGGTTAGCGTGTTGCCTTCCAGCTTGTAGAAGCGGACTTGGTCGGTGCCCGTCCAGGCTTGATTCCACGAAATATCGACGTGATGTATCACCTTCTCGGCGTCCACCGTGTAAGTCCCGGCGTAGGAGATCATCGTCCCATAAAGCTTGATTCGCTCTTCGTTGGTCGCAACCAAGTCGTGCGGCTTGGCGCGATTGTCCCAGGTGATGATCGCGTACATGCGGCCATCCGCGGCGTAGCCGAGATAGCCGTTGGGATGTTCGCCTCGCTCGTTGTAGCGCTCTCCCGTCGCGGCCACCTCGCGCACAAACGATTTCAATTTCCATGTGCCCAGCAACGGATTTTCGGCGGCAAACGCGGCTGTTGCGGACAGGATCAACAATGTTGCTGACAAGACGCCGACGACTCTCGTCATATCAATCTCCTTGGTTATCGCATGAGTCATTGCTCGCCGATCTCGCGCAAAATTTCGGCGGTGTGCTCGCCGAGCCGAGGGGAGGGGCGCTCCGCCGCCATCGGTGCACCGTCGAGCATGATCGGCGTGCGCACGCCGGGAATCGTGCCGGCTTTGGCCGCGGCGCTCGGCGGATCGACCCGCATGCCGCGATGGATTACCTGCGGATCGGCAAACACCTGCTCGAGATCGTTGATCGGTCCGGCCGGCACGCCGACGGCTTCGAGTTTTTGCAGAAGCTCGGCGCAGGGAAGTTTCGCGGTGAGCGCGCACAGGCGGCCGACCAGCTCGCCGCGATGTTCCAGCCGGCCCTTGTTGTCCGCATATGCCGGCTCCTTGCCGATGTCGGCCGCGCCAAGGGCGCCGCACAGCTTGACGAACTGGCCGTCGTTGCCCGAGGCGATGATGATGTGGCCGTCGGCGGCCGGAAACACCTGATAGGGCGTGATGTTGGGATGCGCGTTGCCCATGCGGTGCGGGACTTTGCCGGAGACCAGAAAATTCAGCGCCTGATTGGCCAGCACGCCGACCGTGGTATCGACCAAAGCGGTATCGACATAGCCGCCGCGGCCGGTTTTTTCGCGCCGCGCCAGCGCCGCGAGGATGCCGACGGCGGAATACACGCCGGTGAAAAGATCGGACACCGGCACGCCGACGCGCATCGGTTCGCCATCGGGATTGCCGGTCAGATCCATCATGCCGCCCATGCCCTGCGCCATGAGATCGTAGCCGGCGCGCGGCGCATAAGGGCCGGTCTGGCCAAACCCTGTCACCGAGCAATAAATGAGCCGCGGATTTTCCGGCGCGAGGCTTTCGTAGTCGAGGCCGAATTTCGCCAGCCCGCCGACCTTGAAATTCTCGATCAGCACGTCCGAGCGGGCGGCGAGCTTGCGCACGATGCGCCGGCCCTCTTCGCCCTCGAAGTCGAGCTCGATCGAGCGCTTGCCGCGGTTGGTGCCGTGAAAATAGGCGGCGCCGAGGTGGCTGCCGTCGGCGGCGGGCACGAAAGGCGGGCCCCAGCCGCGGGTGTCGTCGCCGGCGCCCTTGCGCTCGACCTTGATCACGTCGGCGCCGAGATCGGCAAGAATTTGTCCGGCCCACGGACCCGCCAAGATGCGGGCAAGTTCCAACACGCGCAGACCGGCCAATGGCCCCGGCATAGGCGGCTCCTCACCGCTTTTACGACGGCTTCGCCGCCCTCGCCGTTAACTGACAAAGCGGCGGGCATTTGTCTACGGGTTGGGCATGTTTGAAGCTTGTCATCGCCGCATGAGATCATTAGCTCTTGAGATGCCGGAGCGGATGGCGGATCGATGGTTGCGGTGAACACCTCGTTCTTCAGCGACATGCTGCAGAGCATCGCCGACCGTAGCCGCGCCTTCCTGCGCGAGCGCCGCGAGCCGGCGCGCGACCGCTCCGACGGCATCATCGAACTGTGCGAGGCGCTGTTATCGGGCCGCGGCGAGGCCTCCGGCGTCGCGCTCGCCAACGAGATCCTTGCGGATTATGCGGAGCTGACCGTCGGCCCGCGCATCGCCTTCTTCGAGGAACTGGCGAGGACCTTCGGCCACGACCGCGCCCGTATCGATGCGGCGATCGCTGGGTGGAGCCAGTCGCCGTCGGCCGCGACGGCGGCCGAACTGCACCGCGCCAGCGAGCCGCGCCGGCTCGAGCTTTTTCGCCGGCTTAATCTGGCGCCGGGCGGCACCGCCTTGCTGGTGCGCATGCGCGAGCAGCTTCTCGACGCGATGGACCACCGCGACGATCTCGCCGTGGTCGACAACGATTTCATCCACCTGTTTTCGTCGTGGTTCAATCGGGGGTTTCTGGTGTTGCGCCGCATCGATTGGTCGACGCCGGCTTCGATCCTGGAAAAGATCATCCGCTACGAAGCCGTGCACGAGATTCGCGACTGGGACGATTTGCGCCGGCGCATTGATCTGCCCGACCGCCGCTGCTACGCCTTTTTTCATCCGGCGCTGGTCGACGACCCGCTGATCTTCGTCGAGGTGGCGCTCACCCGCGAGATACCGGGGGCGATCGCGCCGATCCTTTCCGACAAGCGCGAGGTCGTCGAGCCGCAGCGGGCTACCACCGCGGTGTTCTACTCGATCACCAATTGCCAGCGCGGGCTGGGCGGCGTGACCTTCGGTCACTTCCTCATCAAGCAGGTGGTGGAAGAGGTCTGCCGCGAGCTGCCGCGCATTTCGAATTTCGTGACGCTGTCGCCGGCGCCGAATTTCGCCGCGTGGCTAAAGCGCGAGCGCACCAATGAAGCCTCGATCGTTGTCGACGATGACGATCGGGCGGCGCTTGCCGCGCTCGACCAGCCCAATTGGTGGTGCGAGGACGCGTCAATCGCGACGATCCACGAGCCGCTCATGCGCGCCGCCGCCTGGTATTATTTGCGCGCCCGCAACAGCCGCGGCCTGCCGGCCGACTCGGTCGCGCGCTTTCATCTCGGCAACGGCGCCCGGCTCGAACGATTGAATTGGCCGGCCGACATATCCGACCGGGCGCTGGCGCAGTCCTACGGGCTGATGGTGAATTACCTCTACGATCTCGATTACATCGAGCAGAACCACGAGGCCTACGCGCAGCAGCACGCCGTCGTCGCCGCCAGCGCCGTGAGCCGGCTGGTGCGCACGCCTTCGCGCGAGGTTGTTCCGGCTTCGGGGTGAGCGTCCGCCTTTGTCATTCCGGATTGCCGCGAAGCGGCGAGTCCGGAATCCATATTCGCTGGTGGTGGTTATGGATTCCGGGCTCCTCGCTGCGCTCGGCCCCGGAATGACGGGACCTAGGAGTTTCCATGCCCAACCTCCTCGGCATTCTCGAAACCTCGCTTTATGTCGAGGAATTCGAGCGCGCCTGCGCGTTCTACGAACAGGTGCTCGGCCTCAACAGCATGTATCGCGATCCGCGGCTGTGCGCCTACGACGTCGGCGGGCGCAGCGTGCTGCTCCTATTTCTGCGCGGCCGATCGTTCGAGACCGTGCATCTGCCCCGCGGCACGATCCCGCCGCATGACGGTCACGGGCCCGTGCACATGGCCTTCTCGATTGCCGCTGATGAGCTTGCGAGCTGGGAGGCATGCCTCTCAGAGGCCGACGTCGCGATCGAGGGTCGCACCAAATGGTCCCGCGGCGGCGAGAGCATTTATTTCCGCGATCCCGACGGCCATCTGCTCGAACTGGCGACGCCGGGATTGTGGCCGGGATATTAGCGCCGGTGCGCCTTACGACTTGCCATAAACCGGCACGACCGCGCCGCGCGTCACGCGGTTCTCCGGCGAGGCGAGGAACATAATCGTTGCGGCGACTTCCTCGACCTTGGGCCACAGATCGTAGTCGGCCTTGGGCATGGCCTTGCGATTGGCCGGCGTGTCCATGATCGAAGGCGCGACCGCGTTGACGAGAATGCCGTCCTTGGCGACCTCCTCGGCGAGCGCGGCGGTGAGCGCCGCGACCGCCGTCTTGCTCGCGGTGTAGGCGACCATGCCGGCGCCGCTTCGCCATTCGAGCGCCGCGCGGGCGGCGACATTGACGATGCGGCCGCCGCCGCCGGCCATCGCGCCAACCGCGGCGCGGCAGCAGAGCAGGCAACTGATGAGGTTCATGTCGATCTGTTGGCGTAACGTCGCCACCCTGGCTTCGCGGAGCGGTCCGGCGGCAAATCCGCCGGCGAGGTGGATCGAAGCCCAGAGCGACGCGATCCCCTGGTAGAGCACGGCAATGGGCTTCTCGTCGGCGAGGCTGCCGGTGACGCTAAGCACGACTTGCTTGTGTTCGCGCAGCCGAAAGCGCTGCGCCTCCGCCTTATCCATACACGGCACGTGACAAATGGCGCCGGCTTCGACCAGCGCCCCGACCAAAGCGGTGCCGAGCGCGCCGGCGCCGCCGGTGATCACGACGTGACGATTGCGAAAGTCCATGCTTCATCATCGCCGATCGCGGGTCGGAGGCAAGGTCCTAACGAGGATTTGATAGTCTACACTGAGGGGAGAATCAGTGGCCGATTTCGACCTTGCCATCATCGGCGGCGGCATCAACGGCGCCGGTATCGCTCGCGATGCCGCGGGACGGGGACTCAAGGTCGTGCTCATCGAGCAAAACGATCTTGCGTCCGGCACGTCGTCGGCGTCTTCGAAGCTGATTCATGGCGGACTGCGCTATCTGGAACACGGCGCGCTCCGCCTCGTGCGCGCCGCGCTCAGCGAACGCGAGGTGTTGCTGCGGATGGCGCCGCACCTCATCCGGCCGCTCCGCTTCGTGCTGCCGCTTGATGCGTCGAGCCGCTCGCCGATCGTGCTCCGGCTCGGCCTCTTTGTTTACGATCTGATCGGGCGGCGCGAGATCCTGCCGGGAACGCGCGCGCTCGATCTCATCACCGACGCGGCGGGCCAGCCGCTCCAGCGCCGCTTCCATCACGGCTACGAATATTCCGATTGCTTTGCCGACGATGCGCGTCTTGTCGTGCTCAATGCGGTCGATGCCGCCGAGCGCGGCGCGGTCATCCGCACCCGAACGCGTTGTGTCCGCGCCGAACGCGCCGCCGAGTGGCGGCTCATCCTCAATGCGCGGGGCGAACGCGAGGTGGTCACCGCGCGGGTCTTGGTCAACGCCGCCGGCGCATGGGTGGAAACGGTCGGCGAGAATGTCCTGCGGCAGCCGGGGCCAAAGCGACTGCGGCTCGACAAGGGCAGCCACATCGTGGTGCCGCGGCTCTACGATCACGACCGCGCCTACATTTTGCAGGCGGCCGACGGCCGGGTTGTGTTCGCCATCCCCTTCCAGCAGGATTTCACCTTGATCGGTACGACCGACCGGAGCTTTTCCGGCGATCCCGCGGGTGTCGCGCCGACGGGAGAGGAAATCGATTATCTCTGCGGCGTGATCAACGCGTATTTCCGCACCACGATCATGGCAGCCGACGTGGTGTGGGCGTTCGCGGGCGTGCGCTCGCTCTACGACGATGGCGCGCGCCAGCCACAGGACGTCGGGCGCGATTACGCGCTTATGCTCGACAAAACCTTCGGTGCGGCGCCATTGCTCACGGTCTATGGCGGCAAGCTGACGACGTTCCGCCGGCTTGCCGAAGATGTGCTGGCCCGGCTTTCGCATTTCTTCCCGCGCTCGCGGCCGTGGACCGCGAAGAGCCCGCTGCCCGGCGGCGACTTCGTCTATGACGGCGCGCCGACGCTGATCGAGCGCACGCGGCGGCGCTGGCCGTTTCTCACCGAGGACCATGCGCGGCGGCTGGTCGGCGCCTATGGCACGCGCGTGGATCAGGTGCTGCAGACCGCCACGGGTTTGGACGATCTCGGGACACGCTTCGGCGCCGATCTTACCGCGGCGGAAGTGCGCTACCTGATGACGAAGGAATGGGCGCAGACAGCCGATGACGTGCTCTGGCGCCGTTCCAAGCTTGGCTTGCGCTTTTCGGACGCGCAGCGCGCCGCGCTCGAACGCTTTATGGCGCCGAGAAATGGCTGAGACGTCAAAATGCCTCGAATTTTATCGATGCATTTCACGCCGATTTTAGGAGTATGTGGTCACATCGCACCGGCGAGACCACAGGGACGTCATGGAATCGATCGAAGGTCAGATCGCGGAGAAACTTGTCAAGCTGAAGGTGCTGATCGTCGACGACGAGCTCACCATGCGCAAGGTCACGCGCTCGCTGCTGCAAGCGATCGGTATCAAAACCGTCTACGAGGCCAATGACGGTAAGTCGGGCCTCGATGCAATCCGCACGCATTTGCCGGATGTCATCATTGTCGATTGGGAAATGCCGAGCCCCAATGGGCCGGAATTTGTAAAGACGGTGCGCTCACCGGCGACCTTTCCGCTGCCCGACGTGCCGATCATCATGCTTACCGGCCACGGCGAGCGTTCGCGGGTGGTCGAAGCGGTGAACCTCGGCGTCAACGAATTCCTGCTCAAGCCGGTGTCGACGAAGGCGCTGCTCGCGCGCTTCGTCTCGCTCATCGTACGGCCGCGGCGCATGGTGAAAAGGAGCGACTATTACGGGCCGGAACCGCGTCAGATTTCAAGCTACAAACCGGACGCCGATTCCGGCTTCGGTCAAGTCGGCGTGGTCGGCTGACGCTCCGCGGCGTCGCCGCGTTAACGGAATGCTCACTACGTCGGCAGGCGTTGCCGGCGCGGCTTTTACGAACCCGCAAGACCGGCATGGTTTGATGCCGGCTGCCTTCGGATGCACGTTTGGACCCTCACCGATTTAGGCCATGTCAGAAAAGCTCTCGAAAAAGGAAATTGCGGACCGCATCCAGGGGCTTTGCGTGCTGGTGGTCGACGACAATCAGTACATGCGCAAGATGGTCCGCAATCTCCTGGTCAATTGCGGCATCAAGGACATCTGTGAAGCCGGCGACGGCATCGCCGCGCTTGATACCATCCGCACGGTCGGTCCCGACGTCGTGATCCTCGACTGGGAGATGCCGTTGCTGAACGGACCTGAACTGGTGCGCATCGTGCGTTCGCCGGGCGTGTTTCCGATGCCCGACGTGCCGATCATCATGCTCAGCGGCCATGGCGAACGCTGGCGCGTGGTCGAGGCGGTGCGGCTCGGCGTCAACGAGTATCTGGTCAAGCCGGTTTCGGCGAAGGCGCTCTATGACCGCCTGGTCACGATCACATTGCAGCCGCGGCCGACCGTGCAGTTGGGCGGTTATTATGGTCCGGAGCCGCGCAAGCTCGCGAACGACGCGGTCGAGGACGGCAACCTTGCCTCGTCGCTTTCCGAACCGGTCGTGATCTGACGCCGCTTGACGTCCGGCGCAATTGTCGGTCGGTGCGATTTACGATACAAAAGTTGGCAAGGTCTTCCCGCGCTTTCACGCTTTTGCATCGGAGTGAACGCAGATCGCCGGCTCGAAACGAGATTTTGCGCCGTGGACCGATCCGAACCTGCGTCCGCTGTTGCGCATCGAGGCCGTGACCAAACGCTTCGGCAGCGCCGCCGTTGTCGATCATTTGTCGCTCGATATTTATGAAGGCGAGTTCTTTGCGCTGCTCGGACCCTCGGGTTGCGGTAAGACCACGTTGTTGCGCCTGATCGCCGGTTTCGAGCGTCCGAGCGCCGGCCGCATCCTGCTCGACGGCATAGACCTAGCGCCGGTGCCGCCCTATCGGCGCCCGGTCAACATGATGTTCCAGAGCTACGCCCTGTTTCCGCATCTCAACGTCGAGGCCAATGTCGCCTTCGGCCTCAAGCAAGAGGGTCTGCCTGCGCGCGAGATCGCCCACCGCGTCGCCGATATGCTGGCTTTGGTCAAACTCGAAAGCTTCGGCGGCCGCAAGCCGCATGAGCTTTCCGGCGGCCAGCGCCAGCGCGTGGCGCTGGCGCGTTCGCTCGTCAAGCGTCCGCGCGTGCTCTTGCTCGACGAGCCGATGGCGGCGCTCGACAAGAAGCTGCGCGGCGAAACGCAATTCGAGCTGATGGAGCTGCAACGAAAACTTGGGCTGACCTTTGTCATTGTCACGCACGATCAGAGCGAAGCGATGACGGTGGCCGATCGTATCGGCGTGATGGATCGCGGCCGGCTCATGCAGGTCGCGCCGGCGGCCGAAATATATGAGCAGCCGAACTGCCGCTGGGTCGCCGACTTCGTCGGCGACGTCAACCTGTTCCACGGCCGTCTCGGCGACGACGGTCTGAGCGTCGAGGGCACGGCGGCGGGGCGCTTGCGCGTGGCGGCGAAGCCGGACGCCGAGCCTGGTGCGATGGTCTGGGTGGCGGTGCGGCCTGAGAAGGTCCGCATCAGCCGCGAGCCGCTGTTGCCGGGTCTGGACAATTGCGTCGCCGCGACGGTGGCCGATATTGGTTATCTGGGCGACATTTCGATCTACAAGCTGCGCATCCGTGACGGCTCGCAGGTGAGGGCGGCGATCGCCAATGTCGGCGGCCGTCCCGAGCGCGCGGCCGGTTTCGATGACCAGGTGTGGCTGAACTGGCCGGCCGAGGCGACGATCGTGCTGACGCGGTGAGGACGCCATGAAGCAACAGCAGGGGCGTTCCTTTGGACGACAACTCGTCGTGCGGCTGCCATATCTATGGCTGCTCGCTTTCTTTCTCGTGCCGTTTCTGATCGTGCTCAAGATCAGCCTGTCGCAGACGGCGATCGCGCAGCCGCCCTATACGCCGGTGCTCGACCTCGCCGCCGGCTGGCACGGGCTCGGCGCCTTTTTCGCCGGGCTGTCACTCGACAATTACGTGCTCCTCGGTTCCGATCCGCTCTATCTCCTGTCCTACCTGAAGAGCGTGGAGATCGCGGCGTTTGCGACGCTCCTTCTGCTTGTCGTCGGCTATCCGATGGCCTACGCGATCGCGCGCACGCCCCGGCGCTGGCAAGCGGTGCTGATCCTTCTCACCGTGCTGCCGTTCTGGACCTCGCTGCTCATCCGCATCTATGCCTGGATGAATATCTTGCAGCGTGACGGGCCGCTCAACGACGCGCTCATGGCGCTCTCGATCGTGAAGGAGCCGCCGGCATGGCTTTCGACCGACACCGCCATCTATATAGGCATCGTCTATTCCTATCTGCCGTTCATGGTGTTGCCGCTCTATGCGACGCTTGAAAAACTCGACGAGTCCCTCCTTGAAGCGGCGGCCGATCTCGGCTGTCCGCGTTGGAAGATTTTTTGGCTGGTGACGCTGCCGCTGTCGTCATCCGGCATGCTGGCCGGCGTACTCCTCTGCTTTATTCCGATCGTCGGCGAGTTCGTCATTCCCGACCTGCTCGGCGGCTCGCAGTCGCCGATGATCGGGCAAACGATCTGGATGGAATTTTTTGGCAACAAGGACTGGCCCGCCGCCTCCGCGGTTGCCGTCGTGTTGGTTTGCCTTCTGGTTACGCCGATCGTCATCTATCAGAATCAGGCGATGCGGGTGGCGGAGCGGGACTGACGATGCGCAAGGTTTCCGCATTCAACCTCGTCGCCATAGTGGTCGGCATTGCCTTCCTCTATCTGCCGATCGCCGTTCTGGTGATCTATTCGTTCAATGCTTCGCGCCTCGTGGCGGTCTGGGGCGGCTGGTCGACACGCTGGTACGCCGAGCTGATTGATGATGCGCCGCTGGTGGAATCGGCACTCATCAGCATCCGCCTCGCGCTGACGTCGGCAACCGCGGCGACAATATTAGGGACGCTGGCGGCGCTGGCGTTGGTGCGTTTCGGCCGCTTCCGCGGCAGGCTCCTGTTTGCCGCGATGATCTATGCGCCGCTGGTCATGCCGGAGGTGATCACCGGCCTGTCGCTGCTTCTTCTCTTCGTTGCCGTCGCGGTCGATCGCGGCTTTTGGACCGTCGCCGTCGCGCACACCACCATGGCGATGTGCTTCGTCACCGTCATCGTGCAGTCGCGGCTCGTCGACTTCGACATGAGCTTGGAGGAAGCGGCGATGGATCTCGGCGCTTCGCCGCTGCGAACGTTCCGGTCCGTGACCTTACCGCTGATCCTGCCCGCCATCGCGGCCGCCTGGATGCTGGCGTTTGCGCTTTCGCTCGACGATCTCGTGATCGCGAGCTTCACCACCGGGCCGGGTGCGACCACGCTGCCGATCCGCATCTATTCCGAGGTGCGGCTGGGGGTGAAACCGGAGATGAATGCGGTGTGCAGCATCATGGTCGCTGTGGTCGGTATCGCCGTCATTGCCGCTTCGCTTCTCGCTAAGCTCACGGGGGCGCGTGGCGCGCCGGTGCGGATATGATGCCGCATCAATCCCGGCTCTCGCCCGGCGGCCGGAACAGGTAGAGCAAAAACCAGATCGGTACGATCACGAGCCCGCCGAGCAGAAGGTTGGGCAGCGCCCAGGCAAAGCCGGCGCGCGCCAATTCCGCGACCCGATCGGACGAGAGTCCGGCCGTCTTCATCAGTTCGTCCGTGGTGATGCCGAAATGCGCGAGGATCGTCCCGACGATCAGCGAAGCAACCAGCACCTTGACCAACGTGCGCGTGAGGCGGTTGAGCATCCTGCCCCTGTCGCGGGCGACACCCCGCGCTGATTCGTGCGCCGGGAATCATAATGCATCGGCGCCGCAGGGGCACGTCGATCGGGGCGGTCGCGGGCTAGTCGGGGTTCTTCGGCGCCGCCGGCGCCGTGGACGCCGCCGGAGCCGCCAGGAGCTTATCGATGACCGAGCGCACCGCGGACCCTGCGGTCCGGGCCTTGATGGCATCGAGGAGCGGAGCGGCGGCCCCGGAACGGCGGATCAGACTCTGCGCGTCCGGCAGCATGATCGGGTCATCCCATTGACCTTGGACGACGAAGGGCAAATCGAACGCGGTCGAGGTTTCGCTCGAGACCAGCGTCGCGACCCCCTTGAGGTCGAGGTCGCGCGTCGGAACTGAGACTTGGCCGCCGACTGCAAGACGCACGGCCGGTCCGTTGAGATGCATGTCGTCGACCGACACCTGGCCCTGCTCAATCCTAAGGCTGAGCGCGAGTTGGTCGAACGGCGTTCGCCCGCTGCGGAAGTCACCGTTGCCCGACAGTGGCCGGCGCTCCAGCCGGCGCAGCAATTGTTCGACATTGATGCCGGCGATCGCGCCGCTATGGGCGGTGAGGCTCGCGGTGCCGTGGAGCGTGTTGGTGACCGCCAGCACCGATGATCCGGAGCCCTCGATATTGAGCGCCAGATTGCCGCGGCCTACGAGCCTGCGAATGCCGAAGACCTGGCCGAGACAGCTCTCCAGATCGACATCGACGAATTGCAGATGCGAGGTCACCTCGGCTCCGCCGTTGGCGCTGGCTAGTCCGAACGAACCTCTGGCGATGCCGTCAAAGGCCTGCGATTCGCCGATCGTGACGTCGAACTTGCCGTTGCGCATGTTAGCGGCGACGGCCGTTCGACCCAATTGCGCGTTCCCTACCTTGACGCTGGCGGCCGAGATTCGCAGATCGAGATCGAAGTCGGCGAGCCCATCGAGAGTAATGGGGAGTTGATCCCAGTTGCGCTCGTTGGCGGCGAGGAGATGAATTCCGGAAACATAGGGAGTGAGGTCGAGCGCTTCGGCCGCGAGCGTGCCTTGGACGGTGCGACGGTCGGTCGAGAGCGTGATCACGCCCTCGGCCGCATTGCCGTCGAGTTCGACGTTGACGTTTGAAAGCGAAACCACGCCGCCGCCGATGCTGCTGTGCGCCCGAAGCGTGAAGCGCCCAAAACCGCCAAACGGCAACTGACTTGCATCGGTCCAGCGCATAGCGTCGCGCAACGAGGGAGATTCCACGCTCAGCGTGCCGTCGATCTTGAACGTCGGCTGTGCGCTCATGGCGCCGTCAAAGGCGGCTTTCATCGGTGCGCCGGCTAGCCGCAGCTTGACGCCCGAGTGCTCGCCGCTGAGCGCCGCGAGAAAATCGCCGAGGGTGAGGCTCGCCTCGATCGGCTCGTCGTGCCACACAAAATGGCCGTTGGCGCCGAAACTACGCGAGATCGACGGCCAGGCGAGCTGAAATTCCACGTCATCAAGCCGGTCGGTGACGTCTTTTCCCGCATATTGTTTGTGAACGACGACGGTGCCGCCGTGAATGCCGATCTCCGAGAACGACGCCGTTCTGCCGGGATTGGGCTGCAGCGCCCGGGAAAGCGATTGGATCAGTCCGGACCAGTTCGTTTGGCCGCCGGGCAGGAACGTGACGGTAATGGTCGGTCGCACCAGCGTCACGTCGGCGATTTCAACCCGTCCCGCGAGGAGCGGGAAATAGCGCAGATGAGCGGTCAATTCGTCGGCGACTACGCCTGGCGCGCCGGTGCGGTTGTCGCCGAGCACGACGTTGTGGAAGGTCACCGTACCGGACGGGAACAGCGAGACCGAGACATCGCCGCGTATTACCGGATCAAGTCCGGTAACGGCGTGGATTTCTTCGGCGACTGCATCTCGTACCGACGCGGCTGGAATGAAAAATGACAGCGCAACCAGCACGACAATGACCGCCGCAAGCACGGCGGCGATGGCAATCGCGAGGCGTTTCAAACCAGTAGGCGCGGTCAAGGGAGGCGTTCCGATGTTCGCTTAAGCCGATCGAATGGTCGGGCTGGCCGGTGAGCTCCAAACGTGCCTGGCATCTATGTCGCTTTCGTGGCCGCAGCCGTCCCCGCGCCGGCCCAAAGTCTTGCTGCACAAAGATAAAACCCGCTCGTAGGCGTTATATTGCTGCCGTCCCTGAAGCACCGATTGCCGTGTCATCGTTGCCAGCGGGCGCGCCGCTCAACGGACCAGCGCCTGCCGCGGCGGCTCCGCCAGCGCCACTTCGGCGATCATCTTCTTGACGATCGCTTGGCCGAATGAGCTGAAGTTTTGCGCCGCCAGTACAAATGCTCCGGGACCGCCAATGACGTTGTTGCGGTAATAATTCTCAAGGCCGCCCGGCGGATTGGTGTGGTCCGGATTCCATGCGAGTGGCGTTTCGCTGAGAATGACAAGACCGTTGATGGTCACGCCCTGGGAAAGCGCTTCGTCGCGCACCTGCACTACATCGCGGCCGGAATTGTTGGTGCCATCGCCCGAGACGTCGATGGTTCGGCGCGTAGATTCATAAGGAGCGCGGGCGAACTGCCCCATGGCGAATTCGATCGCGCCGCTGATCGACGTGCGATCCGCGAATGATCGTGGCGCCTCCAGCAGGCGATCGCCAAACCCTTTGGCCGACTCGGCGTCGCTGACGGTCGTCCAGTCGATCACCACCCGCTGCGAACCGATGCCCGACCATTCTACGAACGCTACTCCGACGCGGCCATTGCGGCCGGATCGGATGGCATCAAGCACGCGCGGATCGGAGATGGCGGCGGCATAACCCTCGCGTTGCAACTGGAATTTTCCGCTGTCTACGCTGCGCGAGACATCGGCCGCGAGTACGAGGAGGAGATCGACCTGCTCGGCCGCCGACGCGACCGTAGGGAACATTGCGGCGCCGGCGAAGATCGACACCAGAAGGGCTCTGACCGTATGCATCATGGCACCTCACAATCACGCGTTTGCCACGGCATGGATCGCGGCGCGGACGCGCTGATAGGTACCGCAACGGCAGATATTGGTGATTGCTGCGTCGATATCGGCGTCGGTCGGTTTGGGGTTCTGCTTAAGCAGCGCCACCACCGCCATCATCATGCCGCTTTGACAATAGCCGCATTGTGGCACGTCGAATTCGACCCAGGCTTTCTGCACCGGGTGCAGCTTGCCGCTTTGCGCCAGCGCCTCGATCGTTGTTATTTCGCTGGTGGCGCCGAGGCTGCCCACCGGCACCTGGCAGGAACGCGTGGCGACGCCGTCAATATGGACCGTGCAGGCGCCACATTGGGCTACGCCACAGCCGTATTTCGTGCCGGTGAGCCCGATGGTGTCGCGTAGCACCCATAGCAACGGCGTATCGGGTTCAACGTCGACGTTGTAGGATGTCCCGTTGATGGAAAGCGCCGTCATCCTCACCGCTCCTGGCGGGCCTCTGCGAAGGCGCACCAATACCCCGAAAGCGACAGCCCAAGTTTAGCCTGTTGCAATGCGAAGCGAAATCGCAAATTCGCGAGCTAAGGGAGACGGGCGAGACCGACGCCACAATTGGCCCAGACGGTGCCGGCAAAATTGCTACATCCGGCGATAGGCGTAGGGCCCGTCGTCCTGCAAGGCCGCCAGCGCGGGCACCTCGTCGTGGCGGGGGGAGAGATGGCAGACCGGGTCGGTCGCGCGCGCGTCGCCGGTTAGCGCGAATGCCTGACAACGGCAGCCGCCGAAATCGATGTCGCGCCGCGCGCAGCTCTGACACGGCTCCTGCATCCACGCGGTGCCGCGAAAGGCGTTGAAGGCCGGTGAATTCGCCCAAATATCGGCGAGCGAGTGGTCGCTCACCGACCAGAATTCGAGGCCGGGAATGGATTCGGCGGCGTGGCAGGGCAGCACCCTGCCGGCCGGCGTCACGTTGAGCGAGCGCTGGCCCCAACCGCCGACGCACGGCTTTGGCAGCCGGGCGTAATAATCCGGCACGACGGCGTCGATGACGATCTCGCCGTGATGCCGCTTTCGCAATTCCTCGACCGCGGCGGCCGCGCGTTTGACCTGTTCCAGGCTCGGCATCAAAGCGGCGCGGTTCTTCAGCGCCCAGCCGTAATATTGCGCGTGCGCGATCTCGACTCGCTTGGCGCCAAGCGAAAGCGCGAGGTCCACCATGTCCTCGAGACGGTCGATGTTGGCGCGGTGCATGACCGCGTTGACCGTCAGCGGAATTTTCAGGCGCACGACTTCGGCGGCGAGTGCGCACTTGCGCGCGAAAGCGCCTTGGTAGCCGGCAATGTGGTCGGCGCTCGCGGGTTTGCTGTCCTGCATCGAGATTTGCACGTGATCGAGGCCAACTTCGGCAAGCTTGCCCAACGTTTCTGCCGTGATGCCGACCGCCGAGGTGATGAGATTGGTGTAAAGGCCGGCGGTGCGTGCCGCAGCCGTGATCGCGACCAAGTCGCGCCGCGCGCCCGGCTCGCCACCGGACAGATGCACCTGGAGAACGCCGAGCCCGGCGGCCTCCTTAAACACCCGCGTCCAGGTTTGGGTATCGAGTTCGTCCGCGCGCGGATCGAGCGCGAGCGGGTTGGAGCAATACGGACAGCCCAGCGGGCAGCGATGCGTCAGCTCGG
>Ga0182024_10011600_pt1 | contig 17642 bp, 8 predicted proteins | sample P32metaG_FD_120480 | JGI IMG/M metagenome (GOLD analysis project Ga0182024, IMG submission 120480) | Permafrost microbial communities from Stordalen Mire, Sweden - P3-2 metaG (Illumina Assembly) | ecosystem: Environmental > Terrestrial > Soil > Wetlands > Permafrost | place: Sweden: Stordalen... | reverse complement strand
CTCCGGCACCAGTTGGCCGTTCAGCAGCAGCGACAGCAGCTCGACCGACTTCGACGACACCCAGACCGGCGACACGCGAGACGCCGACGTGACGCTCATGCGGAGCGGCACGGACCGCTATGAACTGCTGTACGGAACCGCCTATTCCGGCGGCGGCTCGGGAAGCGAGGGGGGCGTCGTGGATTTTTCGCCGGTGGGCCTGCCGGCGATCGTGACGCGGATGAGCGTCCCCGCCGGCATCTTCAGCAGCATCGGCGACGACCGCTACGACTACTGCTTCGCGGCGGGAACGCTGGTGCTGATGGTGGACGGGACGCGAAAGCCCATCGAGAAGATTGTCGCCAAGGAATGCCGGACATCCTCGCCGGCGGACTACGACCCCGAAGGGCCGGCGAAGGGCTGCCGCGTCCTCCAGGTTTTCCGCAACCCGCCAGCCCGCATCCTCCACGTCCACGCCGGCGGGCGAGTCCTCCGCACGACCTTCAATCACCCGTTTTACGTGCGCGGCAAGGGATGGACGCCGGCCGGAAAGCTCCAGGCCGGAGACCGGTTGCGCACGCACGAGGGCGGCTGGGTACGGGTGGAGGGAACCGAGGACTCGGGCAAGGTCGAACCCGTGTTCAACCTGCATGTGCAGGGGAACCGGACGTACTTCGTCGCCGCGGCTGAAAATGGGCCGGCGGTGCTGGTGCATAACGACAGCTCGCCCGCCGCGCCAGCGGCGGCACCCGCTGAGCCGTCAGTCGCAGCTCCGGCGGGCGCAGGGACGGTGGGGGCGACCGTAGCGGCGCCGCCCGAAAACGGCGCCACGACGACTTCCGCGGCGGCGGGTGCGCCTGCCGAAGGCGCCACGCCCGCGCCGGGCCCTGGGCGTGGGGCCGTTGGGGCGGGGAATATGGGCATCAACGCCCTCATGACCGCCGCGAGCAACCTCAGTGATAAATCGCGGCAGATTCCAGGCTTCATCTTCACGTACGACTACTGGAACGACAAGCTGGGGAGGGACATCCAAGCCAAGCGCCTGACCTGGGCACAAGCGCACCAACTCATTCAAAGCCTGCAGGTGGACAGGGGCAAGTACGTCCAGACGCCAAGCGTTGCCCCTAATCGCCGTGACTTCCCGGGTCCGTTCAATGCCCCGGCCCCCACCGCGGCTTGGATGGCGTCGTATAACGCGGCACTGGCGCAGAACGCGGCCGCCCCGGCACCGCAACCACAGACGGCAGGTGCCGGGGCCGGCGTGCCGCCGACGCCCCCGACCGCGGTCGGTTCGGCGTCGACGCAGCCGAGCACGCGGCCAGTTCATGGTGGCGAAGCCCACGATCAGGCGATCAACGACCGTTTAGAAGCGCTTCCCGAGGACGCTGAGAACGTGCTTAAAAACAAGGGACAGAGGACCGCGGACGGTAGGGTATTTAGCAACGTCCGGCCCGATGCGCAGTGGACCGAAAATGGTGTCCGCCACTACTACGAAGTATCATCCAAAACGTCGCAGGCAGATCCGGCTCGCCTCCGCGCAAACGATCCGGACGGGATCATTGAGGTACTTAACCTGGATACTGGAAAAACCGTCGTTTACCGTCCTGGAGAACCCATACCTTGAAGCAGCCTCTACCATGAATGTCTTCAACCGCTTCTCTGACGTACTGTTCACCTGCGTGGACGCGCCGCCGGCGACTGTCGCCGACACTTTTCTTAGCGCGTTCAACAAGCCCAACGAGTCGAGCCCGCGCGATGAGCACGGCATGCCGATCATCCAGTACTTCACCAAGCAGGTGGAGCAGATCGAACCACTGCCCTATCAGGACAAGGCCGATCGCGACACCCGGAAAACGAAAAGGATCGTCTTTTGGGAGCCGGTTGCACGCCCGGGCACGACTGTCCTCATGGGGCGCTCCCACGACGGTTTGAATTACTCGGTGTATCGTTTGAGCCAGCACAGCCCTTTCACCTGGATTAATGTTCGGGTTTATGATGACCTCGACTATGCCGGCTGCTGCCTGGACTTCTACTCGGATCACAGGAAGACGATGCGGAGGGTTGCCGCGCTCTATGACGAGGACGGTTGGACGTTCAACCAAGAGGGCGAAGTACAGCCGTTCGAGAATGTCTCTTATTACTCAAGGAACGCCATCCGCGAGAGGCTCAATCGCGAAATTGTCGTGGAATACATGGCAAAAAATGGGTGCGTGGTCACTGATGACGACTTCTGGGAAGCCGCGGGACCGGCCGTGCTTCTTTGGCAGGAAAGGCCGCCCAAGAAGACCTAGCACAGCTTCGATCGGCTTCCGGTGTACACCGACCCCCCTTCAGCCTTGCGGAGGTAGGGAGGGGTGTCCGAGTGTCCCCCCTCCAGCCTTCCAGGAGGAGTGTCCCCCTTCAGCCTTTCCCAGTCCGACAACGACTCCGGCACCGTCTCCACCACCGGCAACGACATCAGCGGCGACTACACCGCAACCGCCATCGGGGCCGACACCGTCGCCACCACCCAGGGCTACGGGGGCGAGACCATTACTTCCACCCACACCGACAGCTCGACCCTGACCAACACCGGCAACGACTACACCGGCGACTTCACCACCACCGGCACCGAAGTCCTCGGCACCACGGTCGACGAGTCGTACACCTACAGCAATTACGGTCTGGGCACTTACAGCACCTACTCCTTCCACGAAGGCAGCAGCGACTCCCCCAACATCACCATCACCGGCAACGACATCGACGGCACGCAAACCTCCACCCAGATCGGCGATGAGAGCTACAGCGTCTCCGACGGCTGGTCTTCCGATCCGTCTGACCCATTCGCGTTCAGCGAGAACGGCGACAAGTCGTACACGCTCGTCAGCAGCGAGGACGCCAACACCGGCGACACCACCAGCACCGAGACCGGCACCGACAACTATACCCTGACCCAAGGCGGCTTTGGCGGGCTGGGTGAATGGGCGGACATCAACGTCGAGTATCCCCTCTTCTATACCCTGACCGTCACCGGCTCGGAGGACTACGGCATCACCATCACCTCCAACAGCCAGAGCGGCGACTTCAGCCAGACGTACACCGGCGGCGGCGACTACAGCGCCACCGGCGACACCACCTATTACAACAGCGGTTCGACCCTCACCCAAGGCTACAGCACGTCGAGCTCGACCAGCTACGACGACACCGAGACCGGCGACACCCGCGACGGCGGCGTCACCCTCACCCAGAGCGGCACAGACCGCTACCAGACCGTCCCCTCGTCCAACGTCAACCCCGGCGACAGCGAAACCACGAGCTGGCGCGGCGACTACGAGTACTCGCCGGTCGGCCTGCCCTTCCAAGTCACCCGCGCCAGCGTCCCCGCCGGCATCTTCAGCAGCATCGGCGACGACCGCTACGACTACTGCTTCGCGGCGGGCACGCTGGTGCTGATGGCGGACGGAAGCCGCAAGCCGATCGAGAAGATCGAGGCGGGCGAGATGGTGCTGGCGGTGCCGGACACCGACCCCGAGGCGGAGCCGAGGGCGTGCCGGGTGCTGGAGGTTTACCACAATGCACCGGCGCGGCTGCTGGCGGTGAGGATCGCCGGGCAGGGCGACGTGAGCGGCGGGGATGCTGTCTTCACGACCGCCGAGCACCCCTTCTACGTCGGCGGCCGAGGGTGGACCAAGGCGGAGGATCTGCGGGCGGGCGATCGGCTACGGACCTGGGAAGGGGCATGGGTCCGGGTGCGGTCGATCCAGTCGACCGGCCGGACCGAGCCGGTCTTCAACCTGCGCGTGACCACCGGTCGTACGTACTTCGTTGGTCGACTCGACGGGGCGTTGGTGCTGGTGCACAACGACAGCAGCGGAACGGCCACCCAATTTGTAACTGTCGACAAGGGAAACGGGGTTACGGCCTCGCTGACGACAGAACAGCTAAAAGCGTTCCGGGCGGCAAGCGCAATCATTGGATTGCGGGCGAAGAAGGCTGACGCGGACGCGGCCGTCATGTCGTGGCTAAATGACAACCCGGGCACCGCGCTCGACGCGCCGCCGTCCCAGCGAGTGCCGGCGAACCTGATGGCCGCCATGAACACCGCCGATCAGGCGGTGGACGATGCCGAGGGCACCTACAACCAGCAGTACGGAAACGTTGACACCCGGTTCAGCTACTTCGGCGGCGACGTGATCAACTTTGCCGGTGGCGGCAAGGGGCTTGGCGCCGCTGTAAAAGCGGTGAAGACGCTAGGCCGCGTGGGCCCCGACCCGGGCCTGAGCTCCGACATCACGCCGATCCTCATTGCTGTCACGCCAGCGGTGGGACCACTAACGGCGGCTGGGGCGTCGGCGGAAGCCGTGCCGGAGGCCGTGGCGGCGACCGCACGGTCCTCCCTCTCGGCGATCGAGGACGAGGTCGCGCAAAACGTAGGAAAGATGCTCGACGACGCATCGATAAAGGCTGCCCGTGAGTACGCCGCGGCTAACCCTGGAGCCACGCCGCGCGTCTTTGAGGCCGTCTACGATCCGGCAACCGGCGAGGTAACCGTCGGTCGGTCCGGCCTTGTGCCACCCAGACCGCTCCCAAATGTAACCGGAGCGCAGTCGAGCGTGCTCAAGCTCCCTTGGCAGGCCTGTGCCCTCCCCAAGGCGGCGAATGACGCTATAATGGCGGCTGGCGAAGATGGTGGCCTTTTCGGATCGAACGGGGGCTTTAAGGTCGTAGACGGTGAGCTTTACTTCCAGCCACAGTGCAAGAACTGCGAGTTGTTCTACCCAGCGAATCCAGCGTTGACCCCAGCAGCGCCGATGTTCGATGTCCCGGCCGGCACGCCGGCGTTTCCAGTAGCAGGGCCCAGACCATGACTACGACGTTTTCAGCGCAGGCAATGTCCGTCCTCAAGGCGTCGGGCTGGTACGACGGCCGGCGCGTGAGCGTGGACTCGCTCGAAGCCGCTATACGACAAGAGTTCGGCATATGCGCATCCAGTGCCGTCCACTCGTTCATGAGTGAGTTCTCGGGTATTTGCCTAAAGACCTTGCGCGCCGGCACCCTTGTTGAAAATGACTGCTTTCACCCGCTTCGGGGCGCGGATTTGATAAAGCCTGTGCTGGCCGTTCGATCGAGATACGAAAAGCTATGCGCGGTTTCCATGGGACCGCTGTATCCAGTTGGCACGCACGCCAATATGTCGTGTATCTTGATGAGGGACGACGGCGCCGTTTTTAGCCTGGACGACCAGTTCTCCTGGCTCGGTTTTTGGGGTAGAACGCCGCGGGAAGCAATAGAAGAAGCGTGTGCGCCAACGTACAGCGGTGCCGGAATCGGCGTTGACGACAATTGGTCCGCCCACCCGAGCGAGCTTTCGGGTTTCCAGAAGTTGCTCGATGCCTCGTAGGCGCGCTTGCGCTCGCAGACCGAATGGCGGGGGACAACGAAGGGGGGCGGGGGGTTGTAAGACTCATTTGCGCTCCCAGCGTCTACACCCTCACCGAAAGCGGTGGCCCCGGCACAAGGCCTGGGCTCGGACATCACGCCGATCCCATTGGTGTCACGCCAGCGGCGGAACCATTGATGGCGGCGGGGGCATCGGCAGAAGCCGTGAGTGTTGCGGCGCCGGACCCCGTGGCGGCAACGGCACGCTCTTCGCCCTCAGCGATCGAGGACGAAGTCGCGCAAAACGTAGGGAAGATGCTGGACGACGCATCGATAAAGGCTGCCCGCGAGTACGCCGCGGCTAACCCTGAGGCGAAGGCGCGTGTGTTTGAAGCTGTCTACGACCCGGCAACTGGTCAGATAACCGTGGGACAGTCCGGTTGGGTGCCGGCCGCAACGCTCTCGAATGTGACTCCCGCGCAGTCGAGCTCGCTCATCCGCGGGTGGCAGACTTGTGCCCTTCCAAAGGCCGCCAACGATGCTATATTGGCCGCTGGAGAGGACGGCGGTCTTTTCGGATCGAACGGGGGCTTCAAGGTCGTGGACGGCGAGCTTTACTTCCAGCCACAGTGCAAGAATTGCGAGTTGTTCTACCCAGCGAATCCGGCATTGACCCCAGCAGCACCAATGTTCGATGTTCCGGCCGGTACGCCGGCGTTTCCGGTAGCAGGGCCTAGACCATGACCTGGACCTTTTCAGAGCAGGTAGCGTCCATCCTCAAAGCGTCGGGCTGGAACGCCGGCCGGCACGTGAGCGTGGAATCCATCGAGGCCGCAGTACAGCGAGCGTTCGGGCTCTCACCATCTCGTATCGTTCATGCGTTTATGAGCGAATTTTCAGGTATTTGCCTGAAGACTCTACGCGACGGTTCCCTTGTGGAAAATGACTGCTTCAACCCGCTCCAGGGGGCCCGTCTGATCGAGTACGTTTTTACAGCTCCATCGAGGTATCAGGATCTATGCGCGCTATCGAGGGGCCCGCTGTATCCGATTGGTACGCACGCCAACATGTCGTGCATCTTGATGAGGGACGACGGGGCGGTGTTTTCCCTGGACGACCTACTCACTTGGTTCGCGTTTTGGGGTAAAACGCCCGAGGAAGCAATTGAGCAAGCCTGCTCGCCCAGGTACGAGATTGCTGGAGTTGGTCTGAGCGACGATAGCCTCGCCGTTCACCCCAGCGAACTCTTGCGCTTTGAGAAGCTGCGTGACTCTTGGTAGATGCATTTGGGAGCCTGAAAGGGGACGTGATCCAATTAACGGGAGGCCGGTGGCCCCAGCCTGTAGGTTTCCGGGGTTCCGTGCCGACTACCCATCCAGCATCCACTGAATTGTCCGCAGAGCGAGCCCCTGGGCGCTGCGATGATTCCGCAGCCCAGCCTTCCAGGTCGCGTTCTCGAAGTCGTCGAGAAGCTCCTTTGCCGTGGACAACGAATCGCGGAATTTCGCGACCGGCCGGCGGCGTACCGTCGATCCCATATCGTCGCAATGGGCCAAGCCTCCGAGCAAATCGGATTCCAGTTTTGTCGGGGATGACTGGACGCGGAGCAGGTTCTCAGAGGCCACTTGCGCCGGGATAGTGCCCAACCCGAGCGTTGCGGCCGACCCGCGGATGTTCCGCGCGAATGCCACCGCCCCCTCGTGGACGGCCGCCAACCGGGCCAAAGACTCCGGCAAAGCGGTATTGGCTTTGAATTTGGGTGCGCATTGCCCGTTGACTTGCTCGAAGTGCCACAGACTTCCCTCGGACGACGAGCAGGCGAACTCCAACAGCTCGGAAAATGAGTTGATGGTCTTCGCCACCGACGCCGGTTCTCCCGCGTTCGTCAAAAACCCTCTGGCCCGGAATCCGCGGGGCGTGAAGTCATTGACGCGTTTCATTGTAGCCAGGTAGTAGCCGACGAGCTCCTGCTTGCTGCCGGTGCCTTGCATCAGCGCGTGTAGCGCCTTTTGAATGCTCCCATTCCAGCCAAGGTCTACCGTGGCGATCCTGCCTTCCTTGAAGACGCCCCGCCCGTCCAAGTAGCCAAGCAGGGACCGGCGCTCTTGCCGAGCCCGGGCGCGTAGGGCATCGAGCACCCGCGGGCGGCCGAGCAAAGCTTTGACGTCCTTGCGTCGGGCCGCGGGGTCAATCAGCTCATCCGGGGACGCAAATCCGCAAGCGCGGATGTCATCCTTAAAATCCCGCGCCGGCAAGCAGAGTCGGGCCAGGAACTCTCCGACGGGTTGCCGGCCGAGTCCCGAGGACATCGTTGCCTCGGCCAGTGAGGGCGCGGATTCGAGCGCGGCGAAGGCGAATGCCCGGCGCGACGAGTAAAGCGTCTCGACCCGCACGGGAGAGGCGCCCGGGGCATAAAGGGTCTGGTAAATGCGGGAAAGGATTTCGCCGTCGCGCAGCAGGAAGTAGGCCCTGGCGATCCCGTCTTCCGCGAAGCGCGCCTTGAGCCACTGGCAGAAGCCCGTTACAAGGGGGCCCATCGCGCTATATCCGAAGAGCCACCAGAAGTCGTCACGTGCGGGGCCGCAGCGAGCCTCGAAGGAGCAGGCGGACCGCACGAACGACTCGGTTCTGGCCACGGCGCAATCGGGGCCGGCGGCCGCGCGCGTCCCGATCGGCCGGAATGGGTGCAGTAAGGCGTTCATACCCTTTCTCTGCGGCGATTGAAGGTCGGAGACGGCGTCGTCGCCGACGTGAAGGACGCTTTCGGCCGGCAGCTTGAGGGCCTCAAAGACGCGACGGAACAGGTCCCCGCCTCGCTTATTTACGCCCTGCTCCGAGGAAACGAAAATGCGATCCGCCAGGACCAGGTATCCGTTAGAGCTCAGCAGCCGCGAAATGAAGTCGCGCCGATGGTAGGTGTCGGAGACCACGATGACCTTCTTGCCCGACGACACCGCGAGATTGAACAAGTCCTTCAGCTCGGGGTTGGGCTTGCAGAGCAGGATCTCGGCTGCCTCCTCCGCGGCCGTCAAGGCGACCGCCCGCTCAACGGGGAGACCCAGGGTCTGGCACAGGGTCTCGTAAACTTGACGCAGCACGACTTCCATCGTGCCGCGGGTGCTCGCGGCGGCCTGACGGGCCTTTGCCTCGGCCTCGCGGCGAAGCTGGTGGACAGGCCGCGGCCAGGGGGCCAGCGCCTTGAACGCCTCAGATTGCTCCAGGTGGAAGAATACGTCGGTTGGCTCGTGGACGTGGCGGACGAGCAGGGTGTCGAACACGTCGAAAGAGACGCAGTCGGCCGAACGCAGCATTTCAAGGAAGCGTCCCTTAACCTCCGCAGCGGGGGTCGGCATCGGCCCGCGCGTTTCACGCCGAATGCGTTCCGCCTCGGCGCGGATCGCTTCAAAGTCAAACAGCCGTTCGAGCGAAGGGGGTGTTCCGGGCGGCGCTGTGGGACTGAGTGGATCTGGTTGCCGCTCGGGCTCCCCGCTTCGGGCGGCGGTTTTCTCCTTCGGAGGTGGCGGCGCCACTTTCTGGAACCCGACCATTTGATGGCGAGGGCCGCTGGGCAGGCAGATCAGGTTCTTCAAGCGCAGGTCGCCGAAAACGTTTTGGGCGCTGCCCCGGAAGTTCTTCGGGGAGTAGAGGGGGACCGAGTGGGAGTATATTTCGTAACGCCACGAATCGATGAGCCGCAAGACTTCCTCGCCTACGGGCGACCCCCGATTGACGATGTAGAAGGCCGGCCGGTGCTTCCGGAGGGTCGTCGCGATGGACGGCAACAACCGCTCGTTGAAGAGCTCGATATTAACCTTGAGGAACTGACAGCGCGGTAGGTCAGGTTCGTCAGAGCCCACGCGATCGAGGTCGGCCAATCGTTGTAAGAAGGCCCCGATTGAGGGCCGTCCGTTTCCGCCTTCCTCGGCCTCGGGCGATTCTAAAAGCGGGGACTGCCGGCAAACGACGTTGGCGAGCCGGTTCACCGCAACATTGGCGCACAGGCGCGGGAAGAACTGGTGGCGCGGCTCGATGGCGAGCAGCAGTCCGTCAGCGCCGATTCGCCGCGCCAGCGGCAGGGTGTGGGCGCCAATCCCCGGGCCGATCTCCATGACCAGCATCCCCGGCTGGACGATCTGCTCAAAGAGCTCGGCCTGCTGGCTGCAGTACTCGCCATAAAGCGCCAGCGACCGACCGACATGCTCGTCGGCGGGGTCGAACAGCATTAGGCCGTGACGACATAGGACGAAGGGGTTTGTGGTGTCTGGTGCCATTCCCGACAGGCCGGCTTGAGTGGATTGTCCCCGATTATTTGTACCACGCCGGGTGCAGCGCGCTCAAGGAGCGTTGTCCGCTTTAAAGTGCCGCCGGTGCCCCCACGTGCCCCCACGTGCCCCACCGGCGGATCCCGCGGGCGGCCGAAAACCGCCGGTGAGGGCACCGGCGGCACTTGGCGGCAAGCCGCTAGACCAACTTGAACAATGCTCCGAACGCCAGCGAGCGTGGCGACTGGGACGACCCAGATGGCCGAGCGTCCTTCGCGGCATAACCGTCCCGGCTGTGATTCGCGCGCGAAAACACAGGCGGGACGCCTATGCTACGCAGAGCCTCCCGAAGCTGGGGCACGCCCATGGATGTTTCACGCCGCGAAATTACTTGCACGAATGACGCGGTCTTGCCAAACTTGCACCATCTATGGCCGTGACAGCCCCCACCGAGAGCAAGGATGCGCTGCGCGACGGAGCGAAAGCACCGGCCTGGCGTGGACTGATCGGGTCCGGCCGGCTGGATGAGGCGTTGGCGCTGCTGACCCGGCACCTCGAGGCGTCGCCTCGGGATGCCGACGCCCTGCACGACGCGGGCGTGGTGCTGGCGCGGAAGAAGCGGTTCGGGCAAGCCGTCGAGAAGTTCGCGCTGGCCGTCCTGGTCGAGCCAGGCCGTCACGAATCGTGGCGAAACCTGGGGAAGGCGTATGAGGACGACGGGCGGGCCGCCGATGCCGAGCCGTGCCTGGAGCGGGTGGCGGAGCTGAAACCCGACGACGCCGCGGCCCATCGCGACCTGGGCCGGCTCCGCGCCCGGCTCGGCCGGCACGAGCCGGCGGTGACGGCCCTCAATCGGGCGGTCGAGCTGGAAGCCGATTCGGCGGCTACGCATTTCGATCTGGGCAAGTCGCTGGCGGAATTGAAGCGCCTCGGCGATGCGAAGAAGGCATATCTCCGTGCGGTCAGGCTGGACCCGGAGTTCGCTGACGCGTTCAACAGCCTTGGCGTGACCTGCCAGGAATTGCGGCAGCTTGACGAGGCGGTTACGCACCTGCGCGAGTCCATCCGGCTGCGGCCGGGGATGGCCGGGGCGTACAACAACCTGGGCGTGGCCCTCAACGAGCAGCGCAAGCATGAGGAGGCGGTTGAGGCTTATAATAAGGCGCTGGCCATCGCGCCGGACAACGCGTTGGCCTGGAATAATTTGGGCAACGCGCTGCGTGCCGTGGGACGGAACGAGGCTTCGGTGGCCGCCCTGGAGACGGCGATCCGCCTCAAGCCCGATTATCCCGAAGCCTACAACAACCTGGCGATCGCCCATGTGCAACTGGGAAACAACGAGACGGCGATCGCCCTGTACGACAAGGCGCTGCGCTTTCGCCCCGACTACCCCGAATGCCACATGAACCGGGCGCTTCAGCGGCTGCTGGTGGGCGACCTGGCCAACGGGTGGGCCGACTATGAATGGCGCTGGGCGCTTCGGACGATGAAGCCGCGCGACTTCGGCCGGCCGCGCTGGGACGGGACACCGCTGGGCGGCAAGCGCGTGCTCATCCACTGGGAGCAGGGGCTGGGGGACTCGATCCAGTTCATCCGCTACGCCAGGGAATTGAAGAACCGCGGGGCGGGGGCGGTGATCTTCGAGGGGCAGGCGGTGCTGGAGCACGTGCTGGCGCGGACGCCGGGGCTGGATGAGTTCGTGCCGAAGGGAGGAACGCTGCCGGCGTTCGACGTGTACGCGCCGCTATTGAGCCTGCCGGGGGAGTGCCATACGACGGCGGACAATGTGCCGTGCGACGTGCCGTATGTGCTGCCGGACCCCTATTTCGTGAACCTGTGGAAGCCGCGACTGGAGGCGTTGAAGGGCTTGCGGGTGGGGATCGCCTGGCAGGGGAACCGCGACCATCGCGGGGACCATATCCGCTCGATCCCGCTACGGCTGTTCGAGCCGGTGGCGCGGGTCGACGGGGTTTCGCTGGTCAGCCTGCAACGGAACTACGGCAGCGAGCAGATCGAGAAGCTGGGCGGGCTGTTTGCGCTGACGACCTTCGACGGTGTGGACGAGGAGGCGGACGGCTTCCTGCGGACGGCGGCCATTATGAGGAACCTGGACCTGGTGATCAGCGCCGACACGGCGGTGGCCCATCTGGCGGGGGCGATGGGTTTGCCGGCGTGGGTCTTGCTGCCGGTGGCGTGCGACTGGCGCTGGCTGCGCTACCGGGAGGACACGCCGTGGTATCCGACGGCGCGACTGTTCCGCCAGCGCGAGCCGGGGGATTGGCCGGAGCTGTTTGAGCGGGTGGCCGGCAGCTTGCGCGAGCGTGTGTCGGCGAGCCCGCGGCGGAGTACCCGGCCATCGGTCGACGAGCATCGCAAGGCGGCGGGGCTGGTGCGCGAGGCGAACCAGCTTAGCCGCGAGGGGAAGCTCGATCAGGCGCGGGAGAAGCTGGAGCAGGCGGTGCGGGCCGACCCCGACTCCGCCGATGCGCACCACGACCTGGGGGCGGTGCTGGGCCGGCAGGGGTTGCCGGACCGGGCCATCGACTCGTTCCGCCGGGCCATCGAGCTTCGGCCGGCGTCCGGCGGGGCGTATGGGAACATCGGGCTGGCGTTCCTCAAGCGCGGGCAGGCGCCCGAAGCCGTCTCGCACCTGCGCACGGCGGTGCGGCTGGGGGCGGGGTCGGCGGACGTCTACAACAACCTGGGGCTGGCCCTGGTGGGCGTGGCCGATGCCCGAGCGGCGGAGGAGAACTTCGTCAAGGCGCTGCAGTTGCGGCCGGACTTCCCCTCGGCCCATCGCAACCTGGCCCGGGCCCTGCTCATCCAGGGCAAGTTCGAGCAGGGTTGGCTGGAGTACGAATGGCGCTGGAAGTGCTATCCCGCCGGTCGGCGGACGTTTTCGGAGCCGCGGTGGACGGGTTTCGATCCGGGCGGGGCGGGATCGCCGGGGGCGGCGAACCCGCCTGCGGTGAGCTTCTCGAACCCGTCGAATCCGGCGAAGGGGCAGGCGCTCAAGGGGAAGACGGTCCTGCTGTATGCCGAGGGGCCGGCAGGGTTGGGGGACACGATCCAGTTCGTTCGTTACGCGTCGCTCTTGAAGCAGGCGGGGGCGAGCGTGGTCGTGGAGTGTCAGAAGGTGCTGGTGCCGCTGGTGCAGCGGTGCCGGTTTGTGGACCAGGTGGTCGCCGGCGGGTCGAAACTACCGCGCTTCGACATGCACGCGGCGCTTGTCAGCATGCCAACGCTGGCCGGCACGACGCTCAACTCGGTGCCAGCGACGGTCCCGTACCTGTCGGCCGATCCGGCACTGGTCGAAAAATGGTCGCCGCGCGTCAAATCCCTCGATGGCCTGCGGGTGGGGATCGCCTGGCAAGGCGACCCTCGGCACAAGGGTTTCGACGAGCGGCGGTTTCCGATCGCGGAGTTCCAGAAGCTGGCGCGGCCGGGGTGCGTGAAGCTGGTCAGCTTGCAGAAGGGCAGCGAAGCTGCTGGCTCGAAAGGCCCGGCCGCGGTAACCGACTTCGGCCCCGACTTGGACGCTGAGGCCGGCGCGTTCATGGACACGGCGGCGATTATCACCCATTTGGACCTGGTCATCACGGCCGACACGGCGGTGGCCCACCTGGCGGGCGCGCTGGGGGTGCCGGTCTGGCTGGTCCTGCCGCTGATCCCCGATTTCCGCTGGCTGCTGGACCGGCCGGACAGCCCGTGGTACCCGACGATGCGGATCTTCCGCCAGGGCCGCTCGGGGGATTGGGAGGATGTCTTCAGGCAGGTGGCCGAGGCCCTGCGGCAAAAGCTGCTGGAGCTGGGCCCGACGGCGGACTTCGATTCGGCCTCGATTGGCGGCTCGCTGCAAGAAGAGGGAGCGAGACTTTTTTCCCGCGGCGATCTGGCCGGAGCGGCGGACCGTTTCGGCAAGGCGGTGGGGCTTCGCCCTGACTCGGCGGCCGCACACCACGACCTGGCGGTGGCCCTGAGCCGGCAACGGCGCTTCGACGGGGCGATCCAGCACTTCCGCCGGACGATCGAGCTCGATCCTTCCATGCGCGGGGTGTACGCGAACCTGTCGCTGGCGCTGGTGGAAAAAGGCGATTTCGCCGCGGCGGTGACGGAGGCGGGCAACGGGCTGCGGATGATCCCCGAGTCGCTGGAACTGCACTGCCGGATGGGGACGGCGCACATCCGGCTGAAGCAGTTCGCCGAAGCCGAGCGCTACATGCGGCGGGCGGTGGAGTTGCACGGCGACTCGCACGAGGCGCACTACTGGCTTGGCGAATCGCTCCGGCAGCAGCAGCGCTTCTCCGAAGCGGCGGAAAGTTTTCGGCAGGCCGCTGGGCTCCGCCCCGAGTGGGCCGACGCCCACAACCGCCTGGGCATGGCGCTGGCGGCGCAAGGCGCGCACGCGCCGGCGGCGGACGCCTTCCGGGAAGCCGTGCGCCTGCGGCCGGATTCGGTGGAGTTCCACAGCAGCCTGGGGATTTCGCTGGCCGACGTGAACCGGCTGGAAGAGGCGACCGATGCGTTCCAGCACGCCCTTTACCTGCGCCCCGACAGCCCCGAGTGCCACCGCAACCTGGCGATCGTCCTGCTGCTGGGCGGCAAGTACGAGCAGGGCTTTTTGGAATACGAATGGCGGCTGCGCGTGAGCGGCGCGATGCCGCCGTCGCCTCCGGGCAGACGATGGGACGGTGCGCCGCTGAAGGGCAAATCGATTTTGATGCTCGCCGAGCAGGGGTTGGGGGACACGCTGCAGTTTGTCCGCTACGCCAAGCTCGCCAAGGCGCAGGGGGCGAAGGTGATCGTGGAGTGCCAGCGGCCGCTGGCGTCGCTGCTGTCGCGGTGCCCGTTCATCGATGAGGTCATAGCTCAAGGCGAGAAGAAGCCGCGGGCGGACCTGCACGTGCCGCTGATGAGCCTCCCCGTCGGCTTCCGCACGACGCTCGAAACCGTCCCCGCCGAGATCCCCTATTTGTCGGCGGACCTGTCGCTGGCGGACGAATGGCGGCACATCATCCCGAGCGATGGACGGCTCCGCGTGGGGATCGCCTGGCAGGGCAACCCCACCTATGCCGGGGACCAGCATCGATCGATCGCGCTGGCGGAGTTCGCGCCGCTGGCGGAGTCGCAGAGCGTGGAGTTGATCAGCCTGCAAAAAGGTCCCGGCGTCGAGCAGCTTGACGCGGTCCAATTCCCCGTTCGTCGGCTGCCTCGACTGGAGGACGCAGAGTCGAGCTTCGACGACACCGCGGCGATCCTGGCGAACCTGGACGCGGTCGTCGCCTGCGACACCGCGGTGGCACACCTGGCCGGTGCGATGGGCCTGCCCGTGTTCCTGGCGCTGAGCACCGCCTGCGACTGGCGCTGGATGCGCGGGAGGGACGACAGCCCGTGGTATCCGACGGCGCGGCTGTTCCGCCAGGAGACGGCCGGCGATTGGGACAGCGTGTTCGAAAGAATTGCGCGGTCGCTGAACGACCCAAGTTGAGGCGGCTGGAAGTGGCGGAGCAGCAGATGAGCGCTCCTGCGAGCGGCGGCATGGATGCGTCTCTTAGCGAATCCAGTCGCGTAGGGTCCGCGCTGGGCTTGGGAAATTCGTGGCATGGGCGTCCCGCCTGTGTTTTTGAGCGGAACGCCACAGCCGGGACGGCCGTGCCACGAAAAGACGAATCGGTCCGCAATGCGGACCTACAGGAACTGACGGCGGACAGAGGCAACTGTAGCAGAGGACCCCGAGGGGACCAGAGGATCCTTCGGCATCGGCATCGCACAGCAAGGCAACCCGGCGTTCCCCACCGATCGGGAGCGGTCCGTGTCGCTGCCGTATTTCGCGCCGGCGGCGGTGCCGGGCGTACGGCTACTCGGCTTGCCCATCACGTCACGTTGATCGGAGTGGCCGAGACGGCCATGCCGTCGGCGGCGGTCAGGTCGCCCAGGGCGCTGACGGCAAGCGACGCTGCCACGTAGTAGCTCCCCGCCACCGTCCCGGCCGGCACGACGATTCTCGCTTTGTAGGTGCCGCCGGCCAGGGCCTTGAGCTTCACTCGCATGGGCGTGGTGGCGACCGTCGAGCCGCCGGCGCCTGTCGAGCTGGTTGACAACGAAAGCGTCAGCGGTGCCTTGCCGGCCACCTGCACGTTGCTGTTGTTCAGGAGCGTAAGGCTCACGGTCAGCTTCCCGCCCGGGGCATCGGTCGCCGGGGAAGCGACCAGGTTTGAGGCGCTGATCTTGACGAACGGCGACGTGACCATCAGCGACGGAGTTGCGGTCGAAGCTCCGGTGATCGTTCCATCGGGCGCCTTGACAGCAGCGACCAGAAAATAGCTGCCGGTGGGCAGCGAGGTTGGGAACGACGACAGCTTGATCCGCAGCGCCTTTTGGGCGCCGGCCTTCAGTTTGAGCTTGACTGGCACCGCCACCAGTTGGGTGGCGCCGCCGAGGGACTGGCCCAGCGACGCCAGCAGAGTAACGGTGACCCGTCCGGAGATAGTCAGGCTGGTCGGGTTGGTGACGGTAACTGTGGCGCTGGCTTTGGACTTGGCGCCGCCGACGACGGCGCCAAGAGGGAGGCTGGCCGAGATGGTGGCGTCGAGCGTGCCGGTGGGCAGGGAAGCCGAGGTGGGGGCGGGGGTAACCAGCCGCAGGACGGTGCTGGCCGACGGCGTCGATCGGCCTTCCTGTGCGGTGCCAATGAAAAGTTTGCCGGTCCCGATGCTGGCAAACGCCTCCTCGGCATACACGCCGCCAAGCCCCTCGGCCTGCGGGGCGATCTGGCCGGAGGGCCTGGCCAGTGCGGGAGTCGGGCTGCTCAACCCGGTGCTCAGCAACTCCTGGCCCCCGGTGCCGAAGGTCGGGTCGAGCGACCCTTGGGGCGTGTAGGCGGCGATCGCCTCCTGAACGGTGCCGGTCGTGGTGTTGGTGCTGGTGCCGACCACAATGATCTGGCTGCCATCGGGCTGGATGGCGACGGTGTCGGCGTCGTCGTCGCCGCCGAAGCTGGTGGTCACGATGCCGCCGGTGCCGAAGGTCTTGTCCAGCGATCCGGCAGGGTTGAGGCGGGCGGTGGCGAATTCGCCGCCGGCGGTGGTGTTGGCGACGACGATGTTGCCCGCCGGGTCCAGGGCCAGGCCCTCGGTCGTGTCAGGCTGACCTGGGAGAGTGTCCGGAGCAACCAGCTCGGGGACGGTCACGATCCCACCGGTCCCAAAGCCGCTTTCGAGGGCGCCGGCAGAGGTGAGTTGGACGACGACCACGCTACCGGCGCTTTCGCCCGCGGCGACGATGCCGCCGCCGTTGGCCGTGCTCTCCACGGCGACCTTGCTGAGCAGGTCGCCGTCGGAGGCCGAGCCGAAGAGAAGCGGCGCGCCGCCGTTGAAGGTGGGGTCCTGTACGCCGCTGGAGGTGAAGCGGTCGGCCAGGAACTGGCCGCCGGCCGAGCCGACCACGACGATATTGCCGCTGGCGTCGAGGGTGACGCCGTAGGCGGTAGCGTCGCTGGCGCCGGCGATTGGGACGGTGACCCGGCCGCTGGTGCCGAAGGACATATCGACCGAGCCGTCGGTGTTGTAGGCGGCCACCACCACGTCGCCGCTGCTGGTCCCGGCCTCAATGACCGTCCCGTCGGATTCGGCAGCAACGCCGTGGAAGACCTCGTCGCCGGTAGCGGTATCGGCGGTGACTCCACCGCTGCCGAAGGTAGGGTCCAGCGCGCCGTCGGCGTTGAGCCGCGCCGCCAGCGCTGTCGACCCGCCGGTGCTGACGTTGGTCACCATGCAGGCCAGCAGGACCTGACCGGTAGACGTCATGACCGCGTCCTGTGGAGCGCAATCGAGTGGGAGATTGTTACCGCCGTTAAAAGTGGGGTCCGTGCTGCCGGTGCCGCTGAGAAGGACCCTCGCCTCGAGTAGTTCGGACGGTATATGGACCACTCGCCGGCTCCTGTTCATTGAAGTTCTGCCAGAGGGGCGGGTTGAGGTCGCAAAAGGTGATTTTCGCAAGATATGTCCTCCAGAAATGTTGGCGTGGGGCACGGAAGGTGCTCGG
>Ga0182024_10011599_pt1 | contig 17642 bp, 13 predicted proteins | sample P32metaG_FD_120480 | JGI IMG/M metagenome (GOLD analysis project Ga0182024, IMG submission 120480) | Permafrost microbial communities from Stordalen Mire, Sweden - P3-2 metaG (Illumina Assembly) | ecosystem: Environmental > Terrestrial > Soil > Wetlands > Permafrost | place: Sweden: Stordalen... | reverse complement strand
GGCCAGATAGCTCCACATGAAAGCCCACGCCTACATCAAGCAGCGCGCCAATTCTTCCCTCTATCTGGATTGTGCCCGTGTCAGGCCCGATCACACCGCTCAAAAGGTTTAATAGCGTTGATTTTCCGGCGCCGTTATTGCCTATGACTCCCAGCATCTGTCCCGGCAGTACGTTGAAGTTCACGTCTTGCAATGCCCAGAATGTGTCAGGCGATCTCATGTTCCGCCAGCCAGAAATAAGCGCTTCTTGAAACGTATGTGGACGATTGGGATCCCGGCGTTTGAACCGTTTGGATAGATCGCTGACTACGACTGAAGGACGCATGCTCTATAGCTCCTCGACAAAGCGAATACTGCAAGCCTTGAACATGCGTTGCGAAAGTGGCAACAGACAGCAGGAGACCAGGAGCAGCACCATCAGTGGTGCCCAGTTCGGCTGCGTGCCCTGAATCAAGACTGCTCGATAGGAGCTGATCAGAATGGCCATCGGGTTCAATGCAAACAGCCAGGCATATTTCTCAGGAACGGAGGAGAGAGCATAAATGATCGGTGTGAAATAGAACATCAAATTGAGAAACACGGCGAGGATATGTTGAACATCGCGAAAAGTGACTTGCAGTGCAGCAAGCGGATAGGCCAGACTGAGCGTGGCGATGAATTGCACGACGACAATCGCCGGCATTAAAGCAATCGTGCTCGGGAATGGCAGACCATCGATGAGAGATAAAAGGCACAACGTCGGCAAAGCGAACAGGAAATGAATCAGCCAGGTGGTGACTACTACGATCGGAAGGATTGACGGTGAAAAGGACGGGTGCTTGAGCAACGACTGATTGGTTGTAATTGTGTCAGCGGAGTAAGTGAGTGAACTTTGAAACCAGCCCCAGGCAAGCACGCCACAGCACAGAAAGGACAAGTAGTGGGGAACCTTGATGGTGAGGATGGAATGGAAGACGAAGTAAAGAACACAAAGCTGCAACAGTGGTTTGATGAACGACCAGAGAATGCCAAGAGCAGATCGCTTGTAAATCAGTTTCATCTCACGCGAAACCAATTCGATCAGCAAGTCAATCAGATACATGGTGCGATTTATTGAAAACTTGCTGCGGGTTTGAGCTGGGTTGCGCCTGATGGTCTGGTTTAGCTTGACCCATTCAGGACTGGTGCCCGCAGGCGTACCGGCCGGGCTGATTCCACCAGCGTCGCCAATCCGTGAGTCTTGCTCTTCGCGTCTATCTGTCTTTGCTAAGATCATTTGTCAAGAAGTGTCTGTAGCTGCTCGGGCAGCGCAAGATCTGTTTACTAGTAAAGTGAACGTCCCACCGACCCCATGATAACGGTTTTGCCGGAATTTCACGTGTCGACTATTTAAGAAATCAGGAGGACCGCATGTGATGATGCGTCTGGTCTACGGGTTGTTTAACGGCTTCTGGTTGCTGTTAGTAATTTGGACGCTGCATGGCGCAGATTGCTGAGCAACCGTACAAACGGCGACGATGTCGGGGACGCAGCTTTGGGTGCAGCAAAAGTCTTCTGCAGAAGCGGCCAAAAGTGGTCGAGAGAATCGGTGTCATAATTCGCATCATTGGCAGGACAGTCCCATTCATCGCTAAATTTGCATGCCTCTGCGAACCAGGACCGGCGGGCATATTTTTGCCGTAAATTCGTATTCAATCCACGGTGCACGTAAAAGTGCTTGGTCTGGAATTCGGTATGGGTGCGTACGATTTCGTAGGTGCTGTGCGAAAGATAAGGTTTGAGGATTTCAGCGGCAATGCTGGCATGATTTTCGTACGAAATTGCCTTGCCGATGTCGTGGCAAAGCGCGGCGACAATCAATTCGTCCGATGCGCCGGAGCGCGATGCCCGCGTTGCGCACTGAAGCGAATGTTGCAGCTGATTGATCGGCGTATCGCTGCCCAACTGTTCGAGATCGAGCACCATGCGTCTGATTCGCTGCGGCATTGCCAGACTGTGCTGAGCGATTGTCTCTGAGATGTGCGCCCAGTCTTCTTTGGTCCGCTCGTCAATCTTCATGCTGGTGATCATTGCTTGGCGTATTTCCTGAGTTTGCCGACGGGAATCTCGAGAGTGCTTGGGACCACAGCCTGTAAACTCCAGGAGCGAGCCGATCTTAGAGCGACAGCGATCAATTGCACGCCAGAGGACACTGAGCTGCATTTTAACAAGGTCGGTGAAATAGCCAGTCAGTTTGAGATCGAATTAATTCGGCTCGGCAGCAGCTGTGTTGCAATGTGCAGATGGCACTTCTCATGCAATTCGTCATCATGATTTCTGCTTTGGTTCGGCTTCGGAACTTATGACAAACCGTCCGTCAATCTGCATTGTTGCCAGCGAGTTGGCCTATCTGTTCAAAACTGGCGGCATTGGAACTTGCAATTGGAGACTCGCTTGCCTGCTGGCTCAGCATGGTTGGAATGTGCACATTCTTTATTGCAGACCAATTGAAGATGCGCAGAAGTTTCAAACCGTCTCAGAAGAACTTACTCGAATCGGCTGTTCGATTTCTCTATTGGACCAGGCCGAATCAACAGAGGAGTTCGATCTCGACGTCTGCAATCGCAGCGGTGGGCATCTCGAGTTAAGCGAAAGAGTGCGCCATGGGCTGGAACAACTCCATCAGCAACATCGTTTTGATTTGATTGAATTTGGCGAGTATAACGCTCTCGGCTTTCGCTCGATCCAGGCTAAGCGAGCCGGTATCTCGTTTTGGGATGTAGGGTTGATCGTAAAATTGCACGGAGCGAGCCGCTGGGTACTCAGTGCCAACTACCGTGTGGTCTCTCGCATAGATGAGTTAAGCGTGGACTATTGCGAACGATATGCATTCGAAAACGCTGACTTTCAAGTTGCGCCCAGCCAGTACATGTTGGCCCACGTGAAATCAATCGGCTGGCAGTTGCGTGATGCACTGCGGGTGGTGTCATATGCGTATCCTGATGCCCCACCGGAGCAGTCCAGTTCGACGAAGACGGCACCGCGGGTGTCATCACCGGACGAATCGCTGCGAGCGACGCTACCGCCAGAAATAGTGTTTTTCGGACGCCTTGAAACTCGCAAGGGACTTGAGCTATTTGTCGATGCTGTGCGGGAGCTGGACCCAGCTTTGGCGGTGACGTTCCTCGGTAAAGAGGGCGTCGTATCTCGCCGGGTTCCGGCAGTATCTTTGGTGAAGCAAAGGCTGCGGGGGCGGCGAATTGCGTTTCTCACCGATCTGGACCAAGCCCAGGCGATCGATTACCTGCTAAGCGGAAATAAGTTGGCTGTGATTCCGTCGCTGACCGACAATCTGCCCAATACGGTAATCGAATGTGCTGTCAATGGCATTCCGATGATCGCCTCCAGGGTTGGTGGCATTCCGGAAGTGCTGAAAGGGACGATCCCGGAACAAAATTTGCTTTTCGAGCCTACTTCAGCAGATTTGAAACGATGTATCAAACGCTACCTGTCGTTGCCGACAGACGAGCGCAATGCCATCCATCAGGCTGTCCAGGCTGCTGCTGATCCTTACACAAATAACGCTCGGGTAGTTGAAAGCTACCAGGAGATACTGGCGACTAAGAAGGACGAGATAAGCTCGTCATCATTGCAAAATCTCGACTCCAATTCACCTGTGAATGTCGCAGTAATTTGCGGTTCTCGGTTGGAGCGTCTGCCTGAGACCCTGATCTCGCTTTCTGGGCAAACGCATGCCGGGATCCAAGTGTCTGTATTTGTGGCAGACCCATCTAATCCAGAATCTGTGCGGATCCTTAAGGAACAGCGCGCTCAATATCCACAATTCAAGTTCACACAGACTGAGGAGTGCGATTTTGCGTCACAAGCTAACATCGCATTGCACTCTAGCTCAAGCGGCGAATTTTTCATGCTCGTTCGGCCACCGGCGACGGCCACCGCCCGCGCGGTAGAAGTGTTAGCACATGCTCTTTGGCATAATCCACGAATCAGCGCATTCAGTTGTTATCAGTTAGATCGTGTCTCGAATCTAAATTCAACAAAGGAGAAACATTCGACCGCGTTTCGTCCGGTTGGCGGACCTGATGCGATCGCTAATCTGGAAAACGTGTACGGCACGTTTGGAATGTTTCGCCGTGAGCACTTGCGAAACGTCGGCGGATTCGAGCCCGGTTTCGAAGTTGAGTTTGCCTTTTGGGTTGCCTGCATGAAGCTCATAGCCAATGGCTGTGAAGTCGATGTGGTGCCTGAGCATCTCTGCTCCAGCAACAGCGATGCGGAAAATGTTCCCAATCAACGTGCTTATCATGCCTGCCATCGCGTATTGAAGAAGCTCGACTCGGTGTCAGCAGAAATTGCGAACAAAGACCGAGTTGAGCGTCTATACCTCGCGATCAAACGACAGTTGAACGTCCAGGCTAGCAACATCCGTCACCTTGCCGGATTGAACGTTGATATTTGTCGCGTTTGTGGAACCCTGCACAGTCAGTTTTTGGCGAACCGCGTCGTCGACAAGGTGTTCGCGATAATTTCCAGACTGCCCAGCAACAGGTATTAGGTTCCTCTGTACTGTGCTCGCCCTCCCTGTGGCGTTGGCGTCCCTCCAGCTCCTCGGTAAGCTGTCCGTTCGCCCACCTCGACGCCGGGGCCGCTAACAATTGTGTGAAACAGCACAGTCAATATTCTTGCTTTCGATTGCTCAGCGCAATGCCGGGGAAGGCTCGGGCTGGCGCTGTTTCATATCCGGATCAATCGTTTCACTCACCTTGGAGGGCGTCCGAGGGCTGCTCAGGTCTGATACCAGCTCAAAGGCAGTTCTGACAATGGCAGTGATGATTCGACCTCCCATGGGTGGAAGTGGAAGATCTTTGCGGTGCTTCTTCATCCATCGAGCGATGGACTTGCGCCACGGGTCATCTTTGGCCAGGTTGTACTTGCTGGCAAAGTGTTGGATTGAGAGGTTGGCCCAGTTCGCGCCCCAGCGCATGAAAAAATAGAACATGTCGCACCAGAGGAGCGGCTCAGAGTATTCATAATGGACTACAGCGGCCGGTTCAAAATAAACTTTTTCGCCAGCCTGCAATGCCCGGATGCAGAGATCGTCATGGTCCCCGACTGCGGGAAGCTTTTCATCCAAACTTCCGACTTTGTCGAACAAGCTTTTGCGAATCAGCGCGCAGTGAAACTCCAACAGTTCAGTCGGTCTGCGACGCAATATGATGCTGTCGACGATGCCGAGATGATCTCTAGCATGTATATAGGATTGAACCAAGTAATTGCCCTTCTCTGTCACCCTGATATGAACATCTCCGCCAGCCATGTGCACAATGCCACGTTCGCGAGGCCCTTCCATGTAGAGCGGTCCGACAAGGGCAGCACCGGTTTTATCGGCGCAGTCAATCAAGTGATCCAGCCATCCATTGGAAAGCAGAACGTCGTTGTCGGCAAAGATTATGTATTCCGTGTTTGCATATTTGAGCGCGACATTGCGTGCTGTGTTTTGACAAACAATTTGATCCAGCCGGAGAATGCGAAAGCCTCTCTCTATCGCTTCGCGTTCGAGCTGCTCCTTGATTGCTTGCGGCGAATTCATATCGACGTATATCAGATCGAATGGCTCTTTCGTCTCATAGAGGCTGTCCAGAGAGTTGCAAAACTGACTGAAGCGTTCTCGTTGTGTAACTATTACTGTCGTTCTTGGGCTGGTCATAGCTTGCCTTGGAAAAGAATAGTTTCCGCCTTCGGTGCGAAAATGCCAAATCGTATTCAGCCTAACATTGTCATAATGTTGAAACGCTAGAAAACGTTAAGCAGCTCATCTTGGTAGATCAGTGCATTAGAAAAGTCACGGATGCGCGCAACCGGCAACTGGGTATCATTGGAGTTCTCGGAGCGATTAAGCGCGGTAAAGAACTGATGCTGGGTCCAATCAAAATTATCGAGATTGAGTTGGGGGCGCCGTTGCCGGACCTCAGCGGACTGGCTGGCTATTTCTTCGTTCAGGCTCTGGTTCGCTGGCACGGAGTGCCCGTGGGATACGTGCGAGTGCCGGTGTCCAACGGCGGCTGCTCAGCGCGCAGCCTCGGCAAGGCCATTTTGGATCAACACTCCTCGACCCTGGTGCGGCTGATTTTGCGCCACGGGCTACAGTCGCAAGACATCGCCCGGGTCCTGGATTTCAAAGTCTTGCTTGATGGTGGAAGCAACCACAATCCCCACACCAGCAACAGTCACCTGCCTTCAGTCACCGTGGCGGTCTGCACTCGCAACAGGATCGAAGAGATGGCGCGCTGCCTGTCATTTTTGGAGAAGCTCGACTATCCCAATTTGGACATCTTAGTTGTTGATAATGAGCCCGCAACTGATTCTTTATTGCAATTAGTAAAAGATCATTATCCCCAATTCCGCTACGTCAAGGAGCCTCGGCCTGGCCTTTCCTGGGCTCGCAACCGCGCGATTTCGGAGTCGTCCAGTGAAATCATCGCCTTCACCGATGACGATGTGATCGTCGATCCCGGATGGGTTCGAGCGCTGGTGGCGACGTTCTCTGAGAGCCCAGATATTGCAGCTGTTACCGGTCTGATCGCACCATACGAGTTGGAGACTGAACCGCAGTTGCTTTTCGAACTCCGCGGAAAAGGCGGGTTAGGGCTCGGTTTCGAGCGCCGCTTGTTCCGCTACGACCGCTCCATTGGACCGCAATGGAAGTCGCTCGAAACCTCCCAGTGCGGCGCTGGAGCGAACATGGCTTTCAAACGCTCCATCTTCGGACAGGTCGGACTGTTTGACACCGCCCTTGGTGCTGGAACAATCTGCGGCTGCGGTGAGGACGTGCAAATGTTCTTCCGCGTCTTGAACGAGGGACACAGCATAGTTTACGAGCCGAGCGCCCTGGTCCACCACCGGCATCGCTCCAGCTATGAGGGACTGCGCCGGCAGCTAGCCGGCTATGGCGGCACCTCTGCCTGCTACGCCTGGGGACTGGCCTCGAATCCCGGACTTCGTTTGTCGTTCGCGAAATTAATCTTCGCGCATCTTTTCATTGGGAATTTGGCCGCGTTCATTCGGTCCATTCTTACACCAAGCCAAATCCCGCCAGAACTGTTCTATGTTGAGACGCTAGGCGCGTTCAGCTCATTATTCTCATACAAGCGCTCGCAACAGCTCGCTCGCCAGATTGAGGATCGCTTTGGCGCCCAGCCACCGCTGATGATGCCTGCGACCGCTGTCTCCAGTCAACGTCACCGAACCGGTGCCGTCGCCGTGCGTCACATAGACGTCGCCGCGCCGCTATGCGCACTGACGGATCTAGCCGAATACTCCACGGTGCGTCTGTACGTTTGGCACAAGGAGAAACCATTGGGCAGTTTGGATATTGCAAATAAAGGCGGCTCTGTCGGTGTATCGCATTTGATTGACTGCATCGTCGGTGCGCTGTCCGTTCAGCTAATCAGTCCAAGCAGGGAGTTGACTGACGATCAAAGATCGTCGCTGGCGACGTTTTGCATGCTGGAACGGTTTCTACCTGATGTCGCTTCCGTCGAACCAGCCACTCGTTTGCCCAGCAGTATCCCCGTAACGATTGTGGTTCCGACCTGCAATCGGCCCGATGAGCTAAAGTCTTGTCTGACAGCTCTTCGCATGGTGCGAAGTGAGCGCGCAGTGGAAGTGATCGTAGTAGATAACAATCCTGACAGCTCGGCAGCGCTAAACATATTGGCTGAGTTTCCTCACGTGAAGCTGCTGACTGAGCATAGGAGCGGTGCTTCGTATGCTAGAAACGCCGGTATTGCAGCTAGTTCAGGCGAAATCATCGCCTTCATCGATGACGACACGCGAGTGCCTTCTGATTGGTTGGAAAACCTGCTCGCTCCTTTCGTTCGTGCGGACGTTATGGCCGTAAGCGGCAACATTTTGCCTCGTGAATTGGAAGCCGAATCTCAGCGTTTGTTCGAAAGCTACGGCTACGGCGGGCTCAATCGCGGGTACATGAAGTGGGATGCCGACAGCAACTGGTTTTACAAAAAGTTTCGCCTCTTCGGTGTACCGATGTCGCGTCTCGGCGGCACTGGCAACGTCGCCTTTCGAGCCTCGGCGTTCTGCGATCCGAAAATCGGCTTGATGGACGAGTCTCTTGGTCCGGGAAGACCGGCGGGGATTGGCGAGGATATGTACCTGTTTTACCGCACCATCCGAGCAGGTTGGACGATCGTGTACGAGCCGGCAGCCTGTCTCGTTCACACTCATCGCCGCACTCTGTCAGCATTGCGTAAGCAACTTTTCCGATACGGACAGGGAACCGTCTCTTATCAGCTGTTCCTGATTCTACGAGAATTCGATCTAAGAGCGGTGGTGTCGCTGTTCGTCGATTTGCCTCTGTGGCATGCAAGGCGGATATACCAGCGGTTGACCGGTCGAAGTTCATACCCGTTAACGGAGGTATTGGTTGAAATTGCCGGTGGTCTTTGCGGCCCTGTCGGTCTGCTGATTTCTTATCTCCAGGTTCTGCGCCGTAAGCGAAGTGCACCGTATATACCACCATTCCTGCGCACTGTTGACGCTGCCGTCGATCGATCGAAAAAGGACGAGAAGGCACTAATGAGCGGTCGGCGCTAATTCTGGAACCAGTGCAGCTGCATCATCGCAGGCTTTCCCAGTCCTTCACGGTATAGAAGCAAAGTTCTGATGCTGTCCAAGCAGCTAATCGTGGACAGAGCGCAAAATGCGAGAGCGCAAAATGCGACGGCGACAAATTTGCGTTTAGCTGCCGGCGTGGCTTTATATGTCAGCCAAAATCCGGCGGCTGGTTAAGCCACGAGTTCCGCGAATCGAACAAATGTATCGAGCCAAGATAATATCTTTCCCATCTAAATCGGCTTCTCCGGGGCGGACCGCAGTCAACACGCCTGTCATTTTAATCGATCGGGTATCTGGCTCGATAGGCTTGCAAACAGTAGCTTGGCAATGCTATCTATGTGAGGTCTTGTGGACTTTAGACGATAAGGAGAAGAAGATCAATTGGGCCCGTCCCCACTAGTATCCGTAATTATTCCGGCGTATTGCGCTTCTCAGTTTCTGGCCAAAACGCTTGATTCCGTGCTGGCGCAAACGTACCGAAACATCGAAGTATTGGTCGTAGATGATGGGTCATCTGATGAAACCTTTGACATTGGCTCACAGTACGAGCGGCGTGATTCGAGAGTAAAAGCGCTTCGTCAAAGTAACGCAGGGGCTGCAGCGGCGCGGAATCTGGCGATCAGTCATGCCCGCGGTGAGTTTATCGCGCCCATTGACGCGGATGATCTCTGGCGTCCGGAAAATCTGGAAAAGCAAATGGCGCGCATGCTGTCATCAGACAACTCTGTCGGCGTGGTCTACTCATGGTCGTTCGACATCGATCCGGACGATGCGCTGCTCGGATCTTTCCATGCTTACAATATCGAAGGCGATGTATACACTACCTTGCTCTGTCACAATTTTCTGGGCAACGCGAGCGCTACTTTGATTCGCGCCGCATGCTTGAAAGATGTAGGCTGTTACTCGCGCGATTTGGTGCAAGGATGCGAGGACTGGGAGCTTTACTTGCGTATCGCCGCCAAATATCAATACAAAGTTGTGCCGGAATTCTTGGTAGGTTATCGCAAGAGTCTGAAGAGCATGTCGCAGATTTGCGACGCGATGGCAGCTTCTCATTCGTCGCTATTGCGATGTGCCGAGCGCGCTGCTCAACTGCCGAAACCGGCTCGCTTGCTTTCAACTAGCAGCTTTTATATTTATCTTGCCCATGTGTGCGCGGAAAGTGGGCGCCAGGGTGAAACCCGCAGATGGCTGGGAAAAGCATTGAATGCAGAGTGCGTGACACCGTTGTTGCGCTCAGAAGTGTATCTGTTGTTTGCCCAGTCGTTTTTCCCAGCTGGCAATTCTTTTGCCTTTTCTCGTCGCTCTGCCCGAGCCGGTAAAGCAATTACGGTGGAGTCTTTGCGATCCGATGGCAGCCTCTACCGCCGACTGTTTCTTGGCGCAGTCCTGCACCGCACCTTGCAATTTGCTTTCGAAAAGAGACGCAAGATCGGTGCTGTCAATGTCGCGGCCGTCTCTGGTTAAACCAGCCTGGCAGTCGGTGAATTCGCTATTTGTCAGGGTATATTCCTGATAGAACTGGTTCGAGACCCTGCGAATGCCTGGCAAAACTCCACTGTTTCAACATAAGACGGAAACTGATCGCGACTTGAGATTAGTCTGCGATCGGTGTCAGAAACAGGTCCGCCGCTCGATCGGGCGCGCCTCATTTACCTCATGGCTGTTTCATGAAGCCAGTTGTCGTTGCGGCAAGAGCGCGCGAAGCCTGTCCGGCAGAAACGCTCTCAAACTAGCCACTCCTTCCGACTTTCCCGACGGTGACACGATAGACGCTGAATCGCTGGGGATAAGCGACAAATACGAATTGGTGCGCTTCATCGGCGAGGGCGGCATGGGAAGCGTCTATGAAGTGCGCGAAAAATCTCTCGGTCAGCACTTTGCGCTCAAGATGTTGAAGAAGGAGTTGGTCGCCGATCAAGAAGCCGTGAAGCGATTTCAACGTGAGGCCAAAACGACCATGGGGCTTTCGCATGAAAACCTGTGCACCGTATATGGTTTCGGTCAATCGGCCACCGGCGTTCCATACCTGGTGATGGAAATGGTCGACGGCGAATCGCTCGCGGCAATTCTGGAGCGCGAAATATTCCTTGGTGTATCAAGCGCCGTCGACGTGTTCTTGCAGATATGCGATGCACTCAGCCACGCCCACAATAATCAAGTTATGCATCGCGACCTCAAGCCGAGCAACGTGATCATCACCGCCAACGCACGCGACGTTTTCGTCGATCAGGTGAAGGTTGTTGATTTTGGTATAGCCAAAACGTTCTCATCAAGTGCATCCAGTGAGACAAATCAACTGACGCACACCGGCGAGCTGGTAGGCAGTCCGCTGTACATGAGTCCGGAACAGTGCCGCGGAGAGCGGCTCAGCCAGCAATCCGACATTTATTCTCTTGGTTGCGTCATGTACGAAGTGCTGACCGGCAATACGCCTTTTAACGGACCGAATCCGGTCATGGTTATATTGCAACATCTCAATGATCGCCCGGCTCGGTTCAACAAGTCTCTTGATGTGCCAGCGGTTTTGGAAGCGATCGTATTCAAATGTTTGGAGAAACTGCCGTCGGATCGCTATCGAACCATCGACGAACTGCGCAGCGATCTGCGCGCGTTCATCAGCGGAACTGCTCCCAAAGTGGCGATCAATCGCAGAATTCATCGCCCAAAGGGCTCCGACAGTTCGATGGTGGTTCACGTTTCTTTGCTGGCTGCCACTCTCTTTGCATTTGCTTGTATGACTACGCTGTTGACGGCCAACCTGTCGCGTCAGAATTATTCAGACAATTCTCATTCATGGCAAACGGTTTCACTCTCCTTTGGCAGCCAAGGAGCTAGATTGGAATTCTTTCTAAACGGTACAGCCGAGCAGAATGAATCTCTCATCGAAGGTTTGCTCGGAGTGAGGCTCGACAGCAATTTCAAAAGAGCTTTCGGCGGTGCTGCCACCGTCACAAAGGAAGGCGATCTGTATGCAATTTTTCGCGACAAAGAGAAGATATCTGATGTGAAGTACGGCAGCCTGAAGTTGTATGCGGATTCTCCTATCTCCTTTACGAGGGAGGGCGATCAGCTGTCTGACTGCAATGGATTGACCATCTCCAATTTGCCCCCGGCGATCTCCACGGTATACCATGATCTCCTTCCGATGAATGTCAGCTCACTGCGATACAGCAATGATTCGTCTACTGGTCGAACGCTGGTAATAACCACCACCGCTACTCCGACATCGGTGTTTACGAGCGGTGAGCCGATCGAATTCACCATTAATATGGATTCGCAGGATCAGGTCAGAGGTATTGTAGCGATGCTACCCAATCCACTTAGGTTCATCAGTCCCGCGCAAAAACAGCTGCTACCCAGGCAATTGGTTGCAGAATTCATTAAGTTGCATCCCAAGAATGAAGGTATTGAAGTATGTATAGATCCAAAATCGAATAGTGATTCCTCCTTTACTACGAAGTACTCCGTCGACAAAGCGATGATTGTGGCGTTGAAGGTTTTACAGGTTTTAGAAAACGAAGGTCAACTCGGAAATACCAACCTATTCGATTCGACGTTTCCGCGCCTGGAGTCAACGCCGGAACGGAAATAGGATATTTTGCTTCGGCGTCATCGGTGACACAAACCTGACACTTGTGCTGAATAAGATATCTTTGCACCCGAGCGGAGATAGTCAAATGGCTGGTGATGTGAGTCCTGGCAGCAGCGGTGGAGACAAATCTGCCCTACATGCAGATCAAGCTTCGTCAGACATTCATATTGATCCGAGATGGCAGGTACGCCCGGAGCTTGATCTGACTCCTGATCATAAGGCGCTGATTCATCTGCCCGATTTTAGTGTTGGATACGATGCACATCGCCACGACGATCAGCCGTATTCGTGGACACCGTCATCAGGCGAATCCAGGTTCGACAACACAGGAGTGCAGAATTACTTTGCCAATGGGCATTTCAATGTGCAAACATTTTTGCAATCTGACGCTCTCGACGCGCTAGGTGATTCTGCCAAAAGAAACAACATGGGAATTGGACTCAATGTGGGTGGATCCGCGATAGACCTGGCAGGTGTTCCAGAGATCAGCAGTCAGCATTCGAATGGTTTTTACGAGTCGCAGTTCGCGCGAATCCGAAAGTCTGAGCACCCAACCGTTGGCTTTACTTTGAGGTGGAATTATTAGTTGATCCAGGATCAACTCTGTAGCGAAAAGTTTGGTGGAAGAGGGCATCGTCGGGCAATTAGCTCGGCGATGTTTCCTTTGTTAGAACTGATCCATGCTGTGGCAGATTGGGAACATGGTGCCGTGTTTCTAAACGGCGAAATTGCTCCTGCGCGAAAGGTTTATCTATGAAATTGCATGTGTTGGCTGTGATCCTTTTATTGGTAGGTATGAATTGGATTTGCCCCCGTGCGGACTCTCTGCCAAGTGAAAATCAATATGCCGATAAGGTCGAGAAATCGTTGCGAAAGGCATGGCAAGCGGAAGGTCACAAGGCAGCCAATAATCCGGCGGTCTATTTTACAATTAACAAAGACGGCAGTATCAGCAAGGTGAAGTTGGAGAAATCGTCAGGCAATAGTGTTTTAGACAACCAGGCGCTTGCCCTTGTGGCGAAATCAGCCCCCTATCCCACACCGCCACGAGATTCTTTTGCGTTCGCTACGATGTTTAGAGACATTGATTTCGGACCTTACGTGAGCGATGTTGATAAACGCATCAAGCGCACATGGGTTCCCGCCGACGATAAACTGTCGTCGCGCATCGTCGTGGATTTTGCAGTTGACAAAAACGGGACGGCATCCGATGTCGTTCTCAAGGAAGAAACTGGCATCAAACGACTCGATGACGCGGCGTTGGCGGCGGTCAAAAAGGCATCTCCTTTCGGTCCTTTACCTGCTGGAGCAATGCCGGTACATATAGAATTTTCGTTTGATTACAACGTCATTGACACGACGAAAAACTCTCAGGCTCGTGTTCGCAATAGACCGGAGGTGTTCGTAGAGGCGGATACGCCAGAGGGTTTGAACAATCAGGGTGTCACCCTGCTTATCAAAGGGGATTTTAAGGGAGCGATCGACAAGTTGGCGGCGGCTTTGAAAAAAGATCCCGGCTATGTATTGGGCAAACAGAATTTGGCAATGGCATTTAACAACCTCGCGCTGACTCAGAGATCGCAACCAGACACTGCACTTTCTAACTTCTGCAGAGCGCTGTATTTGGATCCCGAGAATCAGACCACTCGCGAGAATGTGCATGGAATACTCCAGATCGAGAATAAGAAAGTTTCGACATTTGATGACTTCGTGCAGCTCGGCAACGATGCAGCTGGTAGACACGAATCGATTGAGGCTTATGTTTTGTACCATGAGGCGCTGCGCAAGAAGGCTGACACCGAAGTCTCGAAAAAGGCAAGCGATTTAGAGAGTGCAGCAAAACAAGATTTGGTCGTGAATGAAAAGTAGCGGCATAAATTCGCGGCAGTAGAGACTGCAGTCCCGAAGTCTCGCACATGGTGCCGGTGATCGGTAGACCAGTCGGAGGAAGGTTAGCGTCGATTGTTCTCGAATGAAAACCATTGCTGTTTTGGCTATCAGGGCTTCCTGAAGAATCGGTTAACGATTGTAAAGGGATGCCTGGATGGTACTAAGATGTTTGCATCAGAGTGACGAAGAAGTAATAACTAGACAAACAGTTCCAGAGTAATTCGGTCCACCGGGCATTGGTGGCACGGCGATTCGGGGCGCCTTTGCAAAAATGATCATTCTTAGTGATGATGCTGAATGTTCGAGTTTTCCTGTCGTCAACACTTTTCTGATAATCGCGAATGCAGTTGTATTCCTCGCGATGATGTCGAGCTATTTGCTATTCAGCGAGCCTTTCTACATCCAGTACGGCTTGGTTCCGGCCAGGTTTCTATCGCACCGTGATCTCATTCAATTCGCGACGATCTTCACGGCGATGTTCATGCATGCCGGCTTTTTCCATATCATCGGCAATATGTGGGCGTTGTGGATGTTTGGTGACAATGTCGAGGATAAGCTGGGTCACTTCAACTACCTCTTTTTCTACGTCACCTGCGGAGTTCTGGCGGCTTGCGCTCATATGATCTCGGATCCGCATTCGATGCTTCCTTGTATCGGAGCAAGCGGTGCGATCGCTGGTGTGATGGCGGCATATATGGTGCTATTTCCAGACGCCAAATGCAAAACTTGGTTTGGAGACGACAGCTTCTTTTTGAGTTTTAGAACCTTCAAAATTCCCGCAGTTTTGGTTATTGGTGGGTGGTTCGTTTTTCAGGCGTTGGCGACCGTAGTCCAGTTCGCTGACTACGTCAACGTCGCCATTTATGCGCACATCGGTGGGTTCACAGCCGGCGTGTTTTTGGTTCTGCTGATGACGATGAAACAGCGACGGTCGACGGTGGGGGCGCTTGATGGACGCACAGGTTTGTCGAGGCAACAGCTGCTGGTGGCAAACCATGAACTGCTTCCGGCATCCGAAATACAATACAATCCACTAGCCGCGATTTGGTGCACTGCTGGGTTTGTGGCGATGATGACGATCTTTGGCGGCTCTCTGCTCAGCCACGCTTCGGCACAGCAACGCGTCGTCCAACCGACACCGATCGTCCAGAGAAATGACGCACCGAAGCACAAATACAGAACGCACAGCGCTAGGACGACTTCTCGTTCATCGACTGGAGCAAAGAGGATACACCATCAATAGCTACTCAATAATCTGCTGAAAGAGCATCAAGCGCTCGCTGCTCTAACCCATCAAGTTTTACTTCCGACCGCAATCCCAAAGCGAAACGCGCGACATAAATACATGCCGCGCGTTTCCAATTTTTTCGTATGAGCAGACTACTTGGTGAAAGTAACTTGCCAAACTTCTTTGTCGGTCGAGGGTTCGAACTTGAAGCCCAGGTCGGTGGCGATGGTCTTCCATGTGTTCATGCACTGATCGCCCATCTTCGCTTGTTGTTCGGGGGTGAATTTGTGCAGCTTTTCACATGCATTCCACATGTTGCAGCTATTCCATTTGACGGTGGCTTTTTTGTCATCGCCTGAAACTTCTACTTCGCTTCCGAACAGGTTATGGTCGTTTTCGGCGATTGCATGCGCTAGTTCGATAGGTGTTTTGATGCCGAGTTGCTTGTAGTGGTTGACCTTGTGCTCGGTCAACAGTTTGTTGAATTCGACATGGGCTTCTCCGCCTGCTTTTGACAGCGCTTGGTATGCCGAGACGAGCATCGAAGCGAGCACTTCAGATGTTCTTTCTTGTACTTTCTTCGTGTCCCATTTCTTTTCTACTTTGGTAGCTGTAGTCATTGTTAAATCTCCCCGGTTTTGGCGGCAACGTCATTCAATTTAGCAGCCCACAAGTTTTAACCGTCGGTATTAACAGTTAATTCGGATTTGCCGGTGCTTGCTGTAACGCACAAATACTGCGGCTTTTCCGCAGCAAGGGCACCCTGCTGCCGTTCGATCGCGATGAATAACCGCGCTGGCGCCGAAACCAAAAAGATTAATTCGTCGCCTACGAGAGGGAGTAGAGATATAAGTTGTTGCTGGATCAACAAGTATCTGCTCTGCCCGCTGCTTTATCTGAATCACTGCGCACTTCTGGGCGAATAGGCAAAGTTTCTTCGTGTCGTCTTTAAGTTACCTGGGACATGCGACAAGCCACCAGATCAATTGATTTCGTGCATTTATTTGAAATATTACTGTCCGCAGTGGATCCACATCTTTAGCAGAATCTATCGCCGAAGCATCCACTTCGCTCGGATGAAGGTTGAGGTGAAAACATTGATGCTCAGCGATGTCGGATTCGCCACGACCAATGCAATCGGCGATTCCGCCTGCCGAATTGGAAAGCTCGATCGCGACAAAGAACTTCGGACGGATCTAGATTGACATAAGCATAATTCGGACGATGCTATGTTATCTGCGGAAATGCTCAGAGGCAAGACAACTAGTTTTCGGAGGACTTATGCCCATTACAGAATTGAACCACTACTTGCTTGTGTCGAGTGACCTGGAGAGGTCCAAGACCTTCTATTGTAATGTCTTGGGCATGGCAGTCGCTGACCGGCCAAACTTCGGCTTTCCCGGATACTGGCTGAAGATAGATGACCAGGTCTGTGTTCATCTAGCCTCGCAAAATCATGACGAAATTCGAGATCGGTACTTACTGAAAAATCATCCGGCTGGTACCAACGGCTCCGGCTCGATCGACCACATTGCGTTCCTGGCCAAAAATCCAAAGGCAATGCACCAAAGAATGAAGGATCAGGGGGTCGAAGCAGAGTTTCGCAGTCTGCCTGAATCGAAACTTTTTCAAATGTTCCTTAAAGACCCGGATGATGTCACCATTGAACTCAATTTCTTCGGTGAAGTAATCGACGAAAACGAGTGGCGCACTTGGGCTATGTGACAGGTGCACGCTGCGGTCGGTTCGCTGCGGCAACTTTGTTTAGCACGGTGTTATCTGTGATATTACGACACCAAACGCAGACCCCGCTTTGTGCCCAAGCATAGTGCGGTGGTAATATAAGCAGGCGTCGCGGGAGTCACCGACAAAATGCGAAAGATCGACTTGATACTATCGGCAATGCTGGTATCGTATGCGATGTCGCCGACTGCAATAGCCGCGGACGACGCTGAGTGCATTCTGCAGCGGCAGGAGCCGGTTTTAGATACTTCCATGCCTTCGTCGGCAACTGTGAACACCTTGCAGCCAGAGGCAGTGAGTAGAACTCGGCCGGCTACCGGGCTGAGCGGCAGGACTGACCGGGATTCTCAGGGCGAAGGCACGACGGCGGGCGCGTCACGTCAAATCGTCGCTTTTACACCACAAACGACGCGGGAAAATTTATTTAACGTCTTGAGTGGGTGGAGTTCAGTAATTAAGGTGGAGTTCGTCTCCCCGCTGAGTACAAAATCTGCCCGAGTGGGAGACGTTGTCGAAACGAAATTAGCGCAAGACTTTCGCTGGGGTCCACAGTTGATCGCCGCCAAAGATTCT
>Ga0182024_10011598_pt1 | contig 17643 bp, 17 predicted proteins | sample P32metaG_FD_120480 | JGI IMG/M metagenome (GOLD analysis project Ga0182024, IMG submission 120480) | Permafrost microbial communities from Stordalen Mire, Sweden - P3-2 metaG (Illumina Assembly) | ecosystem: Environmental > Terrestrial > Soil > Wetlands > Permafrost | place: Sweden: Stordalen... | reverse complement strand
CATGAATCCCAACGGCTACGCCCACGTTCTGGAAACGTGGAATGGCGGCAGCGAGCCGGCCGAGACGTTCACGATTGCCTTAAATGTCATTGGCCAGAACATCAGCGGCGCGCCGTCGTACGCGAGCACGTACTTCATGTTCGACGGCGAGGGATCGACGCGTCAATTGACTGCCTACACGCCGAGTGCCAGCACGACCAACGGGCACGTCGTGGGCCGCGATGATTACGACGCTTTCGGCAACCCAATCAAGTTCACGGCGAGCACGCACGCGGCCAGCTATGTCACCGCGCCCATCGGGTTCAAAGGCACGTTCCTTGACCCCGCCACTGGCAACGTCATTGAGGGCCGGCGCGAGTACGATCCCGAACTGGATCGGTTCTGGACAAAGGACAGCGGTAACTTTAAGCCTGGCGATTGGGATAATGCGAATCTGTATGTTGCATTCGGCGGCAGTCCGCTTGATTTGAGCGATCCGAATGGACACGGGTTTGACACTATTGTATCAATCGGCCTCGCAGCAATGATAGTGGGTCTAGTGGGATATGGCGGGCTCAGCCTTTTCGTTGCATATAATAGCCAGCCTGTAGCAATACACGCGATCGGGTTGGGTGGCCCTGACGTCACTCGCGATCTGCTTGCTATTGACTCCTATGTCACCGCGAAAGGCAACGCAGGACTCCTCCCGCCCCTCAGCTTAGGTTGGGATAGTTGGGACATAAAAGACTTCGCCGGATGGGGGAGGCCTGAATGGCAGGTGCCGGGAGGGCGAGGCGTCGTGTTCGATGGGACAAATTATATCAAGACCGTGACGGTCGCGGGAAAGGTATACCGGCCCGAAGAAGTAAATTACTATCTCTACGGTGTCTGGCTTCGGTCACTTGGAGTTTCTGAACTATTAGGTGAAACCAAGGTGGCTGGCCATCGTTCGGTGAACGCGGGTGGTACTGGAGTGCCAGGCCGTATTGCATGGTTCCGTGCCGGTTATAGCGGCGATCTAAGCGAGGCAGAAACTGCTGCGATACAAGGCGCAACTCCAGCTTTTCCCGGAGGATTCTCTCAACCGCTCTATTTTCACCTCGACGGCGGCTCGGCGGCGGATAAGTCAATTCGTGGCACGGTAATTGGCGCTGGGGCATTTGTCGTTCCAGAAGATGTTGAGCCGCCCTCGATTCCGGATTTGGAATAAACTATATGGGTACGATACGTCGAGACAGCTTGATTGTTTTTGGCTCGCTAGCAGTTACTCTGGTGCTTTTTGTCTCGCTATTTGTATACATGAAAGTAGACTTCATACGCCACACGGAGACCGAGCAATCATTTCATCAGCGACTTGTTTCAGCAGGTTTGCTTAATGTTATCCAGAGGTCGGCCGCGAGAATGTTTAACGGGCAGGATATTGAAGTCTCTGATCGAAAAAGACTTGAATCTGCCGGTGTGCGGTCGATTGCGGCGGTGAACGGGCCGAAAGGAGTTGTCGTGATATGTTCGTTTAGCTGGGGTCGCACCGACGAGGAATATGGTATTATTGTGTCAAAGGACGGCACGCGACCTAATTGGATGTCGTCTAAGCTCCATTCTTGGGGAGGTTCCATTTGGTATTTTCCGCCAGGATCGTGAAACCTTAGGTCGCGCTATAAAAATATCAAAATCGCCTTTTGTGTGGGCGGTGTTAATGTCGTCAGGTAGTTTCGTTCTTTGACAAGCTAACAGCCGATCTTTCTCGCGGTCGAGAGATGACCGCGAGAAAGATTGGCTGAAGATGGATTGAGTGGATTACGCCGCCGTGGCGCGATTGTAGAACCTGAGCATTCCGCCCAAGCGCTGGCTGCACTGGATCGGCCCATCGCTGGGTTGCGGATTGATGCGGCTTGCCATGCCCGATCCCGAAAATCCGCTTTGGGCCTCTTGTGATAAGTCATGCTGGAGAAGCGACTTGGGGAATGCACCCGATGGGTGATTTTAGACGGGATGGGATACGGACTCATCCATAAAAATCCACAATATGCAGGGGTGAGCAAAGCAAAATCCACCGTATCTATGGCTGAGTTCGTATCCCATTTTGCACCATGTTTGAAAAAGTGGGGCTCGCTCTGCCGAAAAACCGCGGCGGTGGTGCTGGGGGACGGGCCGGCGGCGTATTACCGGCTGGATGAAGCTTCGGGCACGGCGGCGCACGATTCGAGCGGGAACGGGAACGTGGGGACGTACAGCACCGCCGGGGTGTCGTATGGGATCAGCGGCGCGATCAGCAACGACAGCGACCCGGCGGCATCGTTCAACGGCAGTTCCGGGCAGGTGACGATCCCCAATGCCGCGGCATTGGCGTATGGTCAAAAAATTCAGCCGAAGGAAATGAGCGGCGAACAAAGACCGAATTGTAATGACTAGATTACCCGATTGGCCGACCGAAAATGAAGCTCCCGGCCGATAGGGCTGGCGAGTTCTTTGGAAAGTGAAAAGCAGAGCAACTTCGCGTTGAGTTGTGCGCGAAGGGTGAGGTTGGAAGTTGTGTGTTGGGGGTTACGCTGCGGCGCGATGGTAAAACTTGAGTAACCCGCCGAGGCGCTGCCGGCACAACACCGGCTCGGCTCGCGCCGGGTCAGAATCAGTCGCTGGACTGGATGGGAACAGGATCGCGTTCCCCTTCCCCTGATGGGGCCGTTCCCCATGATAATGCTCCAAGTACTGAAAGACGGCACGCGTAAGCGAACCTTGGCCGAGCAGGATCAGCTTGTCGAGGCATTCTTCCTTGATCGAGCGAACGAAGCGCTCGGCGTGGGCGTTGAGGTTCGGGCTGCGGGGCGGAAGGCGGAGACACTCGACATTCGCCGACTCGATAATCGCGCGAAACGACTCCGTGTGTTTGGCGTCCCGGTCGAGAATCACATACTTCATGCCGTTGGCGAAGCCATCGCCTGCCATCGTGATGTTCCGTGCCGCTTGCTGCATCCATTGCTCGTTCGGATGGGTGGTCATACCCGCGATGTAAACTTTTCGAGTCGCGATGTGGATGAAGAACAGGACGTAACAGGTCACGGGTCCGAGCAGCGTCCACACTTGCTTGGTGAAGAAATCGCAACCGAGCAGGACGTCTTTGTGGGCGGCGATGAAATCGGTCCAAGTTGTTTGCCTCTTCCGCTCTGGCGCTGGATCGATACCGTGTTCCCTGAGAATGTTGCCGACCGTTGAATCGGAGATAACATGGCCTAATTCCGCCAGTGCACCAACGATTCGATCGTATCCCCACGACCGGTTCTCCCTGGCGAATCGCAACACAAGTTCGACAACGATTGAGTCGGTGGGCGGCCTTCCAATCGGCGTAAGGTCGGCCGGGCGCTGCGTGGATGCGACGTTCTCGACCAGCCGGCGATGCCACCGCAGGAGGGTATCCGGCGTGACAAGCGTCGCGATGTCAGCGAGCAGGGCGCGTCCAACGGGCTTGGCGGCCTTGGCCAACTCGATCCGCTCGGCATCCGTGAAGGTGAACCGTCCGTGAAAGCGGCTGCGGTAAATGCGATTTTCCTTCAGTGTATATTCGAAGCTGCGGAACACGTGTTCGTCGACGGTGCCAGTAATCCTGCCGACGATGATGGCCCAGTTCATTGATTCAACCTCCCGAGGAGCCGGCAGGTTACAGGATATCGCGTGGGGTCAAAAACAGGGTTGATGCAATGCCAATGCGCGGCAAGCGCTGATGGCCCCGCCGCGGGGTCAGGAGGATGCACCGTATGACGTGGAATTTGGGGGCGTCCTCCACATTTGAAATCGGGATGGCGAAGCCCAGGGTGATTTTCGATTACCCGCGGCGAGTCGCTATAACTGGACTATATGAATGCCGGCCCATTCGATATTGAGTTGAGGCTCGCCAAGGCCACTTTGCGAGAGGGCAAAGTGGACGAAGCGGAGTTGATGTATCGGGGTATTCTCGACGAGCAGCCGGACTGCGCGGAGGCGCTGCACTTTTTGGGCGTCGCGGCGCTGGAGAAGGGGAGGCTGGACGAAGCTTTGCGGCTGATGAAGCAGTCGCTCAAGCTGGAGCCGCACCGACGCGAGTTCCACAACAACCTCTCCACGGTTTTGGGGCAGATGAACCGCACGGCCGAAGCGCTGGAGTCGGCGGAGCAGGCGATTCGGATTAAGGGCGAATCGGCCGAAGCGTGGAACAACAAGGGATTTGCCCTGGGCCGGCTCGGGCGGATGGACGAGGCGATCGAGGCCTATCGCCGGTCGATTGAATTGCGCCCCAAATATCTCCCCGCGATTACCAATCTCGGCGCTGCGTTCTCGCGCGTTGGCCGGCATGACCAAGCGGTGGATTTGCTGAGTCACGTGGTACGGAGAATGCCGCGCAACGCCCAAGCGCATACCAAGCTGGCGACCGCTTTTCGCTTGGCAGGAAGCATGTATGAGGCCGTGGATGCGTATCGGGCGGCTACGGAGCTGACGCCGCGGGACCCCAACTTGCTCAATGACCTGGGCGGCGCGCTTCAGGAGACGGGAAACCCCGCCGGTGCGGAAGCGGCATTACGGCGCTGCCTGTCCATTAAGCCCGATCATCCGGACGGCCACTGGAATTTAGGCCTGGCATTGCTGACGCAGGGCCGATGGCGGGAAGGATGGCCGCAGTACGAATGGCGCCGCAAGCTGCGGTTCGACCAGGGCGAGCAGGGGCGTTTCACCCAGCCGACCTGGGATGGAACTCCGGTCAACGGCAAGACAATTCTGGTGACCAGCGAACAGGGACTTGGGGACACGATTCAATTCATCCGCTACGCGCCGCTGCTCAAGCAGCGTGGCGCGAAGGTCGTCATGGAGTGTCAGGCTCAGCTGCGGCCTCTACTTCAAAGCGTCCAGGATGTGGACGGCTACGTGGCGCGGGGCGAGACACTGCCCAAATTTGATCTGCACGTGCGGCTCATGACGTTGCCGTATCTCCTGGGCTCCACGCCAGCCAATATTCCATGTTCGGTTCCCTATCTGCGCGTTGATGAACGACTGACCGCGCGGTTCGCCAAGTTGCTGCAAAAGGTGAAAGGTTTCAGAGTCGGGATCGTTTGGCAGGGCAACCGCGCGCATCATGCGGATCGCTTCCGGTCCATGCCCCTGCCCCTCCTCGCGCCGCTGTCAAGAATCGAAGGCGTGCGGTTGATCAGTCTGCAAAAGGGGCCGGGAATTGACCAGATTCCCGGTAATCGCGCCGCGCTGAAACTGATCGAGTGGGCAAATCCCCAGGATATCTCGCCGAGGGCATGGATCGACACCGCCGCGATGTTGCGGGCCTTGGATCTCGTGATCGGCGTCGATACGGCCGTGTGTCACGTCGCAGGTGCCCTGGCAGTTCCAGTGTGGACGATGCTGTCGGTTGGCTCGGATTGGCGCTGGATGCTGGATCGGCAGGATACCCCTTGGTATCCGACCATGCGCCTTTTCCGGCAGAAAAAACTAGGCCGTTGGGAAGACGTGGTGGAAACGGTGACCACCGCTCTGCGAGAGTTGGCCGCGTCACGAACGCCCTTCTCGCCAATAGCTCTGCCAAAGAAGCCCGTTCAAATGATTGGGCTCGCGCCTCGGTCACAATCGCGGCTGTGAAAACAACGTTCGCGAGAGCGACATCCTGTGTTTGTTGCCACAAAATCGGTCAATTGTGGATGAACAACGGGCGGTCCACCTCTGAGACACGGCCCTTTGCGAGGTTCTTCAAAGCCTCAATGTATCGCTGATCCGCAGTGTGGTCTTGGCCGGTCCACGGGACTTTTCTGACCAATGACGCGCGGGCCAGCCACGCCCCTAAGTCGGTGCCGGCTGGCCAAACGCGCCACCCGAAATAACTATGTAAATATGGACACAACGCCAGGTCGGCATCCTGCAAGGCATTTACCATCTGTTCGATGTATCCAGGAGTTGTTCACAGTCCATTTGATTGACCTCTGAAGGTTACGGGAACGCCCAGATACGTTTTCTCCCAAGCGGCCGCGACCATCAATGAGAGCGTGGGTGCAGTCGCCACCGCCGGTCGTAGCAACTCAACCGCGCTCCGCATTGATTCTACCCGTCTGACATCGTCCTCGGCGACGTGCGCCGACTATCCCGACTTAAACGGGTTATTCCAGCCCCTCGAATCACACCATTCGGATGCCATTCTCCGGTTGTGGCGTTGGGCCGGGTTGTGCAAGCGGTTCTCGGGCTGGACCCAGAAGGCTTCATGTCGCTGGTGGTATAACAGCGGCGGGCAGATCTCGGCTCCGGGGTTGTCCTGTTCCATGAGCCAGCGCAATATGGTGTCGAATGCCTCGCACGCAATGAACATGTCGGGGAACGTGTCCCGGTGTTTGAGCCACCAACTCGGCCGAAAAGTAAAGAGGTCGGTTCCCGGCGCCACGCCCTCGGAAGCGAGATCGCTCCAAGAGCGGCGCTGACGCGCATCGTCCACATTGATGCGTGCACTGCGGCAGCAGGGAGCGACAGCCAGCTTCTGGCGGATAACCACGGCGGTCTCCGGAACGACACAAACATCCAGATTCGTCCAGCAGACAATTCCATCGCCGCCGGCAACTTCCACTCCCAAGTTAAAGAGGTCGTTGATGTATGGCACGCTTCGTGTGTCGCTCAGATCCCGGCTCGTCCGCCTGCCCGTTGTGTTAAACCAAACCGGCTGCCATGCCTTGTCAATACGGCGCAGGGTCTCCCACGTCTGGCGAGCATTGAGGATTCGATCACGATCAGGGTGACCCTGCAGATCGAGATCGTGTGCGATGTGATAAATGGTCGCCTTCATTCGGGAAAGTCTCAGATCGCCAATACTTCCACGCGGGAGGGCATTTTGTTCTCAGATTACCACGATGCGTCGCTTTTCGCTTGTTTCTATAGGAATGTCAGACGAGCCAATCCCAAGCCAACCGCACCACAAGTTACAATCGCAATGCGTGCCAGTCGATCGGCCGAAGCAGGAAGCTCAGGGCCGTCATGGATGCCGCGAAGCTGGCCAGGTACGTGCCCAACCCCGCCCGCAAGACGCGCCGGGCAATACTTGCCTCGCTCTCGCTCAACATCCCCTCACGAAGCAGTTCCACGATGCCTCGCCGACTGGCGTTGATCTCGCAGATGAGTTGAAGGATCAGATAGAGCGCGTAGAACGCAAAGCATCCCAGTGCCGTCAGCACGAATTGCAAATCGTCGGCGCAAGCGCCAATCAACCAGAGCCAGAATGCCGCCGCCAGGACGATCTCCGCCGGCCTCGCGATCAGCCATCCAAGCCAATACGGCACATACCACCGCCGGCGCTGCAACACATGGCCAACCTCGTGCGCCGCGACACTCAGGGCGGCGACGGTCGTTCCGTCAAAGTTGCCGACACTGAGAAAGATCGCGTTCTTCTTCGGGTAAAAGCAGTCCGCCATCCACCCCTCGGCGAGGTAAACCTTCGTATCGATGTTGTGATGCGCCAAGAGTGTTGCCGCCGCCACACCGCCGGAAAGCCGACAGCTTTCCCGGCGTCGGCGATGCAGCCAGACGAAGAGGCTCAGACCGCAGCACGCAAGAAAACCGACGATCCACTGCGGCGCGTCAAAAGCGCGGCGCGGAGCAGCCGGAAGAGGCCCCAAAATGCAACTAATCCTCCGATCATCCAAGAGTCGCCATGGTATCGCATAAATCCGCAATGATTTGTCAGCCGCAGTCGATTGGTTCCAATTCATAGTTGTTTCCATCGAAGCCTCTGACACGGCATATGGATTCAACGCGCCGGCCCTGGTGCGTGCGCCGCACGAATACGATCAATTGAATGGTGCGGGCGATGGCCCGGCGCGGAACGTGCCGCGATACCTCGCCCACCAGATCCTCCAGCCGGGACAACGCGTCCTCGGCGCTGTTGGCGTGGAGCGTCGCCAAGCCGCCTGGATGGCCCGTGTTCCACGATTTGAGCAGTGCCAACGCTTCACCGCCGCGGACTTCACCAACCACGATCCGATCCGGCCGCAAACGCAGCGCGCATCTCACCAGGTCGTTCATCGTGACAGCCGGATCGGTCGGCTTGGTCAGCAGTTCCACGCGATCGGGCGAACCGCATTGAAGCTCGCGCGTGTCCTCAATAATCAGGATGCGATCCTGCGCGAATTGCGGCTCAGCCAGCACCGCGTTGGCCAGAGTTGTCTTGCCCGAACCCGTGCCGCCGGCGATCAGAATGTTATGCCGCTGCTCGATCGCTTCGCGCACAGAGCGCACCTGGCTCACGGTCATGACGCTTTGAGATATGTAATCATCCAGCGTGAAGATGATTTCGGCTCGTTTGCGGATGCAGAATACGGGACGCTCGGTTACTGGCGGAAGCTGCCCTTGAAACCTCTGTCCGGAATAAGGCAGCGTGCCGCTGAGGATGGGCCGGTGTCTTCCCACCGCCTCGCCCATCTGGTCGGCCACGAGCCGGATCACGGATTCGGCGCGGTGCGGCTCGATGCTACCAATGCGCGAGCGGCCTTCGCCGGCGCGGTCGATCCAGACACTTCCGTCGGCGTTGGCCATGACCTCCACCACTTTCGGATCGTCCAGCGCCGACAGAATCGCCGGTCCCAGCGCCGCATCCAACATCGAGCGAAATCGATCGCCAACGGCATCAAACGTCGCGCTCATTGGTCTCCTTGTCCATGGGCCGTGATTCGTGGGGCGGGTCTTCCAGAGCGCGGTCGTTCTGCCGCACCTGGGCCCACGCCGGCGCCTGCTCCAGCATCGACTGCCCCGGCCCCACATTTTCAGCCAGTATTTGCATGAATGCGTCGAACCGTTCCTTGCCGGCGGCGCGGAATTCCATTAGCGACGGGTCGGGAATCCGCGGCGTATGGTTGTAATAGGCGCGAACGAACAGACCGAGCATTTCTTCCAACACATTGAGCTCGCGCCGCGCGTGCCGGTCCAGCCGCGTCAGTTGCCATGCGATCCGGTCCAGCGTCTCGGCCACGACGCGCTCGCGCTCTTCCTGGTGCTCCGGCGTCACCACCCACCGCAGTCCCTGGGCCAGCACGTCCGAGCGGGTCTGGCCGCTGGCCTGGCAGTAGCGGTCCACCGCCGCCAGCAAGTCCGGATCGACCCTTCCGGAAATCTTCTCCTTCACGACTCGGCTCATACGTTTCCTCCCGCATCCTCACCGACCTGGGTAGCCAAATCGCCCGGCTGGTGCTGCACGGCGTTCTTCATGAGCGACAGCAGCGCCGCCGCCTGCCCCTGCTCCATCGCCAGGCGCTCGGCGACGTCCGCCGGCAACGGCAGCGGCGTCCAGCGGGCGCGTTCCTCCTGCCAGTCGTTGCGGGGCGGATTAGCGGCCAGCTCCGCCGGCAGACACGCCTTGGGCGGGTCCATCACCCGTTTCCTAAGGTCCGGGTGCTCGTAGTAGCGCAGCTTGTCCGTCCGCAGCGGCTTGACGCCGTTGATGAAGATGAGCTGCTGGTCCGCCGGCAGCGTTCGTACCTGCGCGGGCGTGAGGATGGATCGCACCTGCTCCGCGCGGCTGACCTGGCGGTGGCCCCCGTCCAGCTTGGACTGCGGAGCGGAATAACTGTCGCGATACTCGACCGCCTCGCCGGCCATTTCGCTGACGCGCTGGCAGGTGCGCGTGTCCATCGAGGCGAAGCAGACGACCAGATGGCAGTTGTCCAGGATCGAGTTAATCGGCCCGTAATACTCAGCGATGTCGTTGAAGCTCTGCACGATCAGGAGCGCCTTGATCCCATACCCAGCCATCTGGCGAAGGCTGGCGCTAAAGAACTCAAGCTTGCCGAGTGTCGGAAACTCATCGAGCAAGAAAAGCAAACGGTGATTCTTCTTTCGCCCCCGCGCATCGTGGTTGGCGTTCTCCATCAGCGACCGCATGCTCTGGTTGAGCATGAGCCGGATCAGCGGCCGCACGCGATCGGCATCGGAGGGCGGCGGCTGAAGGTACAGCGTCAGCGGCTTGCCCAGGCACACCAGGTCTCCCACCGCGAAGTCGCTGCGGCTGGTCACCGCGCAGACCCCGTCATCCGCCCACAGCGTCAGGTAACCTTCGGCGGTGCCGCGCACGCTGGAGCGGAAGCGGTCGGCCTGGGTGAGCAGCGACCGCGCCACCCGCGCGACTTCCGGATGCGCCTCGGGCATTCCGGTCGATGCGCTGAGCCGGTGCGGGGTGGTCAGCATCGCTTTACAGGTGTTGTCAAAATCCAGGAGCAGTTCCCGCACCCGCCCCAGGTGCTTGCGCTGGATCGGCTCGGCGTGGAGCACGTGCAGGATCAAGCCCACGAGGAACTGCGATGCGTTCTGGTCCCACACGCTGAGCGATCGCTTGGAGCCGTCGGGGTTGACCAGCATCTCGACGAGGTTCTGCACATCCCGAATCTCGTCAGCCCCTTTGCGAACCTCCAGGAGTGGATTGAAACGGGCGCTGTCCGGGCGTGTGGGATTGAACAGGATGCAATGGTGGCGGCAGCGGCGGCGAAAGCCGGCGGTAGCCTGCCAGAGCTCTCCCTTCACGTCATAGACCAAGCCGCTGTCGGGCCAACACAAGAGCGTCGGGATGACGTGTCCCACGCCTTTGCCGCTGCGGCTGGCGCCGGAGACAAGCTGGTGCTCGGGACCGTCGTAGGTCAGCAAATATCCGTCGTGCAGTCCGACCACCGTGCCGTCGAAACCCATCAATCCGGCGCGTTTCATGTCCCGCCGCGTCCCCCAACCCTCCGTTCCAAACGTTTTGACCCGCAACCCGCCGCCTCGCATCAGAACGGCCGTCAATCCGATCGCCGCGGTCATGTACAGGAAATACGCCGCGGTCGTGGTGCGGACGACGTGGGAATCGAGCAGTGGATCGGCGGCGTCCCAGGTCAGGAGCGCCCACGGCGCGTACAGCGCCCCGGTGCGCGTCCGGAACCAGCAGCCGTCCAGGGCGAGCGGGTAATCCATTTGCTTCGCCGCCCATTGCGTTGCGATCCAGAGTCCGGCGACCAGCAGCACGACCATCACGATCAATCGTTTCAACTTCCGCATCGTTCTCCTCTCATTGGCCCAACATCATTCCAACTCCGCGCCACGGCTGGTTGACAGCGAGGGCATGACCGCCGACAGCACCGCCAGTCCGCGCGTACTGACCTGCACCCGGACGGGCGATCCGTAGCTGACCGGCGGCACGCGGCGGACGGGGGCCAAGTGAACTTCCGAGCCTTCATCGACGGCGGCATACAGGCCGCCGTGCAGCGCGACCGAGCCGCGATAATTTCCTATCACGTCGGTCCCGGCTGCCACCGAGCACACGGGCGCGACCAATCGCTCGGCCAAGTCCGGCACGACGGCGTTCCACTCCTTCTGCCGAAGCGCCTGCGCAGCACCGCTGCGCAAGGTGTATTGGCCGCCATAACCGTCCGCATATCCGCGCTCAATCATCCATTGGCATCTCGCTTGCGCGGCCTGCTGTAGCGCAGGGTCGAACGCGGTCGCCGTGGGCTTCCCTTGAGCTTGAAGATGGATCTGACGGTCCAGCCACGTCCACGCCTCGGCGGCGATCTGGCTCTGGACGGAGCGGGCGGAGACGATCTCAACGATGCCCTGACCATCGTGGCTGCGGGCATGCTCGCCCTGGGCGAGCTTGTCCGGTTCCGCGATTCGCCAGCCGCCAGGAGCAGGGCTTTGCCCGCCAGATTCCGGGATCGCCGCTCCGAGCTTTGACAGGCTCTCCATGCGCCGCGCGTGCGCGCGCAGGAATGATTCTGCATCGGCCTGCGCGAAGCTTGCCGAAAGCTGCCGGCGATGCGCTTGGGTGCTGTAGACGCCGCCGTTCACCCGCGCCACTTCGGCGATCCGCCGATCGGTGCGCGCGCGATGCGGGTCGGTTGCCAGCACCCGCACGATCCCGCCGGGTTCCAGTACCGACACGACTTCGCGATTGGCGACGCGAACATAGTGCAGCCGCTCCTGGCTGTCCCGGATGAGGAGGTAGCGGCGGTCGCGCAGCTCATCGTCAGCCCCGGTGGCGACAATCGTTCCGGCCACGGCCGGACTTTCGCCGGCAGCTTCAAAGCGAATGACCGAGGCGGCGCGATGTCCGATGGCGGAATGGAGATTCTTGATGATGTCGCCGCGCACGCCCAGATCCTGGAGGGTCAAACGAAGCTCCGGGCTGACGGTCCATCGTCCGCGCTGCTTCCGGGCCAGCCCGTATCGCTCCAGCACCTGAAGGCGCGCGGCAATCCGAATGCGCTGCTCCGCGCCGGCGGGAAGCCGCATGCGGCGCTGCTCGTCCAGGTTGCGCTCGATCATCGCGTCCAACGCGGTATAGCGCTCGGCGGTGATCTCCTTGCGCAGGGCCTCGTTGATCTGCTCCTGCGTTCGCTCACCGAGCCAGCGCGTGGCGATCTCCTGGACCGCTTGGCGCAGGCCGTGCTGGATGTAAGCGCGAGGAATAATCAAGGCTCGCCCGTTCTCGCGCACGCCGCGCAGCAGGACGTGGGCGTGGGGTTCATCGGTGTTGTGATGGTCGATCGCCAGCCATTGGAGCTGGGTGTTCAGGTCTTTCTCGACCCGTTCCATGACTTCGCGGACGAACTGCTTCATGCCGCCGGGGTGCTGCTGGATCAGATCGCCGCGCTCGGGCGAGATAATGATGCGGAAGTGGCGGCTGTCCTGCTCCCATTCCTGCTGTTTCAATCGCAGGTTCGCGTCCCTGGCGCCAATCTCTTCCTCGCCGTTGTCGCGGTCATAGAACTGACCGCGCTCGCCGTCGAGCGAGGCCGAGTCGCGGGACAGGTACGAGACGTGGGCACGAAGCACGCCGCGGGCTTTGTCGGCGCGATAGTGTGTCGTGTAGGAGGCTTTGATGACGACGCGCTGCTGGCGGGAACTGCCGCCGAAGCCGCGACCGCCGCCACGACGGGACGGTCCGCCCGGGCCGCCGCGACGGCCCTGCACGCCCAGGCGGCGCAGCACGCCACGGACGCTGCTCATGCCGACGAATTCACCGCCAGCACGCGGCGGAGCGCCGGGCCGGCCGATGCCAAATCGAATCTTGAACTCATCCTCAAGGGCGCGGATGCGCGGGTCATGTTGATTCATCGCAGAATCCTTCCGATTGAATGGCCGTGTGGATGGCGGACACGTAAGTTGAGTGTGAACAGTAGTTTGTGCGCCATGCGTCGGACGCGAAATCGCGCGTCCGACACCCAACTCACTCTACAGCCGCCGGTTACGCGCCAGCGTCCGACGCGGCCTTTATCTTGCCCTACACGATTCACAGACCTTTCTCTTTGCATTGAACTTTCACTTTCACCCTGGATCAGCCGCCCGACGCACTTCGTGCGGATGGCGGCGCTGGCTCGACTGAGAGCGGGCCGCCTCGCAATCCGCAGTCGGCCGGCCCAACGAAAAGGGAATGAAACGTCAGCCGCCGATACACGCCGCGCACCTCGTCAACGTGGATCGGGCCGAAGTAGCGGCTGTCGAAGCCGCGGGGGTGCGTCGAACCGACGATTAACTCGTCGCCAGCCAGCACGCGGGCGGCAGACCAGTGCGGCAACGGACGACCGGCGGAATCGGCGAACGCGATGGGTCCAACCCGCGTGCCGTTGACGCGCAGCTCGCCATTCAGCGTCGAGACAAAGTCCCCGCCGACGGCCAGCACGTGCTTGAGCAGGATTACGTCGATCGATTCGCCGCGCAGGAGCGCATAGCGCCAAGCTGACGGCGGCAGTGCAAACGCGACGACATCCCCGCGCTGCACCCGACTGCCGCAATAGACATAAACGCCAGTCGGAATGCTCGGCGTGCGATTGAACAGCAACAGCGGTGAACGCCGCGATGGTGCCGCGAACATGAGCAGTCCGGCAACGGCGGCGGCAAGCAGCGCGCGACGGGATGCGCGATCAACTCGCATGGCCTTGCTCCTCCAGGAAACATTGAAGCACGGTGGGATCGATCCGCCGCGGCTCGCGGCCCACGCGCAAGGCCTGGCTGGCGAGGCGGAAATACACCGGCGGCACCCGGCACGGGTCGATGTCGTCCCGCAGAATTTGTTGAATCAATTCATTGGCGCCACCGACAACGCCGCGGTCTTTGCCGACGCAGCGGCAATTCAGGAAAGCGTGAACCTGCACTGCGCGATCGACACACGGCAATCGGTAGCCGCACTCGCCGACGCTCAACGCTTCGGCGACGGCGAATCCCGCGACCTGCCGGCGCACCGACAGCCGTGCCCACCAGATGAAGCCGAAGCGCTGGCCGGGCGAGAACCAGTAGCGGGTCATCCCGTCGCCGACGCGCCCGATCTGGTGCGGCTCGCCAAAGAGCAGCCGCATGTTCAGCACGGCTTTGACGTAGCAGCCATTCAGCGCTGTCCGAGAATCGTCGGTCAACATAGGCTCCGTCCGGACATTCAGTTGCGGCTCGCCGATTGCGATTGGGCCGGTGCGCCCGCCCGACGGAGATACGGCAACAGCGCAGCCGGATAAAACGGCAACCGCGGCGGCAGGTTCAGATGATTCTTGGCCGCATGGGCCGGCGCGGGATTCGTGTAGATCACGCGCAAGTCTTCCGGCATCGTGCTTGCCGGCTGAACTGTTGCCGGCGATGTCTTTGCTGATGACGCAACGGCGCTGGTCGCTGGCATCGCGTGCGTCGCAAAGAGCACTTCATCGCTCCAGCCTTGAAGCAGTGCCGACGCCCGCCGCGCTAACGCCGGTGAGAATCGCCGGGCCGCGCAATTCCGCTGTTGAACGGTCGCGTCGTCCGGCCGCTCGCAGCGTGTTAACGTCTCGTGCGCACGGCCGACCAACACGACGTGCAGATCGATGTCGCCGTGCAGCAGGTCCAGCCGGCGTAAGAGCCGCTGCCAGTGCGCCTGTACGTGGCTGGCCGCGCGCGGCAGGTCCGTCAGGTGCTTTACGTTGTGCTGGTGGCACACTTCGTCGCGGATCAGGCGTTCCACTGCCTCGAGTGGATCGATGATGACCGTGCGATAGTCGTGCGGCTCAATGTAGAGCTCCTGCAATGCCTGCATAAGGTCCGCGAAGCGCTTGGCGATGGGAAAGCGCGGGCACTCGATATGCGCGATGCTCTCATCGGCCGGCACGAACACGGGCGCTGACAGCCCAGCGGCAAAGCTCGACGTGCCGATGCCGCGAATGCCGTAGAGCAGGATGCGCCGCGGCGGGAACGTGCGGGCCGATTCCAGATGTTTGAACAGGTTCATCTTGAACGTCTCCGTGAGTTAGCGGTAGTCGTGCAGATCGAGGGCGGTGAAGTCGGCACGCAGCGCAGCCACTCGTCGCGTGAAATCCGCTTGATCGAACGCGGAAAACGGCGCGCCGGCCATCAGCGAATCGCATAGCTGGCGGTCGGCCTCGGGCAAGGCGGCGAGCAGTGCCGTCACATCTACTGAAAGTTGATGGCGATCCCCATCGCGGCCAACCGCGGCCAGACTCTCGGTAACCGCGTCAGACATCTGCCGCTCGGGCGCAGGCCGCAGTCGCCGCCAGAACGGCCAGCAGCGCACCAGCGCCGCGGCGATTCGGTCCACTTCTATGCCCAGCTGTAACCAAACTGCCGCGCGATGCTGCCGAGCGTCTTTGCCACTGAGCGAGCGGAAATCATCGACGCGGTCGGTGCCGCCGTGCCGCACCAGCAATTCCAGCCATAGCTCCTGTTCCAGATCCTGTCGTTCGCAAGGCTGAAGCCAGTAGCGGCGGCCGACGTGAAAGCTGACCGATCGCACGATCGGTTGCGCAATGGCACACCAGCCGGGTAATGCACCATTTGGCTGCGGCAGCCTGGCTGTTGAAGCGGTCGGTCTGAACACGATGCTCGTTCTGTCCATGAATCACGCTCCTCCGGCGGCCCAACATCACAGGCCGCACGAGCGAGAGAGCATGAACGGTGTTGCTGCGCGCCGGCGCGCAATCTCGGTGCGATTTGCGCTGCATTTCAGTGCGCGCCGCGCCCGGTCATCCGCGCGGCCGAGAGTGCCGGAAAGAGTTGAGCTTCGCCGGCACGGCACCGCGTGACCGATGCCGTGCTCTCGCGCAAGCCGGCGCGCAGTCATGGCGGCAACGTGACAATCATCGCCCTGACCCCCAACACGCCCCAATCGGTACGCGACAAAATAGCGGAAGGAGCGGCCTGGAGAACGGTCACCACACCCATCGTCAAAATCCGCTCAAATTGAGCTTGACATGCGCTATGCAAGTTAGGTAAATGTATGGTCACTGAGATTCCCGCCAGGATGGTGTTAATTGCACGGATGTGGGAGCCGCCGCGGCTCGACCTGATGTTCGGGTCGCGCCACGACAGAGGAGGTGTTCATGCCCGGCACAATGTTACCCGCCGCGTCTTCAACGGCATCCCGGTTCGGACCCGCGCATCTCATGCTGGAGCGCGCCGAAAAATGCTTCCGCCGTTCGCGGCATATCGTCTCCCACACGCTGCGTCTTTCTTCCGGCTGCAACTTGATCGACCACGCCTCCCACGGAAACCAGACGCGGCTCGTGCCCTGCGCCTGGGGCGTGCGGCGGGATGATTACCGCTGGCGCGGCGGCGACGGCGAGCGCGATTGTGCTGAACTCCTGCACGGAGCGTCCGCCGTCGCCTGGGCGCTGGTCTTTTCGCCGTTGCCCGCCTGGCAGGAGTTGCTGCCCGGATCGATGGGGGAAATGATGGGCAGGCAGTCGGAATTGTATCTGGCGGATTACTGGCTGCTGGCGCTTCATTATCTGGTATGGACCCGGCGCCTGCCGTATCCGATCAAAGCCCGCTGGATGCGGGGCGACAGCATTCACGATGCGTGCTTTGACTTCATCAGCGAACTGCCGACGGGCCTGGCCGAAACGTCCCTGGACGCTCTCATTTTGTTTCGCGAGGCGGCGATCCATGCGATTACGCCGAGCGCGGAACAGTGGCGCCAGGATGGGCCGGCGCACAACACGCCCGCCGAGCCGCCCGTCTGCCGTGAAGGCCGGTGGTGCATGGCCCCGCACCTCAAGGTGTTGACACCGCTCATTGACTCTGAGGCGGACAGCCCGCAACCCCCGTCACTCCCCACTGGGCCCGACGATCCCGCGGGGTCGGCGGCCGTGGTGCCGACACCCGTGGCGGCCACGCCGGTGGTTTCCTCGCCAGTGGCTAGCGCTGCAAGCGACGCCTTGGAGTTGGATAACCAATCCTTCACGGTGCGCTGCGGCGGCAACGTCTGCCGGTTTGCTGCCCGGAACAAACAACTCTTCGCTCTATTGGAGCGGATCAGCCTCCGGCCGGACCGCCGGATCTCGTTCGACGACCTGCGCTCGACCGGCGACGTATGGGACGGCCTGAATGTGGAAGACAGCACCATCCGGGGTGCGGTGGCCCGGCTTCGCAAGGCGCTTAAACAACGCGGAATGGAATCGCTGGCCCGGCGAATCTTCACCGGCAGCTATCAGGCCAGCCGGTATGTCATGCTTCGCGCCCATGAGCAAGAAGACGATTGAAGCACGAAGCCAAGATTGATGGTTTTTGACAGGAGTATTTTATGCCAGCGGCAACCAGTGCTCCCCGATCGGTCAAGATTCGCGGCGAGCGGTTTACGGCCCTGTGGCGCAGCACGTCGATGTCCCAGGAGACGTTCGCCGCCCGCGTCGGGATGAAGCGGTCGGGCGTGTTCCGGCT
>Ga0182024_10011597_pt1 | contig 17647 bp, 21 predicted proteins | sample P32metaG_FD_120480 | JGI IMG/M metagenome (GOLD analysis project Ga0182024, IMG submission 120480) | Permafrost microbial communities from Stordalen Mire, Sweden - P3-2 metaG (Illumina Assembly) | ecosystem: Environmental > Terrestrial > Soil > Wetlands > Permafrost | place: Sweden: Stordalen... | reverse complement strand
CGGAGTGGTTTGGAATCCGCTCCTGAAAGCCGATTCCGAAGGGCCTACCTTCATCTCTCGTATAGCTTGCGCACATTTGGTCAGTTCATCACGAACCTTCTTTCTGTGCTTCTGCGGCACACCGTGAAATAAGGGTTTCCCTCGTCCACGCACAGAAAACCCTTATACTACCTCGCTTCTTCCGTGATCATTTCCCGCCGCGGGCTGTGTTATCCCTACCCTTGCCCTTGTTAGCGGAGCGGCCCTGATGCAATATTTTTTGCAACACTTTCGAGGCTGGTTTTTGCCGCACAAGGTCCGAACGATCCGCTTGCCAGCCGTTCTTTGCGTCGTCCGTGAAATTCCAATATTGAGATGGAGATTCACCGCATGTCAATAAGAGTTTTCCAAGCGCGCTGTCCTCATGCTCACGACAATCCATCTTTCTTTCATTCGCGTCGTCCGTTACCGTAATAGCACGGATTCCGCCTTCCCGGTCGTTCTCCCGGCTTGGTTTGACGCGTACGTTTTTGGGTACGGGCGGGTTGCTGCTGGAACCCATCACAAACTCTGAAAATCCCGGAGGGGCAGGCGATTGAGACTCGTTTTCTCGCGGCGGCTGCAAAGAAGCAGGCAAGGAAAACGCCGGCGGATAGGTCGTTCCTCCAAGCTTTTCCGGTAACCAGCCGAAATATTTCCGTGGAGAATTGCGCGTTCGTATCGGGAGAGCTTGCTCATCTGTGGACTGCGTTTTGTCCCTAAGAATCGTTGCAGCTTTTTTGGATAACGCAAGAATGTCATACTCTTTAAAAAATTTGTTTCTCATCTTACCCGTTATCCGCCTTTCAGGGTCTAGCAGACCATTTTCCGTTTCCTGACTTCCTGATACTATTTTCTTTGCCAATCCTTTCCCCGCCATTGCACCGTAGCCCATTAAGCCTTCGATAATCCCGATGCCATGAAAACTGGGCATAAAACCTACGGCGGGAGAACGCGTTACATCTGTTGGATAAGAACACTTATCTCTCTGCACCACTATAAGCTGCCCTTGCGGCACATCATATAGTTCACTCGCATAAGCAAGCACTATTGTTTCTTGCGCCGTGAATTTTTTGTCGTCTTGTGCTGCCGACATCGCACTTCCTGAACTTCCATCTTCAATCGTTCTGCCCATCGGATCATAGCCTATTTTAATGATATCAGATCCGGGTTTTCCATCCGGCTTGGGCTCACGAAAGAGATATACTCCAAGGTTAGGGGAACCCGTCCGATCATTGTTCGGCACATCAAGAAAATATATCGTCTCCTCACATAGCGGCTTGGGCTTACAGTGCGAAGGCAGTTGAATATGCAAGACGCGCTGAGGGACCTCCACGCAATTTTCTTTATCGAAACGCTCCGGTACATTTGCTACCGGAGCACATTCTTCTGGCTTTATAGCGGCAGCCGCATCATGAAAGCTCTTGAGTTCTGCTAGTGTTTGTGAAATATCCGATCCGGTACATACGATCAAATCCTTAGCAAGGTAACTTTCTTTCTTTCCATTTTCATTTGTTATGACGAGGTGTCGGCCATCATTACGTTTTTGGTAACCTTCAATAATGACGCCATGACGTACTTCTCCGTTATGCTCCTTGAGTTCTTTACCCATAATTTCAAAATACGCATCAAGATCCAACGTCGTCGACTCAGGCGCATTGATCACACCGGCATAATCGACGGGAAAATTGAGTCCGTACTTCTCACGTGCATCAGAGATGTTATCGAAAGTTAGTTTGTCGGTTTCATTAAATTTGTTTAATATACGAAGCATTGTCGAATCGTTGTTCTCAGTAGCCTCCTTACGGATTGTCTGAAGATTCGCGTGATAATTTTGAGTGATCGTATTTACGTCATTCGCCTTTTCGACCACCATTAAAAAGGGATGCTCTCTGCCCGTCATAATCATCTTGCCATGTTTTTTTTCGAGTTGTGCCATATAATCCCACGTTCGGAGGATCGCTTCCATCAATGCGGGGGATTGCTGAACAAGTCGGCTACCACGTAAATTTCCTTGTGACGGCGTTGTATCACGATACCTTTCCTTCGAGCCCCTCTCCAATACGACCGTTCTCAAACCTCCCGGAGAATTGTGTTCGGCCAGAGTTGTAGCAGCCGCCATGCCGGCAAGCCCCGCTCCAAACACAATACTTTGCACCTCTTCAGCATCGTCATACATCGCAGTAAATAATCCTCTTACGTCAAGTTTAGCATTAGTGATCTTTGTACATGACTACTCTAGATCCACTTTTTTCAATGGCAACGCAACATGGGTTTTTCGGAGGAGACAAAGAATGTCGCGCATGTCTCGTTAACGCAATGCTAGACGATTACACAATCATTGCAAATAGGCTCTTCGGTTACATGCCTTGTCACGCCGCGTTACCGAACGCCCGCGATAAAGCCGCCTTATTTTTGGTGCTTGCCATGCCCGAGGAACCCCTTATTTCACGGCTACGGCTAACGAAGGCAGAAATGTAAATTGGACGGATATGCTGCGATGCCTTGCGGCTCACCGGAAGCCGAGCGCGTACGCTGCGTCCGCGAAAAACGCCCATTTCGAGGGGAAAAATCCCAAACGGCCTTTGAAAGCCGATGTACAAAATAACGACCCTATGCAAAGCCGTTCCGCCCGGGGGCCTCGGAATCGCCCGGCGGGATTGATGACCCCCTGGAGGCTTTGTCCCCCCAGGATCGCGATCGGTACGCCCGCCGCGCCCGCGAGGCGGTTCTCCGCACGAACGCGTGGCTTGGGGCGTCGGCGCGCGAGGGCAACCCCATCATGCAAGCCATGATCCGCAAGCAGCTCCGGGCTATGCTCGCGGTGACCAAAACGCCGGCTTCCCGGGGGGCTCCCCCCGGGAAGTCTCCTCTCCCGCGTCGTGCGTTTCGTTGTCCTTCCTCGCGCATCACGTGCGTTCGCGTTTATGCGTTCCCTTCGCTCGCGGGTAAGGGTGTGCTTAGTTATGTCTTCATGACGGCGTTCTCGTATGCGTCGGCGCGGTTTCGGGTCGCCTTACTGACGCGCTGAGCGAACGCGTGTGGCCCGCAACGTATCGACGTTCGAAGAAAGCGTCATCCGAGCGGGAACGCGTGAGGGCGTCGCAATCGAAGACGATGAGCGGTATTTCGCGGTAAGTGCGACCTGTTGCACGTTATCGAGATCGTTCCGTTGTCGCGGCGCAGCGTATCGCTTGAGACCATCGTGCGGACGTGGTGCCCGTATCCGTGCGGATTCTCAGCAGAGTGGATCTGCCCCGATTTAGTGGACACGAGCCGAGAAATCGGCGAAAGAGTTCGACCCTCACCCGATTGCTGGACCGGGGCAGCTCCATCCTACCTTCTTACGGGAGAAAATCAAGAGAACCTATATACCGTAAGCCTTCCGCGAATTAGGCAACAGTGTCAATGTTGGGTTTACCCCCGGTCAGGGGAGCCGGTAACGAGTACTTCCGTGTTCTTCAACTATAGCGTGATTTTCCTGGGCTAAAACCTTTATGCGTGATATGAGGTCGTCGGACTTCAAAAATAAAGACGTATCAATTTTAGTCGCTTTTCCTTTTCCTGAATCAATTATTACCTGTGAACGGTTTCCATAACAAAACACCCACACTTTCATTATATCTTTGCCGTCTATTTCTCGACGCTTAAATCCCTGTACGACGATCTTCTCTCCCATAATACTCACATTGAAGATAAACAGATAACAACCTATCAAGATGACCCCCAAGATCAAAAACCCAAAAATTATGAAACCGGGATCCACATGATGTGACGGAGCGCGGAAATCAATTAAGATTGAGGCAAAGATTGCATATTCTATGATTAAGCAGCCCAATATTAGCATGCCGATGAAAATTCTTGGACACCGATAAGTATTTTCTTGAGATTGTCCGAACATCATGGCTATCTCCTCGGCTTTGTTGCAAAGTTGAAGTTTGAAGGCTTGGTAAGGTCTTGATGGCCGTTTATATTATGAGGCGAGGACGGCGTTCCGTATTTCCGGAGCCGTTTCCCTCACGACGCCGAGGTGCGTGAGGGTGAACCGGACCTTAGCGAGGCGGAGGTCCAAGAAGCGCTCCGCTGTTGGATTTCCAGAGGCGGTGCGTACTTGTTGAAGGCGTTGCGCAAGACGTACCCCCTGGGCCTCGATCATCAAGCGCAGCAAAACGCCGTATGCCCGTCGAAAACGGACGGGCTGGAGCCGAGAAGGATGAGCTTACTGTTTAGCGGCCTCGCGGTGGAGCGCATGGAGAACGGGCGCATGAAGCTCTTCGCATCGCCCGCGAAGGAAGAGAAATAACGGGAACGACTCCACGGCTCATTGAGAACGTTCGTGGGTTTTCCGACGCTCGGGCAGGCTGCGACGAAGATCATTCCCAACTCTTCTAAATGTCATCAAGACGTCGTGAATCCAAGCCTACGGCGGCGTGCTCGTGTGATTACGCTGCACGACCTCATTGACATCATCGCGCAAGGAGCGGAACTCTCACAACGCCGCACGAGCGATGTCGTCGCGTTGATTTTCGACGCCGTCACCGAAACGTTACCTACGGGGGAGGACGTGCGTTTGATTCCCTTTGTGAACCTTGTCGTGCGCTCGCGCAAAAAACACACTGGGCGCAATCCCAAGACGGGTGCGAAGATAACGATTCCGGCACGCAAGGCGCCGGCGTTTCGTGCGGGAAGCGGCTTGCTTGAGGTCGCGGGCGGTGAGAAAAAGGCGTCCTCCCCAAGGCCAAAGCCGGCGGCACGGGCCTCTTCAAAATCGGCAGCAGCAAATAACATCGCCAATGTCTTCACCTCGTATCCGGCACTTATTTTCTCCCTCGAAAGAGTAAAGTAGCACAGCAGAAGGCCAGGGGTTGGTCCCCTGGCCTTCTGCATCCTAGCCCTCTTCATGATACTAGCTCAGTGACAACGAGACTGTGAAAGACAGCCAAACGCCGGAGATCAAGCTAACGTCTCGATAAGCCTGGCCCCTTCGCAACGGATACGGAAACCGCTTGCCGATTTCGCTGCGCGCTTCGCATCGGAGGCGTTTCCCATTACGTTTACGGCGACGCTACGAAAAGCTCGGCTTACGTGCATGCCGAGCCTTTTGGCTCGTCCCTTACGGAGTAGCGCTTGCAGTGGGACCCGGCGCCGGCGGCTGCGCCTGCTGCACCGTATTCCCCTTGAGATGGGCTGCAGCATTCGCGGAAGTTCCAAGGAGCAATCCGGCCGCTACGGCCATGGCGAGTGTATGATATCGATATTTCATGTTCGGTTTCTTATCACCTCAAGACATTTTCTAAACATACTCCCATGCTGCACATGTAAGCAAACGAAACGATGTAGGAGGTTGTTTTGACTAAACCCCTGGATGTTACTTTTGTGCTTAGAGTGATCAAAAGCGCGGCAGTTTTGCCCGTCTTTGTCGATGGATCGTCTATGTTGCATGGTACTCTTGAGAAACGAACAAGCTTAACGAAATAACGAAATGGCCAAACTAGGGGTCATGCTTCAGCGGGGATTGATGGATGAGAAAAAAGTAAAGCCGACGCAGGACGTTCTTTGCACAGAAAAGGGCAAGGATAACACGTATGCGGCGTTCGTGAAAGCTAATGGAGTTTGGTCCGACGCGCGGCAGGTTTGCTTGGACGGCATCGATGAAGACGGGGAAAGAGCATCCGCGATTACGCGCGGTTCGTTCACGCGGAATGGTCACTTACATCGCGGGAGAAAAACTTTAGGAGGGCCCACGGAATAAAGGTTTCCGGCTGGCTCGACAACGGAGACGGATCGAAGCGTTTTGAGGCATCTGCGCCGTCTTCCCCGTGTAACTTCGCTTCAGCGCCTCTTCGTGATCATTTGTTGTCGTTGTTTCGTGGCGGCGTTGCCGCCAGTTTGCCGGAAAACTCCCTCCTCTCCATCTTCAGCCGCCGTCAAATGTGCGGCTTATCGGGGTAACAGGCGCATACAAGCGCCGGCATATTTTTCATGAGGAGATCGGCGAAGACGACGAAGCGTAAATGAGAGGAGCGCCGGTACATATCGCACGGCGCTCTTGTATTTAATGTCAACGAACGCGCTAATCGATAGCGACGGGCCGTATGAAGTCAGCCTAAGCGTACCCTGGAAAACAAGCCCGAAGCGTTCGCGAGACGCTGCCTCGCCGAAGCGTTGCGCCTGCTCCTCATCGGCGCACCTTCGTCCGGTATCAGGCAGCGACGCCCTATGTTTGGTCGTTGCCTTTCAATCGTATCCACTTCCCGGTGTCGTCTTTAACGTAGCCTGATGCTCCCAAGACTCTTTCCGCTTCGATTTCAAGGTACTTGTCTGGTTCGAAATGGTCTTCCGTTTTGTTCATCGTGTTCATCATGATCATGTGTATACACAGCGGACAAGAGGATGAAACGCGCTTGATCGTCGCCTGCTTCATGGGGCGCAGACTGAAGCGCCGCACGACTAAGGAGGCGTTGCACTATCGCCGATCATCCATTCTAGCGACTAATTTTACACTCACGAAGAAGCTCATAGCCGACAACGACAACAACGAGCCTCCATTCGGCATATGCGTAAGGAGCAGTCCTCTGCACAAGGGGAAAGCGCGCTCTTGATTCCCAGGAACCCGCAAATGCGTCAAGCATATCCACAATCTCCATAGCTGTAGGGCAGGGCGCGCGAATGCGCTCTGCCGCATGCGTAAAAAAGCGGTGCGTAACCACGCCGCCGCCTTATAATCCCACTCCGGCACAAACGAACGCCGTGCGGCACCCTATAAGAACAGCCACATTCGTCGTCGCGACATGCTACGTTCACCGTGCATGCGGCAAACATCGCATCCGCAATCGACGCCGTGTTCGCCGTCGGAACATGACCCGCCGGCACGAACTCGGGCGCCGACGCGAAGCGGCGGCGGTAGATAACCCCGACCGCCGCCGCCCGCACGCTCACGCAGCTTCTTCTCCGACATCCGCAGACGTACTAAACGTAATCTCCTGATCGCAATTCACGCATACGCCGCAGCTTGGCTCATCCTCGTACGGCTCGACGACCTCATGCAAACACGGCCCGTCCACGTTATCCTCCGCTGCGTAGGCTTGTTAGGAAAAGCGCGAATGAAGCGCGAGCACCGCGCCGCAGTCTGGCGAAGTCGGGTCGCATTCGAACTCCCGTTCAAGACGAAAATAAAATGCGTTGTTGCGGAGTCAATCCTCCAAAAGCCGGATGATATGAGAAGGCCGCCCCCCAGGAAGCCGTAAAGGTTTCCGTGACGCACTCGAAGTGCATGAGAGGAGAGCGACCCATGAACAAGTCTAGCAAACGGGAGCCGAAAATCAACCTCCGGAATTCGTCGAAGCTTGGTACACCGGAGACTCCTCCGGTTGGGACGACCAAGCATATTCCCGACAACACTATCGGCTTGGATCTCGGGGACTAATACTGCTACTTCTGCGCCCTTGACGGCGACGGCAATATGGTCAGTGAAGGGAAGGTGGTAACGACGCAAGACGCCTTGCGAAAGTACTTCTCAAGCTTAGCTTCAAGTCGTATCGCCATGGAGAGCGGGACGCATTCGAGCTGGATCAGCCGGCTTGCGACGTCAGCGGGACACGAGGTTATCGTCGCCAATCCGCGCGAGCTGCGCAAAATTCATCAGAGCGATCGGAAGAACGATCGTGCCGATGCGCAGATTTTAGCACGGATGGCGCGATTCGACCCGGAGCTGCTCGCGCCGATTCAGCATCGTAGCGCCCCGATGCAAGCCGATTTGGCGAGCATCCGCGCACGTGACGTATTGGTTCGCGCCCGTGCCGAGTGCGTGAACTCTGCCTGCGGATTAGTCAAAGCGATGGGCGGTCGTTTACCCAAATGTAGCACGGAAAGCTTCGCTAATAAGTCGATTGAGCATCTCCCCGAAGAGCTACGCGCTGCGTTGCAGCCGATGATCGAAATTATCAAAAGCTTGACCGAGCAGATTCGTCAATACGATCGGCAGATCGAGAAGTTGGCTGCTAAACGGTATCCACAAACACAGCATCTGCAACAGATCACCGGCGTCGGCACGCTGACCGCCTTAGCATTCATTCTCGTGCTTGCCGATTCATCGCGATTCCGCAAAAGCCGAGATGTCGGAGCATATCTTGGGCTTGTTCCCCGGCAAGCTGATTCCGGAAGCCGGGTTTCCCAACTCGGTATCACGAAGGCGGGAGATACACTCATGCGGCGCCTTCTGGTCAATTGTGCGCAGTATATTCTCGGGCCCTTTGGTCCGGATTGCGATCTTCGTCGTTACGGCGAGCGTTTGATGTAGCGCGGCGGGAAAAATGCCAAGAAACGCGCGGTGGTTGCCGTCGCTCGGAAATTGGCGGTGCTGCTACATCATTTATGGAGCACAGGTGAGGCGTACGATGCCCTACGGAACAGCAAAACGACGGAGGCTATCGCGGCATGAGTCAAGTAACGATCCCGCGCTAATAGCGCGGGGTGGTCGTTCGTGTGCGCGCCGTCCTGTCGCACAAACGAACGACCGCGTATATACGATGAGCAAGGAATTCCAAGACCCGTGGTAGGCAATCTTCAAGCCTGACACAGCATGCAATGCCGCATTCCGGTGACTGCGCGCGATGCTGGATCCGGTGAAAACCGAGATCGAACGCGAGATAGCAGCACCGACCTTTGAAATGAATCTCATCATGCACCAAGCCGCAATGGCTTACACAGAGTGCGAATGGAAGCGAGGCAAAGGTAGCACGCAGCGGCTGAAATCAAGAATTTGAAGCATGCCGACCGCCACGGCGGTCTTGACAAACGTGGCCTTCTCATGGAAGGGCGTCGACGATAGCTCGCCTATACTGCTAAACATCACTCCAGCTCGCGTTTTTGGACGGTCTTATTATCGGACGATATGTAGTAAGTGCGCCGTACGTGTTCGTAAAGAATTCCAGCATTTCGCACGCGAAAGCGCAATGTAAGGAAAATGTATGGTATAGATATTGATGCGAAGAAAGCCCAGAAATGATGCTAATCGTAGGGCATCGTAATCCAGTTTAAGAACGGGGAATACTTTGAATCGACGCCGGATATCACTCGAAGCGCGGCCATGGCGAAGGAATGTACTCATGGCGCTAGTCGCATGCTTCCTGCTGTCCGGTTTGCCTGCACGAGCACCGGCTCAGATGAGCGTAAGCGAACAATCCGATTCGCTACAACGAATAGATGAAGCGTGGATGCGACTAGCGTCCGGTAAGCCGACCGAGGCATATCGACTATTTAAAAGAGAGCTCATTCGATGGGTGCCCGAAAGTCGCAATAGTACGGGTTACGTTGACTGCGAACGTGGAATGATGATAGCGGCGATATTTGCGCGCGACGATGCGGACGCAGCGCAAGCATGGAGGGAAATTTTGGGGAAAATGCCGGAACCCTCGGGAGATGCGCTTGTTTATGCGGGTCGATGGAGCGACGCATTTCGGGCTTATCAGAATGCAACGCAAGATAACGCGCGCTTCAACCCGACCTCAGGACCGGACCCGGTGGTTGCCTCCGGTGTACGGCAAGCGCTCATCGGCAATCTACGCGAGGCCATTCGCGAGTGGTCAATGCCGGCGACCACCGATGGTCCATACGATCTTACGGATGTGCAAGAAGCATTGACGGGCATCGCGTGGGCGCGACTTGGAAATTGGGACAATGCGCGGACGGCTTGGCTGAAGGCAGCGCGATATACCCGAACTCTTCCGCAAATAGCCGAGTTTGAAACAGGCAATGTTGTTGCCCTCTCAATGCTCTATCATTTCCGTGAAAAAATTACACATAGCAAATAAGCGACTTCATACCAGTTGACTGATCTCTAAAGGCTTACGTACATTACCCGGATTCCTTACTTAATTTACTAGTTTCTAAAAGATGTACCACTAGATGCGATTTCACAAATTCAATCGTCAGAATTTTTTTCCTTCCATTGCATTATTGGCAATGGTTGGTTGTTCAAGCAATGCTGCCTCAACGATTCCGCGTGAAACTTCTCAGCAGTCGATCCTTCTGCCGTCAAGCTCATTTCAGAACCCGATCGTGAAAAGTATATTTGCTTCAGCCGTAAACAAACCCTTGAGCGCTGACAGCGATTATGATCAATTCATCGATTCCTCTGTAACCGGAAACGACAGAATAACGGCACGAAAATTTATGCGTTTTATGCCGCCCAATCTTCGTGGGGATTTCGTTTATTATGACGGCAGTCATGTGGTCAGTAATAACAACGCCCTTATACAACAATCGCTTACGATGTCTCCTCAAACAGCAGCCTCTTCTCCCAGTCTTACGTCGCAAGCCTTTCTAAGTAGAGCCTTAGTGAGCCAAAAAAGAACGACGCAAAGCGTCGGCGGCTGTGAGCCTCCATACAATATAACTACCGGGCCGTGGGTTCGGATGGTTTCGAACTGCGGATTTTCCGGCGGATGGACAGTCGCTAATTTGCCCTGCGGTGAAACAAACCTTACGACGAGCACTAGCTCTGGCATAATGTATCTGGAGCTGCGCGATCAGAATGGAGGAAATCTTTATGAAGCAGGACTTGAGGTTCCAGCGCGTTCTGGCGGTGATACCAGCATAAATCCCTATCTCGCTAATATAGGACTACAATTAAATAACGCTACAGGTCGCTACTCATGCGGGACAGACTTAGTCGTATTTGCAGGATTGGTCCCTGTAGCGGGTTCTGTGCCTCAATTTTTTGCAATGATGGGAGCCGTTGACGGCGGCTGGAATTCATCGCTTGCTTATGCAACAGAATATACGTTGACTATAGATAATCCATCGTGGCTTTTTACCAATTTCACAGGTGATGCGACCCCAGGGACTGATCCGGTCGGTGTGCCGACGGCTTGCACAGGTTGTTCTATAACAAAATTAACATCTATTGCACAGGCAGGGGGGGCAACTTGGTTAGATGGTTCCACGTTTGGCATTAACTCTAGCGGACAACCAAATATTTTTTGGAAGGACATTCGCTTTGGAGAGTGGCTCCAGGGATCAGATTTTGCTCTGAGTACGCTTCAATACTCTGAAAATTCAAGCGCATGGTATGCAGGAGAGGATAACTGGCCCAACACGAATGCGGCCTATGCAAGCGTCGACCCTAATGGAGGCGTAGTTGGGTACCAATCATATGATGGTGTTGACACAAACGGCAATATCTTGACATTAAGCCAAGGACGATCTGCAAGCTCCTTTAATATACCCGCACCGCCGACGTGTGCGCTTGACAACCACGGGTATTGTATTGCAACGACGTCCACGTCTGACTGGGCATTCCTCTGTAGCGGCGGTGCGCGGGGCCATTTTATATCACCTGTTATCGTTACGGCTTATCAGGTCTTGAATTCACGTAGAGTATTATCTGGGTATGCGCATAGTGTTCCAGAGGGTTGCCCGTCTTCTGCAACGTGGTCGCCTAGTAATCCGGCAATTTCTCTCAACGACCCGAACTTGCCATAGAAAAAATTCTGCGGCGGATTGGGTGTACACACGCGAAGAATGCTGATGAAAAGCCTTCGAAACGGAAACGTTGCGGGGGCTTTTTCGTATTATCATGTGCCGAAGTTGCGGAATGTGTCAATAAACCTGAAATGGTAGGGGTTTTTCTTTCCGTCTTCCGTCGCCCATTCATAAAAGCCGTCGGCGAAAATTGCGCACCGCTTGCGTCGCAGCAACGGAGCGAAAAGTCTCGATTCCGCAAGTGTTTCAATACGCGCGTTGATCGGCTTTCGGCCGCCGTCAGGCGCACGCTCCCATGAAGGAATCAATCTCCATTTCGCCGTCGATGCCTCGCACGTACCGTTATTGAGCGGGTCTGAGCCCCGGAATATAGGCAATTCCAATTGTCGCTGGACAGTCGATTTCCGGTCCGTGCACCTCAACAGCGACGAGCGACGCAAAAACGCTCTTAGGAAGCCTTTAGCACGTTCGACGGCTTCAGGCTCGCATTCAATTACCCGTAGATGCGCAGTGCGTGACGAACGACTCTCGCAACACGCTCGTCTGCAGGCGGCTCGATCCGCCGTTCTCGACATGCGGTTACGAGAAATGCGACGAGGCGCTCGTGATCGCGGGTTTGAGGGATGCTTCGCTCACAAAGGTATTCTGCCGGCCACGCGGCGTCTTCGACGGATGCTTCGCGGAAGCCGCATGCTGCGCGAATTTCCGTTCGCATGCGTTTGAGCGTGCGACCTTGAGCGCCCGTAACCGATGTCGTGAAGATGTCGATTTGCGCGGCGAGATGCTCGACGACGGCGAGGTCGATCTCCGTCGTCAACGCCGGGTAGCGCCCGGCACTCTGGAAGAATTTCAACAGCAGCGCGAAATCCAGACGGTTGGCGGCGTTCTTGCGCATGACCAACTCGCGATCGGCGGCGGAAAGCGTCCGCCGATCAAGGTCTACGATGGGCTCCATGTTTTCAGTACCGGGGCATGCTCAAGAAAACTTTGCGCGCCGTTGTTTCGCGCGTTTTCGAGGTGAGATATGTATACACGACGGTACTCTGGATATTGCTATGGCCGAGCCAATCTTGCACGAACCGCAGTTCTGCTCCGGCGTCGAGGAAGTGCGTTGCGATACTGGGCTTGAGAACTCGGAAATGTTGTTTCTCCAAGGGAAGTTCGGCGCGTAAGCCATAGGTTTTCATGAACCGCTCGAGGGTGCGACGGGTAATCGGATCGTTGCGATTACTGGTGAAAAGAATCGGCGATTCATCGGCGCGCGCGCGAAGGTACGCCTTGAGGGCTTTTGCTTCGTCCGGTTGCATCGGATGCTCGCCGGAGTAGCTGCCCTTGAGACGATGCAGCATGATGCGCAGACGCTTGAAATCCAAGTCGTCAGTGCGCAAAAGGCCGATCTCGCTCGCGCGTAAGCCGCGGCGGTAGCCGATCAGGAAGATGGCCTCGTTGCGCGGATGGTCGGCAAGCTGGGCGAAGAGCCTGCCGGTTTCATTCGGGGTGAGGTAGGCGATGGTTTCGGTCTTGGGTCTAGGCGCCGCCCATTATTGCCCGAAATAACTCTTTTGAGCAATAATCACCTTTAAAGCCAATGCCGCCAAGCGTAAAAGAGAGCCTTGATCGACGTGGAAAATTCACTGTAATGAGCAATATCGAATTCCAGAGTCGGTGCATGAAGCAAGACAAGCGTTCCTCATGATCCCAGGATCGAACGCCCGTATACACCGAGCACTCCTCGAAGAGCTTTCAATTGCCCGCCCCATTATCGACGAGTATTGCGATACGGTCGGGGTTCTCATTCGTGACGATCAATCGCAACTGGAGCAATACTTTCAAGACGATTCGGGAGTTTGGCTTGCTGCGGATGGAGAGAACATCGTCGGCTGCGTTGTTTTGCGACCTCTTCCGGCGCGTACGACTTCATGCGAGGTAAAACGCCTGTACGTACGGACATCGCATCGAGGAATCGGCATCGCAGATGCGCTCATGAACGCCCTTGAAGATTATGCCGTGGCGGTGGGTTATCGCTTTGCGTATCTTGATACCAAGGACGACCTGCGTACGGCCATCCGCTTTTACGAACGCCGAGGCTATCGCCCTTGCGAGCGCTATAACGCCAACCCGCAGGCGACGATCTTCATGCGGCGATCGCTTCAGTAACGGGCGCCAGGCTCAAATGGCACCAGGTGACACCAATGTTGATAGTGGTGGCGAAGTCGCCGATGTCTCACGACCTGTATCATCCACGAGCCGGTGCGGCGGCGGTGAAGACGCGCGCATATGAGGGAGCGGCGTCTTTTACGCCAAGCAAACGCTTTGCGCGTACAATATCCCCGTATGCTTCACATACGTACGTGAGCGATCCAGGTCAGACTACACGTGAATCCGTTCGCGCGCAGCGGCTGGAAAATCTTACAGCGTGCGTGCCGGTTCAATATTTCGTGAAAACTCAGCTTCACCACAGGATACTCGCCCATGCCGATGCGTTGATCCGTACATCAGGAGGAACACCATGAGCACACGACATCTTCTCTGCGCCGTCTCACTCGTCACACTCTTGGCGGCGCCAAGTATCGCCTTTGCGAATTCGGAAAATCCGAATCATGACAACGCTTCGAACAAGGGAAACCAGCAATACGGGGATCGGAATGATCACGCTCAGAAACGTGACGACCGGAGCGGTCGTCAAAACCAGCGTGGTACACGTGACGATCAAAGCACGGATCATCGCGATTATCGGCAAAATCAGGACGACCATCGCTAAGACCGACACATGAGAGCATCATTGTGAACTAGTGTTGCAGGCCCGAGAGTACGTGCTCGGATTCTCGGGCCTGCAACACAGAGGGCCACACGCGGCCGAGGAGGCACCTTGCCTGCCGAAATGACTCAAAATCGTCAGAGGAACTGGAGCGCGCTCCCAAGCTCTGCAAACTGCTTCCCCAATATGCCGCATGCTGTGTGTTCAAGCGGGTATAGATAAGAGCATGAAGCACGGTCTAGCGCTTTTATCCATACTCGCATTCTCGGCGTTGGTTTCGGTGCCGACGCTCGCGCGCGAGGCACGTTCGTCAAATGACGCTTCCTTCGTGCGCCAAGCGCATCACGCCGATCTTCTGGAAGAGCAATCAGCAAAGGTCGCGCTCAAGCAGGTCAGCGGCGCGGATGCCCGCGCCGTTGCGCATACGATCCTCAAACAGGATCAGACTTCTGAACAAATTCTCCGGCAAGCGACGCACGTATCCGGTCTTACGCAGCCGAAGGCACAAAACGTTGAGGCTCCCCGTCCGGCGTGGCCCTACTTTGCACAAACCGTAGCAGAGCAGCGTATCATGGTTAATTTGTTCAGAGAGGAAGCTCAGCACGGGGGCAAACCTGCCCTACGCGTATATGCGGAGACACGACTTCCCCTAATCCAAGGCGAACTCGTCGCGGTTGAACGCGACGAACGGCGTGCTGCCGGCATTGTACCTGCGAACAAGCCGTACATCTTGCCGAAACCTGGGCCTTCAATAACGCCGATGGAAATCCCGTGGTCAACGACAACTACTCCCTCGGAAGACGACTGAGAAGGTCTTGTACGCCGCAAGGCATCTTGTCGCCGGTTTCTTCGGCAAACCCGGGCTAATTCTCTACAGCGCCCGTTCTCCGCGACCAAACCGCCCCGCGCGGCCGCTACGCGAAGCCTAACCCCAACGGGCTCCATTCCCGTTCGTGGCCCCTCGATAAGGTGCGGAGGTGCTTGCATTTCGGACGCGGGTTGCGAGTCGCGGAAACCCATTTGGCCGTTGGGTCGGGAAAATCGTTCGAAACCGATCAATCTAAGGCTATTAAGCGTATGGTTACACAAAAAACCCATAAAAAAATAAAGGCTCAGCGGCCAGTTCGTTTTATAGGAACACCAGGCGGTAGATTAGCTTTTCTTGTTGCGCTTGCCCGCTCAGCAGTCCGTTCCTTCTCCATTTCAATGCCTTTAGTATACCCCGCATACGGATCAACCGCGCTTTTGGCAAGATTATCGACGAAATGCAAAGGCTTTAAAACGGCATGCAACGGCCCCAAAGGTTTCGTGCCCGTGGGCGTTTTAGTTGTTCCCACGTTTTCCTGATTTTCGGGAACGTCATCGTGGACTATCGGGGCTATTCCCAATTCCGACCGTTTTGCTTGTTGTCTTTGTTCGCATTCTTCGTATGTATCGTAATATGGAATTGTACCTTTTATGTTTACAAAATGTTCATGACGATTCTCGAGAACATTGTCTTTATCTACAACAAAGAATATGCAATCCGGCGTACCGTTACTTTCTTTCCAATCTTTTGGTCTATGTAGTTTGTCAAATGTGCATTGTGCGACGGCAGATAATCCTAACCTACGATAGTAATCAGCCAGACTGGTGTTCCGACCAGACAATTTAAGATCATAGCAGGAAAGCTGGGTTGCTCTATTTTCAAAAGCGAGTTTAACTAATTTGCGTCCAATCCCAGGCGTTCCAACATTAAAAAGACTTGTAAGGTTTCCTTTTTTGTCAATAGCGAATCCGCCATCACCATCTATAGTTCTGAATAAGCTCATTTCAGCGTACTCATCAACAGAGTGAAGATCAACGGCCGTGGAAAATTTCATTCTCGGATTCTTTTTGCTAGACGAAGATCATTGTAGAATACGTTAGGGTTGACTATTTGATGAACCCACGCCACGCCGTCAGCATTTTTAAAAACTTTAATAGGAACTGCCGTTTCCCCGCTGTACTTGGTGACGGTCGCCCTCTTGGCGCGCTCCGGCGCTTCCTGTTTAGCCGAAGACGACGTATCTTCTCGGCCTTTCCCCTTGATGTCCGATTTACGCGTGGAAATACTGGAGCGCCCCGCTTTTCCGTGTAGTAGTAGCTTATCAATAATGTCCGAAATTATTCCCACAATTCCTCGGTTGTCTTCACACTTTCTTCCTTCGTAGGACGTTCTACCGGCAAGGCAACATGGGACATATAGGCCCAGTATGCACGAAGTTGTGCAAAACGTGGTCAAGGGCGGCCGTGAGTATCGCGTTCAACTCTTATCCGAAGACGCACGCCTCATGACGATGGGCGCTCGAGGAAAAACCACACGGGCTGAAGCTCGTCGAGCCGTCGAGATTGTTCGAAAAGACCTAGCTACCTGTTGGGCGGAGCGGAAGAAATGGCACGAGTAAAACAGCAAGAAATAACAGATGCGGAGATCGAAGCCGCACGGGCACACGGTAAAGCGGAGATAGCCCCCGGCGCAAGCGCCGTTCGATACGATCGGCGGCACGATGCTATTGTCCCTACGATGAGATCCGGTGCAATCGCCACGATCCCGCGCATCCTCATCCCTCCGTCCTTAAAGCCGCTCGTACGAATCGCGATCAACAACCGTGCCAATACATGGCGCAAGCGCTGGTTCTCATCATACATGACTCCCTTACGTTCACTATCCGCGTCATTCCACGCAACGCAGTCATGCCACGCCGCATGCGTGATAGCCGTCGGATAGCGAAACCCCATCTCGCGTGCAACCGTCTTCACATCAAGGAGCATACCGTCTTCGATCGCTTCCGCTCGGCTATAGACGTGGATCAGATCATACTCCTCAAAAACGCCGCCCGCATCCACGCCCGTTTTCGTTGATTCTTCCATAGGTATCTCCTCAGAGGTACGGTGAGATAAGCCTCACCGGCTCATACCTGCGCACGATGTCGGGAGGAGTACGCAAGGGCGCGCGGAGCGCGTCGCGAAGCGATCTTCCCTTGCGTGCGGAGGGACCCGACGTCGTATCATTCACGAGCCGTTGCGGCAGCGCTGAGACTTCGCTCCTATGAGGGGCGCCGCGTCGCTCACGTAGAGCAGTCGTTAGGCGCGCCAAAAGGCAGCAGATCTTTCAGCTCGGCTCTTCGCCGGCACTTTAGCTATCACTGAACAACGCTGCGCCCGGATGTCCCTTTGCTAAAGGCGGCGCCCCCTTCGGTTCGCTGAAGTCGACCGTCCAATGCCAGTTTCGGATCTCCGGCATATCTTCGAGATGCTCACGAATGTACGAATGGTGGTCGAAGAGCTTCGCATTGAACAGGTCGATGACGCCCGATGCCTGCGATCGCAGACGAGGAACCTGGTTGAGCGCGTCGATAGCAAGGT
>Ga0182024_10011596_pt1 | contig 17647 bp, 20 predicted proteins | sample P32metaG_FD_120480 | JGI IMG/M metagenome (GOLD analysis project Ga0182024, IMG submission 120480) | Permafrost microbial communities from Stordalen Mire, Sweden - P3-2 metaG (Illumina Assembly) | ecosystem: Environmental > Terrestrial > Soil > Wetlands > Permafrost | place: Sweden: Stordalen... | reverse complement strand
CTTCTTTCGGCGCGCGCGCTTTCTTCTTGTGGCCCTTGCGCGTGTGGCAAATCATGTGGCGTACTTCCAGCTTGCCCGTTGCGCGGTTCTGCTTCGTGCGCACCGCTGTTCCGTAAACGGGTTCCCCGCACTTTGGGCAATCCGTCATGGATTTTCCATACGATCAAACCTCGCGTTTAGGGCCTGTACTAATCCAAGGAAAAATCTTTCAATCCTAGCCACGTCCCAAGTCAAAAATTCGCTCACCGGAACTTTGATTTCTATGTGGAGGATCGTTTTCCCTTCCAGTTCCGTCATTTCAGTATCACCACGAGAATAACGACAAGGACGGCGATGCCTATGAACAGTAACGCATTCTGGATGCCGTGCACGATGCGTACCGCTTCGCATCCTTCGCATTCCCTATCCGGATCGCTCGAGCGTGGGTTCAAACAGACTGGGCAAATGGTCATGTTATTTTCTTCTATCCTCAACCTTCTTGGTAACAAGGAAGAGTTCTACGCCATTTACGGCGCATCGTATGCTGCAAACGTCGAAGTGCGGCGCGCCCGTGCTGCAACTGTAGGGCACCACCTTGACGCCGTGTTCCGGCATAACACGGATGACTCTGTAACGCATCTCCGTCTTCAGGTGGCACATATCGCACTCGAATAATTCGCTCATGTTGTTTTCTTCTTCCCGATTATCTTTTGGAGTGCCAGCGCGAAGACATCCTCGGCGACGTGGTACATCTTCTGCCCTCGCAGATCGGAAAGGTCTTTTAACAGTCTGCGGGCCTCCACGGTGACTGCTACATTTGTCAGCGGGGGTTTTCCTATGCGTTTTCCCATACGCGTAACTTAGAACTTTATTGCAAATATGTCAATAGCGCATTTGGACTAGATTAGGTGGCGTTGAGGTAGGTGATTTCAAACTCGTCGGGCAGTTTAGCCATGAGCGCGTCGAACGCCTGACGGCTGTCTCCGAGGAAGTTTACAAGCGGGGTAAGGCCAACGATGGTGCAGCCGCTAGTGTCCGCTGCTTCGTTGCCGATGTGGATTCGTTCTCCGATGTGGCCCGGCACATCGAGTATTTCAGGCGTGATGTATTGCAGCCGCGGACTGAATGTTTTCTTGCACTGGTAGGTTCCTGCAGGGATGAGCATCGGCACTTCATCGGCCCTGAGTTCGGCGGAGCTAGGCTCGAGCGTGAAGCACTCATGGACCGAGTCGATTAAAAGCTCGCCCATGGTGCAGACCTGGTTCGATGGCTCGCGCTGGACGGTGACCGTCAATGGAATCTCTTTTCGCTTTCTTGCGCTTCATCCCATTCCCTGAAGAACCGCGCGTCAGGCCGCACGAAATTCATCATTAGCATCAGGCACGCGCCATCGTGGATTCCCTCCGCTAGGCACATCTCCCTGATTTCCGGCCAAAACTGATTCTCGATGGCCATGGCTAGGTCCGAGTCGGAAAGCTCCTGCCCGTGAGATAGATAGTAGTTGCGGACACCTTCAAACATCACAGCGTATTTGTCCTGTATTTTCGGAGAAATGCGAAAGGGGCTGTTGTGTTCGAGCATCCCGCTGGTTAGTGTCTCCGTGACGCCTCGGCGCAACTGGAAGCACCAGAGCACTTCTACTCTACTCTCAATCCGGCTGAGTCGGGACACTACCACGTAGAAAAGGCCCGCCAGGTTGAACAGGCCGATAACGATGGCAATTCCGCTGGCGGTCAGTTCCATCCGTTAATCAGGCCGATGCAGCGGGCGGCGCTGCGGGAGGTGTCGCCGGCAAAGGTACGGAGAGCGCGGCTACCAGCGCGTTATAAGCTGCCGTGTTCGCGCCAGTGAGTGTTTGCGCTTGAGCGAGAATGGCGTCGTCACTCAGACCGCTCTGCGATTTGATGGTGCTGATGAGCTGCAAGAGTCCTTGAAGCGCCGCGAGCGCCAGGTTTAAAATCGTTACTGGGTCCATCAGGCTCCTCCGAGTGATGCCGATAGCGTCTGCAAGCCGGTTACGAAACCGCTTGCGATGGCGGAAAGGGTTTGGCTGGCCTGCGTGTTTGCCACGTGGATAAGCGCCAGTTCGGTCGGGTTGTTTAGCCCGGTGACGAATGTTTGCGTACAGGACGTGAAAGCGCCCGTTTTCGTCGCGGCGGTATGCGCGGCGCCGATGCAGGTTTCAAAGGCGCCGTCGGCGTCGTTCACAAACTTCAGATAGCCGGCGGCGTTGAGTGCTTCCGGTTCCGTGATGGTGCCGCTTACATGAAGGGATTGCACGGTCGATAGTCCAGCACCCACTCCAGCAGCAATGTCAGCTGCCGTTTTGGCCGCTGCGCCATACGGATCGGCGCAAGAAATGAGCAACAGCATGATTCCCGCGAGAGACAACAGTTTCATTTTCACTTTTTCGCTCCTTCGTCCGGGTTCAAGTCGAGTGTAGTCGTATGCACCACGGTCGTTTGTTCGGTCGTCTGTATCACGAGCGGCAACTGCGGCACGTTTTCGCGAATCCACATCGGCGCTTTGCTCCACGTGCTGAGCCAGTCGATAGCTGAGTCCGACAGGTAGCCGAGTCCCGCCGCCGCGAATCCGCCATTCGGGATCGTGAACGGCACCGACCAACCGAAGTGCGCGAAGATCGCCGGCAAATCTCCGTGACGCCAAGGATAATAGACTAGGACAGTTTCAATCGCTATGCGAATCGTCAGAATGTCCCAGTTCCGATAGACGTATTGGCGGCGCGTCTTGAGCGGATTCGTCTTGCTCCTGATGGCCATGGCCGAACGCTTCAGAATGAAAAGCGATTGGCCGAGGAAGAAACATAGCCAGAGAACGAAGTCCCACTCGAAATGTGCCGCCAGCCAGGGGCTCATCGGTAGGTTCTGAACGCCGGAAACATCGGTGCTGCGTTGAACAATATCGCCAGCAGGTACAGCAGGCAAATCACGACGACGATCACGAGCGCAATTTGCTTGAACGGCCCTGGGATGGGCAACATCGTCACGATCCAGTACACCAAGCCAAGAACGATGACCATAATCAGAATCGAAAATAGAAAAGACATGTTTCCTCCTTTATGGAACCGCTGCCGAAGCTTGATTGCTCGGCACGCTTTGAGCCGTGACGGCCAGCACAGTGTAAACGTAGCTCTGGCCGGAAACGACGGTCGTATCCGTGAAAGTGGTTACGCTCGCCGGTACGGAGCCGATGAGCACGGGCGTTGCTGTGGCCGACGTCGCACGCATGACGAGGTACTCTGACACTCCCGGTCCGGTAGAAGCTGTCCAATTCAGGACTACGCTGTGCGCGGATGGCGCTGACGTGGGCGAATCGAAAAAGATGGCCGATACAACAGAATTCGGTCCTTTCACTGTTGTAATCGTGAACGTCACCGAACCTGTCACGTTGTAAACGACGTATTCACCCTTCGTGAATGCCGAAAGAGTCTGCGTGTTTCCGCTCGCTGAAATGGTTTCGGTGCGGCCTTGCCCATCGTAGTCGATCGCGTAGAGCGCGACTTGCCCCGTGTAGTTCACGGAAATTGAGAACGTGGTGTTATAGAAACACGTGGTGCCAAATCCGCCGCCCGGAGCCCATGTCCAAGTGGAATCGTTCGTCACCGTGTAGGATGCGCCTGCCGGCGGATTGCTCGATGTGAGCGCGATAACCGAGCCGCTTGCACCGTACGTTCCTTTCCAGTTGCTACCCGTTGCCGTATCCGTCTTGACGAAGGTAGCCTGAGCGTAAGTCGTCGGCACCACGATCGGCAGAATCAGAAGCATTGCCAGCGCGCTCCTCTTCCAAAGCCATTCCCGGTTGCGCAACACCGCCCAATAGTGTTTGGCACAATAGGGCAACCGGCTGTCGAGAAGAAAGACCGTCGCGAGTTCCCTGCAACGGCGGTTAATCATTTTCCAGTTGCAAAGCGAGCCCGTCATTTCTCTTCGTCTCCTGTTTTTATGGCCTTGCCCGCTGATTCGTCTGTCGTATCGGCGTTCCATCGGGGGCAAAGCGCGTCACTTCGCGCGGACTATACTCGGCGCGCTCCAAGTCCGGATCTCCAGCAACGTAGCGCATGTTCGGCGGTGGTTCTAAGCCGCGGCGCGCTACCTGCGAGATCGCGACTCGATTGCCCTGCGCCGCCTCGCTCAAAACTTTCTCGTTTGTCCAGCGCGCGGCGGTGCCTTCGGTCCCCGTAAACTTTGGCTCTGCTGCCGCCTTCTGACCGGGAATCGTCAATTCCGGAGCCGCTCCTCCGAGGGGTGCTGGTTCCGGTAAGCGCGCCGTAAAATTCTGCAACGGCGTGGGAGCGCCAGTCTTCGGAATGACTGCTTGGCGCGTAGGGGCCGTGACGCCGGAAAAAGGCTGCGGAGCTTTAGCTTCCGGAGGTGGTACGCGCGTGGCGAAGTCCTGCGCCGGCGTTGGTGAGCCCGCACGTGGTATTGATGGAGCCATCGTCGGTGCTTCGGCCTGGAATATCCTGCTCTTGCCGGGAACCTTGGCGACTGGTTCCGGTTCCGGTCCTCGCCGTCCCGCGTTGTACTCTGTTGCATTAAAGTTTGGCGATTCTCGAATAGGAGTGCGGGGGCCTTTAGCCGTAAGATCGAGCGGAGCGGGCGGCTCCGGTAATATGGCATCAGCCAGCCGTGGGCCTACATACTTATTAGCAACATCATGGGCTATGCCACGAACGAGATTAGGTTGGCGAAGGAATTTATAGGTTGCCGGGATAGCTTCAAGAGCTTTCCCTCCCAAATAAGTGATTCCCGCATCTAGCCCCGCATATGCAGCATCCTTCATTCCTGGAGCACCGTTCCCCCGAATCGTTGGATCGAGCAAGCGCCCAATCCCTGCCCCGAGTCCTGCTCCTGCCGGCCCTGCCTCACCGCCTAGTGTCCCACCAATCGCCGGAGCCATATCGGCCGCATTCCCGCGTGACTCTTGGACCTGAGAGGGAAACGAAGGCATAGCGGCCCGAGCCTTCGCTCCTGAGATTGCTGCGCTTGGAGTAGCGTACGAGAGCGGCTCAGCTCCAAGAGTATTCGCGTTGTGAGTCTCTCCGCCCTTTTGAGTTTGAAAAGCACCTGGAGTCGCGTTGGGAGCCGGAGGAGACGCATACTTCTCCAGATCGTCGTCGCCCTTCACTTCGTATTGTGAGAGGTCGTCGCCAGCCATAGCCTATTCTTTGAATCCCGTCTTGCCTTTGTACTTCTGATAGATCGCATCGGGAACGTTGGCGTAGCTCTTTCCGTTGTAGGTGAAAGAGTGTCCGCCCTCTCCGCCGCGTCCGCTCACTTCCTTGCCTTCTTTTTGGGCTTCTTCGGCCCAATGTTGAATAGAAGTAGTGAACCCATGGAGAGCATCCGAACTGCTTTTCCCTGCGTCGATATCCTGCGCGAGATCGTCTATCGCCTTCTGCGTTCCAACATGGAATTTAGAGCCTGCGCTTTCGAGTAAGGTCACGTCCGTTCGCAACTGAGTCAGCGTGTTATCGAGCTGCTTGTTGCCCGTCGAGCCGACTTTTCCTAGAAGGAATCCAACCGCTAAGCGCCCTTGTACGGGACCGACGTTCGGTGTTGCGGCGTCTATTTCCTTATTGATGCGCGGCAATTCATTCAGCACCTTATCCGCCATCTGCGCTTGCGATTCGGTCGTTGCCGTTGGATTCAAGCGCGAAGCCGTCCCGAGTGGTTGACCGCCGCTGGTCGCCAGTCCTGCTAGGAAATTCTTATTTGCAGCATCGATATCGGCCGGTGTCAGGCCGAGGCCCTGCGTTTGATTCATCTTCTCAAGGAGCGGCTTGAACATGGACGGAAATTCTCGTGCCGATTCGTCGAGTGCCCTCACTGCAGCATACGCGCCGCCGAACGTTCCTTTCTCCGGTTCCTTGAATCCTGGAATCTGCTGCATGGATGCAACGCTGCCGTCCGCCGCGAAAACAGGGCGCATTCCAAGAGGCGCTAGCCGTGCAGCTATCTGTGCCTGCTCGTTCGGTTCCTTGGCAACAGGCCTCCCTGCGGATTCGGCCTTTTCGAGTTCGGTATGGTAATCCATGGAAGTCTTGCCGGGATTGTCTTTCAGCCATTGCCCTTCCTCGGCGGGGAGTTCAGCGGTTTTCGGGCTGCCAATCGGGCTCCATGTTTTGTTCGGCAGTCTTTCCCACACTTGACCGCCGGATTCCACCGTCTGCGGATTCTTAGCGGCTGGATTATCTCGCTCGGCTGTTTCCGATTCGACATTAGCCGTCTGCGCGTTCCTGAACTTGTTTTCTGATTCTCTCGTCGCGAAGCTCTCGGCGCGCTTTTGTTGCCAGAGATTATTCAGGTCGCTTCCGGGAATCGCTGCGGTTATGCCGGGTGCGAGGATATCTCCAGCGATGTTTCCGAAGCGGGACAGTCCGTGTTCTAGCTTCTGCCATCCTGTTTTCGGTTTTGCGGTGTCCTGCGCGGCAGGTGCGGCAGGCGGTGAACCGGATGCATCGTTTCCCGCTGCTATTGTCGGCGCGCCGACTGCCGGAGCTGCCGATGTGTCATTCATTGACGGCGCACGATCCGGCGGTTTCGGCGATGGCTCATTTACCGGACGTAGAGACGCCTGCGACATCATGCTCGCGGGCGCTTGGTCCTGCGGCAGAAGGGAGGGGGCCGGTCCTCGAATGGATGGCGGTCCGCCGTAGCTATGCGAGTTCTCGTCGTAATTGAAGAGAGCGTCGAGCGCCGGAATGCTGATGTTCGTCGTCGTCATTAGGCGTTAAGGCCGCTTAGTACAGAACCGGCACCTTGTCCCATTTTACCGAGCGTCGAGCCTATGCCTTCAGCGTTTTGTAACCAGCCGGAATTTCCCGCAGTGACGGCCGCGTTCTCGTCTTCCGTTTGGAGGCCCATCGACTTGAGCTGTGCGCCCACGTCTACGCCGTACAGTCCTCCCAAGCTCTTGAGCGCCGTCTGCTGTTTCTGCTGCGCGAGGTCCGCACTCTGGTTCTGCACTCCTAGCGCGTTCTGCGAAAGCTGCTGTCCCTTATGCTGCTGGGCTGCGTCGAGCACGGCGGAAAGGTTTCCGGTGTTGCGTGTGCGCGCCGCATTGAGTCCAGCTTGGCCCGTCACGCCGGACGTGGCTCCGCCTTCCCCTTGCTCGCCCGCGACGAGCTGGTTGTTCGCTTGCGTGGGCGTGTAGCCCTGCGGATTGGTGGCTTCCTGCGTGAGCGTGGGAATTACCGTGCCGCCGATTTGTCCGGCGGTCTGCCCGTAGCTTCCTGCGGTGGCTCCTGCGGTCTTTGCGTTCTGCGTGTCTGCGGACTGAATTGAGCGGTCGTCGCTGTCCATCGGCCATCCTTGGACGAGACTGTTCCCCGCTCCTGTTCGGATTGGCCGAGAGGATAACACACGAAAAATTAGATTCCCAATTTTTCGCGTATGTAAGACGGCGGCACTCCGGGAAATTTCGGCTCTCCTGCTGTCTGGATCGTTTTCAGATCCGTACCATCCAAACAGTGGACTATGGCGGAAAGCGCGGCGCGGAAACTCTCTTTGTTTGTGATTATTCTTTTACGTAGCGCTGAGCCTAATAGAAAATTGCGATAGGCCAAAGCCGGATGGCCCCTTCGAAGATCTACTCCATCACGCACCGCTTGCAGGAACTCATGCACTTCGGTTCGATCATAAGAAGAAAACGATGCAACCCAAAGCAGCGCAAGCGCCGTTGCCGGTCGTAACGTTGAACCACGAACTAAATACTGCTGGGCTTCCGGAAGAATCTGTTTCAATTCCTGATTTTTCAAAATGAACTCCACTCGTTGGTTGTGCGTGAAGGGCGTCACAATGATCGCGAATCGTTGCTTCGATTCCATCGCGTAGGAAAGTAATGACGCAAAGGCCCCGTCGATAGCAAACGCGCAGTTGCCGAAGCTGGCACCGTTTGAAAATATCTGAATCGCATCGGCAATCGAGCGGGACTTTCCGATATCTATCTCCTTGAAGTCGGTAATCCCCCAAACGACGAGGGAAGTAAAAGGTTTTCCGCTTAGCACACAGGCAGCAAGCCGGTGCTGGCCATCCACTAATCCGTCACCGACATCGCCGCTAAACTTGATGGATTCTCCGTTGATCTCCCAGCATCCATTGGTCATGTCCTGCGCGTACTTTGCCACGATACGATCAGATAGTTTCCGATTGGTGCCCTTTCTTTCCAGCCATACCTTTGCTGAGTTCGGATGGATCACCATTTCGATGGATTTCATTTTGTATTCTCCTGTTTTTACTTCATAGATTCGTGCTGTAAGAACGCCACGGCGAACGCTTGAAGCCGAGGTCGATAAGCCTCTTCCCGAAGCTTGGCTCCTTCTCCGGAGGAACCCAGCAGCTTACATCTTCCAGCGCGAGGTCCGATGCCTTCGCGAGCGTGTGCGGTATGAGTGCCGTGAGTTCTTCCCAGCGTTCTTGCGGAGTGCCTTGCTCACGGTCCTGAAGCATAAATCCTTCGCCCACGATTTTGATGCTGGCGAAGGCGTGAACCCTTCCGCGTACCTCGTTCACGAGTCGCACGAAGAAAAGTGGATTCGTTAAATCGGGCATGCAGTTCGGAGGCAAGCCACTCGCCTCATGCATGCGCTTGATGGCGGCGAGGTCCGATTCTTGAAATGGGCGTATCACGGTAACTTCACAACTTCTATTTCTCCGCGCGTCGTAGTGATCTTTACGATTTTACCGCCAGAGATCCACATGATGAGTTTCCTTCTTAGCCAACGAATCATCGGCTTCTTTTCTTCCTGCGCGGCAGCATCATGGATTCAGCCTCCAAGGATGTTTCTCACCGTCCACAAGCGTGTAAGTGGGAATCAGTCGCGGCCCAAACGGCACACCTTCTCTCATAATCCACCACGGTACTGACTTCACGACGTCATGGAATTGATCCCTGTAATCTCCTCGCGATGTATCGCAACGGAATGTCCATCTCCACTGACCATGTTTACAAATCCGTAGCCATCGGCCGCGATAGGGTACGCTCTTCATCGTTTTCTTTTCTTCCTGCGTGGGTTATCGCGGTCCCAAGCGAGCCAGCGGTGGTTCGTTCCAGGGCAATGCTTTGCATTCACGCGGTCGGTCTCGAAGTACGTCCGACAATAGCGGCATAAACGGCGGTAAGTGCGTCTCACGGGCGCTACTATACTCCCGTAACGATGCTGTTGCAATAGCAGCTAGTGAAAACTACGGGGCCTTGGGAGCGTTAGGAGGCAGGTCGGAATACTGGGCCGTCCCGAAGCCAGTACCACCCTGCTTTCCGAGGGTCGTTGCCGTGCCGCTGCCCGTCGAGGGAAGCAATGCGAGTTGCGAGCTCCCGCTAAGCTGCACGGGGGTCGGCGTGGTTCCTCCATGCGTCACGATAGCCGATGCGGACTCAGCGCCAAGCGAGTGCGAGTAACCTCTAAAATAATATTTGATCGTCGCCCCGTTGCCGTCCTTGGCCGGAAGCGCAAGCACGCGTCCACGCGATGCGCCTAGATGTTCCACGTGCGGCTGGCCAAAGCTTGGATCGTTGGCTGAATACTCAACGAAGTAATTGCGAGCACGGTTTCGTTGCGAGGCATCGGTCAGCGTCACGTGCGCGTGGTCGCTGCCTGCTGAGACTTGAATCGACTGCGGAGGGTCCGGGGTTGAAAGATGCTGCGTGGAGTCCACTCCTGCGGCATTCGCGGTGGCGTTTATTGCGTCCTGGATGTTGGTGAGCGCGACGGCCAAGCGCGGCATCCGGTTTTTTACTTCGGTTAAATATTGAGCCAAATCTAACGTAAAATACCTCCATGGACCGCCGCGTTCGTCACGGAAATGCCAGAGACAACGGTCACAGAACGATTACTTATAATTCTTGGGCGAACATGATCGGACGCTGTACCAATCCAAACAATTGCCGCTTCGGGCACTACGGCGGTCGGGGAATTACCGGCCATCGCTGGAAACATCTTTAACCGTTCGATCCACGACATGGTGCCCACGGATTCTGTTGCAGGTTCATAACGATACGCGAAAGCTCGAACCATTCGCCCGCCACGTCGACCGCTGCGCCGACAAAGAAACGGTTACCCACTTCGTTGAGCGGAATTTCTAAATCTCCGAACGGCATGGGATCGGACAGCGCGCAAGGTGCAATCGCATCCGCGTACGGAGAATCGGGCGAATTGGGATATAGGGTGACGTCGAGGTTTCCGGAGCCGCGCAACAGCATCGTCATATAGGTTGCTTCCAACATGTCGAGTCCCATCTGCATCTGCTGTGCTTCCTGCGTCTTTGGAAACGGATACGTGATGTACTGACAGTGCATGGCCGCGCCGTCGTCCGCGTAGTTCCCGCCGATCTGCTGATAAATCTTCGAAGTGTTTGTATTCCCGCAAAAGAATTCCTTTTGCGTGGTGTCGGGCCGCGTGATGAAGTCGGCATATCCTGCTTCGATGCTCCAGAGCGCCCACTTGCGGCCGAGCGCGTAGGTTTTCAAATCTCCGGTATAAGTGAGCCGCACCGGGCCGAAGGAGGAGAGCGCTTCGCTGCTCATCAGTTCCTTGTAATTGCAGACCATGACCACGTTGGGCGTCGTGGGATTCGCGTTTGCAGGGAAGTTCGGGCACCACCTGTTCGGTACAATCATAGGCACGCCGATGGTGATTTTGCGGTTCTCGATGTCGTTGCGAAGCCATAGCGAGTTTCCGTATTTCCAGTTGATGAGCTGCCACGGTCCCGGGTCCGCTTCGGTGCCGTCCATTTCCGGGCTGATCTTGTGCGGCTCGCCTCCATCGAAAAGATAAAGGCCCGCCTGCGCCGCCACGAGCGCCCATCCTTCGCCCACGTCCACGCCGAATATCGAAGGTGTTCCCACTTTGTTCGATACCTCGCGCACGCTCCAGCCGGAAGGCTCGGTCACGCCGTTATCGGTGGTCGAGTAAATCGAGCGCGTCTTGACGATGTACAAATTGTCGAATAGCGAGAATACGTTACGGATCGGCTGCTGGTTCGATGCGCCCACTCCTAGTTGACCCGTGATCGAATCGAAGGCCTCGAAGTTGTCGAAGTAGGAAAACCATAGCGCCGTCACGTTCACTGGCTCCGTCGTGATGAACGGCTCGATTCGGTCCACCAAAACACCGTTGGCCGTTACTTGAATAATCAAGTCGTTCGGAACGGTCGTAACGAACGGAGCGGTCAAGAGAGTCCCGGTGTAAATCGTCATCTCTGGATTCGTAACGGTGAGCGAATAGGTTCCGTACGTATTCAAAAACTGCGGACTGTAGAGTGAAACGGTCAAGGTTCCCGGTGAGCCGACATACTGCGCCGTGACGCGCACCGAATAAAGTGTTTGCGGCATGATGATGGGCACGCCGTAATTGTCCTGATAGGCGTCCTGTGAAAGAGTTGCTCCCGTGAAATTGAAGGCATTGCCGAAGAGCGGCGAATTGACGAGACCTCCTCCTCCATTGTCGGTGACCCAACCGAGCGGTTGCGGCAAGGTGGTTGAGCTTACGGAGAGGTAGCCCCCATCGAAACTCATGTTGACGAAATTCAATACTTTATTCTGGACGCCCCACGCGGCAAGTCTTTGAGAGAAAGCCGTAATGCCTATCGAATTCCCGAGTTCGAACTGCTGGAAGTTATTCGAGCCCTGCACGCTGATAGATTCGGCAGCTAGGAGTACGGCATCGGCCATATTGAAACTGGCCGTCGTGGTCGTATTGTCCGGGATGATCGTCTTGTTGTAGGTGACCGGTTGCCCGCTGGAAAGTGTCACAACGTCGGTGGGAATCCAGAAATAGTATCCGCCTCCGCCCGAACCGGTGACGCCGCCCGCTCCGGTGAAAGCCACGACACGCGCAATTACATTCGGAGGGCCGATCGGTAGATTGGCAACAGCAATGGAACTAGCGTTTTCCGTAAGTGCGAACAGAATGGGAGTCGACGCCTGGGTAAGATAACCATTGCGCGTCAGGAACATGACGACGGCGCCCCGCTCGCCGGCCCCCAGTTGCCCCTGAACGATCACGGAGCCGCCTGATCCGGCATTGCCGAATATAGGATTGCTCAGCCCTCCGACAAACTGAAGTCCTGGTTCAAAATCGAATTCGGTGCCGAGGATGATGCCGTAGCCGTTGTTCTCGTTAACTGGCTGAGGCATCAAGGTTGAGGTTTCTACATACGGCGGATCGATCGTGATCTGGTAGCTGGTAGGCCCAGTCGAGGTAACCGATGCAATCTTAGCCTGAAAAACATCGAAAACGTTTTCTCCGTTCGGCAGAAACGTGCCGTTCGTGCAATTGAAAATCGACACGTACTGACCGACGATCGGCGTTATTGCCGGAATGGATTGTATTTCGATGTTATAAACAGCCGCCGTGGACCCGGCCGGAAATCCGCCGCCGGCCGCGATGATCTGGTCCGAAGCAACCGTGAAAGTTCCCCCGTTGGGAACCTCCCTGATCGTCCAGGTGGAATCCCATGCGCCCGGCGTGGCTCCGGTAATCGTGATTTGGTCGCCGCCTTCCACCGAAGGAAGCGGCGGACCGGTTGTCTCCGGCGTAATTGTTACCGTCGCGAGCGTGAGCTGATATGTTCCGACGCCGGAGCCGGACGAGGCTGCGTCGTTGATGTTGTTGTGCCCCGTGGACGTCGCCGTAACTTGGAAGTAATTATAGAGAGCACCATCTCCGGATTCCATTCCGTAAGCTTGGCCTGTGGCCGTAACGATATATGTGCCGGAAAAACCGACAAGTCCAGTGGCAGTGAGATTTAAATAAACAACTGAGCCGATTAAGACATTTTCCAGAAAATCGGGCCATTGAGCATTCCCTGCGTAAACGGACAAGACATTTCCAGAAGCCGTATTGTTTACGCCTGCGGACCACTGCACTCCTCCATTTGCTATCAGCACGGTGGCAGGCTGCGTAATGGAAGCTATTGGATAGCCGGTCGTCGTGAACGAAATGGAAGGTGGCGCTCCGGGGCCGACCTGTGAGATGCGGTCCACCCACGTGCCGTTATATTGCCGCGGCATGTCCGCGCCGTTCTGCAGATCCGAGAAAGCAACGAACTCCCGGTCATCCTCGGTGACGGCGACGGCATACAGGTTCGGCTCAAGTGCCGTATAGAACGGGCAGAGGACGCCGGGATTGTTGATAACATCTTCCTCCCACCACACGCCCGTATCATCCAGTGCAAGAGTGAGCACGCCTGCATCGGTCTGTTCGAAGCTTGTCACGTGATTGAAATCGCGCGGCGATGGTCCATAAAAAACGGTGACGGTGATAGGCGTCGGCGGCAACACGAAGGTAACCGGCGTACCGCTAGAATTGAACGCCTGCAATAGAAACCCGAAATTAGGGCTGTCTATTTCTGCTGCGGTCCAGGTCGTTCCCCACAAGTCGGAATCGCTGCCGAGCGGGACGCTTCCCGTGGTGAGCGGCAAAGTAAACTTTTTGGGCGTCCCTGCGCCGGCACCGTTCAAGGTCGACATCATCAGGTAGCTACCCGCAGGTAATCCGCTCTGGCTTCCGCTGATTGAAACTTCGATGCCGATGATGGGCGATGTGAGCGGCACGGAAAGGCCAAATCCAACGACATTTAGAAAATTCGAAGTCGGCGCAGTGTTTGAAAGCGTGACATTGGATCCGGCTGCACCGACGGCAAAGGAGGCGATAATGCCGGCCGCTCCATATGTCCCGTTTGCCAAGGTGAAAGTAGGATGGTAAGTTCCCGCCGGAGCCGTGATCGAGTTACCGTCTGGCGGATAAGGATTGCCAGTCGCCCATACTAGTTGCATGGCTCCGAACGTATCGTCATTGGTGAACCAGAAACTCGTACCCGTCGCCGGGCTCGTGCCTCCGCCGTTAACCGCCGTCCCTCCCACGAAAGCCATCGTTATGGAGTTTGCCGCCGTAGTGAGTGATCCCGGAGTAAGCGATGTTCCGCTGCCTATCTGCGTCAGCGTCCCGTTACTGACAAGGGCTCCCGCACTGCTGATACTCGAAAAGCTGCACTCGCCTCCAAAGTGGGCATTCGACCACGCGAGGCTCATGGTCATAGCCTGCGATCCGATGTTCTGATTCGCCTGTGTCCAGTAGAAAGCGACCGTGAAAGAATGGCCCGAGGTTATCCAGCTCACCGCGCTTCCGAGTAGGTTCCACGTGTGTCCCAAATCGTCGCTGAAAGAAGAAATGATCGGATCGCCGTCCGTCGACTGGCCCTCCAGAAAAACCACCACAGTCATCAAATCGCCGGTGGCGATGGATGAGCCGAATCCGTTTTTAAAGGTAGTCGGACTCCCCGCAAAGCAATTCGAACTGTCTGCTGTGTTGTTCCATGTCGGTGTTGCGGATGTCGTCCAAGATGTTCCGGTTCCGGCAACCTGTACGGTTTCGGTATCCGAGTCGCTTGCAAGGTTGCAGTAGGTATAGACGTTCTCGATGCCGTCTCGGGTCCGCACCGAGGTCACCGTGTAATCGCAATCGGTCGCCAGTACGGCGGAGCCTGCGGGCATGTCCGGGGCGTTTACTTCCGCGACAAATCCTGAAAACACTACAAGCGGACTCTGAGGAGTGCTCATTTCTTAGCCAGCGCTTCCTTGCGAAGTTCCTGCCGGCGGCATTTTCCGGAGAGCACGCAGGGCGCGCACTTCGTCCGGAGATGATCCTCGAGCTGTTCCTTGGTCGCGCTCATTGGGCTTTCGCTATGAGATTTGCGGGCGGCAGCAGAACGAAGCTTGCGGGATTACCGGGCTGTGAAGATGGTGCGGTCGTGAATTGATAAGCACCAATGTCGGGAGTCGCCGGCCGCGCTTTGGCGACGAGTGCCGGACAACTGACGGTCACATACGGAGAGCTCACTTCCGTGCAGGCGTACGTCGTGGCGCTGGTAACCGAAGGAACATTCGTTCCCGCTGCGACCGTCGAACCTGCGCCGCTGACGGGCGAGAAAGCGTATGTTTCGCTCGATGTATATCCCTGCCCGCTGGCCGTGGCTTTAGATTGAGTCAGATTCGTTGTTCCCGTGCAGTTTGCGGTGCCTATGCAGGTAGAGCCGCCGCTTTGCGTGGTGACGAAATGGTTGTTCGTGAAAAGAATGGCCGTAGCCGATGTGTTGGGAGCGGCGCAATCCGCCGTCGGAGCGGAATCGGGACCGCATTCGACCGTATTGTTGTACCAATTGAAAGTTCCGGAATTGTTGCAGTACTGCGCTCCCTGGCCGCCAGCACCACATCCGTTGCTCGGCGGCAGCGCGTTGGCGATATCAATCACATTGTTCGGCTGAGTGTCGTACAGGAGATTGTTCCAGCCGGTGAACGTATGCCCTTGAACGAGCCCGATCCAGATTCCCAAAACGCCCGAGGCTAGATGGGCGATCACGTTGTTATAAAGATTGAGCCCTTCGGTGGAATTGTCCTCGAAGCCATTGCCGTGATAGCTTCCGCTCCCGCCAGGACCGTACTGAAGGGATGGCCCTACATTGGTTATCAGATTGTCATGCACGGAACTCGAGCCATTCACGACGAAACCGTTCGATGTGTTTTTGACGACGTTGTTATAGATGATCGGTGGGCCGCCATAGAGCGCATAGCAGGCCGTGTATCCGCCAACCAGCGAATCCGTGAGGTCGAGAACATTGTCATGGAAAGACGCGTTCGGGCTGAGGTTTGGATTGTGCGAATCTCCTCCCACCAGCCAGCAGCTATCAATCACGCCCGTCCACGTGACTCCGTGAAAATATAGATGGTCGTAAGAAACCGCGAGAGATTGATTCTGCGCGGTCAACAGGTAGGTCAACTGTGGAGTGCTCGCGGAAAAAAAGCCGCCTTTAAACTCCACGTACTGAAGTCCGAATGCAAAATTGTGGAAGTCCACCACGGTGTTGTTCGATCCGGCGACTACGCCTCCCGCGTTGATGATGGGACGATTCCATGCGCTCGAACATCCGATTACGGTGGTGTCCCACCACGTTCGATCGAGGCCGCCCGCGTTTTCCGTGGAAGTTTGCGCTGAATAAACGGGCACCCATGGCAGCGTGACCGCAGGCCACGTTACGCAGCCTTTCAAAATCCAAGAGTTCCCACCGGTGGAAGTATATGCGGCGCAATTATTCGAGCATCCGGCCATCCCCGGAGCGTGCTGCCATGGTCCCGTGACGCCCGTCGTGTGCGTCTTCTCGGTCCCATCGTAAGTGTCCGAGCCGTTCGTGTAGTCCACGTAGTACGTCGTCGCCGCTCTTCCGGTTTTCGCTACGCAAATGAGGGCCAAAAATAGGAAGAAGAGTTTTCTCATGGGCCTACCACCGCGTCCCAGCAGCCGTTTGAAGTACATCCGCTGGTCGTCGTGTCGGTGTAGATGGTGAAAGTGCTGGCCGCCGCAATCGCAAGGGTCGCGCCTTGCGCTCCGCCGTTTTTACCGATGGTCGAAGTAGTCGGCGTGATCGTTAGGGTTCCGGCACCGGTATCGGTGATTCCGCCCCACACGAAGGCCGAAGCCCATGTGCAGGTTCCGGCCTGAAACAGCGTCACGGCAATGGCGCCTGTGTTATTGAAGTACTTGACGCGCGTGTTGTCGCTCGTCCCGAGGGTCGTCCCGCACGCAACCGTGAAAGTGGTTCCCGTAACCGTGGCGAGCGGTACTCCTAACGCCGGCAAACTAGCTATTGGAAGGATGCCGAACGCCTGCGTTGCGAGATTGATTTGCTGTACCGTCTGTGCGGCTGCGGGACGAACCGAACTATTGCTTGAGATCCATCCAAAGACGCCGCACAGAATCAGAACCGCGAGCATTCGCGTTTTCATATTCCCGCCCAGTGAACGAAAACAGCGTCGGTTATTGATGTGCTCGTGTAGTTGTCAATGCCGATGCCGACTTCATTCGGCCCCGAGGTGAAGTAATCCGCAAGGGTCTTTTGGAGCAGCTGCTTGAAATTCTGCCCATCGATCGCGCTGTACCAAGTGATGTGAACCGCGTCGACGGTCACTTGCAGCCATGTAACCGGCCCAGCGTAGGTGTTAAGAGGTCCGAGATAAGCCGCGCTGTAGGTCGTGTAATTGGTGTATTTGTCGATGCCCACTTGCGCCGTAGCCGATCCCGAACCGGATGAGCCTACGTGGAAAGAGATGATTTTACCCGTTGCGCTTTCACGCAGGATGATGCCCGCCCAAGAAGTCGCCGCCGTCGCGATTCCCACAGCCACGCCGATGGTGAGCGTATAGGGCGGGGACGGAGCCGCTTTGTAAAGAAAACTGATATCGTCCGAATTGCCTCCCGCCACATCCGAAAAATAAATGCCGCCGCCGGCATTGGCTACCGCCGTCGCGCTTCCCTGGTTTCCCCAAGTGAGAGACGCTATAACCGGCGGCGTGATTGAAGCGGGTGCAAGCATAGACAAAAGAGAGTTGGTGATGGTGACGGTTCCGGCCGATTCGGCAATTGTAAGGGGGCCGGTGACGGCGAGATTTAAAAGAGATTGCGTGCTATTGGACGATCCGCCCGTTTCTAGGACGACACCGCCCGGTCCGGCATAGGTATAGTTGGCAAGGAGCGTATCGCTGCCGATGGTGGTCGTAAGCGTGATGGCAGTGCCGCTTCGCGTGTAGTCGTAGCCGGCTCCCGGCTTCTGCAGCAAGCCGTTCCGATAGAGATTGAAAATAACTCCATCCGGAG
>Ga0182024_10011595_pt1 | contig 17648 bp, 13 predicted proteins | sample P32metaG_FD_120480 | JGI IMG/M metagenome (GOLD analysis project Ga0182024, IMG submission 120480) | Permafrost microbial communities from Stordalen Mire, Sweden - P3-2 metaG (Illumina Assembly) | ecosystem: Environmental > Terrestrial > Soil > Wetlands > Permafrost | place: Sweden: Stordalen... | reverse complement strand
CGAAGGGCGATCCAAATGCAGGAATCTACAATCAGCGATGCCGCTCAATTTGGCTTGCAATGCAACGCGGTTTGATTACGGAATCAGAACTCAAATCCTGGTCGGAGCAGATCCAAAAACGAGCTAAACAACTAGGATTGGAACTAATAGAACTTGAGGCGAATAAGTGAACATCAATCCGCGCTTGCTACTAAAACACTACTTTAGTTGTATCCCCTTCGACCGAAACTTTAGCTCGGTTAGTCATTGCCATGAGAACGCAAACAGTTAACTCTTTGACAATGTGTTTAGGAAGAGGTGCGCCAAGCGACTCAATCAAGTCTTCCTTGCTGAGCAGCATTATCTTTTCGCATTTCGCGATGGAATCGTAGCGTAATCCCCCTTCGCCTGCCTTCAAGGACAGATGCGTCGGCAGTAACCTTTGAGTTTTAGTAACCGGAATCACCAACACATCAGCTGCATTCTGATTCCGGACGTCCACAGAAATGACGATAACTGGCCTAGGTTCCGCTTTTGGATCTGTTGCTAGATTTACCCAGAATATTTCACCCTGTCTGGGTGTTGGTAGTTTCCTTTCTACCAATCCTTACGCTCCTTATCAGCTTCAACTTGTGCAGCTCTCCGACCGAGTGCGACCCATGCTTTATCTTCTTCCTTTTCAGAAGCGGCCAGATTGTCGTAGTAGTCCTGCCATTGTTGTCGGACCCGCTCTTCATGCCACAATCGTAATCCTTGTTCGAAAATTGAGCTCTTGCTTACTTGTGGATGCTCCTTGATGTAGTTCTCCACCTCAGAACTCAGAGCTGGATCGATTGATACTGTGTATTTTTTATCTACGAGTTTTTTCATTGTCCTTTGCCTGCCTGCTTTTCGCAGAATCGATCGCCTGGCGGATGCAGCCTCGATGGATCAATACCACGAATCGGCTTCCGCTTCGTAGGTGCGTAACCCGTACTAACACGATTCCAAAATGGCGTAATGATAATACGCCATTTTGGAATGAAAATCAAGCGATCTGTACGGCAATTTGGAGTCCGAAGTGTAATCCACTTGACCTTATAAATACCCCTCCTTTTCGAGCTTCCACTTTATTTGAGGGGTGGATGACAGTCATGTATAAAGAAAACAGCTTGAAGGATCAAAGACGCCAGTAACTTAGATATTTCCTAAGTTACTGGAGAAAATCCCCAAGATAGGTATAAGTGCGAAACGCGGCATGATTACGATCGTTCTATGGTGGCACAGCTTTGCGGATCCTTTACGGACTGGACCGCTTCTCCGAAGACATTGACTTTTCATTGTTGGCACCAAAAACTGACTTCGAACTACGTCCTTATCTCGATGCCATTGCAACTGAGCTTAGCAGCATGGATTTCAATGTCGAGATCGAACAGAAGACTAAAACCATCGATACAGCTAAATCAGCTTTTATCAAGGCTGGTACGAAAGAGCACCTGCTGAAAATTGATGTTCCCGAAGAGATATCAGAACGAATTGGACGCAACGATCGAATCAAAATCAAGATCGAGGTCGATACAGATCCACCTGGCGGATTCGAAACAGAAGCAAAGACGCTTCTACAGCCAATCGCGTTCTCAGTCAACACTTTCAAACAGCCAGATCTCTTTGCGGGAAAAATTCACGCCGTGCTACAGCGAGCCTGGCACATGCTCAAGGGGAATGTATTTCCAATCAGAGGTTTTTAATGGAGCTGTACAGGACTCCAATTGGCAAAACAATTAGGACTCATTTCCAAATGAAGTTGTGTGCGGCTGTTTCAGAGCTCGCGGTGCATGTCGACTGTTCCGGCAGTTGAGATTACCTCCCCTGTTTCAGCAACCGGATCCACGTCGCCTGCATCAGCAGTTGTGATCACGCCGCCTGTTTCAGGAGCCGGGTTTAGGTCGACAGTTTCAGTTGATGCAGGCGGGACGCCTGCGCTCCCGGCAGCTGGATTTACTGCGGCAGGTTCAGATGGCTCTGTCGCCTGTTTCAGTTGGGACAGCGGATCTGTTCCTGTCGGATCTGTTCCCGTAGCGAAACCTCGGCGCATCAAACCAACCGTGTAGAAGGATCCGGAAATCAGCAGAATTACATTGAGCAGAAAGAGGAAAATCGGAGAAGTCATAAGCGGCATGGAAAAATTCAAAATCCAGGTCAGAATTGGATAAACAATAAAAGTGACAGACCAGCAGCATAAGCTGCGATCCTTGATCTTTAGCGCATCGACAAGACTGATTGTGGACAACGTCAAGGCGGCTGGAAACGCTAACAACACGCAATCAAAAGAATGCGAGTGTGGGCTCAACGTCAGGGCCAGCACAATGGTCATAGCCAGAGCCCAGCACTTTAGTTCAGTACTCTGTAATCCAGGTGCCTTTAATGCAGTGTTCGCTGCCCCGATCTTGGAATTGACCAGGTGCCAAAAGAGGCACACAGGCACCAGGGACAGTATCATAATCGTGGATGAGATAGACAGAGAGTCATGTATGCCCATGCCCAGATGACTGAAGATGCCGCGCAATGACACCATTGCTTCTGGACGCACTCCTGTGAAGCGGACATTCGATTCAGCGTTGGCAATGACATGAGGATAATTGATAACGTTTTCAAAACCGATGATCATTCCGCCGGCAATCAGCAGCAAAACCTCAATTACGGCTGCCGTGGCAATCAATTTCCAGCGCATGGATACTAAGCTGGGTAAGGACATCATCAAGGTATATTGCGGTTTGAAGGTAGAAAGCGCCAGGAACAATCCGCCCAGAACATCTCGCCCCTTCAGCCAGAAGTAAGCATAAAAACCCAGACACGACAGCAACCAGAAACTAGTGTTGCCTTGCCATATGCAGCTGTAGGCTGGAAAACTGCAAAAAACGGCAAGCAAAAATATCTTGCGATCTCTCTTATTCAGCTTGCCAAAGGATGAGAGAAAATGCATCGCTGCTAATCCAGCAGCCGACTGCAAAAGACCCCACAAACAGTATCCCACCCCATAATTTGGCGCAAACGCCAGCGGTATGAGGAGGAAATAAGAGGACGGCGGTTGTTGATTATAAAAGACCAGGTCGTTTTCCCATTTCAGGGGCTTAATCAGATTGTTGTGCCAGGCCAATTGCACATCCGGATCGTAGACTTGATGCGACCCTTGCAGGGCCAGCTGAGCCACCTGGACATACTGAAAGAAATCCATGACATTTCTTTTCTTGTGCGGAATATCAACATACCAGCCAGGCTGGCACACAGGTCGCACCACCTGAAAGACGATCATCACTTGGGCAAAAACCACAAACAAGATGAAGACAATTGTCAAAAGCTGCCGCATTAATTTCATTCACAGGTTTCTCGGTACCCTATAATCAATATCATTGCATGTTAACGAGAATCGAAAAGCCCAAAGTTCCTTTGACATGTGTTAGTGACACCTGCAGCGGTGCTCAAAGGTGGCAGTGGACTCAGACGATCAAGTAGAAGCACAAAAATCGCCGCTGTGGAAACGGATGGTGTTGCCCATTGTGTTGCTGGAAGTCGTCGTGGGATTATACGCCTATGCCTATATCCAGCAGGAAAATGTATTTAATTGGGGTGCTTCCAATTTTTATCAGGTAATGGCTCAGGTCGTACGGATGGAACTTTTGCGCCATCCACTGACGACACCCTTACTAATTCTGGTATCAACCATGAATGATCACAACTTTTTTTTCACTGTTCCGCTGCTGCCATTCAGCTTGATCTTCGGCGACAGTCGCGCTGTATACATCGTTTCTCTGGCAGTATTGTATTTGGTGCCCTACGCGCTGATGATGGGAGCGCTGGCCACTCAATTTATCAAAGGAAACCGAATGCGCGTCTTCTGGACGACGGTATTCGTAACTTTATCTGTGCCCGCCGTCTGGGCGCCTGCGCTGCGAGGACTGCCCGATCACGCGGCTGCAGTGGTTACCGGTCTGGCAATTTATTTGTACCTGGCTCGCTCGGCCACAATCTCAATCAGACGTCTTGTCATTATTGGAATACTGTTAGGCTTTGCTCCGCTTGTGCGGCGTCACTACTTATACTCTGATGTCGCTTTCTTTGTGGCAGCGGCTATTCACCAGTTCCAGCTCTGCCGTATGCAGACATCGTCGCCCATGAAAGACAATCTTATCAACGCAGCCAAGCGTCTGGGCGTCGTCGCCCTGTCCGCCATCGGCACCCTTTGCACGTTAGGGATACTGTTCGTCCTCGATTTACTCAACCACAATTATCCGCGTCTGTACGAAGCGTTCCACGCCACATACAACGAAGCTTGTTCCTACTATCTGACCAGCTTCGGCATTATGCTCTGGTTGATGGCCGCATTAGGCATGATGCTCAGTCACTTCCAGAAAAATGAAAAGCAACCGATGGGTTATTTCATTTCCACATTCGCCGTTATTAATCTAGTCATCTGGCTGGTTGCCGTCAGACAGCTGGCTGTGCACTACACGATCTTCTTTGACTGGTTCATCGTCTTTGGCATTGTAATGCTGATCATTCCTGCGATGGAAAGCCGTTCCAGCAAAGGCATCCTCGTGGCAGTTTTCATAGCGCTATCGCTGGCGATAAACATGACCGTTGGTCTGGCACCGAATTCGGTGCTGGCATTGCTGCCCTTCAAGCCGACTAAATTCGGATTAGTCATGGTGCCCCAGCAGAAAGGTGACGTAGTCAGCCAGATTTTTTCGGCCAACTACGGTCCTCGCACAAGAACTGACGTGCCGGCTGTGCTTTCCTTGACCAAGTTTTTGCACGATTCTGCAACTAAAGATGATCATGTCTTCGTCGGTGTAGTATCCGATTTACTCAATGGAGATATCTTGAAGAATGCCGAGAAAATGGTCTACGGCTCAAAGGGCTCATACGTCTCTTTCATCGAGTCGCCTTCTGTTGATAGCAGAGATTCATATCCGCTCGAGTCGTTAGTAAGAGCCAATTACGTTGTGCTGGGGCATCCGACAACGTTTTATATAAAGGAGAGTGACGAGGACGTGTTGAAGGCCGCAACTGCTTGCTTCGATCAGAACTGGGATTTTGCCCGTGACTTTGAGCAATTGCCAGAGCACTTCAAATTAGGCAAGGATACGGACATCACGATCTACAAGCGCATACACCCGACCTCAATTCAAACACTGGTTGCTACTCTGGACAAGATGGAAAGAGCCGTTCCCGAAACGCCTGGTGGGCAATCTCCAATAGTGAGCACAGGCGAGCCTCCAGCAAATGCAAACAATACAGATCAGACCAAACGAAGCGAATTCGATTTCGATTTTGCCAAGTATCCAGATCACAAAGCCTACTTTATCAGCGCAAAAAAGATGTCGGGAGCAGTCACGTTATCGGGTCTGATCAAAGAAATAGTAGAAGGGAAAGAAGCAAAAACTGGCAGCGCTAATTTGACGATGTCCTTCTACAATGCTGATGGACAGCTTGATTTGGAAGACAGCGACAAGTCGGCACAGGCGCAACAAGGCGAATTTACACTTGAGGGGAAAGCTCGTGACGAATACGTGGTTGTGGAGATAACACCCGGGGCCAACACAGCCGGAAAATTGAAGCTAGAAAATGTGAAACTGGTGCAACACTCCGGAAAATAAATTTGAATGGTCGCTCTTAATGACGCGAAATGGTCATTTGCTGTCCTTAATGAGCAGTGCCGAACATGGGCACGTCGCCCATAAATACCGAGGCTGGAACCGCGTCTGGCAGTCGAACATATTTGTTAGCTTTAGCTATGCTTTGCACCAGACTCTTCGCTTTCGCTTGCGCCTCGCTCCAGGAGCTGAGCATTGGAGAAAGCCAGTTGGCCAGAATCTTCGGCCGCGCCTCTATCATCACATCACGCCCTGGTTTCAACAACCCCTTGTTCTCATCTCCAAATCTGCCATTGATCACATCTACAGGCACCATGCGACCGTCTTGCGGAACTTCAGCCCAGGCATGACGCGGAGTCCATCCCGGATTTTCGATGGACATCTTGCCTCGCCCGCCGGCTCCGATGACAAGATTAGTGCCCTGCATCCCCAGTTCGTCGGCCAGTACTTTGTAGAGCATCGCTTGTTCTATACAGACGCCAAAGCCTTCATTGCGCTGGGCTAAATCAATGAAGCTTCCCAAAAGCACTTTCTTACCAGCAAGGGGCTCAAGCTGCTTAGCGTGCCGAGCCTCTTGCCTCTGATTCCAATCCATCAGGTCTTGTGCGTTCACAACCTCTTTATCTACTAAATCTTTAATTTGCTCTTGCGAATCTTGAAAGGACCGTGAAAACATTTTGCCTTTCACGAACGCAGCTAGCTCTTGTGGCATTCTGTCGGGGTTTGCACCAGGTTGCTTGAATCGTGCACGTGCTTGCTCAATCACATTATTGAGGGTGGGGTCCATTGTTCTATCGACAACAACAGTCACCACTTTATCCATGGGAAACGGCTTGCCTGTAACCACTCTCCAAAGCCTGCTATTGGCCATGCTGTTCAAAGCCTGGAACCCGTCTGCCAGCGGATCAGCAATCTCGAAGTTGCTGGCCAATCGATTGGACTGAGTCAAAGCTGTAGCGGAGGTTGTGGAGTCATGACCGGCAACTGGTTCGTATAGATATCCCCTCTGTTTGGCTATTGCTGAATCCAAATGACCAATCGTTGGGTTGGCGTTTATTGGATTAGTCCTTGCCGCTCTCTTCAAGATTTCCATCGGATTAGTCTGTGGTGTAACTTTCTGCACCACTCCCATCGGCTCTGATGTCAGTGCAATCAACGCCGGTCTCAGCGCCGGCTGCCTGTACATATGCCAATCGTCGGCCAGGCTCTGCGTTTTAGCGCTTATGTTGGCACCAGTTCTCTCTGCCACAACCTGACCGCCGCCCAGAACGCCGCCCACTACAACCATCGATAGGAGCGACTGCTCTGTTGTCGCCGCTGTGGGAAGAAGTTGCCCTGAGCGCAGGGCTGAGAATTCGGAGCTGGCAAGCCCGGCTGGCACGCCCGCCATAGCCCCGTATAAAGTATTTTGCAGGACTTTAGAGCCAAATGAAGCGGTCGCGGTGTCACCGAATGGAAGCAGTTTTGCCGCTGCCCGCGCGCTGCCTGCTAAGGCGAGGATGTTGATCGCTCCACCAGCTCCGTTTAAAGCTCGGTCGGTCCAAAACTTACTGCCCTGCTGATCGCTTGGCCGGGTGACGAAATCGTCGACGAATCCAGCGATGGCTGATTGCTTGAGGCTGAGACCAAGGGGAATTCGAGTTGCTGCCGTGGCTTCAACTTCTGCAGCAAATCCAACCTTCTTCAGCGCCGTTGCCGTAATCACGAAAGGCACCATTGCTCCCAGGGCGCCGCCAATCTCCTGGGCGAACCATTTGCCTGTGCCTGTGGAAGCTAATTGTGGAGCCTGGGCAATGTTTAACTCAGGAAGGTTTTCCCCTCCCACAAGCTGTTTTATGCCTTTCCAGGGAGATTCTGCAGCGCTGTACAGGAAGGCGTTGACGAACTCTTTCGCCGCGCTACTGTGCGTTTGCTCGACATTTTCAGCCGGAATGCCAGAGTGTTTCTCGGTGGCAGTGTCTTGCAATACTTTAGACATACGACCCAGGGCGGAGGGGTACAGGCGCCACGGCATCGTAGATTAGGCGTCGCCCGTTTGTAATGGGGTAATTACGAAACTACGCTTTGGCAGTTACCAACTACGCGTTGACAGCATTCTCTATCTTGCTTTCATAAAATTTCCGCATCGATGTATCGCCCCTGAACCAATCGACCATCTTCACAAATCCGCTCTCAAAATCGTCGTTGGCATGCCATCCCAACTCCTTTTGGATTTTTTCGTTGTTGGCCACCCAGACACTGGTGTCCCATTTTCTATTTGGCATCGAGCCCCACTGCGGCTCAGACTTGATCTCTAAAACGCGACAGGCAACGTCGACCACATCTTTCAGGGAAGTCTGCACGCCTGAACCAACGTTGTAGACGGCGCCCAAATCGGATAGTTCAGTTGTTGCAGCCTGTATATATGCCTGGCAAACATCATCAGCAGAAACATAATCGCGGGCGATAGTGGGATCGACAAGTGGTGGCAACTGTCCGCGCAATCCGTTGATAATCACTGTCGGCATCAGCCGATTGGGCTCTTCATAGGGTCCATAGACCGAATACAAGCGCAAGGTTGGAATCTTCAACTTTTGCGCCTGGGCGAAGTAACGGCAAAACATGGTGGCGGAGGTTTTAGCCACAGAGTAAAAACTATTCGGCTCAACATGCTCGTCTTCAGCGGGCGGATGGTCCTTGAATCCATATTCAGATGACGAGCCTGTATTGACGAAGCAGTCAAAGCCAACTTGCGCGCAGCTGCGCACCAGATTGACGGTGCCGATCACATTGGTATTGATGATTTCATCGACGTCGGTTTGCCACGAATATGCACCGTTGGCAGCGAGATGAAAGATCCAATCGGGGCGAATTTGAGAAACTGTTTGCGACAGTTTTTCTCGATCTTGCAAATCCACCACGTGCAGCTGGCAGTAATCGCGAATCTCTTCGATTCTCCAGGAAGCGTGGTTGGAGCGCAAAAGCAGATGCACTCTGTCGCCAGCGGCCAAGAGCTTGCGGGCCAGATTGGCGCCGACGAAGCCAGTCGCTCCAGTTATGATTACAACTTTCAAGAATCACAACTCCATTGCTAATCAGATTCAGTTATCTTGCCCATCATTTCACTTTCGTTTCACAACTCACATCATCACTCCTTAGAGCTACATCGATGCGGCAAAGCAAGGTAGCATGCACATAGTTCCAGAAAACATTCAACCCTGCACCGGATTTCCACCTTCGTAACGAAGAAAAGCACAATTTGACAGAAATGACCCGATCTAGGGATATCGCAGAATCGTTGTTCATGCCTGAGATTGAATTGTTAAACTACGCTCATAAGGGTTTACAAGATCGGTGGTGATGAGCTTAGATAGAGAAGTAGCCACACAACTGTGGTGACATTTACTACTCCAACCTGATGAGATTCGCCCTCACCGGAGGCAATTTATGATCGATCACACGACCTCTGTTTTGTCGCGCTTTCTCAGAGACGAAAGCGGGCAAGGAATCACTGAATACGGTGCAATTTTAGCCTTCGTCGCTATTCTTGTCGCCGTTGTATTTGGTATCACCAAAGGTGCTTTGACACACGCCATATCATCGGCATTCTCTGCTGTGGTGGCACAGTTGAACAATCTCAGCACTGCTGCAAATCTTGCTGCTTAGCGGCTGATGCGCTTGAAAATTGAGCAAACCTTGTCAGCATAAACTTGCTGCCAGTGCACATTGTTGGAAAGTTTTTCCGCCAGTGGAGCGCTCTTTTGAGGGATGAATATCCAGGCAATCTCATATTTGTCGAGGAGTTGCTCCCAGCCGGCATCACAGCGATTGATGCAAAGGTAGTCGGCAATCAAGCCCGTTCCGTACATGTCGTACCGGGTGTCAATGAAGACCGGTACAGGCAGCCTTCTCCAGATGATGATGTCGCCGTATTGGGCGTCGTTAAACACGCGCCCTCCAGGAAGATTCTTTTCCAGATAAGCGAATGCGCCAGAAGGTAGCGCAAGCGCGCCTGCCTGTGGAATTTGCGCCTTCACAACTTTGGTGGCGCCGAAAATGGTGCTGCATACGATCAACGCGATCAGCGTAACGGACCAGGCCAAACCACGAATATCGACAATTTGGCTGAGTCTGGCTTCCAGAGCCTCGCCAAAGTTTGCCACCTTGATCTTTTTGCTTGGATGAATCCAAAAGAGGCTCAGGTTCATCAATGCTATTAGTACCGCAAATGGTATCAAGCGGCGGCAGACAAATCCGGCAATAAGGAACACGAATGTGGAGAGAAAAGCAAAGCAATACGCTGCGCCGTTCTCTTTCGTGCGGAAAAGAACCGAACGCACCAGGGCAAATGCGATGACAGCAACGAAGAGAAGATACGGATAATAAGTGAACTCGTGCAAGTCAGCGGCGCCCAACGGTCTGAGCTCCTGAATCAGGAAATTGAAAGGAGCAAAAAACAAACCTGGCAAATATGTCCACAACTGGAAACCTTGCGGATTGAGCAGGGTGGCGGCAGTTGAGCAAACGAGAGCGGCTGCCACTGTCACCGCGCCCGCGGTCACGGCGCCGACCTTCACGGCACCGACCTTCACGACGCTTCTTCGCTGCGAACTCTCTTTTGCTTGTGTGCACACAATGGCGATGAAAGCTATAAGAGCAATCAGTTGCACAACAAGACCGATGACAAAACCAGTATGCAGATTGGCCCAGACCGCAAACAAAGCGGTCATAGCGACTACGAGAAGCAAATCGATGGAGTTTCGCAGCGAATTGAAAAGACTTGAAGCAGGCGGGACGCCTGCGCTCTCGGGTAGGGCTGCGCTCCTGGGCACAGCCAGAGCCTTGTGGAGCAACCAAATGCATATGGCGAGGCAGACATAAGAAAAAATCTCCGGACGCACCAGAAAGTGAAAACAAGATGCGACAGACCCCACCATAGCCAGCGGCAACAGAATGCACCGCGGCATTTCTGGCGACTGGCAGCGCAGTGGAATTATCCAGAACGCCACCGCTAGCAATACCGCTGCAAAAACCAGCAAAGAGACTTCGGCGCTGACTTGATATGCGCAAAAGAACAAAAGCTCGCTCAGCCATTGATACATGACAAAGGGGCGATGATCCTGGAGCGCGAAAGTAAACGAATACGGATCTGTTGCCGGGAGAGAATGGTGCTGGAAGATATATCGACCCAGCGAAAGCAACCAACAGGTATCGGGGTCGCCAAGCCCGCGAACGCCCACGAAGCACCCGAAGATGAGAGCAAAGAGAGTACAGGCGGCAATTAACAGGCGACTGCTGACGGAGGCTAAGAGGTCGCCCCAGATCCGGCTTACCGGCACCAATTGTTGTTCGTTATCCGTCACGGAATGATTATTCCATACGCGCTGGGCATAAAATTCAGAGAATGTCGAAGCAGTCGGGACGCCTGCGCTCCCTGGGTGATGTGAGGGCACAAATGCCAATTTTGTATTTGCATGGAGTCTTGATCAGAGACGAAACCGGTTGGGATGGACTGGAACGCATTCTGCGACGATATGTCGCTCCCGTAATTGCAAAAGAGCCTGAGCAGGTCTTGATCGAACGGTGCTTCTGGGGGGATTTCGGCGCCCGATTCAGGTGGAACAATCTCTCCACGCCTGACAGCCCAATACGGCACGCAATGCTTGACACCGTGAGCAAAGCCAAAGACAACCAGGCGAACATGGTGCGCTTCTCGGAAGTGTCCAAACGGCTTATTGAGCAGACGAAACCAAAGCAACGCGCGTCGCAACCGCCAGTCAGGCTCAAAGATTTAAGTCCGGAGAACCTGAGCAATTTCTGCGCCAGCCTGATTGCCGCTGATTCGACAAAATGGAGCATGAAAGAGCTGAACCTGGCCATTATGGCTGCAGACGAAGTAATTTATGAGGCTGCCACGCACAAGTTGTTAGAGAAGTGCATCAAGATTGAAGAAGAATACAGTGTGCTGCAAAAGCTGGTGAAAGAACGCTACAAAAAAATGGATCCTCAAGTCAGCCCAAGCTCAATGAAATTGTTGCCGTCCATGACCAAAACAATGTCTATCAATCTCCTTGAAGGGCTTGAAAGAGCGGCACATGGAGCCGGTTTCGCTGTCACTCGAGCAGCAGCCGAGATCCGTGTACCGATCAATATGTTCGTCACCACATTCATCGGAGATGTTTTGACTTATTTGTATGGCCGCGGAGATGCCACCATGCCAGGTCAGATACCGTTGATCGTTCTGGAAAGCCTGGTTCGCTGCCGGGAGAATCAAAAAGAGCGCCCCGGTGAGCCACTCATCGTCTTGAGCCACAGCATGGGTGGGCAGATTATGTACGATCTGGTTACCCACTTCCTGCCTCGTATGCCGGAGTTTTCAGATATGCGCATAGACTTCTGGTGCGCGGCGGCATCACAAGTAGGTCTATTTGAGGAGCTCAAACTCTTCCTGGAAAGCTCCGATGAGTTCAGCATGGAATACGGCAATCAGGTGCCCTTTCCAGACAAAAGGTATCTGGGCTATTGGTGGAATGTTTGGGACCACAACGATTTCATCAGCTGGAGCGCCAAAGGCATCATCGATGGTATCGACGACGAGTTCTACAACACAGGCATGTTTCTAGTCGATGCCCACGGAGGATATCTGGTGCTGCCCAGCTTCTTCCGCCGCTTCGCCAAGAAGCTGGAGCATGCCAAAGCCCACAACTGGATGCGCGAAGACACACGAGACCTTGCCCAGAAGTTGCGCTAAGCCGTGACAGATTAGTTGAACACATCCAGCCGAAGGGATCCTAGACCAGGATCCTACGTCGTTTAAACAGATCTGTTTAAAGGTGTGCCCTAGCTGTTATCGGTCAATGCTGCTCCAGGCAATGCTTTTCAGCACTTCCTGGGCTGAATTTGACCGCCAGAATCTTTAAACAAATTCGTTTAAATCGGATAGGCAGAGAATTGGAGTACCCAACCCCTCAAATTTTGGAAGGCTATTCCCACTCGATTGTTGCTGGTGGCTTGGAGGTGATGTCGTAGACAACCCGGTTGATGCCCGGCACCTCGTTGACGATGCGAGAAGAGATTGTCTCCAGCAAATCATATGGCAATCGCGCCCAGTCGGCTGTCATGCCATCTTCGCTGGTGACGGCGCGAATGACAATCTGGTTTTGATAGGTTCGTTGATCGCCCATAACACCAACAGACAGCGTCGGCAGCAAGACTCCAAAAATCTGCCAGACCTGCTTATAGAGCCCATGCGCTTTAATCTCTTCGCGAATAATCCAATCAGCCTCTCGCAAAGTCTTGAGACGCTCTTTTGTCACCTCGCCGAGCACGCGAATGGCAAGCCCTGGCCCTGGAAATGGGTGGCGGTCGCGAATTCCACTGGGTACTCCCAACTCGGCAGCCACCTTGCGCACTTCGTCTTTGAATAGCTTGGAAAACGGCTCAATCAACTTGAATTGCAAATCTTTGGGCAAGCCGCCGACATTGTGGTGCGACTTGATTTTAACCGCTACACGCTCGCCGGTTTTTGGATCGACGGTGGTGCCGGCAGATTCAATCACATCCGGATAAAGTGTGCCCTGGGCGAGATAATCAAAGGGTCCCAACCTCTTCGACTCTTCTTCGAAAACGCGGATGAATTCCGCGCCGATAGCTTTTCGCTTATCCTCGGGATCGATGACGCCACTCAATTTGTTGATAAAGCGATCGCGCGCTTTGACAAAATGCACCTGAATTTTGAACTCCTTCTCGAAGGTCTGGACCAGCCATTCAGGCTCATTTTTGCGCATGAATCCCTGATCTATAAACATACAGGTCAGGTTATCGCCCAACGCTTGATGCAGCAAAAACGCAAGTGTGGAACTGTCAACACCACCTGAAAGAGCTAGCAATACTCGTTTGTCGCCGGCGCGATTGCGAACATTCTCAATCGCGTAGTCGATAAACTTACGCATTGTCCAACTTTGAGTGCACTTGCACACGTCGACGACAAAGTTCCTCAAAAGTTGCTGTCCACCACGGGTATGCACTACTTCAGGGTGGAATTGCACTCCGTAAAAGTTGCGCTCTTCGTTGGCAATTGCTGCTACCGGAGTGGCCATGGTGCGTCCTACAACGGCAAAACCTTCGGGCAGATCGATGACTGAATCTCCATGGCTCATCCAGCTTTCCATGGCGGCATCCAGACCGTTGAACAGTTTTCCGTGATGAACGATTGTCAGTTGCGCCCGCCCAAACTCTTTCACTGTTGCCGGCTCAACCGTGCCACCCAGATCCTGAGCCATCAGCTGCATTCCGTAGCAAACCCCGAGAACGGGAATGCCCAGCTTATAAATGTCTAGATCGCATTTGGGAGCTTTCTCGTCATAGACGCTGCTTGGGCCGCCTGACAGAATAATCCCCTTGGGGTTCATTCGTTTCAAATCGGCGGCCGTTGTGCTGCAAGTGAGCAACTCGGAGTACGTGTTGCATTCTCGGATGCGGCGCGCGATCAACTGCGAGTATTGCGAGCCAAAGTCCAAAATGGCGATACTGTCTTCCAGTGAATTATCGGCAAAAGGTTCTTTGATCCGCGTCTGGGGATCAGCTTTTGTGGAGGTCAAGGTGGGTACTCCTGTGCAACTCTTGCACACAGTTTATATGCACTCAGTGGTAAACGTCGCGATTATGCAACCGCAGTTGCGAATTCTTCTTATTAATCATCTTGCAGCTTGTCCACACGTGGCATCAGTGCAGCGATCTCCGGGAGCGCAGGCGGCTCGCCTGCTTTGAATGTGCCTGGCAAATATTGAGCTGTCACAGATGTGCGCTATCGGCTAACATATCTGAGGTACGGTGACGGATGGGCGCAACCATGAACGATTCGAGGCCGCCGGCTGGTAGAACATGGTAATCCTGTTGCTTTGGCTAGCAGGGCTGATCTTTCTCATTGCATTGACTGTAGGCTGCGCCATTGCCTGCCTTTTTCTCACGGGTCGCCAGCGATCAATTGGCATAAACACTTTGCTTGTTTTAGGATCTCTTGTTGTGTTCGTCAATTTGGCCGCCTCTTTCTTGCCCAAGGAAGTGTTGAATCCACCCACAACGAAAAGCCTCAAAAGTGACTATGTTCATGACGCAGATCTTGGCGGTTACAGCATATTGTTCGCCACCTATTTCGACAAACTTGAACAACCACTGGCAAATCTTTCCGCAATTGATGAAAAACCCGGTCTTGCTGCCACTTTCAAAGAAACAGAAAAAACGCTGCGCAAAGCCGTGGCCGATCACCCGGCTAGTTCCGCGTTATGCGCCAGGCTGGCAATTCTTGTACATGCCGATGGCGGCAATGAGCAAGATGTCTTCAGTGACTATGAGAAGAGCGGTGCAAAAACTGATCTGATTTCTGTGCTGGCTGAAATGTACGGTGTGAAATTACATGCGAAGCCGCATAAATCCTCGCATAAATCCACAACACTTGAAGAACGTTTGTCGGCAGCGGAAGAGCTCACAACCGATGATAATCAGCAGCCTTCGGCAGACCAGTCGCCTTCGGCAGACCAGTCGCCTGCGTCGGACTCGTCCAAAACTGATGGACAGCAACATGCCTGGCTGCCCACAATCGAGAAGAACTTGCCGTCTGGCTGGTATCGCGAGACCGCGATGAAGGACGCGCTAAGAGATTCGCCTGAGCCCTTAGCCGCCATGAAAGCTTCCCGTGAAGAGAAATTCCGTCAATGGATGAGCAGATATGCCCTTCACCTGCTGGCCCGCTCAGTTCTTTTTATGGGAGGACTGTGGGCTGTTTATGCTTTGCTGAAAGAGAAATTGCCGAAAAACAATTCTCAGTTACAACTGGCGGTGCCATTAAGCTTTTCGTTTCAACAGGTTTACGGATGTCTTCTCAGCGTTCTGTACGCGCAGACAATTGTCGGATTTGCCGTCGGGTTCATCGTTGGAATCTTCGGATCACTCACGAAAACACCGCTTAGCGATTTCAAGATCGTTATTTCTGCATCACTTGTCCTGGCTGGAATTGCAGGGGCTGCCCTTTCTGCCTATTTTTTCATTTGCAAACCGGCGAAAATTTCTCTGCCGCACTTGATTCTTGGACGCAGCAGCAAGCTAGATCTTAAGCTGGGCGCACTGACATGCTTTCAAGGCTTTTGTCTAATGTTTCTGTTGAACTTGATCATCAGAACGATTCTGCGATTTGTGCCTCTGGGGGCTCATTCCAGCAATGAACTGAACGCCGAGCTGATTGACACCATCGTCTCACAACAAGCGTGGCTGTTCATCAGCATTGGTTTCTTTGTTTGTTTGATTGCCCCAGTGACTGAAGAGTTGCTCTTTCGCGGTCTGCTCTACTCTTGGTTGAGAGGGCGATGGGGTGTGGCATTAGCCGTGGTGGCGAGTTCCGCCGTTTTTGCTCTCTGGCATATGGATCTGACTGGATTTTTCCAATATTTCGGACTGGGAATGGTGTTGGCGATTTATTTTGAAAAGACGCGCTCAGTCCCCGTGACAGCATGCATTCACGCGCTCTGGAACACCTGGATTGTCTTTGGTTTGGCCTGGTTAATGCCGACCTAATCCCTTTTCACGGAACCGACCTCGCCTTTGGAGGCGATGAAATGCAGATCGGCTAGCACTTCGCTAACCACGATTGGATCGATGTCACCAAGCGGTAGCGCGCCATAAGTTTCACTGGAGATTTTCTTTCGTTGCTTGCCGGGCAGGAAAAACAATCGATCTATAGACTGTTTTTCATCGCCCATGGACTGCATGCCGACGCCATCATATTGGACGACTGCCGTCACATGCTCTGAGTCAAAGACTTTTGTATGCTCATCGAAAATACCATTATCACCAGCCGCACCGCGAGTCCAACCGCGCGATTCAAGCGTTCTCACCAAGATCTCCTCGCTGACAAATACATCGTCGAAGCTGGTCAATTCGGTATCAAGTTCGGTGCCTCCCGGCAATGAATAGACTTGCCGGTTGAGCTGGGCAAATGGCGGCGATATCGGATATTTCCCAAGAACGGCTTGCCAGGCGCGGAAAGCATCTTCGTTGATTTGCATTGTGTGGGCCACCCCAACCTCAGCTGCCTGGGAAAGATCGAACCGTTCCTGCAAAGGATTCTCATAGGTGCATGGACCAGTCACCCGGAAAGTTTCAATTGGCTTGCCATCCGCAGCCAGAGCCAGCCAGATCACTCTGCGCACAATATGACCCAACAGTGGATGCTTAACCAGTAGATTTTCGAAGTCGGGCACAGTCCAACGCCTTTGTTTGATCATCGCTTCTTCCAGGCGCACTGCCTGAATCTTCAGGATCTCCTTCAGCTGTTTCTTGAGCAGCCGCCACTCTTCAATTGCTTCCTGCGCTTTTGCCGCATCGTCGCTGCTATTTGGTTTCGGTAAATCCGCTCTGGGCACCAAATCTGTATCTTGAATCATCGGCAGAAGGTCGCCGCCAATAAGCAGTGTGAACTGCCGCGGACCGAAATCAAACACGAGTGTGCCCTGTGCGTTCAAGTCACAATCAGGCACGATGCGGTCCTCAAGAGCCTGCCGCGACATGTCGCGAGCATCGGCAATACCATTCATGCAACGGTTGGCTTTTTCTTGCAACGGCTTGTATCTCAATTTTTGCGCTATGCCGTTAATAAGCATAAGCGCAGTGTCAGTGCCGATCTTCTCCAAACACTCCAGACCAAAAGTGGCGCGCTGATGAAAGCTCTCGCCGGGCCACTTCCTTATCAACGGCGCCAGTTTTAGCGCCGCCTTATCTGAGCCCAAAAGGCCAAGGCTAGACATGGCCCATTTCTCCTTCACGGGTCCATCTTCGTCCAGCCAACGCTCAAACAAATCCCAGACAAACCGATCGAGCGTCAGTTGGGTGGCATGACTTTTAAGCTCGACAATGAACGGATGCGGCACCGCCAGCGTGCTCGCTTTAAGCGCCAGGAGAACTGCCTCCTTTTGCTCCAGACTGAGCTGCTTCTCAGCCACCACAATTGGTGGCAGATTAGCAGCGGTAATCCAATCGACAGCCTTGATTTTCTTATCAGCCTTG
>Ga0182024_10011594_pt1 | contig 17649 bp, 14 predicted proteins | sample P32metaG_FD_120480 | JGI IMG/M metagenome (GOLD analysis project Ga0182024, IMG submission 120480) | Permafrost microbial communities from Stordalen Mire, Sweden - P3-2 metaG (Illumina Assembly) | ecosystem: Environmental > Terrestrial > Soil > Wetlands > Permafrost | place: Sweden: Stordalen... | reverse complement strand
CAGCGTCGAGCCGGATCTCGCAGACCATGAGTTCAATTCCGAGGATGTGCTGCTGCTGTGCAGCGACGGACTGTCGCGCTACGTCAAAGACGAGAAGATGGCCGAAGCCGTGAACCAGGATTCTCTCGAACAGGCCTCCACCGATCTGATTGAAGCGGCAAAAACCGGCGGCAGCGACGACAACATCACCGCTCTGCTGATCCGCGCGGGTCATCCTTCCTGGAAAGATCGAGTGCTTGGGGTGTTATCTGGCCCTGGCGGCCAGAAAAGCTCAACCTAACTAAACTAGGCAAGGGCTTCGCTACATCAAGAAAAGTCTCGATGCCGCTGCATTTTGTGAGCCCTTCGAGAAGCCACAGAGGGTAGAGAGCAGGCCAACTTCATCCAGCAATAGGGGGTGGAGCAGATGAGAGACGCTTCGACCTGTTGAATTGCCCGGTCGATCATGCCACTCGCTTCGCTGGCAGCCACCTGGCTGACGGAATCAATCGCTTGGTCCCGCAGGAGAATTCCCTCAATGGCCATCTTTGCAGCTACGAGTTCCTGGCCAAGGCTGTCATGCAGGTTACTCGCAATCCACCGACGTTCTTGGTCTTGCGTGGCGATCAGGCTACGGAGTTCTGCGTTGAGCCCGTCGATGCAATTATGATCAATCAAGGTCGGCTGAGTGCTTCTGCTCTTACCGAGGGGATCGGCAAGAAAACATCCCAGTTGCAAATCGCTACCCCTTCCGTGTAGAACGTCTGTCAATCATTGACAGATAAGCAATGCGCGCGTGGGTGTCCAAGATTCCCTATTGGAATGAAATTACAAGTCTGATGGGTCGGGCGGCTTCGGAGCATTTGCTAGCACCTTCAACTCTAATCCCTTTAGCGTACCCAGCGAGTACGCCGCGGATTCGCGCTCTTGAAGATCGGTGTTGAAATTCAGCAATTCGCGAAGGCGCATGGTGACGATGTGTTTGACGTCTTTGATTCTTTCTGCAAATTCCTCGGTTCGTATTTCTACCAACCCAGCTTCGGACAGGACTCTCCAAACATGCTGGTCCTCGGTTTCCTCGTCGGATCGGCTCACGGCTCCAAACCTCGGTCCATTGACACGATCTGAGACCTCCTACTGCCGCTCAGTTTGTCATCGCTCTGTATCTTGCACTTTGCGCCCTGCCTGCTTGAACCTCAGGTACGTGTATGCCAGATACTGGTTCAGCTCTGCCCAGAAAGGCTGGTCCCGTTTGCGAGGATCCATCCCGGCTGCGGCCATCGAAAGGAGCCGCTCCTCACACTCCTCTCGCTCATGGCCAGTGACCTCATTCATTTTGCGCCATATCTTAGGCTGGGGAGAGCCCAAGATCCTGTGCTCTGGTATCACCCGTCCGTCTTCTAGAATGAAATCTCGCCAGACCAAACCCCAATGCACTTCATTAAGAATACCTGTCTCGTTCCCGGCGGAAGATTTGAACGAAATGACCTCGCCTTCTTCAGGAGGCCAGTTCGCTTCACTGCGTAGTTGCTTCACCGTGGACTGCATTGTTCGGATACCGGTGGGAACTAGATTTAGTTGCCTTCTTCGTGATTGGGCTTGCGGCTGACGATCCGGCTTCCGATTGTGCTTGGTCTCGGCCAATCGCCGCGAGATAAGACCCGGTCCACCGCCTGTTCTACCCTCAACATAAAGCCCGCGTCAGGATCCGACACAGCGGCTGACGCAGCCGATGCCAAACCGAGAGTATTCGCATTCGTCGCTGCCACAACCTTCGGCACCAGTTGCGGCTGCTGCCTCAAATAGCCAATCCAGACAAGAGTCACCGCATTGTACGCCGTGCTCTTCAGTAGGCTGATAATCGCGCCTTGAGCGCTGCCATACCGCATCACAACACTAACCAAGATTAGCTCAGTGCTGGCAAAGACTCCGAATCCCAGCGCTATGCCGAATACCTGTTGCCGCGAGCAATTTTTGAGAAAACGGCAAAGAAACATCAAGAGCAGGAAGAGCCCAACCTGCATCAGGCGTACGCTGCGATCAAAGGCAAGGACCGTCGCCACTATCCTGTCTCCACCCCCCTCGCCACCGGACAATGCACTTAAGGCAGCAAGGATTAAGAGCAGCCCACACGACCATCGGAATATGGTCGTTCCCAAAATCTGAATACCTCCATAATCTTTAAAGAGACTGTGCAATATTTCATCCATCACCGCGACTGTAAAGATTACGCTGACGGCGTTTCCAGTCCAGTACGCGTCGAAGTAGCTCTCGGGAAAATACCTGTACGTGACAAACAAACATGCCGACTTGAGAGTCTGAAACAGAATGTAGGAAAAGAATCGGGGAAACACCCTGTAGAAGTTGCGCCGAACTATGAAGATCAGAAGGGTGATCTGCAATAGCGGACCTGCGAGCCAGTTCACGTTCATTAACCAGTTCATCGCATCGGGTCCCTGACGCTCGAAAGCATACCTATCCCTCGGCCGCGCTGCAACATCTATTTTGGGGCGGCCGGATGCCGATTCTATGAATTCACTCTCCGATACTTATTGGCAGTGTTTGCCGCGGCACAGCGGCATCGGGTCGCTGCCATCAGCAACTACCACAGTCTGTTCGGCTCGAATAGCGGAATCACCCGACCGCGAGTTGATCGTCGAGATTGCGCTATACAACCCAGCCAGGGCCAAAGCGGTTAGCAGGATTTCCAGTAGCTTGTTCATTTGGGGGAGGTCTCCTTTGCGCATACTTCTACGCGTGGCGAAGTATATGCCGAGTCGATGCTCCGTGAGCAAGTAGGCCTGTGGATAATTGTCGTTTCAGGGTGGCGCCGTGCGGAGAGACCTGTTGGAACTGAGGCCAGCCGGCGCACTCACCGCTGGCCTACTCCGGCCTTTTCCCGCAGACAAACACCTTCAGCAGCACCCTCAGGGGTCACCCAAAACGGGCCAACGAGAATGAGGCCCGGGACGTTGATTTCGGCGTGAGGCATGTAGCCTTCGTCGATATGAGCAACGTCTTGAGCGAAGCGAAAAACAACAGGTGATTGCCCTGGGACGACTCGGATGGCCACTGCGGCGCATCGAGCAAGAGACCGGGGTGCGTCGAGAGACGGTCGGAGCCTATCTGAAAGCGGCCGGCATCGGAGTGCGGCCGCCGGGCGCATGGGGACGGCGACCGCCGGCAAAACCGGCCAACGAGAACCAGGTGACCACCGGGTCGGACGCGGCAAAACCGACTCAAACGATCAACCCCAACCCCGAAAACCTTTCTAAGGGCCTAAATCTCAGCCCAAGCAACAAGGCTTTCTCAAGGTGGTGAGGACGTTCGCATCGTTCAACGCCCAGCGATCTGACTGACACATTTCATGCCCTGCAGATCGAAGAATGGATTTGCACTGCCCGAGACCTGCAACTGGTAGTCATAGGATTTCTGTTTTCCGTTGGGCAGCATCACAGTCCTTCCGTTGGTTTCGCTTACCCATTCCAGTTTGCCTCCTCCCAGTTGACGCGCACGCGCCACGAACTTGAACACCGCCCAGGGTCCACTGAAAGAATCCAGAGGATCACCGCTCTTGGTCGTGACGTCGACATTGTCGGACGCACCTGTCCAAACGAATGTTTTCTGCGCGCCTTCTCCCTCCAGTTTTTCGCTGCCGATCTTCACCTCAACTCCCTCCAGGTTGCTCGGCATCTGTTTCAGCGTGTAGGAAAAATGGGGAGGCTGCGAACCCGAGGGGTATAGAGTTTCGCTCAAGCGTCCCACGCGATTCAAAAAAGCTACGAATGTCGGCGATGGTTTGACGCTCGCTGCAGGGTTCGCGTCATACCGCGAACCAACCTTGAGCACAAAGGTCTTCACATCGTCGTTCAGCTTCTTCCAGGCATCGCCAGTCGGCCCGAAAATCGCGTAAATCTGATCTAAGGATGCGTCTTGCAGAGAATTTGGATCGAAAGGATATTTATTGATCAGCGATGCGAACTGCGAGCAATAACCTCTGCCCGAACCATTCGCGATGTCAATTGGGCCTCGTCTCAACAACGCTTCCGCGGCTTTGATCGGCTCTTGCAGCAATCGCCGCACTTGATCCTGATTGCCAAACTGCTGATCCACCGGCACCGAGGTGATGATCTTGGTCACGGCGCCGGAAGCCGCATCTGCGGAGTTCGCAGCTTGGGTTAGTTGGGCCGGATCGGGCGCGCCCGGATTTTGCGCAAGAGCATGAATGTCAGACCCTAACTTGCCCAAAGCCTCAACGTAATCCTTATTCGCCGCAACTACATAATGATCCGGGGCCTTGTCCGCCGGACCTGCCGGCTCCACCGCTTGAACCGGCGCAAAATGTGTCTTCGCGTCGGGGGGCGCTACATCGGTATTGTGCGAGATGAAGTACAGCAACTCTAATAAAGGTGAGGTCGGCCCGCTAAGTTTTTCCAGCTTCTTGTCGGCGTCGGCATTGTTCTGATATTCCGCGACGGACGAACTCTTCAAGACCGTATTCCACTCGTTCACAAAATCCTGATCGTAGCGCTCGGTTAGTTTTTGCCGCACAAGTTCCGGATCCATCGCGCTGGTGTCGGTTTTTCCCAACACCCACTCCTCCCCGCCCATATAGAGGCGGGGATCCTTCAAAGCATCCTGCACAAAGGAAAAGCCGCCGCGAGTAAATGCTCCTTTCACTTTGTGATTGCTCAAGATTAAGCCGGCAGCATCTTTAAATTGGTCGTTAAAACTGAGGTCAGGCTGCGAAACTTTGGACAACAGCTGTACGTAGTAGCGATCGACTCCAGCAAACTGCTTCAGATAAGCGCGCGCCTGCTCGATCATGAGCTTGGAATTGCCCATCGCGAACGGATTTTCCTTCGCTAGTTCCGTGGCATAGAAATCGAACTGCAATCCGGCCAGATCTTTCCGATCTTTGTCGATGTCGCGGTCGGCGACCCAATGGCTCATCAAAACAGGAGTCAGAAATTCTTTTGTGCTTTTGTCGTGATCCGTGGGTTCGGTCGTTATTAAATAGGCTTTCAGATCGTTGTAGGTTTTCTCGTAAGCGTCGTTCGGCGCGTTGGCCACGGACTTACCCGATACAGCTTCCAAACCATCGGTCAGCCGTTTTTGCGTTTCGGCGAATAAAAGCTGGCGGAAACGCTGGAAATAGACTCTTTTCGCATCCGGATAAATCTGATCGCCCACATACAAACCCCAACGCAGGCTGAACGGCGCCCCGTTGACTTCGTAGTCCGAAATATCGACGAGCTCTCGCCGCAGATTGTCGAGTTTTTGCAGGTCGGCAACATTCGCCACCTGATTGTTCGCGGTTTGCAAAGTGCGTAAGTCGGCAACCGCATCGTGCACGCGAGTCTCGAGCGCACGGTTTCGCAAGAACGAAACCGCAAAACCCGTTAGGCAGATGATGGCGGCAAGAACAATGCTTCCCAAACCGACGCGGCGCAGCAGGTTCACGCGCGAACTCGACCCGCTGGTCGCCAATGCCACGCGATCCTTCACCAGAACATCGTTGAACAGGGTGGAGAGGAAAACCCACTGCGGCACTCTGCGCGATCCACCGGTTCTCACAGCCACGGGCGCCGCCTGCAACTGCGAACCCCCGCCGCGGAAAATCTGCGTCGCGCCGCCATCGAACTCCGCTTCTGCCGCTTCCGCCGGAACTGCCCGCGCTGCAACCACGTCGTCCACCACGACGGGCCTGACTCCAGTAAAGTAAAACCCACGCAGGAAAGGATTCGTACCGAGGTGGCTGGGCCGCGCCAGGTCCACTAGAAACTGCACCAGCAGGGTGCGCAGCTTCCTGAGTTCCCTGGGAAACTCGTAAATGGCGGGAAGCTTCTCCCCTTCGTGTTCACGGGGAAGCAGCAGAATGCGTCTCTCCGCCAGCGAGTAAAAGATTTCGTCGAATGCCTTGGTGAGCCGCTTGGTCTCCTCGTCCGCATAAACACCAGCGCTAAGGGAGTGCAGCGGTAAAGTAGCACCCAGCACTTCGCTGGCTTCGTCCTTGCTCATCCCGCGCACGAAGTCGGTGAAGAAGGAGATCCGGTCCAACTTGGTGAACAACACATAAACTGGAAAGCTGATTCCCAACAACTGCGAAACTTCCTGCAGTCTTACCGATAACCTTCGCGCCGCGGAGACGGCCGTTTCGCTGGCCCCCGGCTGCAAGAAAGTTTCACAATCGAAGCACACGATTGCGGCTCGTGGCGCTTGCGCGCGTTTCCCGATGGCCGCGGAAAATCGCCCCGGCTGCAGCAACCTCACCAAGCGTCTCCACCGATCCGCTTGTCCCATCATCGAGCCCGCAGGATCCACGAAAATTGCTTGTCGCGTGTACCAGATGTTCGCGTTAGAGGTCGCCAGCACCTGGCTGTCCCGATACACCTGGCCCGCCAGCAGTTCAGGATCGAGCGCGGAATGAATCAGGACCGTGGTCTTGGTTGAACCAGAATCGCCTAAAACGAATACCAGTGGAAGGCTGCCAAGGTTCGTACCTCGGCCCAAGGTCGAGTGCTTCAATCGCCGGACCGCCTCCTGCACCAAAGCATCCAGATCGTCGGTCCCGCTGGATGGGGCATCGCCCTCCGCGGCAGGCTCTTTCGCCTTCTCAACTTTGTAAACGTAAAAATAGGCGACCGCTGCTCCAATGATTCCCAGCACGGCAAGCACGCCGCGCAGTATCCATACATCTGAGCCGTGTAGAGGCAGCCACCTGCCCAGAAGCCAAACCAGTACCAAATAAACGAGCAGTACCAGAGTGGTCACCAAGTACAACATTGCAGCCTCCTGTTTTTAGATTCCGCCGACCAAGGCGGAAAGCGACGAAGCTCCCGACATCAGGAGAACTTTGAAAACCACAAAGAGGACCACCGCGAGACCCACGGTGATGATCGCTACCTTTCCTAAAGCGCTGCTCCAGCGATCTGATTGCGCCAGGCGCACGGCGTCCGCAGGAATCGAGCCCCGGGGCGACAACGGGCCTGCCGGGCCGCGCACCCGCTGGATTTTTTCCTGAATCGCCGCCGTAATGGCCCGCAAATCTCCTCCCGCAGCGTAGCGACCCTTGAAGCCCAGCAGCAAACATAGGTAGTAGACTTCCAGCAAATCGGCGGTCTCCTGAGAATCGTTACGGCTCAGTGTTTTTTGCAGCTCCTGGAAGAAAATTTCCCCGGCCAGTTGATTGCCGAAAAGTTCCGCCTGCAAGGGCAGCCGCGGCCAATTCGCGAACACCGGATTCCCTGAACTCAGCACCGATTCGTCGAGGAACGCCACCACCGCAAAAATAACCTTCTTCACATCCTCGGAGCTGCACCCGCGACTGCGCGCTTCCTGTTCGGCGACACGCAGCGCTTGCCGCATTTGCGCCCGAAACGCTTCCGCATCCTGCACCGCCTGCCGGTTGTATCGCAACCGCACCACGGCCGTGAATACTTCCTGAAACCCCAGAGCGAGGTTCCAGCCGCGCCGGTCCATGGCAGGACTCGACCCCCGATAACTTCCCAACGGCGTAACTTGTGCGGACGATCCCATCTCAGCTCTCAAGCAAAACTATCAGTTCAACTTCCGGAGACGGCAGTTCCCCCGGTACATACACGCCGACGTTGCGCGTCTTCATAAGGTGTTCCCAACACGGCCCGCTTCTCGTAACCACAAAGTACTGGCTGTCCACTTTGGCGGAGATCGCGGCCGGCGGAACCTGCATATGAGTTAGCGTCAGGCCGGGTAGCGCCCGTTTCACCAATTCCGTAACAAATTGCGCGGAACATACTTTCACCAGTTGCAAGGTCTTCGAGATCACGTCCGCCTCGCCCACTGGCGATCGCAGCCCCAGTATCCAGCGCGAACGTCCCAGGCAGCGTTGGTCCCGGATCTCGCCCTCGTAAAAATAGCGCGCCGCCGGCTTCAGCGGAATCACCACTGCCTGTGACGGAACGATAATTTCCAGGTGCCGAATAATGTGTTCCTCGAGATAGTCAAAGCCCGGCCCCGGATCATAATGGTTGTACGCAGGCAACGAACGCGGACTGCTATCGAGACTGAAGGTGCACAGCGCTCCCGCCAGCCGCGAAATTTCGCGAAACATTTCCTCGGGATGCCGGTGCTTGGCCAGCAGAATATGGCGCAAAGGAGTCAGGCTGGAATTGATGGCGTGCAGAAACCAGAACTGGGCGACCTGGCGGGCAGACATACCCGTCTGAAACGTCCCGCCGGTCTGCTGCTCCTGGGTGACCACGGTGCTTTTCTCTTCCAGAATTTCGACCAGCCGCTGCAGCATCTTCGACAGCCGCTCGCTGGCACTCAGGCGTAGGCAGGAAGGAACATGTGTGGGATCGTACACGAAGTGTCCCGACTGATCGCGCATTACCCTGGCCACGGGAATGGTCAAGACATTTTCTTCCTCTGTGGGCAGCACGACCAGCCGAATATTCTTGCGTCCCATTTGTACCGGCTTGGCGTCCAAACCTGTGTTCTCGTCATGCACCATCTCGATGGTGCTGGTGTAACGGGCGTTTCCCGAAGGGATCGCTTCGAGGTCGCAGTTCTGCTGGCCCTGAACCCAGCGCGGAACCGCCAGGGCAACCGTCAGGCTATCGGTCGCGGGCAGAAATTGTTCGGCGATGTTTCGCGGCTCCGGACAAAGATCGCACTCGGGAATGTCAAAAGGCAGACCGTCTTGAAACATTCCACGCGCGTGCAACAGGCTCACCGTGCCGTTGCGTAGAGCATCCGCATCGAGTTGGCAGGCTGCAAGTCCATACGAGTCTCTCCACAGACTGGCTGTGGCAAAATGGACGGCTTCTTCGAAGTACCGGTTCTGCGCCTGAAAATGCTGTGGCGCCAGATACATGCCTTCCGCCCACACTACTCTCGACAGCAACTTCATGCCGTTTCACCTGATACCAGGAAGGTTTTATTGCTGGTCGTACTCTGTCGTACTATTATGAGTTGCGCTCACTGCCCGACACGAATCTGCGCCGCAGGGCAACGTCTGGCCAGCGATGCTAGGCGACTCGGTCTCTATTGTCAAGGAACTTACCCCCTCTCGCCGGAGGCGCGGGTCTGGTTCGCGACATCCAGCTCCTCTCACCATAATAGAAGACACTCGTCGGGTGTCGTGCCCTTGGGTTATTCCATCTCAGCAGCTGCATCTTCATTTAATAGCGACGCCGCCGATCAGTTTCGAAACTGAACAAGCCGTGCGGTTGTACGGTGTCAACCATGCATAAGCGTGCGGAGGGCTAGCGGGCTGTCGTCTGTTTGATACCCTACGTTCGGATTTCGTAACAAGAGTCAGAAGACGTAAACGGTGCAAATGCAAACGTGACAGACTTCCTTGGTTCAGGAGGTTGGCGCGGAATTATGGAATCGCAAGACGAGAAGAAAAAGCCCTATTCCCCTCCCACCTTAACAAAATTAACCACGGAGCAAGCTAGGCAATTCGTGGCAGACCGTAACAATTGCAGTGAAGAAGAAGCCACCGACTCCTTGAAGTCGCTGCGAAAACATCCACCTTTCGATGTCACAGAGCAAAAACGGAAACGCTCAGCATAACTGCCGAGATCGCTAGTAGAGAGAACGAAGAAGAAACGCAGTAAGGACAGCACTTCAATCCAATTTTACGAAACGAGGACAATACGCCTGAGAGTGACACCTGTCCAGACCCAGGCCAATAGCGAAAAACGGGAGCGCTCGGCCTTAGACGACCCACCTTCCGGCAACGATCATTGCTCGATCTAGGAGAGAGGCCCGTGACCGAGATAGGGAACGTAAGAGAACAACGGCGTCACACGCGACGCGAAATGGAAGTCGAAGTTATAGTTCGTACAGACAGTGAATTGTTACCAGGCCGGACTCATGACATCAGCGAATTCGGGATGTCGGCGATTCTACCCGTCGAATTGCGTGAGGGGCAAGAAGTCGAACTGCAAATTAGGTTTCCGCAGGCCGATGCGAATACGCGCGCGATTGTGCGACATCGCAATGTCTTTAGTCATGGCTTTGAGTTCGTGCAGCCATTGCCCGGGATTTTCAGGAACGATGTCATTGCAGACGGGCTGGATGACAAACTCACTTGTTTCGATCTGAGCCGCGCAATTTTCCCAAGCCATTGTTACGAATAGCGAACAAAAACGTAACCTAGTCCGCGAAGAGTGGAGAAGTGGAGAATCGCTGTTATGGTAGCTATGTTCCACTTTCGTTTCGATCCGCTCCTGCAAGGAGTTGCCTTCCCCTGTCGTTCTCTCGGGCAGGATCATTGAGCAAGAACGTTTTCGACGCGAGATGTGCCGTGCTCCACAGCGACTTCTGTCCCGAGTCCCCCCCTGCAAATACCCTTCTTTGCCTGCAACTCAGCGAGAGCCGGCAATTTTGCGGGCTGGCTCAGTTCGAGAAGGGCGTCCCCGAGATTACCACATAGGTACTATCTGCAATTGTGTATGACCTCGACCATCCAAGCCAGATTCCTGAGCCGTATGATTTAGCCTCTTTTCTAGACATGGAGAAACGGCATTTCTCCTTGAATTTGCCGGGGAGACAGATGGCGAGCAAAGCTACTCTGGATTTCAGTTCCACAGTTTTCCGCACAAAGTTCCGCACTGGGATGACTGTTCGCAGCTACCCAGATAACGAAGTCGGTTTTTCGCAAGGGGATTCAGCCGATGCTGTGGTCTACATCCAGAGCGGTACGGTAAAACTCACTGTGGCCTCTACGCGTCGCAAGAAAGCCATAATCGCCGTCCTGCTGGGCAGCGGTGCAGTTACCAACGGCACGATGACTGGGACTGGATCCTGCAGCACAAACACGCCCATGTGTCAGGGCATGAGTGTTACGTTCTCAGGAACCCAGCAGTAGTTGCAAGTGTTGAAGGTGAATGTGCTTCGGAGGTTTCTTGTTGGGCCCACAAAGCTGATGCCCACTGTTGTGAACAGGAAAGAATCTATGCGTATCGGAGCGTCTCAGATTCGTTGGTTCTCAGCTAGGTTTTGCTTGGCGCTCGCATTGAGTTGTCTTGTAAGTCCAGCTTTGTGGGCTCAGGAGAAGGGGTGGGAAAACCATATGAAAGCGGGCAGCAAAGCCTCAATGTCATTCAGATTTGCGAAAGCAGAGAAAGAGTTTCAAGCTGCGCTGGCTGAAACGCAAACATTTCTACCCACCGACTTACGGACGGCAGAGACGCTGAGTAAACTTGCGAATCTGTACACGAAAGAACAGAGATTCACCGAGGCGGAAAACCGACAGAAGCAGGCCGTCGCCATTTTCGAAGCCTCCGTGAAGCCTGATCCCTTGTTACTGCCTCGGATGTCGAAAGACCGCTAAGCGGCTATCCCCTGGCTTTATCTTGCTGAAATAACCGTTCAAATTGCAGGAAGGAGTTCGCTTAGGCCTTTCCCAGCCGTCAGTCCCTCCTTGCCGGATGACGGCAGTCCTTGCACTTGTATTTGCGTCATCCTCATTGAACTGCGAATCGGACTGGCGCCACCGTCGCGTTGGCTTCAGGGTTGTAGTAGTCATATAGGATTGACGGCGGCGTATTGGCGTTCATTCGATAACGCGTCTTGAAACTGAAGCTCAATTTCGTTCCTCCCGCGGATGGCCAGACATAGAAAACAACTCGATCAGGACGGATCTCATATTGTTGGCCTGAATCTTGCAACGATTGCCGGTCAACTTCGCTTCCGGGCGGCAGGCCGATTTCCGCAACCATCATTCCGTAGCCAACGAAACCGATTCTCTCAACCTGCACCTCGCAACGCACCGGCTCATCCACCTTTGGTGCAGTTTGACCGTAATACACCTTCAACCGTAATGCACGCGTTTCGCCCCTCTGCACGTTCTCGCCGAGAGCTGCGGAAGAATAGTTCCATGGAACGTAATAAGAGGTGATGGCCTGCGCGTTCATGGGAGCACCGTTCTCCGGTCGAAGAACTTGCAATGCGTTCGTCCCTGTACGGAGAAACTCAGTCAGATCGACAGCGATCGCGCCGACCACGTCCTTGGCAGCCGGCAAATCCACAGATGTGGCCTCGTGGCCGTTCACTGTGAGTATGGCCTGTGAACCCTCTCCCTTGTCGTTTCCCACCGGAATGGCCGTCACTAAAGCTTCGACAGCCGCTAGCGTGGCATGAGTTGAATACCAGACCCGATATGGATCCTTATGCGAGAGCAAGTATTGAACCCCTCGACTCACTTGCTCATTGGCATTCTGATTTTGGTCTGACAAGGCGGCGAGCGCCTGAACCGCGAGCGCAGTTGTCTCGAGTCGACCCGCATTTCCCCATCCGTAGAAAGGCGAGGTATTCGTCTCCAAGTTCCAGTAAGTAGAACTACCCTCCGGATGCGCTAATTCCGCCAGACTGGCACGAGCCCGTGCCATCAGTTGAATATTGTTCATGGCATTCGCGGCAATCGCGTAATTCCCGATCATGTAGGCGTCGCGCCAAGCCTGAAGGTCCAGATAGTCCATTGACGCGTTGAGCGATGTTTCGATTGCCTTGCGCTCAACCTGCTTTGGATCGGGTAAAGTCACAGCCAGCGAACGCGCCACCTCCGAGGTGATTTGTGCGTCCTCCACTTCGCGCTCTTTCGACCAATCCCATTTCGTCCATGATCCGTTGTTTTGCTGTTTCGCCAGGAGGAAGTGCTGCGCCTTACGGGCTACCCCCGGATCGACCTCGACGTAATCCTTCGCCGCGTTGAGAAAACGCAGAACGTAGGCGGTTAGCGCCACATCGGCAGAGCTGTTTTTCCAGTACCCGAATCCACCGTCTTCACGCTGCGAACTGACGAGTTGCTCGTACCCGCTCTGGACTGACTGCTTAGCTTGTGCCACCAGGTCTGCTTGCGCACCGCCATCAATGGTTCCTTGCTTCTTCAGCAATTGCAGGCCCAGCAGATTCACATACGCAGTCGACGTGATCTGCTCGGCGCAGCCTGCAGGCCGCATTCCTATCCCGTGCATCGCCTCCAAGACGTGCGCAACCAGGCTCGGATAGAGCATTAATTCGATGTCGGACGAGCCGGGTATCGCTGTGGCAGGAATATCGACGTTCAGAGTATTGTCGTTTCCCGCGAGAATCTTCGCTGCGGTGAATGTGATCTGCTGGCCGTCCGGGTGTACGGAGATTTCGTCTTCGACAGCATCGCCGGTAACACTATCGCGCGCCGAGATGCGCTGTTTGCCATTCCTGGTGCTGGCGGCGGCGCGGAACGCGAACACAACACTCGTGTTTCCGTTCGCCGGCACACTTACTTGCTGCTTCGGTTGAGATAGCAGGGACGACCACGGCTCCGGGCTGATCTCCGCCTGGAGCCTCAGAATCTTCTCCGTGTAGTTCCGCAGAACGACGGGAAGACTGATGCGGTCGCCCTCGGTCAACGTCTTCGGCAGATCCTGCTCAATGAAAAATGGCTGGAAGCTTCGCAATTGCCTGTCCGCAACGCCGATTTGGCCGTCCTGGGTCGAAGCCACTATGGACATGTTCCACGCTGTGATACTGTCGGCCATTGGGAAACTGAGATGGGCGTGACCATGTTGGTCCGTGATCACTTCCGGGCGCCAGAGCAGTGTTTCGGTGAAATTCTTACGGACGCGCGGAGTGAATAGCGGTATTTCGGGTCCCGCCAGGCGCCCGGGCTTCTTTTCAGTAACTTGTATGGTTTCCGCTGAGGTTTCCAACGTCCCCGGTGCGGCAGATACTGTTACGGTCTGGGTCGATGGTGCCACTCGTAGAGCGGCGTCTAGCTTCGTGACTTCACCGGGGCGCACCGGAACCTTTAGAATCAAACTTTCCATGAATGCATTCGCGGTGACGCTCACTTCATAGAACCCAGCCGGTAAGTTCGCGACCGTGTAGCCACCTTGCATGTTCGTAGTCTCTTTGTACTTCTTGTTGTCCTCTGTGGTTGCAACGACGGTGGCGTTTGGAATCACAGCGCCACTCGGATCCGTTACCGTCCCTGAAATCGTACCTGCACCCGCACCGAGCGGCGCGTTCGCGGAAGTCGGCACGGGTGCAGCATCCTTACTGCTCTGTTCCGACAAAACGCGGCTGAAACTGCTTACTTCAAAGGGATACTGTTGCTTTGGCGGACTTGCGCTCTGCACGCTGATGTAGGCAACCTGCTGGGTCACGGGTGTGACCCGCGTTCGTACTACCGGCTGATTCGGATATACGGCAAATGAATCGATGTCCGTTCGGTCGCCATACTGTGAGCGTTGATCGAATTTGAACTGATATGGATGTCCCCAGGGATCGAGCAATTGTTCCTTTTTCAGGCCTGAGGCTGCCAAGACAGGCTTCAATTCCTCTTCGTTCCTCGGAAAGATCCCGGTCTTCGCATAATGTTCTGCCAGCGCCCGCACAAGAGCAGCATCCTCGCGCTGAAAATAGTGTATGTAGGAGAACGATTCCAGGATGTCGTGGCAGGTATCCCCAGTAATCACGCCATCCAGCCCGCCACTCACCACGTTAATAGCGTAGGATGGTCCGGCTATGTCGAACTTGAATTGATACTGATGACCCCACGGATCCTGCAGAGTATCGAGGTCGACGCCCTTGCGCTTTATTTCGTCGCGAAGAGTCGGATAGTCGCGAATGTAATTGCTGGTGCGCTCGAAATAATCAATCGTTGCTTGACGGATTTTGTTTGCAATGGGATTGAAGTACGACCAGCTGAATTTGGTGACTTCGATATCGTCCGCGGTATTCGGCACCTTGTCAGGACCGTTGCTGTAAATGGTAATTACAATGTCGCGCGGTTGCGTGGCGTAGGCCACGCGGTAGGGAACGTCCCAGGGGTCTCGTAACGACTCAAAATCGACACCCCCGGATTTCAGAGTCGCCAGAAACTCGTGTTCCGTCGGGTAAACTGAATTTCTCTTGTCGTAGCTATCCAGCAACTCCTTTGCAGGCTGAAGTTGCTGCTGCATCCACTGGTGAATCTCATATCCCAAGGAGTATTCTGAATACGAACCGCCATCCTCCTCGCCCTGTTCTTCGTCCCTGAGAGCATACGGGCTGCTTAATAGGAGCGCTTCCGCCAGCATTTGCAGGCTGTTTGAGAAGGGCTGCTTCGGATCGAGCACGAGAAGATCCCGCAGGCCCATGCCGGCGATCGATCCATACCGCGAGTAGTCGAAATAGTCGGCGCCGGAGAATCCGTAGTCCCCAAAATCCCGATCGATGCGCAGTCTTTCAGCAACCGCCTGATCGAATACCACTAAACCGAGAGCGCTCGCAATGCCGTCACCTTGCGGCGTTCGCACATCGACGTCTGTAACAACGGTCTCGCCCGGCCGGAACGTTGTCTGGGGCATGCGCACGGACAGCTTGAGCTCATCTGGCCCGGCGTAGATTACCCGCGTGCTGCCGTGCAGCGCGGCGTGGGGAGTCTCGAGGGAATACACTTGAACGGTAAGGACTCCCAGAAACCGCGAATCATAGGGAATCAGCAGCTCTCCTCGCTGGTCGTGCAGGCGCAGTACCTGAGACGCCAGTACTCCCTTTGGCGTAACGATATCGACGACGACCTCCCCATCGTTGGCACTTGAGAGCAGGGAAAGTCGAATCGGTTCTCCCGGACGATAGAGAGTGCGATCGGCAGTTACTTCGGTGAATTCGTTGTGTGCGGCTTGGAGAGGAAGATCATCGTTAAGCGTGCCGCGCAAACCGTTCGCGTCTTCGCCATCGATGGTCAACGGAATCACGCGCTCTTGGCTGCCGCTGTAGTAGCAGTTCCCACCGCGAACCATCACAGACGCTTCGGGAATGTGCGGCAACCGGACACGCGCGAGTCCATATTCGTTTGTCTGGAACTGCGCGAGAGGATTGCCAACTTCGCTGCCAGCGGGACGCACTCCGCCGGAGATCAGCGCGGGCATGCCGTCGGCGTAGGCGCTAGTGATGTAGACATCTCGCGGTTCACCGCTCGGCTCGTACGTGGCCGCCGCAACGTAGAGATGAATGGGCTGCACAGTTACACGCAGCTTGAACCGGTGTTGTTCCGTACGACCAGTCGAAAGGTCAGTTACATAAGCCGCAAAGTCGACGTCCTTGAAACGTGAATAGTCGGTTTCTTCAAACTTCGCATCGGGCTGCAGATCGATCGCCGCGACGAACTTCCCCGTCCGATCAAACTCTCCCAGCACAGGACTGGACTCATCGGCGGTCCAACGGCCTGTTTTGCTGTCCCCCTCTCCGTTGTCCTGGCGCACCACTCGAACCTTGGCTTGCTGGACCGGTTTGCCGAACAGGTAGTCGCCACTTACCTCAATCGACGCATTCTGACCTCTTATGTAGTACGTTCGGTCGGGTTTTACCTTGACCGTGAAGGTTGGCAACTCGTAGCGGCTTATGCGAATGTTCGCCACTGCTTCGGTTTCGTTGCTGCCGTTAGCGTCGTTTAACTCGGCTTTGAGCCGATATTCTCCTAGCTCCAACTTCCGCGGTATCTCCCAATCGGCGGCCGCAATCCCGAAGTCCGACGTGGTAACCACGCGCTCGAACTGTTGCTCCTGCGATTCGTCATTTCCGATCGTCAGCTTCAGCTTGGCGCCGACCAGCGCGTGTTTGTTTGGCCCAAAGGCCAGTAATCGCATATGAACCGTCTGGCCTGGTTGGTATAGCGGCTTATCCGTGCTCAACCGCAATGAGGGGCTGTCCGGAAGCTTGAACTCTGTGATTGCAGAATCCGAGAACCCGCCTCGGGTAGCGGTCGCGTTGACTTTTCCTTCGGTACAGGTACTTGCCCGCTCGATGTGAAACGTGACGACGCCATATCCGGAAGAATCGGTGGTGAGTGTGCGCTTCGCAGTCTTCTCGTCCGCGTCACGGGCGCATTCTGAGACCTCAAATTCGAATTCGACTGGAATGTTCGCAAGCGGTCTTCCCGTCGCGGAGTCGTCCACCCGCACGCGCACCGGGTACGGAGTTCCTGGCGCAGAATTTGCTGAGCTCATCATGCTCAGATTGAATCGGTTGCGAAAGACTTTGCCGAATTGCACGACCCCATGAACAGGCGCGAAGTCGTAACCGGTCTTGGGGGTAAAACTGTAACGTAAGCGCATGGCCGCTAATGTGGCTAGCTCGGTCGAGGGCAGGCTCTTAACTGTCCATGGCAGCTTCTCAGTGGTTTCTCCCGGTTCTTCCTTGAATGTGCCCTTCGAGAACGCAAATACAGACTCTTCGTAGTGCTGATTCTTCACTACGACGTCTGCTATTTCGAAGGAGAAGTCTCCTTCAATCGGTTGATTCGAGGAATTGACGCCTACGAAGACGAGCGTGGGCTCCGGATAGAGTTGGAATTCAATCTTGTCTTCCGGAACGTGGAAAATCTTAGGGGGATCGGCTGCCCTGACGATTCCCGCTGCCAGGCAGATAAGGAACGATATGACAGCGACTTGTCGCAATGTGGTCATATTCGCCTGGTGCTAACAGCTATTGTCCTAAAAGCCAGCGCGACACTGACCACTGATCTCCAGTTTGGGAGTCACGTTGGTAACCAGGTGATCAAGCCTCCGCGCTAGTGGGCACGGCCGGCGGCGATCCAAGTCCGCTACTCCGCTGCTAGAGAGAACGACTCGGAGTACTTCGTGACTACAAGTGTGAACAAGGTGCCGATGGCTAAGCGGGCTGCTGGATAACCGAGTAGCCGGACGGGAT
>Ga0182024_10011593_pt1 | contig 17649 bp, 15 predicted proteins | sample P32metaG_FD_120480 | JGI IMG/M metagenome (GOLD analysis project Ga0182024, IMG submission 120480) | Permafrost microbial communities from Stordalen Mire, Sweden - P3-2 metaG (Illumina Assembly) | ecosystem: Environmental > Terrestrial > Soil > Wetlands > Permafrost | place: Sweden: Stordalen... | reverse complement strand
TGGGATCGATGCTGATGAAGGGATTGGACGGGCAGACGATCACGGCGCGCAAGCCCGGATGGCGCAGCGCCGCCATGACATCCGGATGCGGCAGCGCCTGCTCGGCGCCCTCGAAGACAAAGCCGGTGACCTCGGGCGCGCACTGCCGGCCGACGAAATAGTGCTGGAAGTCGAGCACGCCCTCGCGGGTCTTGACGCGCGTGCGCACCCTGTCGTCGGTCATCGGCAGGATGCGGCTTGCGATGCCGAGCCGGCGCGCCAAGTCGGCGGTGACGCCCGATAGGGTCTCGCCTCCCCTGAGCCGGCGGGTGCGCTCCACATGCATGGCGAGGTCGCGGTCGCCGAGCCTGAACCAGGTCTCGCCGCCGAGCTCATTGAGCGCGGCCATGAACGACCAGGTCTCGTCGCGGCGTCCCCAGCCGGTTTGCGGGTTGTCGAGGCCGGCCAGCACATAGGTCAGGGTGTCGAGGTCGGGAGCGATGTGCAGGCCGAGATGCTCGAAATCATCCCCGGTATTGGCCACGACCGTGAGGTTGCCCGGCGGCAGCATGCGCGTGAGCCCGAGCGCGAGCTTCGCCCCGCCGACGCCGCCCGACAGCGCCAGCACCGGGCGCTCATCGTTCGGTCGCAGCGCGGTTGGGGTCGGTGCCATGGTCGCATTGCCTTTAGCGGAACAGATCCTCGGCCGCGGGCCGGATCAGGGCGCGCGCCGCGATCGGCGCGTCGGTCAGCGCGAAGCCGGACACCAGCACGACGGGATGCCCTTCGTCGGCCTGCCCCATGACGAGCGAGGCCGCCGCCGCGACCTCATCGGCAAAGCCGGTCTCGGTGAACTGCAGCGGGCGCCCGTGGAGATCGGGCTTGCCGCGCAGGTCCTGCAGCGCCGGGATGCCGGCGGCGCCCAGCGCAATGCCGACGGTGCCGCGCCGCCAGGGCCGTCCGAAGCTGTCGCTGATGATGACGCCGAGCCGCTTGCCGAAATGCGCGGACAAGGTGGCGCGCAGCGCTTCGGCGGTGGCATCGGCGTCGATCGGCAGCAGCAGCACGGGCTCCTCGCCGCCGGCCGCGGCATTGGACTGGTCGACGCCCGCATTGGCCATGATGCAGCCGGAGCGATGCTCGACGATCAGCACATTGGGGGCCTTGCGCACGATGCGGACCGATTCCGAAAGGATGACCTCGACCAGGCGCGGGTCCTTGTTCACCTCGACCGCGACCTCGCGGGCATGCCATGACGGCGTGACGCCGGCGAGATCGACATAGCGGCCTTGGACCTTCGACACCGCCTTCTGCGCCACCACCACGATATCGCCGCCGTCCACGGCGAGCGCCGCCTTGCTGATCGCCGCCACGATGATGGCGCCGAGGTCGTCGCCCGGCTGCAGCAGCGGGATGCCGGGAACGACGGTCAGCGTCAGGCGCTCGGGTGTCTTCATCGCCTCAGCCCAATGCCTTGCGCAGTCGCGGCAGGACCTGCTCGCCATAGAGGCGCAGAAACCGTTTCTGGTCCGGTCCCGGCGCATGGAACACGAGATGGCAGAAGCCGAGATCCGCATAGGCCTTGATCCGCGCCACATGCTCGTCGGGATCGGTCGAGACGATCCAGCGCTTGGCCGTGCGCTCGACTGGCAGCGCATCGGCGAGCTTCTCCATCGCGATCGGATCCTCGACCGACACTTTTTCTTCCGGCGACAGCGCCAGCGCCGCCCAATGCTTGGTGTCGTCGAGCGCGCGCTGCCGGTCGGTGTCGAACGAGACCTTCATCTCGATCATGCGATCAAGCGTTGCGGAGGCGCGGCCGGCGGCCTTGAGGCCGGCATCGACATTGGGCAAGAGCGTCTGGGTGTAGAGCTCGGGTGCCTTGCCGCTGGTGCAGATATAGCCGTCGGCGATCTCGCCCGCCATCTTGGCCACGGTCGGGCCGGAGGCCGCCACATAGATCGGGACCGGCTTCGCCGGCCGATCGTAGATCGTCGCCTTCTCGGTCTTGTAGTATTGGCCCTCGAACGTCACGCGCTCCTCGCTCCACAGCCGGCGCATCAGCTCGATCGATTCGCGCAAGCGGCCCTGCCGCTCCTTGAACGGCGGCCACTTGATGCCGAGCGCCGGCACGTCGTTGAGCGACTCGCCGCTGCCGACCCCGAGCACGACGCGGTCCGGGAACATCACTCCGAGCGTGGCGAAGGCCTGCGCCACCACCGAAGGGTGATAGCGGAAGGTCGGCGTCATCACGCTGGTGCCGATGATCACGCGCTTGGTGCGCGCGCCGAGCGCGCCGAGCCAGGCGATCGACGCTGGCGCGTGTCCGCCGGTGTGCTTCCACGGCTGAAAATGGTCGCTGATGAACACGGAGTCGAACCCGACCTCTTCCGCGGTGCAGGAAAAGTCGAGCAACTCGTTGGGGCCGAACTGCTCCGCCGATGCCTTGTATCCGATCCTCAGCAAGCCACGCTCCTGTCAATTTTGATTTTATTCGGACTTGTCTCGTTCCGCCTTGGATTCACGCTGCGTCGACGATCTCGAACACCGGCACGACCAGATCCTCGGCGCGCTGTTCGAACGCCACCTTGACCTTCTGGCCGACCCGCAACGCCTCGTTCGGCGTGCCCACGATGTTGGAGAACATGCGCAACCCCTCCTCGAGCTCGATGAAGGCGACGTTGTAGGGCACGCGCTGCGCCCAATAGGGATGATAGCCGCGGTGGATGATGATGTAGGAGAACAGCTCGCCGCGGCCCGACAGCTCGCGCCATTCGTAACCCGCCGACAGGCAGTTCGGACAGATCGCGGCCGCCGGATAGCGGCGCTCCTGGCAGTGGGTGCATTGCTGCGCCAGGAGCTTGCCGGCGCGGCAGCCCTCCCAGAACGGCTTGTTGATCTCGCTGATCGCCGGCTTGATCGGCAGCGGATCGGCGGCGGTCGTAACGCTGGCAGGCTGATTCATGGTCATTGTCCCAGGATCATTGCGCTGGCGGTATTGAGCGTCATGCCGCGGCCGGTGACGAGGCAGATTTCCGCATCCTTGACCTGCCGCGTCCCGCATTCGCCGCGCACCTGGCGCACGCCTTCGACCACGTGCAGCCAGCCTTGCATATAGGATTCCGACAGGTTGCCGCCGGCGGTGTTGATGGGAACGCCGTCGCCGCCCAGCGCGATGCGGCTGCCGCCCTCCACATAGGGCCCGGCCTCGCCCTGTTTGCAGAAGCCGGCATGCTCCAGCCAGAACAGCACCGCGACCGTGAAGTTGTCGTAGAATTGCGCCACGTCGATGTCGCCCGGACCGACGCCCGCCATCTTGTAGGCGTCGGCGATGCAGCGCGCCTGATGCGGCAGGTACCACCAGTCGCGCGTGCGCAGGTTCTCCATGGTGTGGCCCTGGCCCATGCCGAGGATCGATACCGGCTTTTTCCGGCAGTCGCGGGCGCGCTCGGGCGAGGTCACCAAGATGCACACCGCGCCGTCGGAGATCAGGCAGCAGTCGAGCATGTGCAGGGGATCGACGATCAGCCGCGACTTCTGATGGTCCTCGAGCGTGATCGGCTCGCGCATCACGGCGTTGGGGTTCATGGTGGCGTGCTTGCGGCAGGTGACCGCGATCCAGCCGAGCTGGTCGCTGCGCGTGCCGTAGAGCGCCATGTGCCGGCGGAAGCCGAGCGCGCTGTTGGCGGCATTGCCGAGCATGCCCCACACCGCCCAGGTGTCCTCGCCGCCGGCGGCGGCACCGAACTTGTTGCCGGCGGTGCGCGCCGTATCGGCGAAGATGCAGGCCACCACATTGGCCATGCCGTTCTGCACCGCCATGGCGGCGATCTCGACGCAGGCGCCCGCGGTGGCGCCGCCCATGACCAGGCTGCCGGTGAAGCGCGGATTGATGCCCAGCCGCTCGCCCAGCACCAGGTAGTTCTTGGCGGCTTCGGGCGAAGAGGTGCCCGGCAAGGTGAGCAGACCGTCAATCTCGCTCTTGTCGATGCCGGAATCCTCGAGCGCGTTGCGCAGCGCTTCCGCCGCCAAGGTGACCGGCGTTTCCTCCGGCAGCTTGCCCTGCCGGGATTGTCCGACGCCGCAGATTGAGGCCTTGCGCCACGCCATCCTATTTCCCCTGAAAGTCCGGTTTGCGTTTTTCGCGGAAGGCCTTGCGACCCTCCTCGCGATCTTGTGTGGCCGTCAGCGCACCGTAGAGCGCGCGCTCGAGCTCGAACCCGGCGGCGAGCGGCAGGTCGGTTGCCGCGCGCAGCGCCTTCTTGATGGCGACGAGCGACAGCGGCGCGTTCTCGGCGATGGTCTTGGCGAGCGCGAAGGCGCGGCCCATGAGGGCATCGGGCGCGTGCAGCTCGGAGACGAGCCCGGCCGCGAGTGCCTGCTCGGCCGAGACCAGTTCGCCGGTGAAGAGCATCTGGGCCGCGAAGGTGCGGCCGACCGCGCCCACCAGCCGCTGCGTGCCGCCGCTGCCCGGGAGGCTGCCGATCTTCACTTCGGTCAGACCGAAGCGTGCGCCGGTGGCGGCGATGCGGATGTCGCAGGCGAGCGCCAGTTCGAGGCCGCCGCCGACCGCCACGCCATTGAGCGCGGCGATCACCGGCTTGCTGAAAGCATCGAGCGGCGCGGTGAGGCGCGGGCGCGTCACGATCGGGCTTGCCGCCATGCCCGAATGCGCCGGCACGTTGCCCTGCGTGGTGAGATCGACCCCGGCGCAGAATGCGCTGCCGGCGCCGGTCAGGATCACCACGCGGATCGCGATATCGTTATCGAGGCCGGCGAACGCCTCCGCGAGCGCATCGCGCGTGACGTCGTCGATGGCGTTGCGCTTGTCCGGACGGTTGAGGGTGAGGCAGGCGACGCCGCCCTCGCGGGTGATCTGGAGACTGCTCACCACAGCACCTGTTCGTTCATGAGCCGCGTGCATTCGCTCTCGGAGAGTCCCAGCAAGGTGGTGGCGATCTCCCGGGTCTGCTCGCCGAGCAGCGGCGGTGGCCCCGGCTCGCGCTTGCGCCCTTCCTCGGTCGCGAAGAACGGCGGCACATTGACGGTGATGCGGCCCATCTCGGCATGATCGATCTCGCGCCAGTAGCCGCGCGCGTTGAGCTGGCGGTCTTCCATCACGTCGCGGCTGGTCTCAACCACCGAGCTAGCGACGCCGCGCGCCTGCAGCGCCGCAACGAGCGCATCGGCTTGCAAGCGGCGCGTCTCCTGGGCAAGCTTTTTCTCGACGGCGTCGATATCGGCGCTGCGGCCCATCAGGGTGCCGAGGCGCGGATCGGTCATCCATTGCGGGCGCCCCAGCACGTCGCCGAGCGCCTGCCATCCAGTATCGCTCTCGATCTCGATCGCGCACCAGACGTCCTCGCCCGCGCAGGGGAAGACCCCGCACGGCGCCGAGCCGTTGCGCCGATTGCCCTCGCGGCGCGGCAGCGTGCCGCAGGCCGAGTAGCGCAGGATGCCCGGACCCATGAGATTGACCGTCGATTCCAGTTGCGCCAGCTCGATATATTGCCCTTCGCCGGTGCGGGCGCGATGGAAGATGGCGGCCAGAAGCCCGACCAGCGCGTGGCCCGGATTGGGCACGTGATCCGGATAGTGCGTGCCGGTGCCGATCGGTGCCCGCTCCGGCGAGCCGGACATCTCGACCAGCCCGGAGATCGCCGCGATGGTCGAGCCGAAGCCGATATAGCTCTTGTTGGGGCCGGAGCTGCCTTGCATCGGCATGGAGAGATAGATCAACGACGGATCGGCGGCCGCAAGCTCCTCGTAGCCGAGCCCCCAGCGCTCCATGATTCCGGGCCGGAAATTGTTGGTGACGACCGAGCACTTGCGCGCCAGCTGCTTTGCGAGCGCGCGCGCCTCCGGGCGGCCCATGTTGAGCGCGATGCTTTTCTTGTTGGTGTTGCGCGAGGCGAAATAGCCGGACCCTTCGAGATGCCGGGCGCCGGATTTGTGGGGTCCGGAGAGCCGCAGGTTGTCGGGATGCGCGTGCGACTCGACCTTGATCACGTCGGCGCCGAGATCGGCCAGGAGCCGGGTCACGAAGGCGCCGGCGCCGACCCAGCAGAAATCCAGCACGCGCAGCTCGGAGAAACGCATCTCACACCACCCCGGCGCCGGTGAGCGCGCAGAGATCGCCTTCGCTCAAGCCGAGTTCGTCCACGAAAATGGCGCGGTTGTGCGCCCCGTTTGCGGGCGCGGCGCTGCGCAAGGTGGCGGGCGTGCGAGCCAGCCGGTAGGGCGGACCCGGCACCGTCACGTCGCGCTCGAGCGCGTCATCATGCAGGGAGCGGAAAAAGCCGTTGGCGCGCAGCTGCGGGTCTTCGACGATGTCGGCCACCGAATTGACCGGCGCGAGGGCGATCTGCCGCGCCTGGCCTTCGCGATAGAGCTCCTGCTTGCTGCGCGAGGCGCAAAAGGCGCCGAAGATTTCGGCAAAGCGGGCGATGCCCTGCGGGCTCTGGCGGAACTTGAAGTCCTGCCAGCGCTCGTCCAGCAATTCCTCGCCGCCGGGCGTCCCGCTCTCAGCGATCCACTGCACCAGCGTCTTGAACGCCTTGGCGGTGCCGAGCCGGCCCGCCACCATACTGATATAACCGTCCCGGCAGGGATAGACGCCGGTGCCGGCCTCGCGCGCCTGGTCGCCGGTGCGGCGGCGGATGCTGTGGCTGAGGTACCATTCCGGGATCGCATCCTCGAGCGCGAACGCGATGCATTCCTGACCGGAGACGTCGAGCCACTGGCCGTGATTGGTGCCGCCACTATTCGTACCCTGGCGCTCCAGCAGCGCCTTGAGGGTCGCGACCGCGCCGAAGATCGCCGCCGCCAGATAGCCCTGCTCGCCCGCGACCGCGACCGGCCCGATCTCCGGATAGCCGCCGAGCGACAGGAGCCCGCCGGCCGCCAGCAGGGTCAGATCGGTGGCATGGAATTTCGCGCATGGCCCGCTTTGACCATAGGGGGTGACCGAAACCAGGATGATGCCGGGATTGCGCTCCTTCATGGTCTCGTAGCCGATGCCCCAGGCCGAGAGCGTGCCGGGCGCGAAGGTCTCGATCACGACATCGCTCTTGGCCACCAGCTCGCCGAACAGGCGGCGGCCGTCGGCACAGCCGAGGTCGAGCGTGATGGCCTTCTTGTTGGCGTTCCAGAACCCGTGCGCGCAGCTCACCACGCCGTCCGGCGTCACCGCGAGCGGCGCGGCGCGCCGCAGCGCATCGCCCTGCGGCGGCTCGATGCGAATGACCTCGGCGCCCAGATCGGCGAGCAGGCGGCTCGCATAGGCGACCGCGTTGTCGGCAAGGTCGAGCACGCGGATGCCGGAGAGCGCCGCGCGGCCCGTGGCATCGGGATTGCTACTCGGCATCGTCGGCCTTCAGCAAAAAGGCGTCGAGCCGCCCCAGCACCTTGGCGAGGCGGCCATAGCGGTCGAGGGTCTGCTCGCTGTTGGCGGCCGCAACGCCGTTGAGCAGCGCATTGGCGATCGCCATGGCGGCGACAAATGAGTTCTGCAGGCCGGCGCCGGTCGAGGCCGCCGCCAGGATGACGTCGGCGATCTGGCCGACCGCCGAGATCGGCGTGTCGGTGACGGCGATCACCTTGGCGCGCGCCTCCTTGGCGAGCAGCGCCGCGCGCTGGGTCGACACCGCATAGGGCGCCGAGGTGAACGCGATCAGGCAATCATCGGGTCCGAGCCCGAGCGACTGCGACGCCTGCAGCGTCATGTCGCCGCTCCACACCGTGGTATTGCCGCGGATGCGATCGAGCGCCAGGCCAAGGAAGAATGCCACGCTGTAGGCGTTGAACGAGCCGACCACGAAGACCTGGCGGGCGGCCGCGATGATGTCGCTGGCGCGCTGCAGGTCATCGGCCTTCAGCGTGGAGATGGTGCGGCGGAGATTCTGCAGGTCCTGCCCGAGCGAGGTGCCGAACGCGGTGCCCTCGAGATGTACCAGCACCGAATTCTCGTTGACGATCTCGCTCGCCGCCGAGAGCTGCCCGCGCACCAGCTGGCGGGTGCGCTCCTGCAGGTCCGGAAAGCCCTTGAGCCCGAGCCGGTAGGTGAAGCGCACGATGGTGGAGGGATTTACCCCGAGCTGGCCCGCCATCTGATCGACGGTCGAGAACGCCACCCGATCCGGATGGTCGACGATATATTCGGCGATCCGCTTCTGCGACTGGGTCAGCCGGTCGTATTGGCGGCGCAGCTCGTCGATGACGTCTTCCGAGCCGCCCGCCCGCCGCTTGGCCATCCGGCCCGCGCGCTCCGACCGCTTCGCGTTAATCGACAAGCCGGTAGGCCTCCCGTTTCGGCCGCTCCGCCACATGCGGCAGGACTTCGTGGCCGAGCTGGATCAGCAGGTCCTCGACCTCCTGGCCGGGCTTTGGGAACGGCCACATGATGGTTTCCTGGATGCCGGCCGCCGCCAGCGACTGCAGGCGCGCGATCACCTGCTTGGCGGTGCCGACCACCGACATGGTGTTGAAGATGCTGCGCGGCATCTGGCGCCGCAGCTCCGCCATCACCTCGGGCGACCATTCGTGCGGCGCCTCATGCAGGAACTTGCGGAATTCGTGCGTCACGTCGTCGTCGCTGAGCTTGTCGACCATCTCGGTCATGGTCTTGCGGCTGCTCCAGAAGGCGTGGCTCATGCCGCGCTTGATGTTGTCCGGGATCTCCTCGTCCTCGCGGTCGAGGATGGTGACATAGACCCAGGAGCAGAGCTGGATATCCTTCCAGGTCCGGTTGGCGCGCGTAAGGCCGGTCTGGATGTGGCCCTTGGCGTATTCGATGCCGGGGGCGGTGGCGAAGCTGCCGATCAGCACGCCCTCGCCGATCTCGCCGCCGAGCGCCAGGATGAGCGGGCTGCGGCTGGCGACGTACATTTCGGGGATCGCCTGCGGATCGAAATCGAGCTTGCCGGCCTTGAACTTGATCAGCTCGCCGTCGAGAGTCACGCGCTCCCCTTTCCAAAGCGCTCGCATCAACCCGATGCCCTCGCGGATGCCTTTCACGGGCTTCGGATTGCTGATGGTGGGCAGCGTCTCGAAATGGCTGCCGGCCCCCATCACGACGCGCAGACGGCCGGGACAGAGCTCGGCCAAAGTGGCGCAGGCCTGCGCCGACAGGGCCGGGTGGCGCGTATACGGATCGGTCACGCAGAAGCCGAAGCCGATGCGCGAGGTCATCCGGGTGGCGGCCGCGATCCGCACATAGGGATCGCGGGTCCATTTCTCGTCCGCATGCATGAAGGCATGAAAGCCGAGCTGCTCGGCGAGCTTCACCTGCTCCAGAAAGCGAACATTGGTTTCCTCGCCAAGCGAGCAGACGGATATTCTCATCGATCAAGCCTCGATCCAGAAAGATTTTGCATCGAACATAGCGGCGGGCACGCGGCGTCCCTCGCCCCGCTTGCGGGGAGGGCGACACGGCATGGCGGAAAACCAGAGCTCGGCCCGGTGAGGGGGCGTTTCCACAAGCTCAGACTCGCGGAAGCGCCCCCTCACCCGCCGCGCTAAGCGCGTCGACCTCTCCATAGCCCGTCGTAGACGGGCGTAGACGCCCTGATGGCAAGCGGGGAGAGGTGCAGAGAGGCCGTGCCCCGGCGCCTTGGCGACGGCCGGCTTCCACTGAAAATTCCTTGGCGTCATCATTTCTTGTCGACGTGGTGCAGGCCGCCGTAGGACGGATAGGTTTTGGCCCATTCGCTCGGATAGGCGCGGTCGATGCCCTTGGTGAAGTAGGAGCCGACCGTGAGGTCGATCGGCACGTCGATGATCCAGGGCCGGCGGCTGGCGATGGCCTTGCGCAATGAGGGGCCGAGCAGCTCCGGATCCTCGATGCGCGCGCCCTCGGCGCCGTAGGCGTGGGCGAGTTGCACGTAATCGGGATTGTAGCGCTCGCCGGTGTCCTTGCGGGTGAAGCTGCACCAGGGATGGGCGCGCTGGTAGGAGCGCTCCATGCCCTTGCGCTCGATGCCGAACTCGTAATTGTTGAGGATCACCCAGACGGCCGGCAGATTGTACTCGACCGCGGTGCAGACCGCCTGGTTGACCAGGTTGAACGCGCCGTCGCCGGTGAGCACCACGGAGGGCCGCGACGGATCGGCCGCCACGCCGCCCACCACGCCGGAGGCGGCCCAGCCCATCTCGGCCATGCCCGGACTGATCTGCCAGGCCCCGGGCCGGCGAATGCGCATATAGGCCTCGGCGTATTGGGTGACGTCGCCGATATCGATATAGGCGACGCCGTTCTGGCCGATCGCCTCGCCGACCTCGTAGACCAGCCGCGCCGGATGCACGGGCGCGGTCTTGGCGTGCAGCAGCGGCTCGATCTCCTTGAGCCAGGCCTCGCGATAGCCGCGCGATCGCTTGATCCAATCCTGATGCTTGGGATTGGGGCGGCTTGCGGCGGCGAGGTCCTCAAGGAACAGCCGCGCATCGCTGACTAGGCCGAGCTCGACCGGGAAGTTGCGGCCGATCTCGGTGCCGTCGACGTCGACCTGCACGATCTTGGTTTGGCTGACGTCGTAGATCGAGCCCTTGCGCCAATTGGCGGTGTGATTGTCGGAGAAGCGCGCTCCCACGCCCACGATGAGATCGGCTTCGCGCGAGGCCTCCGCGGCGCTGGCCCAGCCGGAGCGGCCGAGCGTGCCAAGCGATAGGGGATGATCCTCCGAGATCTGGCCCTTGGCGGGCAGCGTGGTGGCGACCGGAATCTGCAGCTTCTCCACCGCGGCGCGCAGAGCCTCGGCGGCCTGGGCGCGAATCACGCCGCCGCCGGCGAGCAGCAGCGGGCGCTGCGCCTGCGCGATCATGTCGGCGACTTGCCGCACGCTATCCTGGTCGGCACGCGCGCGGCCGAGCGTCGGACCGCGCCGGAGCGGCGCTTCGATCTCGCCCTCCACCTCGGCAAGCTGGATGTCGTAGGGCAGCTGCACGAATACCGGCCCCGGCCGACCGGAGGTCGCGACCTTGACGGCGGTGTTGAGTATCTCGATGGCGCTGTCGGGCCGGATGATCAGCCAGCAGCCCTTGGTCACCGGCCGGAACACGCTGATCGCGTCCTCGTGCCCGTGATAGAAGATCTCCTGCATGCCGGCCTTGCCCATGAAATGGGTGGTGCCGGAGCCGGCGATGATCAGCACCGGCGCGGAATCGTGCATGGCGCTGGCGGCGGCGCCGACCGCGTTGAGCAGGCCCGGGCCCTTGTTGATGATGACGGGCGCGATCTTGCCGGTCAGGCGGTAGTACATGTCGGCCATGTGCACCGCATGCGCCTCGTGCTTGGCCTGGATGCCTTCGAGCGTATTGGTTTTCGGCGTCAGGGCATCCATGAACGGCCAGATCGAGCCGCCCGCATAGCCAAAATACGTATGGAAACCGGCAATTTCGAACCATTCGGCAATGGCGTCTACGACACGCACGGCGGCTCCGATCAGGCTTGCAGGGGGCACGATTTCGACCTGAGGTTTTGCAACAATTTTCGTTGCTGTCAACCGGCCATTTGGCAACAAAAGATTGTTTTCGGCTTCGGCTTGGAGGGGCAAACGCCCCCGGCTGAGGCCCGCCGTGCCCTGCTTTTCAGCGGCTGCGGTGCGTCTCCCGTTCCCGCGGGGATTCGAGAGCGGGGGCAACGAAAATGGCCGCAACGCCGGCGAATGCAACGAATATTGTTGCGGGCTCGTTGCTGTGCGCTAAGATCGGGGCGATATGCGGCGACCGGAGCATGCCCATGAGCGAGGGATGGCGCGGTACCACGTTTGCGTTCGTGGCGGCAGTGTCGCTCGTCTCCGCTGGCGAGCGAGTGGCGCTGGCCCAAGCCGAAGACCCCAACCTCTATCCGAGCCGGCCGATCCACATCGTGGCGGCCGCGGCGGCAGGCGGCACCATGGACGTGGTGGCGCGGCTGATCGGCCAGAAGCTGAGCGATACCTTCGGTCAACCGGTCATCGTCGACAACCGGCCCGGCGCCTCGACCATCGTCGGGACCGAATATGTGGCGCACGCGCCCGCCGACGGCTACACGCTGCTCAGTGCTCCGCTCGCCTCCATCGTGGTGAACCCCGCCGTCTATCCCAAGCTGCGCTATGGCGTGCGCGACTTCACCCCGATCTCCATGGTCGGATCGTATCCGTTCATCCTGGCGGTCACCAATTCGGCCCCTGTCCGCAGCGTGCGCGAACTGATCGATTACACCAAGGCGCATCCGGAGAAGGCCAATGCCGGCGGCGGGACGGTCTCCTTCCAGCTCATGACCGAGCTGTTCAAGCAGCGCACCGGCGCGCCCGTTCAGTATATCCCCTACAAGGGGATGAGCGAGGTCACGGTGGCGTTGATCTCGGGCGAGCTCTTGATGTCGTTCGTCACCGCGACCACGGCCTCGCAGATCAAGGGCGGAAATATCCGCGCGCTGGCGGTGGCGGCGCCCGCCCGCATCGCGTCGTTTCCGGATCTGCCGACCCTGACGGAGGCCGGCGTTGCCGACATGTCGGCGGTGAGCTGGGCCGGCATCGTGGCTCCCGCCCACACGCCGGAGGAGATCGTCAAGAAGCTGGAGCGCGAGATCATCCGCATCGTCAAGCTGCCGGACATTCAGGCGAAGCTGCGCCTGGAGGAGCTCGATCCGGTCGGCAACACGTCGGCCGAGTTCGCGCGCGTCATCGCCAGCGACACGGTGACCTGGTCGGCGGTGGCCAAGGCCGCCAATATCAGTCTCGAGCCTTAAGGCCGATGTCGCAGCATTGCGGGATCGCAAGCCGACAGCGCGCGTGCCGCCGGCGGTGGCGGATGAAGCGGCGGATGAACAGTCATAAGGCGTCCGGTGCGGAACGGCGCACAACAAACAAACCCGAGGAGAGCTGAATGAGCCGCGTTCCCGATGTCACGCCCGATATGTACACGCCGGACCAGAAGCGCGTCGCCGACGAGATCGGCAAGCTGCGGCGCGGTCTTGCCCGCGGACCCTATGCGGTCTGGATCCGCATCCCGGAGGTGGCCGAGCTCGCCAGCAAGCTCGGCAACATGATCCGCCTCAAGAGCAAGCTGGAGCGGCGCCTGTTCGAGCTGATGGTGCTGATCGTGGCACGTACCTGGTCGGCGCAGTTCGAGTGGTTCGCCCACGAGCCCTACGGGCACGAGTTCGGCATCGATGGCGAGATCATCGAGGATCTTCGCAACGGGCGCGTTCCGACCTTCAAGCACGAAGAGGAGCAGGTCGTTTACGACACCATCACCGAGCTGCAGGCCAAGCGCTCGCTGAGCCAGGCGAGCTATGATCGGGCGCTCGCCAAGCTTGGCCTGCAGCCGCTGATCGAGCTGATCGCCGGCGCCGGCTACGCCACCATGCTGGCGATGACGCTCAGGTCCTTCGAGGTTCCGGCGCCGGACGGAAAACAGCCGCTGCCGCCGCTGCCGTGACGGCGCCGCCATCGCGGTCGCGCTCCGTCGTATTTCTCGCAGACACGGATCGGGAACAGGATGCCGTCAGCTGGCCGAATCGACGTCCACTTTCACACCATTCCGACGTTCTATCAGGAACTGGTCATCGCGGCCGGCCTCGGTCCGACGCGCCGCAGCGGCTACCCGCCATGCTCGCCGCAGGCCGCGCTCGAGATGATGGATGCCAACGGCATCGACTATGCCATCGCGTCCGTGTCGATGCCGGGCGTGCAGTTCCTGGAGCCCGGGAAGGCAAAGGCTCTGGCGCGCAGGCTCAACGAGCACGCGGCCGAGCAAAAAGCGCGCTGGCCGAAACGCTTCGGCGGTTTTGCCATCGTTCCGATGAAGAACGTCGACGATGCCATCGCCGAAATCGCCTATGCGCTGGACGTCCTGAAGCTCGAAGGCGTGTGTCTCTTCACCAACTATGACGGGGTCTACCTCGGAGATCCCTCGTTCGATCCGGTGCTGGAGGCGCTCAACCACCACGGCGCGGTGCTTTACACGCATCCGACCATCCATCCATCGAGCCGCGCCATTCCGTTGAAGTATCCCGGCTTCCTGATGGAGTACCCATTCGTCACGACCCGGATGGCGGTCCATCTCATCTTGACCGGCGCGCTCGACCGCTTTCCGCGCATCAAGATCATCCTCTCCCACGGCGGCGGGACCTTGCCCTACATCCGGTGGCGGATTGCCTCCGGTCCCGGCGTCGACGAGGGTCTGCCGCAATGGCCGCGTGAGAAGTTCGCCGACTATTTCGGCCGGTTCTGGTACGACAATGCGATCGCCTGCGATCCGCCGGCCACCGCCATGATCAAGAGCATCGCCGGGCCGGAGAAACTGCTGTTCGGCACCGACTGGCCGTTCATTCCCGCGCGCCTGATCGCCGAGGAGGTTGCCGCGCACGTCCTGCCTTCCACCCACAGCGACAGCGAACGGGCCGCGATCGACCGCGGCAATGCCCTCAAGCTGTGGCCGCATCTGGGCGCGGTCGGTAACGGTCCCGGCTCAAAGCCGGGACAAGTTCACCAGCCCCGGAGTTTGTAACGGTCCCGGCTCAAGGCCGGGACAAGTTGGTGAGCGTGGCCGCCGTTTGCACAGCTGCAGGACCGCGCAGCGGCCGCTATCGGGACGATGTTTTCAATCCGAGCCGCAGCGTGCTACGGACGCTCGCAAGGTTTGCAATCAGGGCGACATCAAATGTCAACTACAGACGTGTGGCCGGGCGGGAAGCGGATCGCTGTGCTGGTCAGCATTCTTTTCGAGACGTGGTCGCAGGACAAAGGGCCGAGCTACTTTCCGCGCACATCGCCGTTGAAGCCGGGCACGGTGGATCGCGGCGCCATCCAGTGGGCGCAGTATGGCGGCAACGAGGGTCTGTGGCGGATCATCCGTACCCTCGACCGCCATGCGGTGCCGGCCACCGTCTTCTGCAGCGGCATGGCGGCCGAGCTTTACCCCGAGGTGATCGCGCAGGCCGTGCGCTCCGGGCACGACATCGCGGGCCATGGCTACACCCAGGATGGTCTGTTCGCCTATATGGCGCCGGACGAGGAACGCGCGGCGATCCGAAAGACCGTCGATCTGCTCGAGCAGGCTTCCGGCATTCGGGCGCAGGGCTGGGCCACGCCGGCCTATAGCTGGACCGGGCATACGTTCGATCTCCTGGTCCAGGAAGGCGTGCGCTGGTATGGCGACGCGCTCGACATCAGCCTGCCGCGCCGGCAGAGGACCAAGAGCGGCGACATCGTCGCGTTTCCGTGGAGCGATTTCGTCGATAATCGCCTCCTGCGCGGCCAGCCGCGCGGCTTCTACGAGGTCTATAAGGATACGTTCGACTATCTGCATGAGCACGAGCCCATGGGGCTTGTCCATGTCGCCTTTCACAGCCACTTCGGCGGCCGGCCGCTGATGACCGCGATGTTCGACAAATTGTTGAAGTTCTTCGCGAGCCATCCGGATGTCTGGTTTCCCGGCCACAACAGGCTCGCGCAGTGGGTGCTGGAGCAGGAGGGCGACCAGCTCACCTACGCCAAGCGGTTCTTTTCGAAAATCGCGCCATGAAGGTTATTCCGCGGGCTGCAGCGACAGGGCGGGCTCGGCCACGGTCTTGCTCGCGGTTTTCGGTGCGATCCAGAACCGCTGCGGGCGCTCGAACAGGAAGCGCAGGAAGGTGTGGCGCACCGCCCAGAACAGGGCGAGCGAGCCGACCACTCCGGTCAGCGTGACCACCAGTGAGACCGTGCCGGTGTCGGCGATCCAGCCGGTCTTGATGAGCAAGATGCGCGAGAGCGCCATCGGCAGGAAGAAGGCGAGATAGATGACGATCGAGTTGCGCCCACAATAGCGCAGCGGGCGGAATAGGTCGCTCCTGGCCATCAGGGCGGAGACCGTGACCACCGCCATGGCGCCCACGAGCCCGAGGCCGAGCGAGATGAGCGGCAGCTCGGAGAGCCCGTTGAAGACCAGAAGTCCCTCCATGAGGCCCCAGACCGCGAGGCCGGCGAGTGCGGTCTTGGGCCGCGCCTGCGCGGTTGCGGCCAGGGCAAAGACCCGGGTCGCGAACAGATAGCCGGTGTAGAAGAACACGAAGCGGGCGGCGAACTCGTCGATGACGGTCGAGCCGGTGGCGATCGGGACGCTCTCCAGCGCGGCGGCCAAGAGCCACACCAGCGCGGGCGGCACGGCGAAGCGCCGGGCGAGCTTGGTGACCACGAAGAAGATCGGCAGGAGATAAATGAACCAGAGCGTGCCGAACGGCTCCCAGAACGATTCGAGGTAAAGCCATGCGGTGCCGGCGACGCCGTGCTCCTGCACGAACAGGGGCGCCTTGAAGGCGAACTGCAGCGCCGTCCACAGGAGATAGAAATAGACGAAATGCATGACCTTGCGGTCGAGATAGGTGCGCCAGTCGCGATCGATCACCTGCGCCAGGAACAGGCCCGAGATCAGGAAGAAGTCGGGCATGCGAAACGGCTTGGCGAAGGCCACGACCGTGTGCATGAAGCCCTCGTGGCCGACCGCCTGCTCGACCCCAAGCGTCGAATGCATCATCACCACGAAGACGATGCAAAAGCCCTTGGCGTAATCGACCCAGTCGACCCGGGCTCCCGCAACCTTGCCGCTGTGCCGCCCCGGCGCGTCGCGCTTGGCGGGGCCGGCCGTGGTGTTGCTCATGTCATCACTCTCGGACCGCGTCCCGCTTCAACTCGGATTCGTCCCATATTCGGACGAACGCGTTGCATTCGCCTTTACCTATTCAAGGAGAGTGCCAGGGTTGGCATTAGGACGGCGTTAACCGTGCCGACTCAGTTGGCAGACCTGTCCCGGCCTTGAGCCGGGACCTTAACAACCTCAGAGATTGGAACGGTCCCGGCTCATAAGCGCGTTTACGCGCGTCTTGCACGCGCTATGGCCGGGACAAGCAGGAGGGTGGCTGACGGGCTGATCGAGCCGATACAATACGATAAGCTCGCCCGCCGATCCGCGACGGCGGAATTTCGGTCGTCAAAGCCGGGGGCAAGATCATGGCGCAAGCAGAAAACTGGGTCGACATCGGCAGTGCCGATGAGCTCGCCCGCACGCCGCTGCAAAGCGGCAAGGCGGGAGAAATCCCGGTCGCGATCTCGTTCAAGGATGGGCGGTTCGGCGTGGTATCGAATGCCTGCAACCATGTCGGCGGGCCGCTCGGCGACGGCCGACTCGAGCACGACTACATCACCTGTCCTTGGCACGGCTGGAAGTTCCACCGCTGCACCGGCGTCGGCGAGCCTGGATTCGAGCAGGATCGCGTCCCGGCCTTTCCGGTGAGGGTCGCGGGCGGCCGCGTGCTGGTCGACGTGGCGTCGCCGTCGCGGCGCACGAAGACGCCGCACCCGCCGCATCCGCTTGCCCGCAACGTCGAGCGGGCGGAGGGGCCGCTGCGGCTTGCCGGCATCTCGACCACGGTGATGGATGCGGGCAATCCGCGCTTCTCGGGCTCCGACCACCTGCTCGACCATGCCATCAAGGCTGCCGCCGAGCTGGGTGCGCAAACCCGGCTCATCCGTCTCAACGATCTCAAGTTCCGCGCCTGCGAGGGCTACTATTCGAAGGCGGCGCAAGCCTGCACCTGGCCCTGCTCGATCACCCAGATGGACGCGGAGGACGAGCTCGACCGCGTCTACGAGGCGCTGGTGCACTGGGCCGACGCCGTCATCGTGGCATCACCGATCCGCTGGGGCACCG
>Ga0182024_10011592_pt1 | contig 17651 bp, 13 predicted proteins | sample P32metaG_FD_120480 | JGI IMG/M metagenome (GOLD analysis project Ga0182024, IMG submission 120480) | Permafrost microbial communities from Stordalen Mire, Sweden - P3-2 metaG (Illumina Assembly) | ecosystem: Environmental > Terrestrial > Soil > Wetlands > Permafrost | place: Sweden: Stordalen... | reverse complement strand
GCTGCACATAAAACGTTGTAGGGGTTTTTGATGTTCCGAAACGTCAAATGGATGGTGCTAATCAGATTTTGTTTGGCGAAAAAAAGGAAAAAGCGGCCCGCCATGCCAGGCAACCGCTTTAGTTCCAGGTATATCGATTGGCTGGCTCGCGAGGCAGAACCTAGCGTCCCTTGTTCCTATTGCGGTTGCTCTTTGTCGCTTAGGCCGCGTAAGCGCTTGTTTCCAGGCATGATTTCCTCCTCTCAGTCGGTTCTCGGCTACAGCATGCGGCACGAGCCTCAGCGTTTGCCCAAAGTGCCGAACCCGCAATACGCAGCACTATGTAAGCTGTAGAGTTCCTCTGTATGTTGCAGTGCACGAAGTAAGAGGATTGGCTTTGAGGTGGGTACGGTGTTCCCCGGATTGTTTCGTCGCCGCTGGCAAACGACATCGCGTGTTTGCTACAAAGCCGCCCGGCAGCGAACGGCTTCCCGAATCAGTTTACGAGCTTTGGCGGAGGCGCCGGAGCAGGCTTGCCGAATTTCGCGTCGTCAATTGGCGCGTTCGGCTGCACTTCAGTGAGTTGCGTGGTTGACTGGCCGTCAGTCCACGTTTGCTCCCAGTGAAACGGCATCTTGACACCGGCAACGTCGCGATAGTCCGAATACTCGAAGTGCATGGGGATGAGCCCCACCAAGGTATTGATAAAGCGCACCTGCCGCACCAACAAACCGGATTGCTTGTCAAAATACAGCTTTATGCGCGCGCCGCTCGCGGTCGTGCCTTCGACGACTTGGGCGTCACGATCGCCGATCGTAGCGGGCGGAAATCCGCCGCGCCACTTGGTGAAATCCCGCTTGATCAATGCAGGAAATGCAATCTCCGCATCCACTTGAGCGCCGTCGAGATTCCCTCCGGTCAGCTCCAGAAGCGGCAAAGGCTTATCGATCGAGGCCACCCAGGCGGCGTGTCCATCGTAGGTCGAGACAATGTCTCCAATGAGGGTATGCACGATCGTGGTACGCTCTGCCGGAGCTTTGGCATAGACTTCTACCGGAACCTTTCCCTCATCCGTGTCGTATCCGACGTAGGTTCCCTTGGCGATAAAGCTCGTAAGTTTGGCGGCTTGCTGCGCGCCGCCGATAGCTTGGATATACCTGTCAATAATTTGATCCGCAGAAGGTCCTGAGGCAGGCTGACCGACAATTTCGTCTTTATCCGGATCCATGGGGGCTGGCGTGGCGTATTGCTCGGCAAGGCTGGGAACGGTTTCGGGATGATCGGTGCCGCGATGGCATGTATCGCAGGTCACCATACGCATTCCAGCAAAGTTCCCCTTGTTGATGGTGTTCATCATCAGAATCATCTTCCGCGCAGTCTGCTTCACTGGGGTGTCCGCGGCAAACTTTGCCCAATTGCCCACGCTATCCGCGGTATGACAATCGATGCAGTTCATTCCCAGCGCAGCGGAAAAAAATCCCATGGTGCCCATGAACTGATCGACGGGAATCCCCCTGAGGATTTGGACGTTCTTGAAAACGTCCTCCGCCAGCTGCGGCTTCTGCTCCTGTGCGGTCTGACCGTTTGCCCCCGCCAGGGTCACCAGGCATACCAAACCTGTGCACAGTGTGCGAACGACAAACTGTTTCGACACAACCTTCGTCAAAACCCCAGCGTTCATCAAAACGACAACGTTCATCAAAGCGCCTCCAAGCGGGACGCTGGCCAAGGAAGCCGAGGGTCACGCCAGCCGTTCGAGGGGGAATTGTGTCCCGGGGAGACAGCCGTCCGCGACCACAGCGACAGGCGCGGACGCACTGTCCGACGATTAGGCTACGGTTTCGAGGCCACAGCAGGATCCCGAATCGTGTCGTTGAAATGGCTCTCTTCCGAGGGAGCACAAATCTCTTCGAAGATGGCCACTTTAACGCGCACAAAGGTGATTTTGTCGCTTACCCAAGGCGCCGTGTATACCTTCGGGTCCGTGAGGACCATGCTAAATTCCAAAGTGTCCGGATCGACGCGCTTGAAGCGCTCGACGAGAGTCATTTGGTCGCTGTGCGGGTAGCCAAAGTGATCAAGCCAGGTTCTTTCGTCGTAGCCACTGGACTCGACAACGAAAGTGTCTCCTTCCCAATGCCCCACGGAGTATCCATTCCAGGCCGGGTCGGGATTCTTCGGAAGTTTTCGCCCATCCGTCCAGATCGTGCGCCACAAGTCATGAAACTGCATGTGCAGCAACACACGATCGGAGGCCATAACGAACTCAAACGGTCGCAGATTTGCTTCCCACAAATCACGTGGATAACCCATCGGCTCGCAAGTTGAAACGTCGTCGTTCCCCTTCCCCGGGGCTACCGATCGTGGGCCGTAACTGGGCTTCGTAGCTTCGAACTTTTCTTTCCCCCAGGCGGTCATCGGGGGAGGGTAGGCGTCTGACCGCATCTGGTCCGGCACAGCTTTATCTTTCACATCCAGCCACTTGTCGTTTAGCGAATGCCTCTCAAAGTAGCCCGGCCTGGTGGGCGACGACCAAACCGCGGAGAGATCGTGTGGGTCAAAAGGCTTTGGCTTCGCTAGTGCTGGTGGCAAATCTTCCGGTTTCCATGCTCCCGGCGAATATCCCTTTGTGCCATACGTCTGAGCAAAACTTGCGCTGGAACACGCGAGCAGTCCCAACAAAGCCACGCCCAAGGCCAAGAATCGATTTCGCATTTCGAAATTCCTCCGAAAGCTCTTCCTAATTCTACCTCAGGCTGGGAAGTGGGCGGCTGGCCCGATACAGGCGTTCAGAGCCCGAAAATCGCAAGCAGTGGGAGGCGCGATGTCGAGCCAGACGCGGCACACGCAACCCTAATCCAATAAGGTGCGGCCTAAAATTCACTGGCCCGGTTCATCATTCAACTTAACGCCGTTCCCTTTCACACCTTTTTGCGGCAGCACGCGGCCATCGGCAAGCACGAACTGCGAGAGTGAAAGGCGTGGCGCGCCGGACTTCGAGGGATGCCCCGTGATCGTGAACTTGTCCCCGGGCTTCAATATGTCCTTGCTCAAGCCGGCTTATGACAGCGCGTGTGGATTACCCAGTTCAGCGCCCCAATGCACCACAGTGCCACTGTCGTCGACCACATCGAACAGAATACCGCAATGAGGATTGGCCCAAATCCATTCTGTAACGGTTCCCTTTAATGTGACGGTTTTCTCCGTGTCATAAGCCACACCCGTGCCGTGGTGCGCGAAAGCCGGAACTCCCGACATTATGACACCTGCAAGCAACGCCAAACACATGCTGGCTTTGAGCTTCATTAAGGCACCTCCGCTTGCGAATTAGTAACACATAACGCCGGGACTCTGCAATCTCGCAGGAGGGGCATCGACAGCGAACGCCACTGGATCTGATTCACTGTTCATGTACGTACATTCGGTTTTTCCGGCACCCGACACTGCGCTCGGCCTTGTTAATTGTTAGATGTAAGAATCGTCCAAAGGGGTCGCAAAATCTCGTCGGTCATATTTCATATGGCAGGGGGGTAATCCGGGGCGGAAAAAGTGTGGTAACCCCTCTGGAGGTGCAATTCAAACCCAAGCCAAACAATGCGCGAATGCAGCCCCTGGACCGTACCGCCGATCCATCTTGCCTCATACGGTCAATTGTAGTATCTGTGGTCGTACGGACCGGTGAATTTTGCGTTGTACCCCAAACGGAGGTCGTATGAAGGCCAGACTAGCTGTGTCTCTTTCCTTGATTGTCGGGTTGTGTGCTGCAGGTGCCCCGGTGTTCGCACATCACGGAAACACTGCGTACGATACCAGCAAACCTGTGGTCCTCAAGGGAGCTACCGTCACGAAATTTGTATGGGCCAATCCCCATTGCTTCGTCATGGTGGATGTGAAGGATGACAAGGGGGAAGTACAGCATTGGGTTGGCGAGGCTGGGAGCCCGTCTTCGCTGGGCCTTATTGGTTGGAGCAAGAATTCAATTCAACCCGGAGACTCGATTACCGTTTATGTTTACCAGTCCAAAACCGGGCACACGGTCGGCCGGCTCAACAAGATCGTGTTGCCGGATGGGACGGAGTTGAAGGACAGCGCGCTCGGCTACAAAGACGCCGGCTAACGGGTAGCATCGGCCCGCTAAGCAGTCTAAGCATTCGACGCATTTGCAAGCCGCGCTTTTTCGCAAGGAAACAGGACATGGGTTTCGCAGTCTGAGCTTGGAGGGGGGTTGAATGCGCAATCGATTCACGGCCGTGCTCGTCGTTCTGATTTCATTCCTGGCACTTTCGTCAGCCGCGCTCGCCCAGGAAACGCAGCGGCCAGGTCAAGTGGAACAGCGGCCCCCCAGCGTGTATGAAAAAATGAATGCAGCTGGGTCGGGTGGGCCTGCTCCCGTTCACGATCTGATCGGCTCCTGGGCCGGGCCACTCGAGCCCAAGCTTGCGGATATGCCGTCTTTAACCCCTGCGGGGCTGGCGAAATTTAAAACCAACGTTCCCGACCCCTTCAGTGCTCACTCCAATGACCCCTGGACCACCTGTGATCCGTTTGGCTTTCCCCGGAGCGCAACCAACGAAACCAGGGGAATCGCATTCGCTCAAATGAATGGCAGAATCGTCATCATGACTCAGTACGAGAAAATATGGCGGGAGGTCTGGATGGACGGCCGGCCGCTACCGACCAACGTGGACACCAAGGGCGGCCCAGATCCCAGGTGGTATGGATATTCGGTTGGGCATTGGGATGGAGATAATACTTTAGTGGTGGAGACAAGCGGGATCGATGATCGCAGCTGGATTGATCGGCGGGGCTATCCCCATACCGTTAACGCGCACGTGACAGAACGTTATACGCGCATCGATCACAACAACTTGGAGTTGACCGTAACCATTGACGACCCAAAGTTCTATACCAAGCCCTGGGTGGTGGTGACCAACAAGTTCAAGTGGATTCCCAATCAGGAAGATGAGGAGCAACTCTGCGTGCCGTCCGAGGCGATCGCTTACGTCAACACCGTCGCTATCCCAGCAGGTCAGGACGACGTCGAAAAGAAAAAATAGCCGGGTGTTCGCCGTGGGCGCCGAGACGGGAACATATATTTTGGCGTGCGAGTTTCGGCTCCGAATGCAGCGGAGAAATAATAGCTAGTCTCCGGCTGGTGGTCGCTTAACTTGGGTCTCGCCTTTACCGATATCGTTCCTTCCTAAACTTCTTTTTCGTTTATGCTGTGCTGGAGATGGCCTGCGCCTTAGGTCAGTAGCCAAGGCGCGGGATGACAATGCTCGGGATGCATCCCTGAGCTATTGGAGCGCCTTCCTTATGCTTCGCGAACGATGGATCAGGATCATCCCGGTTGCGACGGTCATGTATGCCGTAGCCTTCATCAATCGTACCAATGTTTCGTTGGCTTTGCCGGCCATGAGCCGCGACCTGCACATGAACGCACTCCAGGCGGGATCCATCGTGGGGATTTTTTTCTGGGGTTACCTGCTGTTGCAAATTCCCGGCGGATACCTGGCGAGCCATTGGAGTACGAAACGCTTCGTCGCTATCTTGCTAATCGTGTGGGGTTGCTGCGCGGCAGGTTGCGGACTAGCGCGAAATTGGCACGAATTGTGGGTACTGCGGCTGCTGCTGGGCGTGGCCGAGGGCGGCATGTATCCTGCAACTCTCATCCTGCTTTCCCACTGGTTTCCAACCAAGGAGCGCGCTCGTGCGAGCGCGTGGTTCTCGATCGCTCTGCCGCTTTCGCTGGTGGTTTCTTCGCCGCTCTCCGGATGGCTGCTGGACCGGTGGAACTGGCGGGTCATGCTGATTGCCGAAGGGGCGCTTCCGTTGCTCTGGCTGACTGTGTGGTTGATCGGCATTTACGACTACCCGCGCGAAGCGCCTTGGATTTCGGCGGGCGAGCGTGAATATCTGGAGGATACATTGCGCCAGGAGGTGGCCGCACGTGAGCCTGCCAGTCGCGAAATTTACTGGCGCGCGCTGCTGGCTCCGCAGGTCCTGCTGCTGGCCCTCGTAAAGCTCCTGATGCTCAGCGGGCAGTTGGGTTATTTGTTTTGGCTTCCGAGCGCAATCGAAAAAGCCCGGAACATCAGCAACTTCGCGGCTGGCGTTCTCTATACGATCCCTTTTATGGTGGGAGCGGTTTCGCTGCTTCTGGTCTCAGCACACTCGGACAAAACACACGAACGCCGCCATCATGTGGCGCTTCCGATGGCCGTTGGCGGAATCGCTCTTTTTGGAGGTGTACTTACGAGTGGGCGCTCGCCCATACTGGCTTTCGTTTTCGTTTGTCTGGCTTCCGTGGGAGCGTTCGCGCCCTTGGGTCCGTTTTGGGCGATTCCCACCGAATGGTTTTCGCACAAAATGGCGGGGTCGGTCGCCGGGTTTGTAAACGGCATTGGAAATCTTGGCGGATTCTTCGGTCCACTGCTGGTCGGTTATTTGAACAAACGCACCGGAAACTTCCTTTATGGGTTTGGCCTGCTTGGCTTGTTCATGCTGGTCGGGACCGCACTGACGTATACCCTGAGACCGCAAGACGGTTGGGCCAAGCTCGAGAGTGGCCTGCAAGCAGCTCCCGTGGAAATAAATGGACGCGTATGACGTTATTGTGGTCGGCGGGGGAAATGCGGCCTTGTGCGCGGCAATCGCTGCTCGGCGGCACGTCGCGCGAGTATTGTTGCTCGAGCGTGCCCCCATACATATGCGTGGAGGCAATACCAGACACACCAGGAACGTTCGCTGCGCGCAACTCGCCGGATCGTCTGCCGCCGAGGAATATGGTGAGACTGAATTTCTGGAAGATCTGATTGGTGTGACCGGAGGGCCGGCCAATCTCGATCTCGCCAGATTTACCATTCGCGAGTCTGCCAACCTTCCTCAATGGATGGCGGAGCACGGTGTATCGTGGCAGCCGGCCCTGGCAGGCACCCTGCATCTAGCGCGAACGAATCGCTGGTTCCTGGGAGGCGGAAAAGCGCTGGTCAACACGTACTATGATACCTGCTCGAAAATGGGCATAGATGTGCGCTATGACGCGTGCGTCGAGGACTTGCTGATTGAGGATGGAAAGTGTTCCGCGGTGATTCTTCGGCGTGGCGACAACCAGGAATCCATTCGAGCTCGCGCTGTAGTAATCGCCGCGGGCGGATTTGAAGCGAACCTCGAGTGGTTGAAGCGCTACTGGGGCGAAGCGGCTGACAATTTTTGCGTTCGCGGCACGCCTTATAATGATGGCAAGGTGCTGGCAACTCTGCTTGCCAAAGGCGCCAAGGCGATGGGCGATCCCAAAGGGTTTCACGCGATCGCCGTGGATGCCCGCGCCCCCAAATTTGACGGAGGAATTGTGACGCGACTCGATTCCATTCCCTTTGGAATCGTCGTCAACCGACTGGCGCAGCGTTTTTACGACGAGGGTGAAAACATCTGGCCCAAACGATATGCCATCTGGGGCCGCTTGATCGCCGAGCAGCCGGGGCAACTTGCCTACTCGATCGTCGACGCCAAAACCATTGGCAGCTTTCTGCCGCCAATTTACAAGCCCGCTAAAGCCGACTCGATCGAGGGATTGGCCTGTGCCCTTAAACTCGATCCTCAAGCGCTAGCCGAGACGGTCAGGATTTACAATCGGGCGACCGATGGAAATGCGGAATTTTCTCCCGGCACACTCGATGGAATGAAAACGAATGGGCTCACTCCGCCCAAAAGCAATTGGGCCATACCTCTCGATCATCCTCCTTATTACGGACTTCCCCTGCGCCCCGGCATCACCTTTACATACATGGGCGTAGCCGTTGACGATAGAGCGCGAGTGCTGGAATCCAACGGCCGCGCGTTCGCTAACGTTTTTGCCGCGGGCGAGATCATGTCGGGCAATATTCTGACGAAGGGCTATCTAGCCGGTTTTGGGCTGACGATTGGCTCCGTCTTCGGACGCCTGGCAGGAAAGGAAGCAGCGCTCCATGCTCGCGGCTGAACTGATTGAGGAAGCGCAGCGGCAATTGACGATTTGCAATGCCTGCCGGTATTGCGAAGGATACTGTCCCGTTTTTCCCGCCGTTGAGATGCGCCGGGATTTTACCAAGGGCGACGTGGTCTTCATCGCGCACCTGTGTCATGACTGCCGCGCGTGCTATTACGCCTGCATGTACTCCCCGCCGCATGAATTCGCCATCAACATACCCCAGGTCCTGTCACAGGTGCGGGTAGAGAGCTATCAAGATTGGAGCTGGCCCTCTCTGTTCGGCCGTTCGTTTACGGACCAACGTGTCGGCTACTCCTTAGCGTCGGTTGCCGTGGCTGCAGTTGCCGTCCTCGCTTTAATATTCGCGGGTCCGGCGCGGATTTTTGCCGCTCATCGCGGCCCCGGAGCCTTTTATCAGGTGGTGCCTTTTCTGGCTATGTTGGTGCCGGCCCTCGCCTTGGTGTTTTATGCGGCGGCTATCTGGGCCACGGGTGGAACGCGGTTCTGGTTCGACGCGGAAACGCCGCTGAGCGAGAACTTTACTTCACGCGCAGTGATGGCCGCGCTTCGGGACGTTCTTAGTCTGAAGTGGCTGAAAGGCGGCGGCCCTGGATGTTATTATCCCGGAGCGCAACCCTCTTCCGTCCGGCGCTTTTACCATTCACTGGTCTTTTATGGTTTTTTGTCAGCGTTGCTTTCGACAACACTCGCCGCGATTTATCAGGATTTATTGCATCGACTGCCTCCTTATGCTCTCTCGAGTGCTCCCGTTATTTTTGGAACGCTTGGCGGCTTGGCAATGATCGTCGGCGTGTGCGGCCTGATTTCTGTGAAGTTGAAAAGCGATCCCGCACCAACGGCACCGGAGATGCCCAAGCTCGATTACTTGTTTTTGATCCTGCTGGGACTGACATCACTGAGCGGCATGTTTACGCTGGTACTTCGCTCTACGGCCGCGATGGGCAGTGCGTTGATCATCCACCTGGGGCTTATCGCCGCCCTTTTTGTGACCGCGCCATATGGCAAGTTCGTGCATTCGATGTACCGTTCGTTGGCTCTCATCTTGCACCGCGCGGCACAAGAACGTGCCGCCCAAAACCCGAGCAAAGGCCACGGGTAACAATCATGCGGTTTGCCGTATTGCCTGGCGACGGCATTGGGCCCGAAATCTCCGCAGCCACACTGCACGTGCTCGATCTGGCAAATCGTCACATGTCGCTCGGATTGGTTTTCGAGACCCACGAAGTTGGCTTGGAATGCCTACAGCGGGAAGGCACGACGTTCCCAGCCGCAGTCATGAAGGCTTGCGAATCTGCAGACGGTATTCTGCTGGGGCCTGTCTCTCACGCCGAATATCCGCCGCGCGCCAAAGGCGGCGTTAATCCGTCCGCGGAGCTACGCATCGGTCTCGACTTGTTCGCGAACATCCGTCCCAGCCGTTCGCGCGCAGGCCTGCCCCATTGGGGCCGGACGCCAATCGACCTGGTAATCGTGCGCGAGAACACCGAAGGCTTTTACTCCGATCGCAACATGTTTGAGGGGCCCGGAGAGTTCATGCCCACGTCTGAGCTGGCACTTTCCATCCGTAAAATCACCGCTGCCGGCTCTCGCCGCATCGCGAAGGCCGCTTTCGATTTGGCACGCACGCGCCGCCGCAAAGTAACTGCCGTGCACAAGGCCAATGTGCTGCGTGTATCGGAAGGACTGTTTCTGGGCGAGGTGCGCAAGGTCGCACGCGGATTTCCCGATGTCGCCTACGACGAGCAACTCGTCGATTCCATGGCCGCTCTTCTCGTGCGCGTTGGCGATAAGTTTGATGTCGTGGTGACCACCAACATGTTTGGCGACATTCTCTCCGACGAAGCAGCCGAACTGGCAGGCAGTCTGGGTTTGGCAGGCGCTCTCAACGCCGGCGACCGGCACGCGATGGCTCAGGCGCAGCACGGGTCGGCACCCGATTTGGCCGGTCGAGACGCGGCCAATCCAGCGTCTTTAATTCTCTCGGCTGCCATGCTGTTGGATTGGCTCGGTCGCAGGCACTTGCGGGAAAATTACTGTCGCGCCGCACAGGTGATCGAACGATCCGTGGACTCCGTACTGGCGATTCCTGCCCACCGCACACGCGATTTAGGCGGGAGCCTCGGGACGAAAGCGTTTGCAGAGGAGCTCTGCAAAGAAATGGAATCGCATGGCGTTGAGCGTGACGCGCCATGACGCTCAGCCACTATACACGGCAGCTTGTGCCTGAAGGAGCGCGCGATTGTCACGTGCACATCGCCGGTCACCGAAACTCCTTCCCGCAGGCCTCGAACCGTACGTATATTGCCTCCCCTGCCGCAGCAGTCTTTTCCTTGTGATAAGCGACGTGATAAGCGACGAAGAATAATCTTTTTAGCGGCGCCACCTGCCCCGGCTGTAGAATCTCGCCAGAGGCAAAAAAATGTCAGAACAGGTTCGTCCTGCGTCGCGATTTTTTAGTGCCGTGGCTGCCATTGCGCTGTGTCTGGCGATACTCATGTATACAGTGGTCCATATAAAGGCGCGGCTCCGCACCTTCGCGGCTCCCGTATCGGCACTGGCCATCCAAGCTTTGCCGTCCCCAGCCGGCGCCAACAGCTCAGAGCCCCAGATCACCATGCAAGGGGATCAAGCGATCTTGAGCTGGCTTGAGGTCAGCGGGCCGCGTGCCACGTTGAAATTTGCCGAACGTTCACCGTCCGGGTGGTCCACTCCTCAAACCGTTTCCTCAGGCAGCAATTTCTTCGTGAATGCGTACGATGTGCCCTCCGTACGCGCGCTGGTAGATGGAACGCTCGTGGCGAATTGGCTCGAGACCAATGGCCCCGATCCAGACGCCTCCAAGGTGCGTTTGTCGTGGTCCAAGGATCAGGGACGTACCTGGTCGCGACCCGTAAGCCCCCACCACGATGGCACGCAGACCGAGCACGGCTTCGTCTCGACATATCCAGCGCCGGGTGCCGCTTTCGGTTTGGTGTGGATCGACGGGCGCGCCACCAATCCCGAGAAGGAGACCGGCGACATGAGCCTGCGAACGTCCGTTTACGACGCGGACGGCAAGCAGCTCCGTGAATCCGTTGTCGATCCGCGCGTCTGCGAATGTTGTTCGACGGCCGTCGCGCAAACATCGGAGGGTGTGGTGGTCGCTTTCCGAAACCGCAGCGCCCGCGAGATTCGAGACATCTACGTGTCACGTTTTGCCGCCGGTCACTGGAGCACTCCGACGGTCGTGCATGACGATGGATGGCGCATTGACGCCTGCCCCATTAACGGCCCGGCCGTGAGCGCGACCGGGCGTGATGTTGCTGTCGCGTGGTTCATGGCCAAGGGCGACCAGGGCCAGGCGTATGTTGCGTTCTCTCACGACGCGGCGCACACATTCGGGGCACCGATTCGGGTTGATGATGTAACCTCGCTCGGCCGGCTCGGCGTTCAGATGCTGGCCGATGGATCCGCGGCGGTGAGTTATATCGAATTTGCCGATAAACATTCCCAATTGCGTGTGCGAAAAATATCGCCGGACGGGATGCGTTCACCCGCGGTCTCCATAGCCGATGCTTCAGGCGGTCGTTATCCTCGTATTGCGCGCGACCGCGACGAACTGCTGTTTTCCTGGACCGAAGGCGAGAACGATGCAACGCGCGTGCGCACAGCGCGTGCCAGTGCCGATTGGAAATAGTGTCTGGAAGTATTCGCCATAGCCGCAGCGTAACGAATAAACGTGCGGCGGCAAAACCCGCGACATATATCTTGTTAGACCGGGTAACCAAAGTAGAAGGCCGCTGCGTCATCTCGAGGCAGCGGCCTTTAGTTTGCTTAACAGTCTGAACGTTCAGGTCAGTGCGTGACCCTGCTCGGTCATTAGTAGGTCAGCTTCAACCCCAATTGAATCGACCGCGGCGCACCCGAGCCCAGCACGGAGTTGGTGAATCCGGTTGCGTCCGGCGTGGTGCAGCTGCACCCAAACGTACCGCCAGCCGACGGATCGGTGCCCGTCTTGAATGGAACAGGATTGGCAAAGTCGGCGCGGTTGAACAGATTAAAGAACTCTGCTCGAAACTGCACCCCGAACCGTTCCTTGAATTTCCAGTCTTTGGCGATCGACAGATCTACGTTGTAATACGGCTGGCCCCGGAAGATGTTGCGGCCCGCGTCGCCATTGGTTCCATAGGCAGGAGGAGTGAGAACGCCCGCTCCCTGCACGTAGCACCCCAAATTCGTTAGCGAGGCGACGGCGAGCTGCTGCAGTTGGCTGTTGTTCGCGTAGGGAGCCTTCGCAGCTGCCAAACACGCCGCCGGTATGCCCCCCACTGCAGCGTAAGACGTGCAACCTGGCATGGTACCGAAACACGGAATGTTGGATGGCCCGGATGAGAACGCTGAGCGAGGTCCGCTATAGTTCCAGAATTGAAATGGCGTGCTGGCATTGTTGATCTCACCTGTTCCACTGAAGTCCGTGGTCAGGTCGTCAGCCGTCCAGGGCGTGGCGGAATACAAGGCAACGAGCGGACTGATCGACCAACCCTGCAGCATCTGCCCCGGTGATTTGATGCCCGGAATGGTGTAGGTGGTGGATAGTGTAAAGCGATTGCGGCTGTCGTTGTCGCTGTTTGCGTAAAGAAATCTCGGATTGTTGATGTCGCCCGTGATCCCATTATCAAATGTGCCGCTCGAGAGCATGTCAAGCGCATGCGAGTACGTGTAGCCGAGCAGGAACGTCAAGCCGTGAGAGGTCCGCTGGGTTACGGTCACCTGCAAGGAGTTGTAATTAGAGTAATCCAGATTTCCGATCTGGTTTATGTTCTGAAGATACGGGAATTTGCCGCCGTAGGGTGCCGTTGCAGCTTCGTTGGTGGCTAGCGCGCCGCTCACCAAACCGTTTTGAGTCTTGTTGCCGATCGTGCCGCATTGCGTGTATGACGGAGCGCTTGCCAGGCAATACGCCGCCGGACTGAGACCACCCAGCCCGGCCGACGCCGGTGTGGAGGTGTTCCAGCCGGCACCGACCGGCGGCTGGTTAATGTCTTCTTTGCTCGCTTCCCTGCCATGGTTGGCTACATAGGCGGCTTCCACGGTCAGGTTATTCGTGAACGCGTGCTGAATGTCCAGATTCCATTCCGCCGTCCAGGGCACACGATAGTTGGGAGCCACTGCGGCGACCAGAGAGCACGGCGTCGGCGTGTAGCTGGACGGAAGATTCGGCTCCCCGGGATACGTGCAGGATGTGCCGGTATAGTTGACCCCACCGATGGTTACGGAGGTATTGGCTGGAAACACCGGGCCTGTCAGGTTCCAGTTTATCTGATTGGTGGCCAGGTTAAATTGGCTGGAAGTGTGCTGGTTGATTGCCGTGCCGCTATTGTTTACACCGATGCTCGGGAAATTTGCTCCGAAGGGGTTCAGGTCGATGAGTTCTCCGAGAAGCGCAGGGTTGTAATAGATGCCCCCTCCCAGCCGGACGACGGTCTTCCCGTTACCCTTGACGTCCCACGCCAATCCAAAGCGCGGCGCGAAATCTTTCAAGTCCCGGTTATAGAGCGGAGGAAATGATCCCGAACCCGCCTCGTAGATAGCCGGAGTTGTCGCGGGATTCACATTGGGGTTGAAGTTCCCCATGTAATTATTGGTTTCGATCGGGCGCCCGTCGTACTCGTACCGGAGGCCCAGGTTCAGCGTCACCCGGGAACTCACGCGCCAGTCGTCCTGAACGAAACCCGCAAACGAGTGCATCCGCCCGTGGGTTGTCGGATCACCCACCAGAACGATGCCCTTCGATGGGGTGCCCTCGAGGAAAGTTGTCAGAGTCTTGAACGTCACCGAGCCGTTGCCGTAGTTATACGGGTCGTTGTCTGCCACACCCTCCAAGAATTCAAAACCAAACTTGAAGGCATGCTTGCCGCGCAGATATGACACATGGTCCAGGAAGTTACCCGTGCCTTCCGGCCCGCGGTTACCTTCTCGCTGGCCCTGCCCCAAAAAGCCAGTAACGCTTTGGATCGTAACCTTGGGCATTCCGAAGTATTGCGGATTGGTTATCCCCGTGGGAATACCGTAGCCCGCGGGCCAGGGAACTCGCGGATCCACGTTGTGATCGACCGATTGCGCCTGAAAGTGAAGCAGCGCCAAGCCGCCCCGTAGTTCGTTTACCCAGGTTGAATTAGGGGTCCAAACCCAGCCGGAAGCTTCATCGTAGACCTTGGTGAGACTCTGGTTCTCCCAAATCGGTGCGATTTGGTTGGGATCGAGTTGCGTCACGGCATTTGCATAGCCGATGAAAAACATCCCGCTGATGTGACTCTTGGCGCTGACGTTGTAGTCGATCTTCGCGACCCCGTTGTGAATCGGATTGGTCGTGATGATCGGAGGGTTGTACACGCTCGACGGGGTCGGATTGTACGGGAACAGGTTCTCGAAGCTAGGGGAAGAAGGCGACACGACGCAGGTCACAGGGTTGATGCCCGCTATCTTTGCGCTCAACGGATTGATGCCGGGCGCTCCTGGCGCCTTCGCCGCGTTGCAGGCGTCTACCATGCTCGCTGCGTTGCCTGCGACGTCGCTAGGAATGGTTGGTGTAGCGGAATCTCCCACCGAATATTGCAGCTTCTCGTAGCCCAGAAACCAGAAGAGCTTATCTTGGATGATGCGTCCGCCCGCCGTCGCGCCGTATTGCTCGAGGCTGATCGGTACGCGGCCGCCCACAAAATAGTTCGAGGCATCGAGAGCGGTATCGCGGCCAAATGCGTAGGCGGTGCCGTGCAGGCTGTTGGTTCCCGACTTCACGCCGATATTCTGGACCGCGCCGTCTCTCCAGCCATATTCCGCCTTAGGATTTACCTCCACGTTGAATTCCTGAATGGCGTCGACCGGCAGCAGGCTCGTTGAATCACCCTGGTGATAGGACGTGTTCAAAACGCTTCCGCCGCTCTGCTCGGCCATCGTAACCAGGCCTTCGATCAACGTTACGTTCTCGCCGCCTCGCAAGCCATTGCTGCTCTCTTCGCCTGTGCCGGTTCCCACAGCGGCCACGACGCCGGGCCGCAGGCCCAGCAACCGTTGAAAGTTGCGGCCGTTTAACGGGAGCGCGTTGATCTCCTGGTTGTTGACCGTGCCACCGAGTGTGGCGTCGGTGGTATCGATCGCGGGAACTTCCGAAGTGACGGTGACGGTCTGATTTTGTGCGCCCGGCGGCAACACCACATCGACGCGAATGTTCTGGCCGACCTCGACAGCCACGTTGGAATGCTCCAGCGACTGGAAGCCAGCGGCCTGTGCCCGCACCGTGTAGGTGCCCGGCGTAACGTTCGAGGCTACGTAGGCTCCCGCCGTATCGGTGGTCAAGGTCCGCGTCACCCCCCTGGCGACGTCGGTGACCGTTACCGTGGCGCCGGCGATGGCGCCTCCGCTTTGATCGAACACGCTACCCTCAATGGTGCCTTGGTTCCCCTGGGAAAACAGCGGCAGGCACATGAGTAAGCAAAGTCCCACCAACACGATCCCTGCGTGAATCGCAATCTTTGTGCAGGCGTATTCCGATTTTTTCAACGCGACAATCGTGAAATTCATACGCTCCCCCTTTACCGGCTTCTGGCGACTGATCACAATGAGACCGATTCGAGCTAAAGTTTTCGCGGGGTGGCATGCATGTCGCAGCCGGACGTACCGGGTGCGATACGAATATAATTCGGCAAAACTTCGTACGATCATTCCTCAGAGGATTTGCGGGCTCGAAGTTGCGTAATACAGCGTCCCCGACACCAACGCAACTCACGGCCCAACTGTGGGGAGGAAGTAGCACATCGCGGACGATAGTGTCAATCAAAAGTCATCATTTCGAGGCGGCGTCTGGACAATGTAGAATTTCACCGGCTGCGAACCTGCGGAGCCGCATCGCGATCAGCAAATGCATATGACCACGTCGAAATCATGTCCTGAAGCGCTTCTCGCCAAGCTCAATGAAACGATCATCGCTTGTCGAAAGTGTCCACGCTTGACCCATTATCTGGAGGACATCGCCCGGATTAAGCGCCGCGCGTTTCGCGACCAGATCTATTGGGGCCGGCCGGTGCCTGGTTTTGGAGACTCTTGCGCCCAGCTCGTGATCATCGGCCTTGCGCCCGCGGCCCATGGAGCCAATCGCACCGGAAGGATGTTTACGGGGGATCGTTCGGGCGAGTTTCTTTATCGTGAATTATACCGCGCCGGCTTCGCTAACCAACCCACCTCATCGCATGCAGGCGACGGTCTGGCAATGCGAGACGCGTACATAACCGCAGCCATTCGTTGCGCTCCGCCCGGCAATAAGCCTCTTCCCGCGGAGCTCGCCAATTGTGCAAGTTACCTGGAGGAGGAACTTGACCTGCTCCGTCCGCGAGCAGTCTTGGCGCTGGGCGCTATCGGTTTCCACACCTATCTGCGCCTGTTAATTCGCCGGGGACAAATCACTTCGCGCGTGCCGTATCCATTCGCGCACGGCGCCGAATTCACGCTGCCTGGCGATTTACCCCGGCTGTTCGCGAGTTATCATCCCAGCCAGCAAAACACGCAGACGGGTCGTCTCACGCCGGAAATGTTCTACAGCGTTGCGCAGCGGATTCGCCGCTTCCTCGATGCGCTGCCCCGCCCGTGAGCCTTCTGCCCGCCCTGCCGCTAGGCGCTTCTGGTAGTATGCGTGAATGCCCGAAAAGCGCATGCCCGGCAAATTAATTGTCGGCCTCCTGCAACGCCGTTGCGCGGTCGATCCACAGGAGAACCTTGCCGCCACTGTCGTGGCCATCCGCGACGCGGCGGTTCGCGGTGCGCAGATCGTCTGCACGCAGGAACTTTTTCGCTCGCAATATTTCTGCCGCGAGGAAAATCACGACCGCTTCGATCTTGCCGAATCCATTCCCGGCCCTTCCACCGAAGCCTTAGGCCAGCTCGCGCGCGAGCTGGGCATCGTCATCGTGGCATCGCTCTTCGAGCGCCGCGCCGCCGGCCTGTATCACAACACCGCCGCCGTCCTGGACGCCGACGGCTCCTTGCTCGGCATTTATCGCAAAATGCATATCCCGGACGATCCTCTCTATTACGAAAAATTCTATTTCGCACCAGGCGATCTCGGATTTCCAAATTTTGACACGAGGTATGGCCGCATCGGAGTTCTGGTCTGCTGGGATCAGTGGTATCCCGAGGGCGCGCGCCTCTCAAGCCTGCGCGGAGCGAACATCCTGTTTTATCCGACGGCCATTGGCTGGCATCCTGCCGAAAAAAAAGAATTCGGCGCCGCACAGCTTGACGCCTGGCGAACGATTCAGCGCTCTCACGCGATTGCCAATGGAGTCTTCGTCGCCGCCGTTAACCGCGTCGGCTTCGAAGGGCCTGCCGAAAGCGGTCTCGAATTCTGGGGGTCATCCTTCGTCGCCGATCCTTTCGGCCAGATGCTCGCCGAAGCGTCGTCGGACCAGGAAGAAACTCTAATCGTGGAATGCGACCTTTGCCGCATGGAGGAGGTCCGCCGCAATTGGCCGTTCCTGCGTGACCGTCGCACGGACGCGTACGGCCCGTTGCTCGAGCAGTGGATCGATGAGGTCTTCGCGCGCAAAAACTCACAACGCTCGCGCCTCCCGCCTGCAGTTCCGGCGGCCGAGCCACGTCCTTCCGGTCCACGCCGGATACCGCATGCCCGCCGAGTGGGAGCCTCATGCAG
>Ga0182024_10011591_pt1 | contig 17651 bp, 14 predicted proteins | sample P32metaG_FD_120480 | JGI IMG/M metagenome (GOLD analysis project Ga0182024, IMG submission 120480) | Permafrost microbial communities from Stordalen Mire, Sweden - P3-2 metaG (Illumina Assembly) | ecosystem: Environmental > Terrestrial > Soil > Wetlands > Permafrost | place: Sweden: Stordalen... | reverse complement strand
GCCGCAGGAGCAACTGGGGCGAAAGGATTCAACCCGGCTCGCCAGAGTATGACGGAGAAGGCAGCCAGCGTATACGTCTGCGCGCCGACCGCCGCCCATGCAATCCCAATGGCGCCAAGCCTCGGGGCGAGCAGCAATGCGGCGCCGATCGCAAGCAGGCCGGCAGTGACGTTTACAAAGTTAAATTGATTGTCCAGATGATTCGGTAACAGCAACTGAAAAATGATCACAGTGGTCAACGCGATCAAGGGAATCCAAAGAGAGAAGACGCGCAGCACCGGCACTGCTTCCTGAAAGGCAGGGCCCAGGACGAGGTGGACAAGCAGCGGAGCTCCGAAGAAGATGGCCAAGCCAAAAAATGCACCCAGGCCGCCCAGAAAGAGCAGACTGAGCCTTACCGTTTTCAAGGCACCCCCGGGATTGTTCTGCGCCTGCTGCGTCAGTTTTGGGTAAAGGGCCTGGTTCACCGGCCACATCCCTTGCTGGAACACGCGCGTGATCTTTTCCGCGCCGGCGTATTCACCCAGCACGGCTACCGGGGCCACCGAGCCAAGCACTAACCGGTTGACCGACCCGGAAAGGCTTTGCACCGCCCGAAAAAGGAACATCGAGCCACCCAACCGCAGAGCATCCCACACCGACGACGGGGTCGGCCAACGAAAGCCCACCTCGCGATAGGCCAGCACCACCGTGGCCCCATGGGCTACCACACAGCCCACACACTGGGCCGCCATCACCTTCCAACCATCGTCCGGCTTATGCACCAGAACGAAGATGCTCAGAGTGGCCATCACCTTGCCACCGATTTCCAGCGCGCTGGCCAGACGCATGCGCTCCAGGCCCTGGAAGAACCACAGCATGTTGATGCCCTGGCAGACCCCCCAGATGGTACTCGCCCAAAACAGCGCCAGCGACGGAGCAATGTGGTGGGTAAAGCGCCGGGAAAACAGAGCCCCCGCGATACATACAATTGCCAGCAGAGACTTGGCGCCCAAGACTCCCGAGATGAGCGCAGACAAACGTTGCGGATCATTGCGCTGCCGCGACGTCTCCCGCGATCCGGAGATATCGAAGCCATACTCCACCACGCAGGCGATCACGTCTCCGATGGCCTGGGCAAACACCACCACTCCCCACCCCGATGGGCCTAATACGTGCGCCAGGTAGGGAAATGTCAATAGAGGCAAGGCGTAGGTGCAAGCCTGCACCCCGTACAGCGCGATCACATTGTGAATGAAGCTGCGGCGACGCAGCTTTTGGGAATCTTCGCTGGGGGTTTCGGAATCAGGTCGAGGGGAACGTCGCAACCATCTCAGCGCCATTCCTCGCATGGGGGGGGCCCGGGTCTCCGCGTCCAGATACATAGCTAGCTATAGACGGTTTATCCGGTCGACGAGATACCTAGGATGGGTAATTACCGATGCCCGGAGCGGATGCACTTTTGTATCAGTGAAGGACACCGCGGCGGCGACAAAGCTGCGCCAGCCGCCTTTCGGACCTACGGTGTCTTCGCCGGCGGAGTCAGGAACTTATCGACGTTACTTTTATCAACCAGGGATACGCCTGTGTCGACGAAAGCGGGTATGGGCGAGGAGGCATCCGAACCGTAGTCCCGGGCCAGGGGCTTGAGCGGGTAGTGGTGGAGATCATCCAGCGCCTTGAGACCAAGGAAAGCCATGGTGAAAGGCTTTTGGGAAATGGTGGCCTGGATGGTGCCATCTTTGACCAGCTCGAGTGTCGCCTGGTCAACGTCCATCCCCATCAGGATGGCGCCTTCCGGCTTGGAACGTTTGAAGGCTTCGCCGACATCCTTGCCGGAAGAAGACTCCAGACTTATGTATGCATTTATTTTGGCCGGCCCGGTCCGCGCAAAGTATTCCTGCGCCTTATCCATGGCTGCCGTGGACTGTCCCTTCATGTCGAAGACCTCGACGATCTTGATGCCGGGATAATTCGAAAACACATCCTTGTATCCTTTAAGGCGCTCCTCTAGATTGGGCTGGCCGGGCATGGTGAAGAAGACCACGTTTCCCTTTCCATTCAATTCGGCTGCTACGCGTTGGCCGCCCAACCGCCCAGCTTCCAGATTGTTGGTACCGATGAAGTAGAGACGCTGGCTATCGGGGGCATCGGAGTCCATGGTGATGACAGGGATCCCGGCGGCAATTGCCTTGTTGATTTCAGGTCCCATCAGGCTTGGATCGGAAACTGATACCAGAATTCCTGCTGGCTTTCTAGCAACTGCGGCGCGAAACTCGTCCACTTCGACGGCAGGAGTGAACGCATCGGGCCCACGCATGTCTTCAGTCACACCGTACAGCGCCGCGGCTCTGGTAAACCCCTCGTGTGCTGACTGCCAATAGGGCAAACCAATGTTGGTGGCGATCAGGAAGTACTGCTCAGATTTGCTGTGGCGCTCACATCCGCCTAAAAACATGGGGAGGGCAAGGGCCAATGTCACCAAGAGAACCTGCTTTTCCGACATCTTCATCGTCAACCTCCAGGGACCGGGAGAGGCTCGTGAAACCGGGCATCCCGGTGAGGCGCCGAATTCTACTCCTAAACATTCGCACTCTGCAAAGAGGCCTGCAGCGGCTCGCCAAAAAAAGCGCAGGGGCTCGCCGATTTATCATGAACCATCATGAAAGTATTGGTTACGGGAAGCTCCGGGCACCTCGGTGAGGCCCTGGTTCGCACCTTGCGGGATCTGGAATACCAGGTGATCAGCCTGGACATTCTTGAGTCGCCGTTTACGACGCACATCGGCTCCATTACAGACCGCGCCTGGGTGCGTCGCTGCATGAGTGGCGTTCAATCCGTCTTCCATGCGGCAACGCTGCACAAACCTCATGTTGCCACCCACAGCCGGCAGGACTTTATCGATACCAACGTGACCGGCACGCTCAACCTCCTGGAGGAGGCCGCAGCAGCCGGCGTCGAGTCGTTCATCTACACCAGTACAACCAGTGTGTTCGGGGATGCTCTGGTGCCCCCTCCGGAGGCTCCCGCGGCATGGATCACGGAGGAGGTGAGGCCTGTTCCCAGGAACATTTATGGCGTGACCAAGGCCGCAGCGGAAGATCTGTGTGAGCTGTTCTTCCGCAACCAGGGCCTGGCATCCATAGTGCTGAGAACCTCGCGTTTCTTCCCCGAGGATGATGACAACCACAAGGTGCGGCAAGAATACTCAGGCGCAAATGCGAAGGCGAATGAGCTCCTCTACCGGCGAGTGGACATAGAAGATGTTGTCAGCGCACACCTGCTGGCCGCGGAACGGGCGGCCTCCATCGGTTTCCGCAAGTACATCATCAGTGCAACCACTCCGTTTCTCCCGGACGATCTCGCGGGTCTACGCGTCAACCTACGCGAAGTGTTACGGTTACGTGTTCCAGAGTATGAGGCCGAATATGAGCGGCGGCAATGGAAGGCGTTTTCAAGTCTCGATCGCGTTTACGTCAATGAGCGCGCTCGAAACGAGCTTGGCTGGCGACCCCGGTATGATTTCCAATCTGTCGTCAGGCGATTGCAGGCAGGCGATGACATGAGAAGCGCTCTGGCCCGGCTGGTTGGATCAAAGGGCTACCACGCCCAGGTATTCTCCGAAGGACCGTATCCGGTGGAATAACTGGAACCCGAGAAAGAACCCGCGGCTTTGCCTACGGAATGAAGACAATCCTGCGTCCATCGTCTTTCCATGTCCATGCTTCTTCGACCTTGGCCAGTGGTACCGGATGGATGTCAATCGCAAAGTGCACCCTGCTTACGGCCGCGAACATTTTGGTGAGCGATTGCAGGATTTGTTGTGCGGAGAGGCTGCCCAGACCGCTACCGACCAGCTCAACCCCGGAGCTGCGGAGCAGTTGGGCAGGCAAGGTGATCGCGTTCCCGCTGATCGATCCAATCTGCACAAAACGTATGCGCGGCTCGCCTTGCGGAGATCCATGGCCGGCCGCGGCCTTCAAGATCAGTTCCGCGGATGGTCCCCACAAGTAGTCCAGAACAACCTGCACTCCTGCCAGCGCGGAGCGGAAACTCCGCAGCAGATTCTCGTCCGGCTGGTGCAGCAAGATGGTCTCGTTCGCGCCCAGAACGCCCAGTTGAGCGAGGGCTTGTTCGTCGCGGCCGGTAGCAATGATCCTCGACGCACCGAGGTATTTTGCCACCTGAATAGCTTGTTTTCCTGCGATCCCGGTTGCTCCGTTGATCAGAACTCCCTCACCAGGCTGGAAATTCGCCCTGCCGAGAAGCGCGCCCCAGGTCGCGAGCCCTGGATTTCCCAGTGCCGCTGCAACCGCATCGTCAATATCCGGGGCGAGAGGAATCGTCATGGATCGCGAAACCACACTCAATTCAGCCATGGAGCCGAAAGGCGGACGGCCAGAAAAGAAGTAGACGCGCCCACCGTCCGCATCCACGCCAACGCCATCGTTCCCGGGCGTGAAGGGAAGCTTCGTGACACTGCTGTAGTGGGATCCGTTCGCCTGGCTGCGTACCAGGTTGGTCAGCGCGGCGGCACGAACCTGGAGCACGATTTCGCCGTCATTGGCAACCGGAGGCGATGTCTCCCGATACCGCGGCGGGAAGCGGAAATCTTCTACCAAGGCCGCGCGCATGTTATATCCCCCGGCACCCTTTCAACAATTATAGAGCTGGAGCACTTACGCTCGAAGTGCTCACGAATTTACAACAAACCTATGAGCACCTCTCGCATCATGACCGGAGGATGGGTCGACCGCAAAAAGATGCCGCGCGGACAGAATGGGCGCGGCCTGTGCCGATGGTGCACGCTGGAAGTGCCGGCACGCCGCTTCACCTTCTGTTCAGAGTATTGCGTACACGAGTGGAAGCTGCGTTCGCAGCCCGGGTACTTGCGCGAACACATTTTCAAGCGAGATAGGGGAGTATGCGCCCACTGTGCCGTGGACACGATCAGGGAACACGGCAAGGTGAAGCGTTCGCGCGGGTCTGCTCGCGAAGCCTTGATGCGCCATTGGGGACTTAAACCGCGAGTCCGCAAGAGTCTTTGGGATGCTGATCATATTCTGCCGGTAGCGGAAGGGGGCGGCGAGTGCGACCTCGACAACATTCGAACCCTTTGCCTTCGTTGTCACCGCTCGGTCACCATGCAGCTTCGCGAACGAATTCGCCGCGCCAAAGTTGCTGCCATGCTCGCCGCAGAGTCTAAAGAAGCCGCGCATTAAAGCCGGCCTTTCAATCTCGCCGGGCACCCCCCCGAGCGCCCGGCCTGGAGCGGTACGCTTTCTCCGTCCACTTTCGTAAGATGCAATTCTTTTGTAAACGTTGTGCAGCGCCACAATGATTGAGTTGATGTGTTCGGACGAAAATTTGAGTACACGAAAGCGTGTATCCTGAACTACTGGACCTGTTGTACTTCGGCGAGAACTCGCCTTACCGTAGTCGCGATCCGTTCGAGCATGACGCTCGCGTCGTTGACGAGTGTTTGGGTGTCGTCGGATAGATGAGGGTGTGTGCTTAGCAAGTGAAGTGTGAAGGTCATCGCGGCTAACGGATTGTTCAGCTCATGTGCCAGGTGATTGATCAGCAGATATCGTGCTTCCCAGGCGCGCACTTTTTCTTCTGCGTCGTGGAGTTTCCGCTGTTCCGTCAACTCCACGACGTAGGCTGACCATTGCAAAGGCTCCGCGCCAAGGCGCACGGCTCCGATGAGGAACGGCACGGAAGAACCATCGGACAACACGTATTCTTTTTCGTAAGGGACACAGGTACCAAATTCGCGAAGCTGCTCCATGGCGCTGGCATCGAGTGCGCGAAACCTCTCCGGGGTCATCGCCCGCCAGTCGATCTTCCCCTCCGCCAGCTTGGCCCGAGTCTGTCCGATCATCCGCAGAAAGGCGTCGTTGCCGTCGATGATGCGGTGCTCGTCGGCGATTGCGACGCCCAGGTATGGCGATTGGTATAACAACGAGAAGGATGTTTGCAGCGAGCGCGGAATCTGCGACTGATAGACCCGAATCGATATTTCCGCATCCGCCTGAAGGGTCTCGCCGATCTCCAGGATCTCGCCCACCAGGGTCCTGAGATCGAGGCCAAACAGGTTCTCGTGAATGGTGGAAGTGAGCACATGTTGCAGCACGCGCGCCTCACGCAATATCTGCGGAATGGTGTAGCCCTGCTGATAGCGCAACTTACCGTGTTTTCTTGCAGCATCTGTCGCAACGTCGCTCAGCTCTTCCTGTGGGCCCTCCAAACGCCGGATCAGCTCCTCCATCATTTCAGGAATGTGGTCGCTTCTTCCTGCTTCGGTCAGGGGGATCGCTGCCAATTCCGGATCCTGCATCGCCTGATGCAGCCAGCGATCGCAGATGAGGGATGAGAGTTCACGCAGAATTTGCGCCACCTTGCGCGTTGGGAGCGCTTTTTGGGTAGGCCGCCTGCCGCTGCGCAGATCTGAGATGGCCCCCACTAAGCGCTCGACGTGGAGAGGCTTTGAGAAGTAATCGTCCACCTGGCTGCGGATACCCTGAATAGCGGTTTCCAAGTCCGGATAGCCGGTCAAAATGAATGTACACGCATCAGGCTGCACGCGGCGCATGGCGCTGACCACCGTGAAGCCATCGCCTGGCTCACCAATATTTAAGTCGGCAAGCAGAACGTCGAACTTCCGCGTACTGATCAACTCCAGAGCTTCGGGAACACTGCTGACTGCGGTGACCGCAAACCCGCGATGGGTAAGCACGGCTCCGAGTGCCGTTCGCAATGCATCGTCATCGTCCACGAACAATAGCTTCATTCCAGCCATCGGCAATTTTGATGCGCCCGTGGGGCAAACCGATGTATGCCCAGAGACCCGCAGGGAAAAGCATTACACCTTCCCCTGCGGATACTCCTACGATTGGATAAAAGCCAGCAGATCGGGGTTGAGTACGTCCGCATGAATGATTGGCATACCGTGGGGGAAACCGGGGTAGACCTTGAGCCGCGCATTCTTTACCAATTTGGACGAAAGCGCTCCGGCGTCCAAGTAGGGCACGATTTGATCGTCATCGCCATGCATGACCAGCGTAGGAACGTCGATCTTTTTCAAGTCGTCGTTAAAGTCCGTCTCCGAAAATGCCTTGATGCAGTCGTACTCGCCCTTGGAGCCGCCTTGCATGCTCTGATACCAGAAGTTCTCGCGTACCCCTTCAGAGATTTTTGCTCCCGGCCGGTTGTAGCCGAAGAAGGGTAGGCTCAGGTCCTTGAAGAACTGAGAGCGATCATTCAAGACAGAAGCACGGAGGCCGTCAAACACGTCGATGGGCAAGCCGCCGGGATTTTTGTCCGACTTGACCATGATGGGCGGCACGGCGCTGATGAGCACCGCTTTGGAAACTCGTTTGCTGCCATGCCGGCCGAGGTAGCGAGCGACCTCACCGCCGCCGGTGGAGTGACCCACCATCACGGCATTTTTCAAGTCCAGCGTCTCGAATAGAGTCGCAAGGTCGTCAGCGTACGTGTCCATCTCGTTCCCATCCCAGGTTTGCCCCGAACGGCCGTGGCTGCGGCGGTCGTGTGCGATCACACGGTAACCGCGTTGCCCCAGGTAAATCATTTGCGCGTCCCACGCGTCCGCGTTCAGAGGCCAGCCGTGGGAAAAAACAACTGGTTGTCCCTTGCCCCAATCCTTGTAGTAAATCGTGGTTCCGTCCTTCACGGTGATGGTATTCGTAGTGGTCTTCTCTGCGGTCATGGTACTCATGATGTTCTCCTTGTCTTTCTGAGGGTTACTGCTGAAATCTGTTCCGCCATGCTAGCGGCCGAGGCTTTGCTGAGCGCCGTTTTTCGAGCCTGCGCGATAACCGCTGCGACTGTTCTTGACAGCGACGGGAGGAAACCTCTTCAGGGCAAACAATGGCGCGGCGGGAAGAACGGCAATGGCGAGGTTGAAAGCGGTGCTTAAAACCGAGTAGAACACGTGGTGCAACATAGGACCCTCGCTGGTTGACCTGGGCCTGGTTGTGTTCCTGCGCTATCTACGGAACCTGGTGACAGAGATCAGGGTAGCCAACCAGGCCTAACCGCCGATTGAACCGAATTGCTCCTTTTGTGCACGAATGATCGCGTTTAAGTAGAAACAGAGAAGGTAAGAAACCCGCAGGCTCGTGATACGTTTTTTGCAGCGGCGAATCCACGCGTTGCCATCAAATTCCGTGAGCAGGAGATCTCCCGATGCCGGTACTGGACGAAATAAAGCGCAATCACGAAGAAATGGTTAGCTGGCGCAGGGATCTGCATGCGCATCCCGAACTCGGCTTCGCTGAAACGCGCACCAGCACGGTTATTCAAGACCGGCTGAAGTCGTTCGGCGTGGACGCCCTGCACAGCTTCAACGGGACGGGCGTGGTCGCGGTCATTCATGGGCGCGATGGCGACGGTGCGATTGGTTTGCGGGCGGATATCGACGCCCTGCCGATTGGCGAGCAATCCGGCGTACCCTATGCATCGACCAATCCAGGGGTGATGCACGCCTGCGGGCACGACGGACATACCACCATGCTGTTGGGTGCGGCGCGCTACCTGGCATCGAGCCGGAAGTTCCGCGGCACAGCTTACCTGATATTCCAGCCTGCAGAGGAAATTGGCGGCGCAAAGCAAGTGGTGGACGACGGCCTGTTTGATCGGTTCCCCATGCGTCTGGTCTTCGGCATGCATAATTTTCCAACCATGCCCCAGGGCGAGTTCCACTGGCGAAACGGGCCCATCATGGCGGCGGCCAACTTCTTTGAGATCACGCTTGTCGGCCGTGGAGCCCACGCCGCACAGCCTCACTTCGGCGTCGATCCCATAGTTGCCGGCAGTGCCCTGGTGAATGCGTTGCAGACGATCGTTTCCCGAACGCTCGATCCGTTTCGTTCCGGCGTGGTCACGATCGGGTCGTTCCAGGCGGGTGTCGCGGCGAACGCCATTCCCCGTGAAGCCGTGTTGAAAGGAACCGCGCGTTGGCTGGATGCAGCGACCGGCGAGACCATCGAGCGGGGGATCCGCCGGTTAGCGGAATCGATTGGGCAAGCCTATGGGACGAGCGTCGAGGTGGAGATGCACATGGTCGCTCCGACAACCATCAACGACGCAAACGCTATGGCGCTGGCTCGCGAGGCTGCAACCAGTGTGGCCGGAGCAAAGCAGGTCGTAGAGATGGCTGAGCCGGTGATGGGGGCGGAGGATTTTGCCTACATGCTGGAAGCCAAGCAGGGAGCCTACATCATGTTAGGTTCGAAGCGCCCCGGCGAAACCAATCCGATGCTGCACCATCCGGCTTTTGACTTCAATGATGCGGTGCTCTCAACTGGCGCTGCGTACTGGGCGACCCTGGTCGAACAGCAGCTTGCGCTTTCCTAAGTAGCGTGTGCAAGGGAACGATGCGTGGCCCGGTAGTTCGCCGAGCCATCCTATCGCTGAGCGGTTACACCCGGCTTAGGGAGTGCGAACACGTAATAGCCTTGTGCCTGCTGCTCCGATTGCGGGGCCGACTGATAACTGGGGCCCATAGGCTTCGGCAATGCGGCCTGAACCACATACTCCCGTCCGCCGGCCTCGTAGACCGCCGCTTCTGCATGCGGAGCGGCCGGCAGCTCATGTTCCCACAGCACCTTGCCGCTGTCTTTGTCGTAGGCCCGCATCTTGAAATCTGACTCCACGCCCGAAAAGATCAGCCCGCCCGCAGTGACCGCCGGTCCACCTTGGGGAAAGTAGGCGCCGGTATCGTTAATGCCTTGCGCTTCCAATTCGCTCACTCCGCCCAGAGGAATTTGCCATTTAATAGTCCCGTGATTCATGTCGTACGCAGTCAAGGTCGACCACGGTGGCTTGACTGCGGAAAGGCCATCTTTGGACGAGATGAACCCGTACCCGGTCCAATACTTAACCGCGTCCGATCCGTCCTGCGCAGCCGGCGCCGGGGCAAGCGGCGGAGCCGAAAGATAAGCAATGATGTCCGGGGGTACGCGCGCCGTAGCGGGGGCGCTGAGATACGCGATCAACGAGTCCAGATCTTCAGGGGCCAAATCGGGGAAGGAGGGCATCGGTGAGGCGCCATTCGTCACCACAGACCGAATGCGTTCAGCACCCACGCGCGAGACAACATCCACCAGCGAAGGAACGGCCGGCGGCTGACCTGTCAGTTCCGATGTATGGCACGTCTGACAATTCTGGATATAAAGAAGCTGGCCCTTGGTAGCAGGAGAACCCTTTATCTCCATCCTGGGACGCTTCGCTTCGAGCTTGAGGATTGCGGGCGCATTCTTCGACTGCACATACAACACGTTCGTGGCCGGATCGACCGCTGCATTTCCCCAGTTTGCTCCTCCGTTGTTCCCCGCGGGTTGAAGTACGTTCTCTAATCCCGGCGGCGTAAACAAGCCTTCGTTACGGGCATGCGCGATTAGATCGTGCAATCTCGCGCGCTCAGCCGGGTCCGCAATATAAGGGTTCACATCGTCCGCGGTGTAACTCTGCACCGCGAAAGGCGGCGGAGCCGTCGGGAATGGCTGCGTCGGCCACGCATGCTCTCCCGGCATGGTCGAGCTAGGAACCGGCCGTTCTTCGATGGGCCACACCGGTTTCCCTGTAACCCGATCGAACACATAAAGAAAGCCTGTTTTCCCTGGCGCCACCACGGCGTCAATGACGCGGCCATTTTGGTTGACGGTCACCAGCTTGGGCGCAGTTGCCAGATCGTAATCCCAGAGATCGTGATGCACGATCTGAAAGTGCCAGAGATACTTACCGGTACGGGCATCCAGAGCGAGCAGGCAGTCGGAGTAAAGATCTGCTCCCTCGCGGTCGGCGCCGTAAAAGTCATAGGTAGGAGAACCGGTAGGGAAATACGCTATCCCACGCTTCTCGTCAATCGTTATCCCACCCCATGCGTTGGTCCCGCCAATGTACTTCCACGCATTTTTCGGCCAGGTCTCATAACCCATGTCGCCGGGATGAGGCACGGTATGAAAAGTCCACACGAGCTTTCCGGTGACCACATCGAAAGCCCGAAGATCACCGGGAGGGGAGCCGTATTCCTCGCCGGGCGTAGAACCCAGGATGAGCAGATTCTCAAAGATTCGTCCCGGGGTGCCGGATTCGATCTCACGAATGCTTTTAATATCGCGTCCCAGTCCTTCACGCAGATCGACATTTCCTCGATTGCCGAATGACTCGATGAGCTTGCCGGTGCGCGCGTCCACCGCATGAAGAATGTTATCGGTGGCAAAGAAGAGGCGGCGATCGCTGCGATCCTTACTCTCCCAGTAAGTTAAGCCGCGTTCGCTGATCATGTGAGGCTTACCGTTGTCGTGAACCCATATCTCACGCCCGGTCGCAGCGTCGAGCGCGACGACGCTATCGTTCTTTCCGATCACATACATCACGCCGTCTACGATGATCGGACTACATTCGAACCGGTGAGCGCCTGCCGCAGAATAAAACCAGACCTGTTGCAGCTGGTTTACATTCGACTTATTGATTTGCTTCAGCGCAGAGTACTGAGCCGAGTCCACTCCTCCTTCGTAGGCGTTCCACGTAGTGTGCACCTTGGCCTCGGCGGCATACACGGAATGTTGGTTGACAACGGCTGCACCGAAAAGAGCAACCGTGTAAAAGCAGAAGACTGTGCGTCGAAAAGATCCACACCCTCGGTGTATTACCATCTCGTTCGAAAGCACCCCGTTGCTCTTGTTTACTTCGAAGCCAAAGCGGAAGTTCCCCAAAATATATAGAGCCCTCGCTTGGTGGCGGTCACGATATCCATGATTCCATCGCCATTCAAGTCGACAGGCAGCACGTTGTCTCCGGCGCCGGAGCTGTTGTGGATCAAGTGAGGAACGAGCTTCGCCCCGCCCGGCGCGCTGGGATCACGAACCGTCTTATACCAATAAAGAAACGGAGGGGCATAAGCATCCGCGTCTAGTAAATCATCCAGATGTGAAAACTGTCGTTTGCCTACGATGAAGTCTGGAATTCCGTCTCCATCCACATCGGCAACTCCGGCGCCATGCAATTCCGCAAATGTCACTCCACCGGCATTCTCTGTTTGGTAGTTATCCATCACCATGTGCCTGACGAATGAGATATCGCCGTTCTTCGCACGTTTCTGCTCAAACCAGGCGAGCCCGAAACCGTGTGCTTCGAGAGCCGTGACTACGTCGTTCAGGCCATCGCCGTTCACGTCGTAGACCGCCATCGTTGCCCCTCCGGGAACGATGCGCCCCCATCGGCCGAAGGCCTCCGGATGGTAGGTCCACAACTGATCACCACTCCCTTGGGGAGGGTGCTCCCACCATCCGTCCGCGCCCAGGATGTCCGGAAGTTTATCGCCGTTGATGTCACCCACTCCAATGCCGTGACCCTGCCAAGGCCCCTTCTGTGAGATGGTATGTACGATCCACGGCGCAGTTGGATTGGCGGGATCAGGCTTGGCGTAACGCATGTATCCATCCGCGATATAGATGAGCTCCGGTTTCCCATCTCCGTCCACATCTGCAACCAGAGAATTCTCGCTCTGCATCGACGGCAGAATCACATATTGCTTCCACCGGCGCGCCTCGTTTCCCGGATTCACATAAAGTACTGCGCCCAGACCAAGGTGAGTGGCGACGACATCCGCCCACCCATCGCCGGTAAAGTCCTCGGCATGTTGTACCCAGGTCGAGTACTCGGTCGAAGGGTTGAAGGTCCGGGTGGCATACATCTCCCTCGACGTCGTGAAGTCCGGACCGAAGAAGATGTAACCGCCATCCACCAGGTCAAGCTTTCCGTCGTGATTGAAATCCGCCGCTGCCGCGGTCCAGTTGTAGTAGAAGGGGTTCACGCGCTGCATCCGGAACCCGCTCCCTACCTCTTCGAGAGGCTGCTTTCTGAGGCCGATGTCTTTGTAGGAAACGTCTTTGAAGTGCACCTCGCTGCCTTTGCCCACAAACAGAGCGATGGGCCCGTAAGAGTCCATATCATCATCCGCAGTAGCCAGGCTCAACTGATTACGTTCCGGAGCGTTGTTCAGATAGGCGCGCATGATGTCTGCATCGAGCAACACTTCAACTTCGTTCCAGTCTCCAACGCGCAGGCTCAAGTCAGGGAACTTGAAAGGTACTTTCATTTCTGGTGGCGCTTCAAACCTTTCAATCACAGGCGAGGATTTAAGTGTGATCGGATCGGGCCGGGGAGGAGCGAAGCGAATCATCCCCACAGCGTCCCTCAATTTTTCCCGGTCCGCAATATTGCCTTGAGCATCCAGGGTCAGGCTCTCCCCATCCAGTTGCCTGCCCTTGATCGAAAGGAAAGTACCTCTTATTCCGCCCTCGGTCTTCGTCGCTCGGATGAGGACACCTGTATCGCAGACGCCAACGCAGCGAAACCCAGCGTAAAAGCCGGTGTCCTGGTAGGAGTGATCGAGCACCAGCCATCCCGGTCCGGCGATCCCCTTACCGATCAGTTCGCCATTGTCCGCGCTCCACTCTGCCTGACCCATCGGGTGCCATCCGGCAAGCGTCGAACCCTGGAACTTTGCATCGGGAACAAAACTCGGTCCCTGGAGCACTGCAGGGGTTCCTGGGGCAGGGCTATCATCCGCTGCGGGCGATGTAGCTTGGGTAAGAACTCGTCCTCCCGGGAAGGCGCAGATCGCCAGCAGATACAGCACAAGTGTTTTGCTCGGATGATTGACCATTTCTAGACCTCGTTCGCCCTCGAAGATCGTTTCGCAATTTGGGGGCTTACACTGGCAGTTCCCTAATGAAAACCGATTCGAGAGATGCCTGTAGTTCTCCGATTCCTTCGCGAAGCAAGTAAATATACCCGCTTAACTTAGTGTCAAGGTCTTTAGCTGACGATTAGTTCCGTTTTGAACTGTCGGGGAAAAGCTGATGGCACGAAAAGCGTACCTCAGCGGCTGAAGCCATCAAGCCCAGGCTTTTTACGGCACGGCTGAAGCCGTGCCCTTCGTTTAGGGTGATTGCCTCAGGACACAAGTACCTCAGGGGCTAAAGAGTCTGCGTGAGAACCTTCAGCGAAGGATGGGTAGATCCAAATCTTCGGAAATGCGCACGTTTCTGATAGTCACTGCTCTCATGCTTGTATCAGGGCACGACTTTAGTCGGGCCGTAAAAGCTCAACAACGACCCGGGCTTTAGCCCCTGAGGTCCCTGAGGTACGTCTTTCCTGCCCGGTCCCGAATTTTTCGGTAGCCTGTTTAGCCTCAGGGGCTAAAGCCCAGCGTATTCTCAATTGTGTGCGGCCCGACTAAAGTCGTGCCCTGATACAAAAACCTGATTTTTCAGCAGCCTGTGAAGCCGTGCCCTTCGTTCGACAGTCTCTTCCCCAGCCTCTTAGGGTAGTAAAGGCGCACAAATTGCCAACTGAAAATCCAATTTGGACAGGTCTAAGCTTACCCGCCCTGCGCTAAAAAGTTGCCTTCCTGGAAGAGGACCGGAGCAGAATGGAGGAAGCTGTCGATAACCCGGAAAGGTATGCCGATATGTCAGTAGGGTTTCTTCGTTCGTTGTGCAGGTTCGCAGTGTCTCCGGTTGTTGCTTTTGCGTTGGTTGGCGGCATCGCTGCGCATGCAGAGCCGGGAGAGGTAAAGAACCTTGCGCCGGGAGTCTATGTGTGGCAGGGAGACCGGGACAAGCGCGAACCCGCAAATTGTATGTGGGTGATCTTCCACGACTACGTGCTCATTGTCGATGCCAATTTTCCCTGGGGCGCACGCGAGATTCTCCCGAAGATCAGAGCGACGACCAACAAGCCAATTCGCTTCGTACTGAACACCCACTATCACGGAGATCACGCATATGGCAACGCGATCTTCGTTGATGCCGGAGCGATGATCGTGAGCTCGGAAGCCACATTAATTCCGCTTAATGTCGGGTATGCACGTCGAATCGAGCGTAAAGTGGGAGCGCTGCGCACCTGAGTTGGTGTGCTTGCATGATCACCGTAGAGATGCTCGGCTGATAGGTTTGCAGCAATGCAGTACAGGAGAGCTTGAACCAAACCCATTTGAGGATCGGCCGTGTCTCTCGATTCCGAACAACTGGATGCCGTCCGGGGCTTTCTACGAACCAACCTCCTGTTCTATACCAGCGTCTTGCCTCTGCGGCACCAACCCTTTGAGTTCCCAGACGCCCCGAGTGAGCGTGGCACCCTGAAGGAGGCAGCAGCGACGAAACCGCGCAAAGGACTGCTGCGTGCCCTCTTCCTAGGGGGTTCATTGCTGACCCTCTCCGGCGCTGTGTGGGAATACCTGGTCTGGAGACAGAATCTAGCGGAGAAATCGAAGGAGCCACCTCCTGCGTTCACATTCGATTACCTCGGGCGATACGTAATGCATCTGCTCTCGTTCAGCCCTGAGACCCTGATGCAACAACTCATTCACAGCATGCCGATCCTTTGCATGGCGCTTGGGCTCATCCTGCTTCTTGCAGCATGTTGTTTTTTGGTACTTGAGGTCCCCGCGCACCAAGCCGACCCTCTGCTGGCCCGTCTCCTGCAGGAGACGCTTCGCTCCGATTCCGCCCCGTCGAACAGCTATGTCCAGTCCCTACTCGCCAATCTCCGCTTTAAAAAGATATTTCAGCGTGCCGGATTTACCGTCTTTCCTTGTGAAATCAACGCTCTCGAAATCGCGGACCAGGTACTGCGCTCCGACACGACGGAGCGCGACCCCTCATCCATCTCCCCCGACTGGGACAACTTCGTCACGCGCCTTCTGGATACACTCAACAACCACGAGCCTTTTGTCCATTTCATCGAGAACCACCCAAGAACACCGCCCGAAAAGCTCTACAAGGATGGCCTGCAGGACCACGTCGAGTACGGTATGCGCCAACTTCTCTTCACCGAAATGTTAGGCGATCCCGACTGTGCGTTCCTGTACCACAATGAGTCCGATCTCTTGCACGGGATCTTTCACTGGATCAGAACGGCCGACTTTAAAAAGGTCCTCGACCTTTTGCCAAAAGCAGAAAAGTCATCTGGAGGCACCGACAAGAAAAACCTTGCCGTCTATCTGCTCATCGCCCTGCTTCTTGTGAGTCTTCTGACAAAGCTGCCATGGCCGACGTCCTCTGAAGGGACAAGGCAGACTTCGCCTGCTGCGATAGACGTGAAGCTAAACGCACACCAGTTTGCGGAGCTGACCGCGAAGATGTGTCAGCAGTGCGTGCAGCAGCAACAACAAACACCGCCTCCGCCCATCTCCATCTCCGTACCCACGTCCCCCGCTCCATCCATTAACATCCCACCGATAAATATTCCACCGAAGATCGAGGTTGCAATCTCATCCACCTCGCCGGTTGCGAAGACCGAGATTCAACAGAACGTCAACACTCCTCCGGCCACCTTGAAAGACAAATGCACAGTCCCAGAATGCCCAACTCCACCAAAGCCGACGCTGCAAGGGGATACGCTGGTGTCATTCACCCGCTCTCAACCTTCTTCCTCGTTCATGCTTCAAAGCCCTTCCGGAGAGGACTGTCCCTACTCCGCGACCCTGCTCGTGACCCCAGACAAATGGCCTCCCGACCCGGTCCAGATTCAGGTGAAATCGAGTAGCGTCCAGCCGCAAGGGTGCCCAAAGATACCCTTTCCGGGAACGATCGTCTCTGTCTCCCGCAAACCTCTTTACAACGATCTTTTGAAGGCTTACGTCAGCCTCGACGAGAAGCACACACGCCACCTTCGTCTCATCGGACATGACCAGATCGTCGTCCTCATCCACTACGCGACACCGAAGTTTTGAGTAGGGAGAGTACTCCATAACCCAGGAGCAGATGCACAATCGGGAGAGGGTACAAAACGAGCCGCTGCTCGCTGACATTTCATTAGGTTATTGATTTGAATGGTCGGGGCGGAGGGATTCGAACCCCCGACCCTCTGCTCCCAAAGCAGATGCGCTACCAGGCTACGCTACGCCCCGATCTATGGATTGTATCGCAACCACCCTCTTCAGGCGTGGTGTCCGAGCCACTCCAGAAACCAAAGAATGAGGAAGATCGGGGCCAGAAAGATAGCGGCTAGAGCGAAGCCGATCAGCGCTAGGAAAACCCAGTCTCGCCAGGTCTGTCGTCGCGATTGCTCCAGATGGCGAACGATCAGCCCATAGTTGCGCCGGTTCGCCTTCCAGGCGATGTCAAAAGCATCGCCCAGGAGCGGAATCGTTCCCAGCAGCACCTCGATCCCAATATTGACCACCATTCTGAGCAGCGTGACGTATGGAACGCCACGCACCCAGGCAGCGACCACGATGATGGTGGAGGCGAGGCCACCGATAATATCTCCCAGGCCGGGAACGAGGCCGATGATCCCATCCAATCCAAAGCGGATCGAGGTGCCGGGGACGCGAAACCAGTCGTCGAGCACATGCGACAGCAAATCGAGATTTTCGTCGGCGAACAGGCCACTCGCCTTCTGAAAACGAGACTTTTGGGGTGGCAGAATCTCGGGTTGTCGGTTGCTCGGCATAGTCAGAACGGCGACTGGGGAGGCTCGGGAAAGCGCCCTTAAAGCCGCAGTGAGCGCGAACCTGAATGCTACAATCTAAGTCTATATGGCGGCTATAGTTCAGTGGCAGAACGCCGGACTGTGGCTCCGGATGTCGTGGGTTCGACCCCCACTAGCCGCCCCAGTTGAAGCCGTTCCTG
>Ga0182024_10011590_pt1 | contig 17651 bp, 15 predicted proteins | sample P32metaG_FD_120480 | JGI IMG/M metagenome (GOLD analysis project Ga0182024, IMG submission 120480) | Permafrost microbial communities from Stordalen Mire, Sweden - P3-2 metaG (Illumina Assembly) | ecosystem: Environmental > Terrestrial > Soil > Wetlands > Permafrost | place: Sweden: Stordalen... | reverse complement strand
CGACGGCGCCATCCCGACCGTGCCCGCCCTCGATATGACCGCCTCGGGCGTGAACCTGCACAGCACCGACACCCTGCATGCCCATATCGTCTACAACGGCACGACGCTCACCCTGACGCTCACTGACACCGTCACCGGCGCCAGCTTCACCGCCTCAACGACCATCAATATTCCCGCCACCGTCGGGGCGAACACCGCCCATGTCGGTTTCACCGCCGGTACCGGCGGTGAAACCGCTACCCAAACCATCTTGAATTGGACTTATGTAGTCAATTAGAAATTCCCGCGCGAATAAATGCACAGGCTCGCTGACCGCACTGCGCTTGTCCAAAAACAACATCACTCCCTGGCGGTTCCCGTCCCCAAACGGATTCCGTCAAACGTTGATGGGGTGGCGTCATACGCGGGAGCGCATCACTCGCTACGTGCCGCGGTAGCGATGCTGCCCGTGAATCGTATACTGTTAATTAACCCGGAAAATTTCTTCTGGCATGAGGGAGCGACCCTGGACGAGCTACAACCGGCTGACGTCGTTAGGAACCCTAGCGTTTATCGCGAACGGGTTTATTCCGCGACCGCCGGGAAGAGGTTGCTATCCGGGCGAGGTGAACCCAGGTACCCACTACGGCTGCTATTACCAACCAGGGGCACGGCCGATATACTGGAATAACGCGTTGATCGAACCTAGACCATTACGCTGCGGGCACCACCGAGCTGACTCGGAGCCACCCCAATACCGAGCCACACATGCAGCCTCAAATCATCGAATATAAACAGTGCTTCGCTCAAACTTAGCGCCGGCCGTCCAGTGGAATCTTGAGGGTGAGTACGCTCGAATATGCCGCAAGACTCGCGCGACCACGGACCTCAACGCGTGGTGACTGCACTGGGAATTTTGCTCGGTGCCGCTGCCCTGCTGTTGCTTCTGCCCATTACCCTACTGTTTACGGAGGTCCTGCTGGCAGTGACGAGCCGCGGGGTCAAATCGGCTCCAACAGGTGATCGGCGACGCCTTGCCGTCCTCGTTCCCGCCCATAACGAGGCCTCGGTCATCGCCGGCGCGCTGCGCGCAATCATACCGCAGCTGCAGCCTTCTGACCGGTTGGTCGTCGTGGCGGATAATTGTTCGGACGAAACCGCTGCTGTGGCCATCTCGCAAGGGGCTGAAGCGATTGTGCGCGCGGACATGACGCGCAGAGGCAAAGGGTATGCGCTCGACTTCGGCGTTCGCCACCTTGCGCACGATCCCCCGGATGTCGTCATTGTCATCGATGCCGATTGCCAAGTTGCTGCAGGCTCGATCGACCGACTGGCTCGCACTTGCATCCATACCGCGCGCCCCACGCAAGCGCTATACCTGATGTCTGCGCCGAAGGACGCTGCTGTCATGACCCGTATTAGCGAATTCGCTTGGGTCGTCAAGAATCAGGTCCGCGCCTCCGGCTTTCATCGACTGGGACTAGCCTGCCAGTTGATGGGGACAGGGATGGCGTTTCCTTGGTTGTGCATCAGCACGGCAAACCTAGCGACCGGCAATATCGTGGAGGATCTGAAACTCGGAATCGATTTAATGCGCGCGGGAACCCCCCCGCTGTTTTGTCCGGAGGCACTTGTCACGAGCACATTTCCCTTGTCGAGTGAGGGAAATCAAAGCCAGCGGGCGCGCTGGGAACATGGCCATCTCGGCGTGCTCTTGAACGATGCGCCCCGATTATTTTTGTACTCTCTGGCGAGGCTGGATTTGAAGACAATGGCATCGGCACTCGATCTGTGCGTGCCGCCGTTGGCGCTTCTGGTGTTGCAGGTTGTCGCAGTGTGGGTCGCCAGCGTCGTTTTCTATGCGTTCACAAAGTCGCCCACCCCGCTCATCATTTCCAGCGTCGGTGGGGCGATGTTCGTGTGCGCCGTACTGTTATCTTGGATGCGATATGGTCGTCGCATCCTCTCGCTTGGCAGTTTGGCCCATGCAGGACTCTACATCTTGTGGAAGATACCGCTGTATGCAAAATTTCTGGTCGCGCGCCAAGTGAATTGGGTACGCTCGAAGCGCGACGAAGAGGGGCGGTAATCAACCCTTTCGCCTTGGCGACAAACCAATGGTCGGCAGACACTCAGGCATCCACACATTTCCTGCGATGATCTGATGCGTGTCTGTCACTATCACTTCCGCCCCTATCACTTCTTGGGCGCATCTGTGCCCGCCGGCCCGCTAAACTGTATCATTGCCGGCAGGAAAATCTGGCGAATTCGTCTTGAAGTCGAGCTGGTCACGTGATTGTTGTCGAAATACGCAGGTCCGAAGGAAGACCATGCGCTGCACGAATCACTACGACAGAACAACTCGTGAGTGGACAATATCGTGGCGCCGCCGTTCGCAGCCGCCAGGCGCAGCGCCTCATTGGCCCGAGCCTGCCTGCGCTCGACCTCGGCACGTGTCGTAGTGCCAAACTGGGCAATGGCATCTTGAACACTCGCCTGGCCTCCGCGCACTGTTTGGAATAACTTGCGGCTCGAATAAGCTTCAATCTCGGGCATCTGCTCCAATAGATAGACTTCGTAGCCCCTTTCGCGCAGCCAGCGCACTGTATCGAGCAGCGCCCGTGCAACGATGGTTGCTTGGTCCGCAGCAGTAGTCGACGAACTTGGCGAATCTGCCATGCTTGTGATCCGAATCAGGTTCTGTTGGTCTATCCCGGTGCCGCGGCCCTCGGTGTAGTACGCCCAACGGCCAAGCAGCAACACTTTCTTGATCGAATTGCGATGCGCCAACATGGTTTTGACTGCGATGTCTTGCGCCGCGCATGCGTTGTCCGATCGTGGGCCGGTGGCGCTCTCCTGTTTGCGGATGTCGAACGCAGGCATACAGCCAGCCGCCCAGATGATCAAACCGCCCAAGCCATGCTCCCTGGCTACCTGGTCGATACCATCACGCATCGCTCGCGCATGCGAATCGCCCCAAATCAAAAACTTCTCCGTAGCATTCGGCGCTCCGATCCAGCAATAACTGATGTCCGGCAAAACCGAATTATTTTCCGGCCAGCATTGATCCCTGACTTGGAAAAAATCGCCGGCTGCATAGGCGATGATCTTGGTTTGTTCGGAAAGTCGATCGGGTGCGCCGTCGGAACGCCAGATAACGTATCCGACGCCGCACAGTACGATGGAGCCGAGAATTGCCGAGGCGAATACGACCGTCGGGGAGCACCGTGCGTAACGGATCGGCCGCTCGACGAAGCGCAAGCTCAACGCCGCCAGAATGAAGGTCAGCACCAATGCAATACCGCGGCCTATCCAACCGATCTCGCCAGCCGCGTAATAAGCCATGTACACATAAATAGGCCAATGCCACAGATACAGCGAATAGGAAATCCGCCCGATGGCCACCGGAATCCGGGCGGACAAGATCTCTTGCACTCGAGTACCCGTTACGCGTCGTCCCGACCACAGCAGCCACGCGGTACTGAGGCAGCAGGGCACTGCCGCCAGACCCGGGAAGGGCGTTGCATCAGTGTAAAACACCATTGGGATGAACAGTCCGCCCAGAGACGAGTATGTGAGCACCCGGACCCATCCTGCCGGGATTTGCAGGTCGCGGATCCGAGGCTGAGCCACTGCCGCGCCTAGAAGTAGTTCCCAGCCCCTCGAGGGCAATAAGAAAAAAGATGCTGCCGGATCCGTGCTAAGCAAGTGTTGCGAATCTGCCAGCGAGAGCAATCCTACCGCGGCCAACATGACCGGAATTCCCATACGACCGGTCCGCACCGAAAGTCGCATCAATACGGGGAAGAAAAGATAAAACTGCTCCTCGACCCCAAGCGACCAAGTGTGAAGCAGCGGTTTCGTAACCGAGCCCGCATCGAAATAACCAGCGTCTCTGTAGAAAATCACATTTGACAAGAAGACGGTGCACGCCACCAGACTCTTACCCGCAGCCCGGAAATCCGCTGGCAACAGCAGCCACCATCCGAGTGCTGCCGTGGCTAAGCCGACGACCAGGAAGGCCGCGAACAGCCGTTTGATTCGTCGCGTATAGAACTGAACGTAGGAAAAGCTGCCGTTCGCGGTTTCATCGATGATAATTCCACCAATGAGATACCCGGAAATGACGAAGAAAACGTCTACCCCGATATAACCGCCTCCGAAACCCACTAACAACTTGAAGTGATAGAAAATGACGGCCAACACCGCGATCGCGCGTAGCCCGTCGATATCTGCCCGATAGGTCATTACCCTAGTGTTCCACTATTATTCGGATATTATTCTGCTATAGCCGCGCTTATTTCACGCGAGCATCCGAGCATTAGATGCGCACGCCCGAATGAGAACATCGGATCACGCTCGCCAGGCAGAGCGCATAGAGACGTCGAGTCCGATCAAGACGTCAGGTATAGTACATGTTTTGAAACCTGTTCTGCCAAGCATCCGAAGGGCCACAGAAAATGCTTGAAATTGTCGGGCAGACCCTAATCATTACCGGCGCGGGAGCGGGAATTGGCCAGGTGCTAACAATCGGTTTCGTGGGTCGCGGAGCTCATGTAGTGGCCATAAGTCGGAGCGCGCAAGGGCTCGAGGAGACGCGAAGTCGTTGCACGGGTCCCGGGACCGTGGAATGCCACGTGGCCGATGTTACTGATGCTCTTGGTTTGGAACGGTTGTTCAGCGAGATCGTGCGCCAGCGCGGCAGCGTCGACCTGCTGCTGAACAACGCAGCCGTATATCCGCGACAATTGCTGCGCGACACCACTCCGGACGAATGGGCTTACGGTGTGGCGACGAATTTTAGCGGCGTGGCCTATGGTTGCCGAGCCGCGCTGAGAACCTTTCCACCGAGTCGTCCGGCCGTGATCTTGAACGTCGGCAGTTTTGCTTACCTTGGCCCCACACCGGCGAGCACTCTGTATTGCGCCACGAAGGCTGCGGTCAGCGCATTTACGCGCGCCCTGGCGGTCGAGCTAGCATCAACGGGCTCATCCTTGATAGTCAACGAGTGGATACTCGGTCCTTACCGCACGCGCATGGGCATCGATACCGGCGATGATCCGGCTCTCGCATTCGAGCGCCTGCTGACGGTCTGGGAATTGTCGAAGCAAGGGGCCGGTGGGAGGGCGTTCGATGGTATCAAGGAGGTTTTGCCGCCGCGCTCGCGCCTATCGCGGCTCAAGTCTTTGCTTCTGGGGCGCCGCACGTGAATGAGGGGGTAGACGCAATGACCAATGCGTCAGCCCCTGATCTGACGGGACTTTGGGATGTAGCTATTGTCGGCAGCGGTATGGGCGGCGCCACCGTTGGATGGGCGCTTGCCATGCGCGGATTCAGCGTCTTATTCCTCGAAAAAGGGGGCGACATCGCACCAGGTCAGGACGAGACCGAAGGTGTGACGCCCGAGGTGCGCTTGGCGCGTGGGTGGTGGCCTAACCAGGTCAGTCAGCGGCGATCCGACGGCAAGTGCGATCGCTTCTTCGCGGCGGTCGGTTGTGGCATGGGTGGTTCCTCAATGCATTACGGTGCCGCGCTAGAGCGAATGGCGCCCAGCGATTTCGAGACCCTTCAGACGCCGAGCCAACACGTGCCACCCTGGACGGTGGCATTCGACGACTTCCTTCCCTTTTATGAGCAGGCGGAATCCCTGTACGGAGTCGGCCCCGCGTCGAAACGGACGGCAGAGCTGCGGCTCAGCGAGTGGGATCGGGAGTTGATGGAAGCAATGCGACGAAACGGTCTCAAACCAGAGATGTTGCACGTCGCGATGCGCTACGACGAACAGTGCGAAGAGTGCGTCGGGAAGATATGTCCGCGACGATGTAAAGCGGATTCTCGTACCACGTGCCTCGAGGAGGCCTTGCGCCAACCGCGGTGCCGTATCCTCGATCACTGCGACGTGCAATTGCTGGATGCCGATGGCGACCGCGTGCGGGCGATTCGCGCCCGGCGCCTTGGCAAAGACATCGAAGTAAGAGCACGAGTGGTCGTCTTGGCAGCGGGCGCGCTGCATTCGCCACAGGTCCTACTGCGGTCGCGCAATGCTTGGTGGCCACAAGGACTCGCGAACCGTTCCGACCAGGTGGGCCGAAACCTCATGTTCCACACGGCCGACATCTACGCATTGTGGGCACCGCGTCGATTGAATCGCACGGGGCGACAAAAGAAGTCAATCTCGATCCGCGACTTCTATGTCCTCGACGGGCAGCGACTCGGCTACGTGCAGAGCATGGGGCTGGAAGCGGGGCGCGGGGGGATCGCTGTTTACCTCAAAGATCTATTGCGCCGTCTCGGCCTGCAAAACGAGCTGCTGCTCAAGTTGGCGGTCAAGCTCCCGTCCCACGTAGGGGCGGCCATATTGGGCAGTGCCAGCGTGTTTGCGGCGATGACCGAGGACGATCCTGATCCGAATAACCGGCTCGTGCTAGATCCCGAGGAGCCGGACGGTGCCAGCTTCAGTTACACCATCACGGACGATCTTCGGCGCCGTGCAGACGCGCTACGGGTGGCCTTCGCGCGACACGTACGGCCCTGGCGGATCATGCGACTGTCACCCGGCCTGTCGATGAATTACGGACATCCCTGCGGGACTTGCAGATTCGGCGATGACAAGGCCTCGAGCGTCCTGGACCGCAATTGCAAGACGCATGATCTCGACAACCTCTATGTTGTGGATTCATCGTTTATGCCGCGCAGCGGCGCGATTAATCCGAGCCTCACTATCGCCGCCAACGCGCTGCGCGTGGCCCCTCAAATCGCGGAACGGCTGTTGCGCGTGTCAGGTTAGTGTCATCCGAACGGGATTGTGCGCGGACTCGATTTCTTTGCTGTTTCCAAGCAGAGCGAGCATTCTGCCGGCACAGCGCGCACAGCAGAATGCTCGATCCTCATTTAACCGAAAGAACCGGTGCCATCGGCGTCGGGGTAGTCGTCGAGCCGATGGTACCGGCGCAACCCGTCCACCAGCAGGGGTTCCCGGAGATGAAATTCTGTATCGCTTGCCACTTTGGCGGCGCGCGAGTCAGTGGGTTTACGGTATCCAGAAAAGACTCTAGTGCGCCAAATTCGCCAAACTGATTGGGGACGGAAATGTCGGAATATAGTACAAACAACTGACCTCCGTCCGTCTTCCAATTATTCAGGGCCGTTGTATAGGCAGCGCCCATGCGAGGATCTCGGTTTGCGGTCGTGTACAAGCTAAGTGGCGACGCCGTGTTAGTAACGAGGCTCTGACCACCCTCATAAGCGATCAACGGCAGGTTGTAGGATGATTTCATAGCACTTGCACCCGAGATGTTTTCGTTAGAAATCGCGGGCAGCGCAGTAGTATTGATTTGCTGGAAGAGTTGGGCAAGGCCACCGTCGGCAGCTGTCAACCAGGAAGCTGGAGCCTGGAAACCGGGGTCGAAATACGGCGATACCGCGAGCGCATTGATATTGTGACTTGCGCAAGGCGCATTTCCGGCCCCCGTCCACAGCGGGCAACTTAGCGCGGTGGTGGCGGTTCCCCAATTGCCGTCCTGCGCGCCCATGACACAGACGACGCGAGACGCATCCGCGCCCCACACGGATTTCCAAATATCACAGGTTTGTGCGACCCGCATTCCGTACCAATTGAGTTTTATTTGCCACGCCTGCATTCCAGCCGTCGCCGCCGGCCACAGCGCTTGACCTTGCGCAGTCGCGTAGTCTCCCTGCGGGTAGCCATTCCAGACCTCATTACTGAATTCGACATAAACCTTTTGACTGGCGTTAAGGCCAGCGTGCACCAAGGTCGCCATCTGGGTGATGTAGTCGTTGTTTGCTTGATGAGGGACATTCAACCAGCAATCGGATCCAACGGAATTGCAAAGTTGTAGGATGACCTCTAAGGGCACGCCGTTGGGCCCGCCCCAGCCAGCATCCGTTTGCTGCGGCCTGCTTGTCCAATTTATTAACGAACCACCCGCCTCGTCAATTGCAAGCCATTGCATTGCACGCAGAACACGGAAGTTCTGCATGAGGCCCAAAAAGTAGGGCTCGAAAACATTGCCGGCGGCCAGGAGACTCTCCTCTTCCGCTTTCACCACTCGAATGTTCCGAAGGTAGTTGCCCGTATGACTTGGATCCGTGGCTGTAATGCGCAGATCAATCCCCTGACTGGTAGGATTTGCGACATTGATTACGTCGCGCCCCGGCTTCGAACTGACGAGACTCGCGTCCATCGTATAAGCCAGCGTGCCTTGGCCGTCATAGAGCACCACGTATTGACCTGCACGATAATATGCCCCGGTTCCCGCATTGGCTTGCCCCATACCGCGAAAAATCAATACGCCGACGGAGGTAAATAGCTGCGGTGAGTTGGGGTCGGATGAATTGGCAGTGAGAGTCGTTGGATACCCATTCGCATCCAATTGCAGATACGCCTCTTCCTTGGTGTCAAAATTCATGACCGTGTGAGTCCACCATCCGGTAGGGTTGGCCTGTGTCACACCGCTCGTTTTGAACGCGTTGAGGAATGGTTGTTCGTTGGTCCAATAGGCCATCGCAGTAAGATTCATGCCCAAGGGCGACTTTGCGTTCGCCGCCGTCGCCGCTAGCGCGTTGCCCGGCGCATAAAGCAGCAGCATCAGGGCTGCCAGCCCGATTAAACCGGCCACGGGACCGTTGGCGCTGGATGAAACACATCGCGGTACGCGGCGACTAAAACCGAATCGCATAAGGCTCATTGGCATTCCTCCGGGACAGATCAAAACTCGCCAGCTTAAAAATCCTACAACGCCCCACAATTGGTTTGACATAAGCTGCAACGGCATGGCGATCCATACCCAACATTCAATTGCAGTGGCGCTTGATTGACAACGTGTCTCCGAATAGGAACGCCGCCGCACGCCCGAATCTAGAATCTAGCTCGCTTTGACATGCGAACTCAAGTACTCGAGGATCTCCCCCGATATTCGCTCCTGACCAAAAGGGTAGCCGGCGGAAACAAAGCCCTCCGCGCGCTTCAACACATCAGGTAAATCCCCCTCGCCACGCCAGGGTAGAACCGCGCCCGTTTGTGAAAAGACATTGAGAATTTCCAACTGATGATCGTCGATGTGCTCGTCGAATTTCGAAAGTCGCGCTATGGAGATGACCTTCTTTTGTTTTCTTAGACCCAGCATGATCGAACCCACGCCGGCCTGGCAGATCACCAGATCTGCGCGTTCGTACATCTGCTCCAACTCTTCCTTTCCAAAAAAAGGTACCAGCTTCATATCGGGCGACGCGTAGGAAGTCTTTCCGCTCTGCACTACGATCGGCTGTTCGAGTAATCCTCGCCGAGCGGCTTCTTCAATCTCGACGAGTGGCCGCGTGAAAGGCATTTCCCAGGTGCCCAAAACCACGAAAATCATGGCCGTCGATGACCTAGCAGGAGTTCAGAACAAGGGACCGGCATAGCGGCTCTTCGGATATGCAGTACGCATCTGCTGCCACTGGACGAAAAAAAGATCCGCAATCGGGTAAACCGCACTCGCAGCCGCCGCCTTGGAGTCGATTCGGCAGAAGGACAAAATGAAAATGATCTTGCAGCCGAGTAGCTTGCCGATGAAGCAAAACGGGATTGCAGTGTGACTTCCCGTAGTCACGATGGCATGCGGTCGGAACTTCAGAAGAATCGGCACCGCCAAGAACCAGTTAATGAAGAAATTCCTCCAGAAGACCCAGTTTCGGTTCTGGCCATTGGGCCGCACGAATCGACAAGGACGGCCCTCCAATAACCGCCGCGTCAACGGCAGCTCTTCGGTGACAAAGAGATGTTCGGTGTTATCCAGGAGTTCCGTCAGCTGGAAGATCTCAGTGAGATGTCCGCCGCTGGAACTTGGCAGCAGAATGCGGAACTTTTTCGCAGAGATCTGCACGCCGGTTGACACAACGTTGGACCTGTCAGCTCGGCGTCAAGCGATCGATCAGCTGTTTGGTTTGCGCAATATTTCGCCGGCTGGAAGCGCCGAATACGATCGCCTGGATCTGTGGATACTGACAGACGTACTCTAAGGCTTCCTTTGGCGCCAGCGCGCCGCTCGCGAAGACCGACATCGCGATCAGACGACATTGCCCCTGAGTGATCATCTCGTCGTAAGCCTGCATGCCACCGCACATTCGGAAACCGATTTTATTTATATTTGCGCAGATAATAGGATTTTCGATGCCGACTCTATGCAGTCTCTGCAGTAGCAACGGCGCGTTCATCGTGATAAAGCCAGGCTCAGCCTGGTAGCGCTCACGCACGCAATCCGCGAAGATTCTGAACGCCTCATCGAACCCCAACCCTAGCAAAAAGTCGGTCGCGACGTTTTGCAAGAAGATTACCGGCGTGTTCAGCCCGGCAAACATCTTCATCTCGGCGTCCACCAACAAGCTCGCGAGACCTTCGATGTCCTTGCGCGCCAGCGATATGCCGCCTTTGAGCAATGCACCCAACGCATTCTCCTGAGGCAGGAAACTGCGGATTGCTCCCAGCACGCCGAGTTCGGCCGCCGCGTTGGCATACTTATGTGCATAGGGCAGGCAGGGATAGAACTTATAGTCCGGATATTTCTCGCGATTGACACGGAAGTAATCGCAGACCTCCGAAATGCGTTGGTGCGTCGTGCACATGAAGGTTCTGATACCTTCGGCATAGGCGTCATCCAGTACCTCTATTACCGCCGCAATATGCTGGAAGCGCATCGCCTGCATGCGCGCCTTTTCCTCCGACATGTGATTCACGCCGAAGAATTGGTTATCGCCAAACAGAACTCTATCCATTGGATTGCTGCCGTCCACGGGCGTTTACGAAACCAAGCCTAGGAATGACCGGCATCCAAGAGCCGGTCAAACAGTGTCCGCGCCAAGGACTTTGCAGGCCGCGGCGGCGCCACGGGTTCGCCGGCGCCGGCACCCTGTGCACCTAGAAATGCGATTGCCGTGCGCGGTTTGTCTGCGTCCGCTCGCATCAAAGAGGCCACCAATGAAGTATCGGTGGCAGTGCGGAAATTACTGATTGGCGTGGCGTTGGTCTTGATGCACTGAACGAAATGATCGATTTGGGCCGAGTATTCTTCGCCACGCACGTAAAACCAAACCGGCGCAGTCAACTCGGTGGTGTAACGGGTATTCCATCCCGGTTCAAATCCATCGAAAGGTTCCGGAAGTGTTCGAATGTAGATTTGCAGCTCTTGTCGGTCGATATTGATCCGGCCGTTGTCGCCCCAAATGCTCAGTTTGACCGACATTTTCCGAAAGCTCTCATCGCTCCAATTGGTCGCCAACTGGCCGTAAAATCCGCCGCCAAATTGGAAGGTAGAATAGATTTCATCATCCACGTCACTTGAAAAAACGCTGTTGAGCACCGTGCCGGAAACGGTAGTGGGACGACCAACGAGATAATTCACGAGATCGATCGCATGGCAGGCGTAGTCGAAAAGACAGCCGCCTCCCTCGCTCTTCTGCGACCGCCAAGTAGAACCCTTGGGACGTAACACCACCGGACCATAAGCTTCCACGCGTACGTGATGCAGCTTTCCAATGAGTTTTCGATCCAGTAAGCGTTTAGCTTCGTTGAACGCCGCAATGAAGCGGTAGTGATAGCCAACCTGATTGACCAATCGCTTCCGCTCTGCCAGTTCCGCGAGACGGTAACCGGTTATCGGATCGAGCGCGAACGGCTTCTCGCAAAATACGTGCAGATCCCGTTCCAATGCCGCCGTTACCACATCGGCGTGATATCGCGACGGGGTTGCGACGAAGACGCAGTCCAGCGCTTCCTCGGCGAACATTTTTTTGTAATCCGTGTACGTCTTGACGCCGGTATATTTGGACAGTATGTCGAGGACATACGCCGAGGTATCGCACACCGCTGTCAACTGTATCTCTGGATGGGCATTGGCGATCGACTGATGGGACAAGCCCATTTTCCCCAATCCGATAATTCCTGCTCTCAGCATTATTCCTTCCACAACGTCGGAGCGACTCAGTGCCTTTTGCCGGCAGAGCCTTGCGCATTCATTTCGCCAGTGTCGCGTAACTCGTCTTTCAAGGGCATCCAAATTTACCAGACAGGCGAAGAATAACGACCGTCACTCGGGAGCCGAATCTCTCCGCATGGCCACAAAATGGCCCGCAGGTGCAAGCAGGGGCTCAGTCTGAGGGAGTGCAGGCGCGTTCTAGTCCCGCGATGCTGTAAATTCGAGTTACGACGGAGTTTATAGCAGTTTGGCGCGTCCCGCTGATGTGACGCACTCCTGAATGCGCGAAATCGGTGCATGCCTCGCCCGGCGCGAAGCCTAGATTGTATACTCTCCGGTTTACCTTCTGCCCGCCTGCACCCGTCCATGAGAACCTGCCGGTCAAGGCCCCCGAGATCGACCCCTCGTCCGCCTGGGTTATTTATTCGTCGGATAACTCCTGTTGGTCGGATAACTCGTCTGATCTGTCGGATCACTCGTCGGAAGCGTCTTCGGCCGATACCCCACCGTCAGCACTGCTCGATTTTCCCGGTAACCATTGATTCCCGTCGACAGACGAGCGGCGTGTTCAAGCTTTAGCTTAACCTCGAGTCCATGACCATGTCGCCAGGTGAGTATCCCAGCGATCACCTCGTCGTCGAAATCGGCGCTACCGTTTGCCGGCGCGACGATGCTGTGGGGATAATCCGACTTGTAGTATCTACCGAAGATTTCGGCGGTGAACGCTCGAGTTAATAGTCGCGTCGCTCTGAACTCGCCTCCCCTGAGGTTGTAGTCGAGCGCCTGCTGGTCGCCGTAAGTATCCTTCTCCCACCGTCCGCTCACCGCGAGTGTCGTGCGGTTGCGCTCGTACTGCCAGCCAACCGACGCGTAATTGGTGGTGTAGCTATCGGACGTCAACGTAGCGGGTGCCGTTCCGACGACGCCGATGGCGCCACTCTGTAGATTACTGAAGCTGGTACTTGCATCGGTCAGGTCATGGCCCACGGATAGCGTGAGCTGGGCCGCAGTGGAGAGCTTGCGAGTCAGCTGGACCCTTGCGAGACCGCCCGTGGTGGAGCTGCCACTCTGATCGATCGTGGTGGCACCCAGGTCAACTGCAAGGCCGGTGCGCGCCCCCTGCACTTCATAGCGTCCGAAGCCGCTGGTGTGCTCAAAATCGGAATTGACCACCGTGTTGTCAAACAACACGCGCTCCGTTTCGCCGTTGAGCGATACGCTGGACTGCGCCGAAAGCTGCCGGCCCCAGGCGAGATTGCCGATCAGCCTATCGCTGTTGAAGGGACTAGTTTCATATTGCGCGCGAGCAAAGCGCGCGCTCGCATTGATAAAGCTGGTCCCACCCAAGCGCAAGGCCAGGTCCGGACCCGTGCTCACATAATTCACGTTCTCGAGGTTGGTGGGCGTGACCGGCGTAAACGCATCCAGCGCCGCTTGCCCGAAATCATCGGTGAGGACCCACGTCAATCGCTCCGGAATGAGCGCCACGTGGGCCGCACCGTCGAAGCGGCCGATCACCTGACTGTTGTAGGCGCCCTGCAAGTAATCGAGATAGGTAAAATTACCCTTGGCATCCACATCGAGCAGCCGGCTTTGTTTATTGATGTCGAAGTCGACGTCGGCTAACGCGATAGTTTGGCTGACCTTGTCCGTCGGCACCAGGGTTACGTTATCGGATTCGGCGACACCCACATCGACGCCATAAGTCAACGCTTCCGCTGCGGCGGCCGATTTTAGGGCAAGGATCGAAATTACGGCGAGACCTAAAGACAGCCCCCCTGATCTAACTCCCATCGCCATATGTCCCGTACGATCCGTACCCGTAGTAGCCGTCCCTCTTGCTCACCGGCACCTGATTCAAGATGAGACCACCGGCCTGTTGCGCGTCGAACAATCCGATGGCGTCCTGCACCGCCTGCCTCGGGGTGTGCCCCGCGCGCACCACGAGTACGATCTGGCCGGCAATTTTCACCAGCGCACGTCCTTCGTTGGTAATCAACAAGGGCGGCGAATCCAGCAGCACTATGCGACGAGGTACGCGGCTGCACAGGCTGGCGATGATCTGCCGCATGCGGTTGCTGCTCAAGAGTTCCGCGGGAGCCTCGACGCGTTTGCCGGCCGGCAAGATCGATAGACCGCGCAGATTCGTCGGCTCCACCAACGACTCGATGTCCACGGATTCGTCGACAAGGGCGTCCAAGAGGCCGGCTTCCTCTCTGATGCCGACGATGTCGCTGACATGCCGTTTCGCCACATCACAATCCACCATCAACACCGTAATATCCCGCTCGATAGCCATGCTCATGGCGAGATTGAGACTGGTAAAAGTCTTCCCGTCACCCGGCAGCGCGCTGGTAATCATGATCACCCGGGGATCACCGACGGTGGCTGTGCCCGAAAAGGCCTTGTCGATAAGCGGGCGCTTGATGCGGCGGTACTGTTCCGCAAACTGCCGGTCTTGACCCTCTTCCGGGAGATAACCCCGGGCACGCAAGGCGTTGGCATCGAGCGTCATCCGCTTCGCGGACTTCGCGGGATCGGACAAATGATCGACGATTGGCGGTGCGACGGACTTGGACGCAGCATCCGGACTTGCGCTTTTGGCGGCGCTTGCCTGATTCTTGAGGCGCGCGATCGCCTGTTCGACCAGGCTCACGTCGACACCGATTCGATGGCGCCAATCGTCAGTCTCGCACCTGCCCAGTTCAACGTCAGGGCTATCGCGAATGCCAGCACGAGACAGGCTGCCGCTGCCGAAAATCGCCACACATCGTCACGAAATTCCCTGCGCTGCTTGCTCGGGAACGCCACACCGACCACGCCGAGCATGGCAAAACTCGTCATTTCATTCACCGCACGCACGGAATTGAGGATGGGTCGCAATACTTGGAGGCCATACGCCACGCCGGCGCCCGCCGCCATGGCAAAGAGCCATAGGCCGGCCAGCAGTGTGGCGCGCCTGGGCCATACAGGCGTTGCCGGCGCCGTCGGCGGCAGCACTACCTCAAATCGCACCGATCCTGCGTTATCCGCCCGTTCGCCAAGGCGGGCCTTTTGATAACTCTCGAGCAGCGCGGTGTACTGCGCCTTATTGACGTCGTAGTCGCGGTTGAGTTGCTGAAATTCCGCCTCTACTTGCGGCGCGCTGTTAAGTCGCTGCCGCAACTCGACGACCGTGTTTTCATGCTGGATCAATTGTCGGCGCAAGGCAGCCATCTCGACGTTTTCCTTGTTGAGTTCGAGCTGAATAGCTTGATAAACAGGGTTGTTTCCGGCACCGCTCGATGCCACAGCGCCGGCGTCGCCGCGCCGCAAGCTTTCCAGTTCGACCGCACGTCGCTTCTTGAGCTCATCGAGCGTCGCACGTGCTGCAATGACGTCCGGATGCTTGTCCGTGTACTTCAGCAGCAATTCATCCAGCCTGGCTTGTGCTTCTTGTATGCGGCTGAGCGTGTTGCTGCCTCCCGTCATCCCTCGTGCGCCGAGTATCAGCGCCGACGTGCCCGCCGCCGATATCGCCCCATCGCCGTGCAGTTGCTTGGCGAGTTCGTCTCGGCGGCTGATCGCGATCGACAGGTCGGTCTCAGCTTTTTTGGCGGCATCTGTTTCGTTCTGCAATTGCGTGAAATAGCCGCCCTGCTCAGCCGGCATCAAGCCGACGTTCCTTTTCTTGAAGGCCGCCAGGCGGTCCTCGGCGCTGCTCAAGCGCTGTTCATAATCTTTGATTTGCGTTTCTAGAAACCGCTGCGCGTGCGCCGAACCCTCGCGTTTGCCGCCCAACGTGCCTTCCACGAAGGCCTTCAACAGCGCCTCGACCACCCGCAAGCTGCGCTCCCGAGTGCTATCGATGTAGCGGAAACCATAGATTGTCCCCGCCGTGCTGCGCTCGTCGCCCTGATTGCCGGCGTTCTGCACTGTCAGGGTTATTCGATCGCTCAGGGCGTCTAGAATTCTGGCGCGGGCGCGCTCATCCGTGAGGGTCGCCGGCAAGACGCCGGTTTCCTTGGCGATTTGTTCCAGTTGTGGACCCTCGATCAATGACTGGTGCACGTAGTTGATTTCCGCCTCGACGTTCTGGTCGGTGGTCAGTCCCTGCAAGGCCGGCTTCAGCGCGGTCCGCGTATCGACGAAGACGCGCGCATCGGCTTCGTAGCGGTCGGGCAGCGCAAATACGATCGTCCAGCCAATGAGAGCGACGGCGGCAGCCGCACCCAGGGCCACCCAGCGAAAGCGCCACGCACCCCGTATATCGTCGATGATTCTGTCCAGTTCCTGATTCATGACAAGACCTTGAGCCTCAAAATCGAGTTTCCGGCACCACCAGTACATCGCTTGGCTTGAGCGCCAAGTTTTGTTTCATGTCGCCGTTATTGAGAAGCGAATCAAGCTTGACCTTGATTTCCGTCTGTTTGCCGTTCTCGGTCCGCACCAGACGCGCGCGGTTGCCGGCCGCAAAGGGACCCAATCCGCCCACGGCCAGCACCGCATCGAGCACGGTCATACCATCTCGATAGGGTAACGATTGCGGGGTCTTCACCTGGCCGATGACCTTGACCTGGCTGTAGATGCTCAAGGCTATCGTGACGACCACACTGACCTTCGGCGCCTTGATGTATACCGCCAGAGATTTTTCCATGTCGCGCGCCAGCTGCGAGGGTGTTTTGCCGACGGCGACCATGTCTTCCACCAGCGGCGTGGAGATCTTGCCGTCCGGGCGCACGGGAAGCGTGGCCGTGAGTTCATCGTTCTGAAAGACGGAGACCTTCAAGATGTCGCCGGGACCGATGCGATAATCGGGAGAGACGGCGGCGGCGGCCGTCGGTTCGTCCGCCATCGTCGGGCACCACGGCAACACTGCGGGCATCAATGCCAACCACAGCGAAAGGCACCGAAGGAAGGTCCGCGATTTCAGGGATTTGGCACTAAGCACGAAAGTTATATTACCTCGGCTGCGGTCGGACTGCGCCTAAATTGTCAAAATCAAAAGACGGCCATGTCAAAACCACAAAGTTAATCACGCCGATAGCAGCATCGCCGCGATGCGCTTCGCAAAAATGCGACCTGTCCTCTATTCCACGCGCTGATCGGCGTCACCGATCGCCGACATATTGCGGGAATCCAATGCTCACAATTTAATGATGCCCTTGAAACATGAGTTGAATGAAACATGCAGGAAATAAGTCAAATAGCGACGCGGTCTGGCCTGGCAGGGTTGATCGTAATTGCATGGGTCCTGGGCGGATGCTCGCCTGTCCAGGGCACGAGCAATGCGCCGACGTCCCCCGCCGCTGCGGGCGCTCCCGCGGGAGCGATCACCGTTGCGGGCTCTCCCGCCGCCAGCGTCGTCGCTGGCACCGGTACCGCCGCGCTAGCTTGGGCCGCGCCGACGCACAACACCGATGGAAGCCCGATCACGGATCTTGCGGGTTACCACATCTATTACGGAGCGGACCAGAGCGCTCCGAGCCAGACTGTTGATATCCCCGGCGCCACGGCAACCTCCTATGTCGTCCAAGGGCTGGCCCCGGGGACCTATTATTTTACGGTCGTCGCCTATAACTCGTTGGGTGTTGATAGCACTGAGTCAAACGTGGCGGTCAAAACGATTTAACATCGCGTATGGATCGACCGCTGCCCAACAGCTATTGGGTGATTCCCGGTCGCTTGCTGGCGGGCGAATACCCCGGCGGCACCGACTTT
>Ga0182024_10011589_pt1 | contig 17653 bp, 11 predicted proteins | sample P32metaG_FD_120480 | JGI IMG/M metagenome (GOLD analysis project Ga0182024, IMG submission 120480) | Permafrost microbial communities from Stordalen Mire, Sweden - P3-2 metaG (Illumina Assembly) | ecosystem: Environmental > Terrestrial > Soil > Wetlands > Permafrost | place: Sweden: Stordalen... | reverse complement strand
TCGGTGGCCGCGCCCGGAGCGGCGCGGAAGAAGCGGGCGTTCATCAGCGTGAAGGATCAAGACAAGCCCGTCGCGTGCAACATCGCTCGCCGTCTCTGGGCCCTCGGCTACGAGATCGTCGCGACGCGTGGGACGGCGGCCGCCTTCGCACGCGCTCGCATCCCGAGCGCTGTCGTGAACAAAGTGAACGAGGGGGCGCCGCACGTGGTCGATGCCATCAAGAGCGGGACGATTGCGATCGTGGTCAACACGACGGTCGGAGCTCGGGAAGTGAAAGACAGCTATTCTCTGAGGCGCCAAACGCTGCTCGCGAATATTCCGTATTTCACGACGATCGCCGCGGCGCTGGCCGCCTGCGATGCCATCGAAGTCGGGTCCGGCGAAGAGCGAGTGCGCGTTCGATCTCTGCAAGAGTGGGCCGCCGGGGGCCTCGCGTAGGCAGTATACTCGCGGCGTCCATGCCGGCGCCGACGAAGCATGCTCTTCAGGCGGAGCTTCTCGCGCAGCTCCGCGCGGATCTCGCCACACTAGAGCGCGCGCACCGAGCAACGTGCGAGGGGGCTACCCACGAAGAGGCGAAGCCCGAGAACGACAAAGATACGCGCGCGCTCGAGCAGTCGTACCTCGCGCGCGGTCAGGCCGCGCGCATCGACGAACTGCGCGCGAGCATTGCGGCGCTGAGCGCGCTCCCCATCTTGGACCTTCATGCACCGCGTGTAGTGCTGGGGGCGCTCGTGACGCTCGAAGAGGGTGGCGAAGAGTCGACGCTGTGGCTCGCTCCGGGCGGCGGCGGGGCGCGTCTCGCGGATCGTACCGTGCAAGTGGTGACACCCGCATCGCCCCTCGCGCGTGGACTCATCGGCAAGCAAGAGGGGGAAGAAGTGGAGCTCGTCGTCGCGGGGAAGACGCGGACGGTACAGGTGGTACGAATCACGTGAAGCGGTCTTCTACGCGATGACCAAGACCACGCGAAAACACGCGGAAGACTTGCGCGCCGCCAGCAAGCTCGCAGTGGTGGCCACGAGCGGGATCATCGACCTCGTCGAAGAGATGCACCGTACGATCGCAAGCGGCCCTGGTCTTTTAGGTCGACCCTTTGCGCGCCCGGCGCGCGCGCTAACCGGCGTAGTCTATGGGCCCATTCGCAAGGTTACCGAACTCGTGGGCGTCGGGCTCGACGCTGCGCTCTCTCAGCTGGGACCGTTGCTCGGCGAGAGCGCGGTCGGGCCGGACCGAGACGCGATTCTCTCTGTTTTGAACGGAGCCCTCGGCGACTATCTCAGCGAGACGAAGAACCCGCTCGCGATCGAGATGACGCTCCGGCATGCCGCGCGCGCGTTGCCGGTCGACGCGTCGGCACTCCACCGCGTCTTCCCCCGTGCGGGCGGCAAGATTCTCATTCTCGTTCACGGCTCTTCCATGAACGATCGACAATGGAATCGAGGCGGCCACGATTACGGTACCGCCCTCGCGCACGACCTCGGGTACGCGCCGGTGTATGTCCACTACAACAGCGGTCTGCACATCTCGACGAACGGCCGCGTGCTCGTCGAGCGGATCGACGAGCTCATTCGCGCTTGGCCCATCGCCGTGGACGAGATCAGCGTCCTCGGCCACAGCATGGGCGGCCTCGTTGCACGAAGTGCGTGCCATATAGCTACCCGAGAGCACGCTCGTTGGCGGCCGAAGCTACGAAGACTCGTTTGTCTCGGGTCTCCTCACCATGGCGCGCCGCTGGAGCGCGGGGGCAGTTGGATCGACACGCTCCTCGGCGTGAGCGCATATAGCGCGCCGATGGCTCGCCTGGGGCGCATTCGGAGCGCGGGCGTCACGGATCTCCGCTTCGGCAACGTGCTCGACGAACATTGGGAAGGGCAGGATCGTTTCGCCCCCGCGCGGGATGCGCGCAGCCGCTTGACGCTTCCCTCGAAGGTCGCGTGTTACACGATTGCGGGAACGACGGCGAAGACTCTCCGGGAGAGGCTGCCCGGGGACGGTCTCGTACCCGTGAACAGCGCTCTCGGTCGGCACGCGAGGCCCGATCTGACCTTGAACTTTCCGGATGACCATCAATGGATTGCCCACGGCACCGGCCACCTCGACCTGCTGAGTCGGCCGGAGGTGTACGCGAAGCTCCGGGGCTGGTTCGCCGGGTGACGGCCGTCGCACTGTTCGGCTCACGCGACTCGCGCGCCTTCGCTACACTTGCCCGATGCGTCCGCGGAAGTACCCCCTGGAGCCGCTCGTACGCCTCAAGAAGGAGCGCGTCGAAAGCACCACGCGCCAGCTCGGGAAGGCGGTATTGGCGCGCGAGAGCGCCGAGCGCCGGCACGAAGAGGCAGCGAGTGCTCAGCGGCAAGGCGACGCGCGCGCGAGTCGCGTCCGAACCGAGGAGCGCGACTTGCTCGAAAAAGGGGAGCTCTCTGCCGCCGACTTGATTCGCGCGAATGCATGGGAGGTGCGTGTCCAAACGGAGGGGGCGGAGCGGGCGCACGCGGTGGACGCGGCGCAGGCGACCATGGCCACTCAGCGCCGCCGCGAGCTGGACGCGCAGGCGGAGGTGGCTCGATCGCGCGGGGAAGCCAAGGCGGTCGATCGTCACGAGGCGCGATGGATCGCAGCACGAGAAAAAGTACGCGAGGCAGAAGAGGAGGAGGCGGCGTCCGTAGCCGCACGTCCGAAGCTTCTTCGATGAGAAGCCACGTGGCGTTGCTCGGGGTACTTCTTTTGACAGCGTGTCGTGGCGCTCCGGCGACGCCGAGGCCCGACCCGGGCGTTGCTGTGGTGCGCTCGGGGGCTGGGAACGGCTCAGGCGACGGCGGGGCGTTCGCGCTGCCCGTGGTCCGGGCGGTCCTCGACGATCCGCGTGTCGTCGACGCGCGAAGACTCGAACTCGCGCGTGATCACGCAGGCGCCGCGCGCGCCATGGAGGCCGCCCATGCCGCACTCGGCGGCGTCCGGCTATCCGAGAGCGACGAGTGCGCGTGGCAGTACTCCACCGGGCGCCTCTACCTTGCCGCATCGGACACCGAGAGCGCGGCACGCGCCTTCGATCGAGCCGCGGGAGCGGCCGGTTGCGTGCTGGCGCCCTACGCCAACCTTCGGGCGGCAGAGGCCTACTTGAAGACGGGTGACGCCAAGACCGCCCAACAGCGGGCGCGGGCGGTACCTGACGACGTGGCCCTCATCGACGAAGCACACCTGCTTCTCGCGAACGCGCTTGCGGACGCGCAGAGTGCGGCGCGCGCCGTGCCGATGTGGCGGGGCCTTCTCACGAAAAACCCGAAGATGTGGATCGACATCGCGTGCAGGCTCGCAGCGGCTCTTCTCGACGGCGCCGACGGTCCGCCCGAGAATCATGCGGTCGAAGCCCTGGATCTTGCCACGCGTGTGATCGTTGAGGCGCCCAAGATCGCAGGCTCGTCAGGGGCGGATGCCTTGCGCGCGCGCGCACTCGCGCGGATCGTCGCGAAAGACTCGAAGACGCCCGTGCAGCTCAGTCTCGAGGACCGATTGAAGCGGGCAAAGGCGTGGCTCGAGGCGGGTGAGGCGCCGAAGGCACTGGCCGAAGCGAACGCACTGCTCGCGTCGCTTCCTACGGGGGTGCCGGGTCCGCTCGCGTGCAGCGCCTCGATCACTCGCGCCCAGTCGGCCGCTCACGTCAAGACACTCTCGACCGCGGACGCGTGGTCCTCGGCGATTGCCGCGTGCGCGGAGGACGATGCGCTCGTCATCGCGCTCTTCAACGGAGCGAAGGCGAGCGCGGCGAAGGAGCCCAGGCTCGCCATCGATCGCTACAAAGAGATCGAAAAACTCTTTCCGTCGCACAGGCTCGCCGACGACGCTCGGTTTCAAGGAGCGCTGGTCGCTCTCGGTCAGGGGGACGAGGCCGGGTTCTCGGCTCGAATGCTCTCTTTGCCCGACGACTATCCTCAAGGCGACATGCGCGGCGAGGCCTTGTTCCGAGTCGCTCTCTTGCGCATGATCCAAGGAGCCTGGGCGAGCGCGGGCGAGATACTCGACCGCATCGTCGGGCTTTTCCCCGATGACCGGCACTGGGCGACAGCGGGTCGCGCGGCGTACTTTCGCGCAAGAGTAGAGGCCCGCCTCGGCCACATCGAGGAGGCCGCGGCACGCTACGTCGCGGTCATCGAGGCGCAGCCTCTCGCGTTCTACATGACCCAGGCTTACGCGCGCCTCGCCGCGTTCGATGCTCGCCGCGCGCGGGAGACTCTAGAGCTTGCCATGACGAGAGAGCCCGAGTCCCCCTTCCTCACGCACGAGCATCCCGAGCTCTCGCGCCCGGCGCTGGTGCGTGGACTCCGCCTGCTCGAAGCAGGAGACGTGGATGCCGGGAGACGCGAGATCGACGCATCCGGTGTGGCCGGTTCTGGGGCGGAGCCCGAGACGCTCTGGGCCGTCGCCCTTCTCTACGATCGTGCGTCCGTGCCGGAAGTCGGACATGCGTTCGCGCGCGCCCGTCTGGTGGACTACCTTGCGCATTATCCGGCCGGGCGATGGCGAACGATGTGGGAGATCGCTTATCCGCGCGCGTACGAGTCTCTCGTCGAGGCGGAGAGCGGCGCCCACTCGATTCCCACCGCGCTCACCTGGGCCATCATGCGCGAAGAGTCGGACTTCTACCCCGACGCGAAGAGCGCGTCGAACGCGTACGGACTGATGCAACTCATCCTCCCGACGGCTCGCGGCGTCGCCGTCGGGACCGGGTATGCGGTCGACGAACCCCAGCTGAAGCGTCCAGACGTCTCCGTGGCGCTCGGGACCAAGCTCCTCGGCAGTCTTCGCGCCCAGTTTGCGTTCAACCCGCCGCTGGCCATCGCCGCATACAACGGAGGGGGTGGCGCCGTGAGTCGATGGCTCGCCGCGCGCGGGGATCAGGATTTCGACCTCTGGGTCGAGCAGATCCCATGGGACGAGACGCGGGGATACATCAAGCGCGTGTTGTCGAGTGAGGCGGCATACGGAATGCTCTACGATCGGCCCGCTCTGGAGCAGGTCCTGGCCATCGCTGAGCGTGCTCTCGGCCTGTCGTCCTCGAGCGACGCGGGGGGCGACTGAGTGGCGGCGCGATCGACTCTCGGCGACGAGCGCGAGAGCTCGCTCGTCGTCGTCTTCGGTGAGGCGGAGATAAGGCGCCTCTCCGGTCTTGGACGGCGCGCCCTCACGAGAAAGCGTCTCGTCACGAGGTTGCGCGAGCACCTCGCGCCCGAGGTAATCCTCGCTTCTTCGGTCGCGGTGGAACTCGCACTGGCCGGGCTCCTCGAAGAGATTGCGAAGACGACTCCGTGGCTTCTGCGCATCGTCGAGCGCGGAGGGCGAGCGCGAGCGGATCTGGTCCTCGAAGTGAGGAAGGCGCTCGCCGAGGCGCGCCGCATGCTGTGGTTCGAGCCGTTGGCGACGTGGCGAGAAGGCGGCTCTTCGTCGGATGCGCGCGCGCTCGTTCTTGCAGGTACGGCTCGCGAATTGGATCGGATCCTCGCGCGTGCGGGACTCGTCGACCCGAGCGCAGAAGCGGAGTTCGTCGCCCGAACCCTCGTAACCTCACCGGTAGAGGCCGTGGTCGAAGTCGTCGGGGGGCGCTCGTTGATTGCCGTCGGAATCTTCTCTTGGCTTCCGCAAGACCTGATCTTTTGGCGCGCGCTGGACGCGAAGCTCTCTCTCGCGGGCGGCGGCGCGACCATCGAGCTCGTTGCGTTCGAGCGCCGGCTCGACGCGGTGCGGGAGCCTGACCCTCTGGAGCGTCTGATCGACGCCGTCGCGGAAGGGCTCGATGCGGCGCCGCGGACGCGCCTGCTCGAGCCCGTTCTGGGCGATCTTCGGTTCGTCGAGCCGCTGCCCGAGACGACGCGGTCACGGGTCGCCGTGCGGCGATGCGACAGCGTTCGAGGCCAAGCCAGCGCGATTGCCGAGGCCGTCTACAGCGTACTCGAGACGGGCGCGTCCGCCGAAGACGTGGCGATTGTCGTCCCGGATGGAGTTTCACTGGCTTCCTTGCGAAGCGGCGAACACGACGACGAGAGTCGCGAGGTGCGCGCTGCCATACGTCGGGCCCTCGAAGAGGCCGGCATCGCCGTTCACGCGGCCGTTCCCGACGCCCCGGCTGCGGGGGGGCTGCTCGCGTTTGCGTTGGAGACGCTCGCGTTGGCCGATGCCGGGCTACCCCGACTCGCGTTCGCGTCTTGGCTCCGGTCCTCCTACTTGGACCCATCGCGAATCACAGGGATGACCGACGAGCGTGCGGCCGTCGACGCGCTCCATCTGCTCGCACGGATCCTGCGGTCGACGCCGACGGCGGCGGGCGAAGATCCCACGGCGGTGCTCGCCGCGACGGTCTTCGCTCATGGCAGTGCACGATGGGGGGATCGCACTTCACTTGCCGCTCTCGCCCGACGTATCGGGGAAGTCGTCGCGCGCGCCCGCTCGGGTGGGACGCGCGCGGAGCATGCTGCGAATGCCGAGCGACTCTTCGAGGATCTGGGGATCGCCGCGAGACCGGGCCCGGGTGCGCGTGCGCACTTCGCGGCCGACGCGCCGGCGCGTGGCATCGTCCGCGCCGAAGTCCTGGCGTACGCCCGCGACACGCAGGACCACGCAAACCTGAGGTCCGAGCTCGCTCACTACGGGCGCACGGCCGACCGACTCGGGATGGCGGAGGGGCTCTCGACCTTCGAGTCGTTCCGACTCGAACTCGAACACGCCCTCGGGAGAGAAGAAGCGACAACCGAAGGTCGTGCGGCCGGTGCCGTCCGCGTGTGCACGTGGCAAGATCTGCCCGCCAGGTCGCTCGCGCTTCTCGCGGTGGCTGACGCGCACGAAGGCGCTTTTGGCGCGCAGCTCGACGAGGCGCCGCTTTTGGACGGGGCATTGCGCGTGCGCCTCACCGAGGCACTCGAGCCCGCGCTTCGCGCGAGCGTATTCGTAGCTCACACTTCGGGTCTCGCCCTCTTAGCGTCCGCGGTGCACTCGGCCGCGCGCGTGGTGTTTGCTTCCCGAACTCGCGACGAACACGGAGGGTCGATCGCGGCGCATCCTCTCGTCGCCTGGCTCGAGCGAGAAGGAATAGAGGTCGAGGCGTGGCGCGACAAGGTCACGACGAAGCGCCCCGTGAGCAAACGAGAGTTCGACCTTGCTGTACTCGCGCGATCGCCAGGCGAAGCTCTCACGCGGGCGCCTTGGGCCGCGCGACGCGCCGAGATCGAAGCGCGTCGCGAAGAAGCGGCGGGCGTTGCGAGCCCCGCGGTCGTGAAGGATGCCTCGGGCGGCTCGATGACCGAGGCCTTTTGCCGGATCCTCACGGAAGAAACCGGAGGGCAGGATCGGGCGATGTCGGTCACTTCGCTCGATCGCTTCGGCGCATGTCGTTTTCAAGGCTTTGCCGCGGGGGTGCTGGGTGCCAAGCCTCCCTTGGAACAGCTCGACATGGTCGACGCGCGCGAGGAAGGAATCCTGCTGCACGGGGCCTTGGCAGCGGCTTTTCGGGCAACTCACGATCTGTGGACCGCGCGACCTCGCGACGCCGAAACGATTCGCGAGGGGGTGGCGCGGGCGGCAGATGCCTTTCTCGCGCGTAGTCGCGCGGCCTCGAGCTTGCGGCGCGCGGTGCTGGACGCCGTGAAGGGGGACGTATCGCGCGTCGTCGAGTGGAGTCTCGCCGACGAAGAGTGGGACTTCGCGTGCGCCGAAGCTACGTTCGGCCGAGCCGAGGAGGACGGGCGCGTCGGGGTGCTTCACGACGGACGGACCACGCTACGGCTTCGAGGGTCGATCGATCGCGTCGACGTTGCGCACGGGCGCGCGCGGCTTCGCGTTATCGACTACAAGCGCAGCCAAGACTCGGCCCGACGTTTCACCGACGTGCTTGGAGAGACAGGCTTCCAGATCGCCGTGTACGGGCGCGCGGCTTCGGAAGCGCTGGGGCTCGCGGTCGAGGACGGTCTTTACTTGCCTACGCTGCGCCTTCCTTCCGTCTATCGTCCCAAGGGTCCAGTTGCATCCTGGGCCACGGCCCATGAGGAGCTGGAAGGTATCCCGCGCTTCGAGCGCCGGGCGCTCGACATCGTGGCCAGAGTGCGAGGGGGAGACGTAGAGCCTCGGCCGCCGGACCCCGAGGTTTGCGAGAGATGCGACTTCGACGGCGCGTGCAGAAAGCCGCGCTTCGTCATCGCAGCCCTCTCGGTAGACGAGCTTGATGAGTCGAACCGCGAAAGCGCCCTTCGTGACCGCGGCTGACGACGAGTCTGTCCTGTACGCGTTTCGGCGCAATCTCGTCGTCGTCGCCAGTGCGGGGACCGGCAAGACCCACGCTCTGGTCGGAGTGCTCGTCCACCTCGCTCTAGGCGGCTGCGAGGCTGCGTTGGGAGGACTGCAAGAACCGGTGCCCCTCTCACGCATCGTGGCTACTACCTTTTCGCGCAAGGCCGCGGCCGAGATCCGCGCTCGCCTGGTCCAAGAGCTCACCCGGCTCGTGGTAGGCGATCCGAACGCGGCCTACCGGTCCTCGCTCCTCGCCGCATGCGACGCCGCTTCTCTGCGGCGTTTTCGCGACGACGAGATCGCCTCGAGGGCGAGAACGGCGCTGGAAGGCGTCGCGCGCGCGCGCATTGGGACGCTCCATGGGTTCGCCATGACCGTCGTCCGAGCGCACAGCCTCGCGCTCGGCCTTCCGTCCGGGTTCAGTGTCGAGACCGAGAGCGAGAGTCGAGAGCGCGCACGACGAGTGCTCTCTCTGGAGCTCGAGGAGCTTGCTTTACGGAGAGAGCACGACGCGTTCGCGCTCATCGCGCTTGCGGGCGGAACAGAGTCACTCCTCGAGCGCGCGGCCCAGGTGCTCGACTGTTTGTCGGAGGACGGCCGACCGGCGACGGACCTCCAGCTCGCGACGTCGGATGCGCGAGAGATCGACTCCCTCCTGACTACTCTCGTCGAGCACGCGCGTGCGCTGGCCGACGATAGAGTCCTTGGAGCCGCCGCCCGCTCTGTCTGCGATGCCTGGATCTCGACGAACGGAGACCTTGAGGACGCGGTTTCGAAGATGTGTGCCGTCGCGGCCCGGGGGAAATGGAGCGAAGCGGCGGAAGCTTTCTTCGAGTTTCGCTCCGGTCTTCCGGGAGCTACGAACGAAGGGCGTGGCCGGAACCTCGTCAAGCTCTGGAGCGTACGCGACCGCATCGTGCCTCGCGCGGCGCTCTTCAAGACTCTCCTCGTGCGTGCGCACGCTGCTCTGCGAACGAGCATGCTTCGCGATGGCATGCTCGGCTTCAGTGAGGTCTTGCGGGTCGCGCGCGACGTTCTGCGCGACGATCCGAACGCTACGCTTGCTCTCGGTAGAGACCTCGATGCCCTCCTGATCGACGAGCTCCAGGACACGTCGCGCATCCAGCGCGAGATCGTCGAGCTCGCTTGGCAAGATCCGACGTCGGGTGCGGCTGCCTTCTCTCGGCTCGGGCGGGTGCGACGGCGAGGCTTGCTCGTCGTCGGAGATCGGAAGCAGTCGATCTACGGGTTTCGTGGCGCCGACGTAGGAGCCTTCGCGGAGCTCTGTGTGGGCCTTGCCGGGCGCCCGGCCCGTGAGGCGCTACGAATCGCAGCAGGGAGCGTTTGGGAGCCGGAACACCCCAACGCCGACTTCGTCGCCTTGCGCCGCAACCGCCGCTCCGCCCCGGAGATCCTTTCTTTCGTGAACGCCTACAGCGCGATGCGGCTCGTCCCCTCGGCCGAACCAAAGGAACCCTACGAGGTCGAGTATGCGCCGGAAGTCGAAGACCTGTTGCCCGCCGAAGAAGGTGGACCCGCCCCCCCAATGCATCCGCGAACGTCGTGGATTCGCCTCCCGACGAGCGGTGCGAGCGGCTCGTCGCGACTGAGTGAAGGAGAGGCCATGGCACGCAGGATCGCGTCCATGATTGAAGGCGGCAGTCCGCCGGTGAGAGGCGAGCCGCCGCGCTGGTCCGACATCGCTGTGCTTGCGCGGACACGCGCGATGCTCGACGCGACGGCGTACGCACTGGCGAGGGCGGGCATTCCGTACGTCGTCGCCGGCAACGGTTTCTTCAGCGCGCGCGAGGTGAGAGACGTGGTCGCCATGCTCGCGTTCCTCGTGGACCCCGACGACGTTCTGTCTCGCCTCGTCGTTCTTCGAGGACCCTGGTGCGGGGTGAGCGACGAGACGCTGATCGCCCTAAGCGCGCCGCACGTGGGTCTTCTCGATGTGGATGGATGGGACGATGCGCCGAGGCGCTTGCTCATTCCGGCCGAGGACAGAGGTCCGCTCGACGCGCTGCGCGACGTGGTCTTGTCGCTCCGCGGCACGATTGCCTCGATCGGTCCGGCGGAGGCGCTGCGTTTGGCGATGCGCGCGCTGTCTCTCGAGGAGACGCTCATCCTTCTTACTCGGGGAGAGCAGCGCGTGGCCAACGTGCGCAAGGTCTTGTCTCTCGCGGAAGGGGAGGCGAGCGCGCGGGTGTTCTTGGCACGAATGAACCGGGCCGCGTCGGAGCATAGTGCCGAGCCGGAAGCCGCCACCTTTTCCGACGAAGAGGACGCGGTGCGCCTTCTTACGGTGCACGCGAGCAAAGGGCTGGATTTTCCTATCGTCTTCCTGCCCGAAGTGGGATCCCGGGCCCCGCGGGTGCGGTCGCACTCGATCGCGCTCCGTCTTGGCGCAGCGGACGCACCGAGTCTATTGGCGACGCGAGCGCTCATGGAGGACGGGACGGTTCTCGGTACGCCCTCGTACGCTGCGGCAGAGAGGGACCAGACGCGGCGTGAGGTCGCGGAGCAGGCGCGCCTGGCCTACGTAGCTGCAACGCGCGCGCGCGAGGCGATGGTTTTCGTCGGTGACCGAGCCCCTCCAAAGGGCGTCCCAAGCGAGGCGTATCTACGTTCGACTGCGGCCGTGCTGGCCGCACTTACGGAGGGCGGCGGCGCCGGCGGCGCGTCGGCCGCGGTATCTTTGGTCGCGGACTCGGGTTCCGAGACTCGCGCTCCGACTCCGAAAGACGCGTTTTCGATCCTCGTACCGGCGAGGCGTCTCGGCGTTCCATCGTCTCGACACGTCGATGTGACGGCGACCGAGCTCGTCGACTTCGTGCTTTGTCCGAGGCGGTTCCAATTGGCTCATGTAACGCTTCTTGCCGAGGTCCAGCCTTCGCGGGCTCCGGCGCCGGAAGCGCTCGAAAGCCAAAGTCGGTACGCACGGAGGGTCGCCCGGGAGGCACGCGCGGTCCACCGCGGGCGAAGGTTTCTCGCGCGTGCGTGCGCCGAAGGGGGAGTGAGCGTATCGATCGAAGGAGCCGTCGACCTGTGGATCGAATGGGCCGATGGTCGGGTAGACGCGGTCTTTCTCGTCGGCCGACCCCCTTTCGCTTTGCCCCGCGTCGAGCTCACCATGAAGTTAGCGGCGTTCGCCCACGTCGGGCGACCCGAAGTCCGGACGGGGCTCGTCGAAGGCTTCGAGGCCGACGCCGAGGATCCCGCATGGTGCGAACGCGCGGATCTTCAAGGTATGGGCGAGCGCCTTCTGGCGTGGGGAGCCTCGCTCGCCGAAGCGCGCTGGGTCGCATCGTTTCCCCGTGCCCCGCTATCGACGTGCCGCGCGATTCACTGTGGATATGTCTCGCTCTGCCATCCGGAGCGTCCATGCGTGCAGTCTTGAGCGAGCCCTTACGACTCGTTCACGCTCATTCCGCCGAGCGCCCGATAGGCGCGCGCGACCCCGCTCGCCAAAGCAGCGCGACCGCGGGGGGTTTGCGGAACTGCTTCGGCGAGTCGTCCGGGAGAGCGCCTCTCCAGAGTCGCCAGAGCTTCGGAGAGCCCGGACGGGATCATAGAACGCGCGGCGGAGCCAAGCGCGTTCACGGGTGCCGTCCAGGGCGCGTCGAGCGCTGCAGCGATGCCGGTGGCGCTCCGGATCCGATCGAGCCGCTCGACGAGAAGCCACGCCGCGAGCGCCGCCCCGTCGCGTGAACGCTCTTTCGCGAGGTGCTCGACCAGCGGCTCGAGCGCTGCTACGCCGTCGATTGCGGCGCGCGCCTCCATCCCTGCGGCGAGTGCAGGACCCTGCGTGAGCGTCGCGTAGCCGGATCCGAGCCGCGTGACCGCCTCGCGCGGTCCGAGGTCGCCGATGGCCAGAGCGACGGCGACATCGACCTCGTCGAGGCGCCGCTGCGTCCAGCTCGCGGACGCTTGGCTCGCCTTCTTCTGTGCGCTCGGTCCCGCCGCCGAGAGCGCCCCCGCATGGGCCTTGAGGACGCGCGCGACGTTCGCGCCGACGAGGACCCCTTTCCACTGGGGCAGCGCGGACAAGACGTATCGAATGCGGCGGGGCTCGAGCGCGACGAGCGCGAGCGAGGCGCGCGGCGAGAGCGGTGACTTGCCGACGAGCGCAGCTCCGACTCGTTCGAGGAGCGGAAGCGCGCGACCCCGTGGGTCGATGTCGACTTCGCCCTCTGGAGACGCGTCGATCCGGTGTGGCTTCTCGATACTTGCCGCGAGGAGGGCAATCGTTTCGTCGCTGACCGCGTCCGTGCGCCACGCGATCTCGAGGAGTGCAATAGGCAGGGGCGACCCGGTAGCCAGGGCCTTGTCGCACCACGCGGCAACACCAAGGCTAACGTCCGGAAGCTTCTGTGAGGCTCGTCCGAGGACCATTCGGTCGGCCGCGAGTGTGTGCCATGCGAGCGCTTCGACGAGGTCGTTCTCGGCGAACTGGGCGGCGTGGGCCACTCCGTCCGCGAGCCAGCTTGCCAGTCTTCCCTTGCCCGTCAGCGCTCCGCCGGTGCGGTCGGCACCGGCGAGGACGTGGGCGCAGTGGGCGAGCAGATCGCCCTTCGTCTCCGCATCGCTCGCCATGCCCCGGCGGAAGGCGACGCCAGCGGCAAGCGCGCGATCCACTTCGACGGTATGCGCGCGTGACGCGACGATTCCGGCGAGCGCGGTCTCGTCGAGCGCGCGCGCGGCCAGGAGCGCGCCTTCTTCATCGAGAGGCCCCAAGGAAAGGGCGCGGACGACGTCGCTCGCTAACGTTCCTCCGGTCCCCATGGAAAGCGTCGCGGCTTTGAACCGCGCGTTCGTGACGTCGGCGGCGTGCGCGCGGCCAAAATCTGCGGCACGGCTCTCCGTTGCGCCCGCGGCCCGCGCGCGCACCTCGCAGGCCGGGTCCTTTTGAGCCAGCTCCACGCGCAGAAGGCCCGCGTTCGGGTTTCCGACCACAGCGCGCCGAACGCGGCGCGATGGATCGCGCGCGAGGGTGGCCAGCAGCTGTGGATCTCGGGAAAATCGCGCCGACGCTTCGCGCGCGAGCTCGTCGTCGTCGACGGCCCATGTCGCGAGGAGCATCGGCGACACGGCTCGAGGGTCGATGAGGCCGAGCCATGTCCGATCGTGAAGCGCGGTCTCGGAGGGCCATCTCACGAGCCGATCGAGCGCTCGCCCTGTCGCGGAGGGGTGCGCGGCGGCGGCGAGCACGAAGAAGGTGTCGTCCGCGTGCCGCGCGAGGACGGAGTCTCGAACATCGTCGTCTGCGTGCGGATGGACGATGAGTTTCTCGTCGAGCGCGAGGCCGTTCGACAGAACGTGCTCCTCGTCTTCCGCGCGGATGGACCCTCTCCGGCGATCGTCTTCGGTATTCGGCTCCTCCTGGTGGCCGACGCGCTCGCCTTCGCGCGCGATACGCGCCTGGATTTGGGTGAGTGTGTCGGGGCCCACGGCCGAGCAATCGGCCAGGGCGAGGAGGACGAAGATGTCGCCTTCTTCGGCGAGCGCGACGTTCAGGAGAGGAGCGTTGCGCTCGGGGTTTCGAGCAAGCGTGTGCAGGCTGGCGCGGTCGAGCATCGCGGAGAAAAGGTGGAGCCGCGTCGGCGGGGAGTAAAGCCGGATGACGCGGCTCTCTCGACGCGATAGGAGAAACCCGTGTCCGGCGAGGCTCCCGTGTCGCCCAGCGAAGCGGCCATTCTCCGTGCCGATGGGGGTGACGTGGACGGGGCGATTGCCGCTTTGCAGGAAGAGCTGGCGAGAAGCGACGGAGCGCTCAGCGTTTGGCTTGCACTCGGAACGCTCCTTTTGAGGGCGGGGCGCGGGCCAGAGGCGGTCGATGCGCTGCGTGAGGCTGTCGAGCTCGACGGGGACGTTGCCGTCGCGCGCGTTTTTTATGCGCGCGCGCTCGAGAGCACGGGCAAGATCGACGACGCGATCTTCCAGCTCCTTAGGGCCGCCAAGCTTCACGCGAACGACGCGGGGGTTCTCCGTGAGGTCGGAGGTGCTTTTTACCGCAAGGGACTTCACGACAAGGCCCTCCAGTGGCTCCTCAAGGCACGGGCGGCCGCGGCGAGCCCCGCCGAAGAGGCGCGGGCGCTCTATGCGCTCGGCCTCGCCCAAGAAGCGCGTCGTGATCCCGGGGCGGCGATCGCCGCGTACCGAGAGGCGGTCCTCAAGGACCCGACGCACCTCGACGCGCGAAAGACGCTGGTGGATGCCCTGGCAAGCATGGGCGAGCACGAGCGGGCAATTGCGGTTCTCGACGAGCTTCTCGTAGTCGACCCGGCCAACGAACAAGCCGCGCTCAACCGCGAGGCGCTCGACCGGGCCCTCGGGGACATGAGGGCGCGCCGCCTCGTGGGGAAAACGTTGAAGGAGCTGGAAGCAAGCGCGATCGTCCAAGCCGGGCAAATGAAACGGCGCAGTCGCGCCGTCTTCGGCCTTGGTCCCAAGGAGGATGAAGAAAAAGCGCGCTATTCGAATGCATTGGCGGAGGTCCATGCCTCGCTCGCGGAGGATCGCACCATCGACTCGATCCTCTTGGTGCTGACCGACCCGGACAAGGCCAACCGGAAGAAAGACACGTCGTTTCAGGTGACGGTCGTGGCGAAAGACGGGCGGCGCGAACCCGCGAGCTACGCGACCGCGGTGTCGCTCACCTTCTTGCGAGAAGGAATGGGCATGCCGATGACCCAGGCCGCGGAGCTCTATGCGCGGCTCCTCTCGGGGGTCGAGAGCGTAGACTATGGCGGGCTCGAGGCGCGGTTTGCAGCAAGAGAGGCATCCGGCGGATCCCTCAACGGGCTCTTGGTGGCGAGGCCCGTGAAGAAGGCGGGCACGACGTGAAGCTCGAGCAACGACGTAAAAGCCGTGCGAGCGACGATGACGTGATCGACTAGAGGCGTCGCCACGAGGTCGGCGGCGCGGGCGATGCGCTCCGTGAACTCGATGTCTTCACGGCTGGGGGTGGGGTCGCCGCTGGGATGGTTGTGGACGAGGATGAACGCGCTCGCCCCCTCACGGAGGGCGATACGAAGCGGGTCGCGCGCCGAGACGAAAATGCCGTGGAGGCCACCCGTGGCGACGCGGCGAGCCGCGCGAAGCCCGTTGCTTCCGTCGAGGGCAAGAATCCACAGCTCTTCGTGGTCCAGAGTCGAAAGCTCATTTCTGGCCCATGCGTGGACCGCTCGCGCTTCCGGAAATCGGAGGAGAGGAGAGAGATGGCTTGCCGCCACGGTCCGTCGCCCCAACTCGATGGCCGCGGCGACGCGCGCCGCCTTCGCGCGCCCTACGCCGCGGCGCGCACAGAGCTCGCCAATTCCTGCGCGCGCAAGGCTGTCGAGAGTCCCGTAGTCCTCGAGGAGGCGAGTGGCCAGAACCTTCACGGACTCGGTTGCGCTCCCCGTGCCGAGCAAGAGCGCGATCAGCTCTTCGTCGCACAGCGAGCCGATGCCAACGTGAAGCAGGCGCTCGCGCGGTCCGAGCGAGGGCGCCGTCGTCCATTCTGCGGTCGTCTGCATGCCTGCAAACGAGCACGCCTTGTGCCCAGCACCCACTAAGTGAAAATAAGTGAAACCGGCGCCTCCGCACGGTACCGAGGCTGGCCCGAGGCCTGCGAATGTGTCCCGCGACAGTCTCCGGCTCGCTTCTCTCAGCAGTTGCCAGGCTACGTCAGGCGCCGTCGCTACAGAGGCCCACATCCGAGTACGCCCCGAATAGAGAGCTCGCAATGCAAGTCTGGCTCGGTGCGGAACATTGCCCCGGCACGGAGAGCTTGCAGAGCTGCTGGCACGTGTCGCTTATACATGCGAGATTTTCTTGGCACTTTTCGGTCGTGCACGCCATCCCGACGCTTGCCGGGCCGGGAGTCACGCACGCGGTCTGGCCCGTGGCTTCGTTGACGAGCGTGCACGTCTCGCCCGCCGAGCATTCGGTCGTAAAAGGGGTGCACGCAACGCCGAACGTGCAGACGGGCACAAGGTTGATGCCGTGAAACAACGCTTCGATGTCGCAGTAAGAGTCGGAGTCCGTACAAGACGTAGGGCCGTCGCAGCAGTAGCGCTTGCACGTACCCAGCGTGGAGTCTCCGATGCACTCGAAGTCGATGTCGCAATCGGCTGAATTCGTGCACCGGTCGCCTTCGCGCCCGCTCCCGAAAGCGGTCGAGCACGAGGGGGAGGGCTTGGAGAATCCGGCGACGACGCGGCACGCGGCGGTCGCGATTGCGGGACCTGCCAGTTGCGGGCTGCATACTGCGCCCCGGGTACAGACGCCCGAGTCGGGTCCCGCGTCGGCATCGAACACGCATGCGGGCTTGTCGGGGTCGCAGCCCAAGCCCAAAACCGCCGTGTTGCAAAGGGGACTGCCGCTCGTGGCGAGTGCAGGGGACGGGACCACGGTAGTGTTCGAACCCGCGTCCAAGGAGCCACTCTCGGGCATGACGGTGACGCTGTCGGGCCCCGCGTCGAGGTTGACCGCCGCTCCGACGGTGTCCGAGCTCTGGGTCGAATTGGGCGCGGTTAGGCCGACGTTGCAACCCGCGACGGTCAACGCGCTCGCCGTCAACGCCAGGAGGCCGGGTAGCTGGCGGAACACGCTCGCCCCGAGGACCCTGTGGAGCGCTACTCGGTAGACGTCGATGGAGGCTGCGGGTTTCATTTCTTCGAGCTCAGACGGGTAGCCGAGAACGCCCGCCAGCACCTCACCTGCGACGCGACCGTTCGAGATTAAGCCGAAGACGACGAGAAAGCGAAGCAAAGGAAGCGTTTCTGTCCGAGGAGTACTTCACGCATCGTGCCGCTTTGGAGGCGCCCGCTTTGCGTGGGAAAAGAAGCACTATCGGAGTCGTCGATCCGGATCGCCCGAAGCGCGGGTGTGGCACCCGTGTCGCGATCGCGTTTCATTGTGCCGACCCATTCCACTGAAGACGGAATTGTCAGCGCCCAGGGCCGACGGCTACTGGGTCGATTCGATTTCTTCGGTAACCGCGTTGCCCGCCTCGTCGAAGGCGCGGACCGCAACGATGTGCGCACCTGGCGGAACGAGTGAGCTCACGTCGGAGTCGACTTCCTCGTCGGCGCTATCGAACACCCCGTCGGCGGCCGCCAGGGGTCGCCACTCGAGCTTGCCGTCGACGGTGAGCTCGACGCGGGTGAGGGGACCAACGCCGTCGATGACATGTGCACGGAGCCGGCGCCCGGTAAGAGTGAGCGCGCGGAAAACCGGAGGCGTATTGTCGACGACGATAGGCGGCGACTCGAGCGCATGTTTCTGCATGGTCTCAGGTGGATTGGCGATTTCGTCGCTCGCTTCGACCCGAAGGCGGTATTTGCCCTCGGGTAGCGCGAGAGTTTCCCAGTCGACCTCGCTCCTCGTGAGG
>Ga0182024_10011587_pt1 | contig 17655 bp, 12 predicted proteins | sample P32metaG_FD_120480 | JGI IMG/M metagenome (GOLD analysis project Ga0182024, IMG submission 120480) | Permafrost microbial communities from Stordalen Mire, Sweden - P3-2 metaG (Illumina Assembly) | ecosystem: Environmental > Terrestrial > Soil > Wetlands > Permafrost | place: Sweden: Stordalen... | reverse complement strand
CTGTGCCCCGGATGTCCAGATTTTCTGACCATTGACGAGAAAATAATCGCCACTGTCCACGCACTGTGTGCGTAACGCTGCAAGATCGGAACCGGCGCCCGGCTCCGAATAGCCCTGACACCACCTCACGTCTCCCTTCGCGATTCCAGGAATATGCCGCCTTTTCTGTTCTTCGTTGCCGTATTCGAGCAGCGTGGGGCCGAACATCATGACGCCCATACCTCCAATGGGGTTCCATGCGCCCACGCGACTCATCTCCTGCTGCAGCACGCGCGCCTGGACAGAGGAGAGTCCGCCGCCGCCATATTGCGTGGGCCACGTGGGCGTGCCCCAGCCTATTTCGCCCATCGCCTTTTTCCATCTGGCGAAGTCTTGCTCGCGAATCGGGCCGACTTCGGTCATCATCAACTGCTGCTTGCCTTTGAGTGACCGCGGAAACTTCTCTTCGATCCATTCGCGCACTTCGGCGCCAAAAGCCTCCAAGCCCGTTGCAACTGTGTCTGCGTCGCTCATGAGAGTCCTCCTCCTGCGTTTCCTGCAGTTGATGTCCGTATCAGATCACTGTGAAGAAGGGAAGCGGCGGCGTCCCGTCGCCTTCCGTCGCTCTCCACACCAGCTTCGCCGGCGAACCGATCTTGATGCGCTAGGCCGCGAGTTGTTCCTTCTCGTCAGCTGCCGAGTTTAGGATACCATCTCTGAAAAGTGGCGCCGAGATCGTGACTAATGCCGTTCTCGGGTTGCAGAAGATGATTTGGAGAAGTGGATTGGATGCTGTAGTCATCGGTACGGATCCGCATGCCGCGATCCGCGAAGAAATACGCAGACTGTGTGCGAGATTCCCTGGTGCTTACTGGCGCGAGCTGGACCAAGCCCGCGCGTATCCGGACGAATTTGTTCGCGCGCTTGGCGATGGCGGCTGGCTGGCTGCACTAATACCAGAAAAATATGGCGGTTCGGGCCTCACGCTATCTGCGGCAACGGCCATTCTCGAAGAAGTACAGCGGGCGGGTTGTAACGGTGCGGCTTGTCACGCCCAAATGTACGTCATGGGCTCCCTGCTGCGGCATGCCAGCGAGGCACAGAAGGCGGAATACCTGCCAAAGATTGCTAGTGGCGAGTTGCGTCTGCAAGCCTTTGGCGTAACCGAGCCGAGCAGCGGCACGGATACTGCGGCGTTGAAAACGACAGCGCGACGCAGCGGGGATGAGTACGTCGTCAACGGTCAGAAAATATGGACGTCTCGGGTTGAGCATTCCGATTTGATGCTACTGCTCGCACGTACGTCACCAAGTGACGAGCTGAAAAAACGTACCGAGGGCCTCTCGGTCTTTTTAGTCGATATACGTGCTATGAAGGATGCCGGACTAACGATCCGGCCCATCCGCACGATGATGAACCATTCAACCACTGAGGTGTTTTTCGACAATATGCGGATTCCCGCCAGTTCGCTGATTGGCGAGGAAGGTAAGGGGTTCGGCTACATTCTCTCTGGCATGAATGCGGAGCGGATCCTAATCGCGGCGGAATGTATTGGCGATGCCAAGTGGTTTACTGAGAAATCTACAAAGTACGCCAATGAGCGCGTGGTTTTTAACCGTCGAATTGGACAAAATCAGGGCATCCAGTTCCCTATCGCCAAAGCGTATGCGCGCATGCGCGCGGCCGAACTAATGATGCACCACGCAGCAGCCTTGTTTGATGCCGGGAAGGGATGCGGCGCAGAAGCGAATATGGCGAAGATGCTCGGCGCTGAGGCCTCCTGGGAGGCGGCGGACGCGTGTATTCAGACCCACGGCGGTTTTGGGTTCGCCGAGGAATACGATATCGAGCGAAAGTTCCGCGAAACGCGCCTCTACCAAGTGGCTCCGATCTCTACCAATCTCATCCTCACGTACCTTGCCGAGCATGTACTCGGTCTACCGAGGTCGTATTAGTGAACGCGCCGCCAAAAGCCAGCAAATCGGCGGTGTCATGATAGAGCTCAGTGCAGTGGACATAGGAGAGCTGCGGGGCTGGATCGGCCGTACCGAAACTGCGCAGGACGAAATCACACCGCGTTTGGTGAGAGAACTCAGGGCAACATTGGATCTGGATGCGCTCGAAGCCGAAGGGCGGGTACCGCTTGCAGTGCATTGGTGTCTCGCTCCGCCGGCGGTAAAAGCCTCGATGATCGGGCCAGATGGGCATCCTCTGCGCGGAGGCTTTTTGCCGCCCGTGCCGTTGCCCCGCCGAATGTGGGCTGGCGGACAAGTAAAGTTTCGTGACCAGTTGCACATAGGTGACAGGGTTGAACGGCGGTCACGTATTGTCGACGTGGCCGTTAAGCAAGGACGCTCTGGTGTTTTGTGCTTTGTTTCCGTTAACCATGAGTACTTTACGGTGCGTGGCCTTGCGATTGAGGACCGGCAGGATATTGTGTATCGCGAGTTCAACACTGTGACGACAAGCGCGGCCAACCCCAGGAGTCTGCCCACGCCTGAATGGCGGCGCGATATGCAAGCTAATCCGGTTTTGCTGCTGCGCTATTCAGCGCTAACGTTTAATGGTCACCGGATTCATTACGATCGACCTTATGCAACGAACGTCGAAGGCTACCCCGGCCTGATAGTCCATGGGCCCCTTCAGGCGACCTTGCTAATTGAATTCGCTGCCTCGATCAAAGACCAGCCACCCAAACAATTTCTCTATCGCGCAGTTCAGCCGCTGTTCGATTTCACGCCGTTCGAACTGTGCGCGCGGCCCAACAATGGTGGGCTGCATTTGTGGATTCAAACCGTTGAAGGTGTTCAGACTATGGATGCGCAGGCGTCATGGTGAGGCCGCCTCTTGTCACGGCCCTTTTTGTGCCGGCTGATCGACCGGAGCGATTCTCTAAGGCGCAATCATCAGGGGCAGATGCGATTATTATCGATTTGGAGGATGCGGTGGCGCCCGGCGCGAAGGCGGCAGCGCGTTCGACGTTGAGTTTGCCTGGAGTCCTGCCGACGGGTTGTGACGTGTTTGTGCGCGTGAATGGGCGCCAAACGCCATGGTACAGGGATGATCTCGCCGCGGTTGCGCAGTTGCAAGTAGCTGGGGTAGTGCTGCCGAAAACTGAAAGCGTCGAGGATATTGCGGCGACATCTAAATCTCTTCCCCGCGTGGAACTTATTGCGCTGATCGAGACCGCGCGCGGGCTGGCTGCTGTGCATGAAATCAGCGGGGCAACCGGCGTGACACGGTTGGCATTTGGTTCGATTGATTTCTGCGTAGATATTGCCGCAGTGAATGATCGCGATGCGCTGTTGGCTGCACGCTCTGCAATCGTGCTTGCTTCACGGCTTAGCGAGTTGGAGCCGCCACTTGACGGAGTGACTATTGAGATCGACGATGTAGAGCTGATCGAGGGAGATGCCCGTTACGCGCGCCGCCTAGGCTTCGGGGGCAAGCTCTGCGTACATCCGCGCCAGATTGTACCGGTGCGGAATGGATTTGCACCATCGGCCGACGAGATCTCTTGGGCAAAAAGGATACTTGAAGCCGGCGCCGAAGGGGCAATCTCTGTGGACGGAAAGATGGTCGACTCGCCGGTTCGCTCGCGAGCCAGGCAAATTCTGGCACTCGATGCGAAATCTAGATAGTCACGAATCTTGGAAATCGACACGATGCTGACAACGGCGGCATTAGCGCGGTTCACATCGTGTTTAAGGTTTGCCGATCTGCCGCCGGAAGTGGTAATCCGCACGCGGCTGCTGGTACTTGATTGTGTCGGCAATGCGGTGCGGGCGCGTCGAGATTCCGAAAGCACGCCGGCGCTTCTTGCCGCGGTGCGAGCGATGGGCCTCACGAGCGGCAAAGCCCGCATTTTTGCGGACTCCGAAAGCTATTCGCCCGCGGGCGCTGTGCTGGTAAATGCCACGCTCGCGCATTCGCTTGATTTTGACGACACGCACGCAGCGGCGATTGTGCATCCCGGCGCATCGGTTATTCCCGCCGCGTTAGCGGCGGCGGAGATGACCAACGCATCCGGTGCGGAGACGCTGGCCGCGATAGTGGTCGGTTATGAAGTGGCGCTGCGGCTCGCGTTGGCATTGCCTGCGGGTGCGCACTACGAGCGCGGATTTCATCCTTCTGCAACCTGCGGCGTGTTTGGGGCTGCCGCATCCGCGGCTCGCGTGTTCAAACTGAATGAGTTGAAGACTGCTTCGGCCTTCGGCATCGCCCTTAGCCAGTCGGCTGGAAGTCTGCAGTTTCTCGCAAATGGCGCTTGGACAAAGCGCTTTCAGGTCGGCTGGGCGAGTATGGGAGGATTTGTCGCCGCGACCCTGGCCCGCGAAGGCTTCAAAGGCGCAGCGGAGCCAATTGAGGGTGGGTATGGTTTCTTGCGATCGTACGCCCCGGCGCCGCAACCTGGCCGGGTTTTGCAGGATATCGGGCATGTATGGGAGCTGATGCAAACCGGCGTGAAACCCTATCCGTCCTGCCGTTGGGGACACGCAGGCATCGATGCTGCGATCGCGATGCGCGCGGCGTATGGATTGAGAGTGGAAGACATCGATGCCGTCACGCTAGGAATTTCTCATGCCGGGATGTCTCTTGTTGGTGAACCTGCGGATAAGAAAATTCACCCTGCGAATACGGTCGACGCACAGTTTAGCGGCCCGTTTGTGATAGCGACGGCCTTAACCACCGGCAAGATGGAGTGGGACAGCTATAGTTTGCTCGAAGATCCCAAGATTCATGCTTTGATGTCGCGGATTCGCTGCGAGAAAGATCCGGAGATGGAGGCCGAGTTTCCCTTAAATATGTCCGGCAAGCTCACCGTACAATCAAAAGGCAAGACACTTACGAGAACCGTGATCGTGCCCAAGGGTGAGCCTGCAAATTTCCTTAGTGATGTAGAACTTTGCGCGAAATATTCCGGGTTGGTCGAACCCGTGATCGGCGCTACAGCGGGCGCGAGGTTGGCTAAAGCCATTATGGGACTAGAGCATTTAAAGCATGCCGCGTCGCTATTAAATGAGGAGATTTGACGCAACGTACACTAGTGTATTGTCGAACTTTGCGAGGGGACATCTTGCGGGGGCACCTTCCGACGAATTATCGGGTGGAGAGCAGCAGCGCGTGGCCGTCGCTCGTGCTCTTATTAATGAGCCTCCTTTGATCCTTGCCGATGAACCCACAGGAAACTTGGATGCCAGCGCTGGGGCGAGGTAATGCAGCTATTGAAATCACTCCACACGGAGGGACGTACCATCGTTCTCGCGACCGCTAACGGCGGGGCCGCGCTACGGCAGATTCAGAGTGGCGATCTGCGTTAGTGCCTGCTCGATATTGGCCTTGGCCGCTCCCTCCTTCGCCCGACGCAGCCGCGCGGCGGCTAGCACCGAGTCGCTGAAGTGCGCGGTGTGCGCGCTCGGAATCGTCTGATTCCACAGGGCCTTGCTGGCCTGGGTGTCGAAGACTGTGTAGCTCACATCCATCTTCACGGTGAACGACACACCGGCCGACGGATGATCGACCCTGCCGATGTGGGCCTTCAGCTGGTAGCGGGCGTCCGACGGGCTGACCTTAGCGAAGGTGCCGGACCTCTCTATGGAGTCACGCAGTGCCTGAGCGAAGGCGTCGTTTGAGATCTCCGAGGCGCTTCCGCCCGACACCGTCACCGAAACGTCGCCCGTGCTCTTTTGGACGGGCACCACCAGCGTGGTGCTCATGGCCTCCGGTCTGGCCCCACTCGCGCAGCCACCGAGCAGCGACGCCGCCAGCGCCAGGGACGCCACCGCAGCAAACAAAAATAGACTCTTCATGATCTGCTCCTTCGGTTGGTTATCGTTAAGTCACTACCTATGAAGCGGAAGATCGCGCCGAAAGGGCTCAAGAACACTTGCCTAATTTGACTTTGGCCGTACCCGCGACTAGCTTTCATTGAATGTCCCTGCATTCGCAGTCATAACGGCGGGATGGTTTTGTCGGGCGAACGGTCACAGCAGCCGGCCACGGAATTGCTGGCCCAGTGGTGCGCAGGCGACGTCGCTGCGCTGCAGGCGCTTGTTACTTTGGTATATAACGAGCTGCGCGAAATCGCGCATCGCTGCCTGCGGCAGGAACGGCATGGACACACGCTGCAGAGCACCGCACTCGTGAACGAAGCGTATTTGCGTCTGGTGCAGCAGTCGCCAGGCGCCATCGACAACCGCGTTCACTTTTTGGGCGTCGCGGCGCACGTCATGCGCCAGGTACTCGTCGATTACGCCCGCGCGCAACGGGCTGCAAAACGCTCCGGTGGCTTGCGAGTGGAACTGCGGGAAGAACACCACCCAGTGCAGGTCGACAACGTCGATGTGATCGCGCTCGACAAGGCTCTTGAGACTCTCGCGCTGCTCGATCCGCAGCAATCGCGCATCGTCGAGCTGCGATTCTTCGCCGGCCTGACGGTCGAGGATACGGCAACGGTGGTCGGCCTGTCATGCGCGACGGTCAAACGCGAGTGGGCGAGCGCGAAGGCCTGGTTGGGTCGGGAACTCGACTCGGTCGAGCGCTGATTGCCGATCACCGGCCGTTGCGGCGAATGGTGGCTGTATGACTCCGGATCGCTGGCAAGAAATCAAACGAGTGTTCGACGACGCAATGGCGCTTGCGCCGCCCGGGCGTGGCGCATTCCTGCGGAGTTTTCGCGAGTTGGACCCGGAACTATGTTCCGAAGTCGAGTCGCTAATTCTGTCTTACGACGCGAACTCTAAATTCCTGGAAACCCCGGCGGTCGGCACCGGTTGCCTTGATGATCGCGCGTCCGAGCCTTGGGTCGGACGAGTCTTAGGCGTGTATCGCGTCGTAGAGCTGGTGGGCGAGGGCGGGATGGGGTCCGTATACCGCGCGGTGCGCGCGGACGCACTCTACGAGCGCCCGATAGCGGTAAAAGTGATCCGCAGCGCTCTCAGCGCGGAATTCTTTCTGCGCCGGTTCGAGAACGAGCGGCAAATCCTGGCGCGACTCGACCATCCCAACATCGCCCGTCTGCTCGATGCGGGGGCGAGCGAAGACAACATCCCTTACGTTGTCATGGAATTCGTGGACGGAACACCCATCGATGAGTACTGCCGTCGCGAACAACTGTCGGTGCGTGCGCGTTTGAAGCTGTTCCGCACCGTTTGTGAAGCGGTCCAGTACGCGCACCAGAGCTTGATCGTACATCGCGATCTCAAGCCCGCGAACATTCTCGTCACCGCAGACGGCGAACCGAAGCTGCTTGATTTCGGTATCGCGAAGATCAGCTATCCCCACCAGGATACGGACGGCGAGCGGCCAATGACGCAGCTTCCAATGATGACGCCGGAATTCGCGAGCCCCGAGCAAGTGCGCGGCGAGGCCGTGACGACGGTGAGCGATGTCTATTCTCTGGGAGTGCTTCTCTATCTCCTGTTGACCGGTCAGCCTCCCTATCGAGCCGCAAGCCACTCCTCGCACGATGTCATCAAGGCAGTCTGCGACACGCAGCCGACGAAGCCGAGTGCGGCGGTTGCCGCATTCGCAGCATCGGACCAACGCACGTTGCGGCGCCTGCGGCGGGTATTGCGAGGCGAACTCGACAATATCGTGCTGATGGCCCTGCGCAAGGAGCCGCAGCGCCGATATCAATCGGTCGAGCAATTCTCCGAGGACATTCGGCGCTATCTGGAAAACCTCACCATCTCGGCCAGCCGCGACTCGCTACGGTATCGATTCAAGAAATTCTTGGTCCGACACCGAACGGGCGTCGCGGCGGCGTCCATGGTGGTCGTCGCGCTGCTGACCGGAATGGTGCTGACATGGAGAGAGGCACGCATCGCGCAGCAGCGCTTCGATGATGTCCGCAATCTCGGCAACTCGCTGATCTTCGACATCCACGATGCCATCCAGGACCTGCCCGGCTCCACGCTGGCCAGAAAGCTCGTCGTGGAGAAGGCCATCCAATACCTCGACGAGATGGCGCAGCAATCGCGCGGGGATGCGCAGCTGCAGCGCGACGTGGCGTCCGGCTATCAGCGAATCGGCGACGCGCAGGGCAACTCGTTAACGGCGAATCTGGGCGACACCGCCGGAGCGCTCAAGAGTTATCGCAAGGCGCTGGCGCTGCGCGAATCTGTATTTGCATCGAATCGGGACAGCGCTCCCGACGCGATCGCCCTGGCGAAGGCGCTGCGGCTGGTGGCCGACACCGTATTGTTGTCGGGAGATACCGCAAGCGCCTGGAGAAACAGCCAGCTTGCGGCGAGCACCGCGGAGCGTGCGGCGCGGATGAAACCTGACGACCTGACCGTTCTCGGTGAGCTTCGCGAGGATTATGCGACGGAGGCCGCCATCTATGGCGGCAACTATAACTCGTCGAATCTCGGCGATCCGTTGAATGCGCTCAAGGTTCGCAGGCAAGAGCTCGCCGTGGCCGAGCACATCAGCGCCCTGCAACCCGGCAGCCTATCCGCGGAGCAAGCGGTCGCCCGAAGCCTTGCGCATATGGGAGACCAGTTGTCGATGGTGGGTCAACGCCAGGCGGCACTGGTGGAGTATTTGCGCGCCCGAGAGATGTTCGAGACATTGTCGCGGCGAGTCCCGGGCAACAAATCCCTTGAGGCGCTGCAAGGAATCTACAACCGCGTGTATTTTGCCCAGTATTCACAGGGCGCCAAGGCGGACGCCTTGGCGAGTGCCCGCCGTGCGTTGCAGGTGGCTGAAATACTCAGTGGTTCAGACCGCCATGATTTTCGCGCGCGGGTCTCGCTCATCATCGACTATTGCAACCTGGCGGTCGTTCTTTCCGGGATGGGTGAGACCGCGGAGGCGATCAAGGCGCTGAACGAATCGCTCTCCGCGCTCGGCGACCTGATGACCGGCAATGCCGGCAACGGCGAAATTCCCAGCATAAAGGCTTCCGTCTACATGACCGCCGCCGACATCTTCGCCAAGTCGGGAGATTACACGCGTGCGTTGCGCTACTGTCATGACGCTATTGCGATCTTCGCGCGGCTGCAGGCGGACGATGCGGACAATGCCGACGCTCGCCTCGACCTTGCCGGCGGGTACAATCAGCTCGGCAAACTGCAGGCGTGGACTCGCGAGCTGGAGGGAGCCGCCGAATCGTTCAAGAAAGCCCTTGCGCTCTCGGAACCCGAAACCACCACACGACAGCCGAGCGAGGAATCCCTCTATTCGGCGGCGGAGTCGTACGCCGGACTCGGTGATGCGGAGGAGCGGGCTGCTGAAATCCCGCAGCCGCCGCAGAGTCAGGCCGCACACCAGGATCGGGCACGCTCTTGGTACACGCGCAGTGTCCAAGTGTGGGGCCAGGTCAAGGAGCCGGGGCTGCTCAGCCCTGGCGGCTACGAATGCGTTCCGCCCTCCGTCGTCAGGCAGCGCCTGGATCGTCTGAATCAAGCGCTGCACTGACGAGGTACACAGGTGAGTTCTCACTGCCTCACGAAGCTCCATGTCCACTTGTCTCCACTAGAGGGGTCGGTGTAGCTACCCTGTAACGCAGTGGCATTCGGGCTGCCATTCTGATACGGCGGGGGTGGTCCGGTGTAGAGCCAGCTCTGCGCCAGCCACGGCAGTGAGCTCGTTCCGCAGGTCTGGACCGTCTGCCCGGCGGTCACCCAACCGGTGCCGTAGTACTGCGGCGGACTGGCGGCTAAGCTGACCACCAGGTTCGAGTTTTCCTGCAGCGCCGTATCTTCGGCGTTGGCCGCCGTCAAAGGCACCGTCGTTGGACTCACGGAGCATCCGGGTTGCGGCGAGAAGGTAAAGGTCCCCGACACCGCCGTCAGGGTCAGAACTCCGTCCTGAGCGCTGCTCACGTTCCAGGTGACCTGCGTCGAAACGACAAGGCCATTGGAAGCGTCATAAGTGGCCGTTCCAGCCCAAACACAATTGGCGCCCGGCGCGCTGCAATCCGGGAGCACCGTGATGTTCGATACCAGCGTTTCCTGGCTGTTGAGAGGCTGGAGCAGAGTGCTGGCGCTGACGGCCACCGGATTAGCGGCCGGGGGCGTAGCGGGTGCGTTGTAGGTGGCGGCGCTGTCCCCGGTTGCTGCCACCGTCCCGGAGGTTGCGTTCCCGCCGGCGATGGAATTGACTGCCCAGTCGTTGCCCGGTGTCGCGGTGCATTTTGCCAGCAGGGTTGTCAGCAAATTCGACGTGGTGACCCTCTGGCAATACATCACCGTGAGATCCACGGTTTGACCCGTCTCAACGCTAGCGACAGCCGGCTGCAATTGCGCACCTGCGAGCAGCGACCAGTCGCTGAAGTGGCTCGCCGGCACGCTCATGGTCTGACTCGTGGTATCGAGCGCGGCGCCGGTGGAGACCTGCCAATATCCCTGCGCGGTCTGTGAGGCGATGATGAACGCGTCGGCTACCGTACCTGCCAAATCCTGGCTACTGTAATGAAACACGAGCTCGACCGGCGCCGCGAAAGTGAGGCCTTCGGGCCCCAGGCGGTAGGCCGATCCGACCCCGCCTGGACCTTGGTTCGTGATGGGCTGGATCGTGAAAGTCGTCGCTTCGGAGACGGCGCCGGCCGGAATGGTCAAAATCAAGCGGCCGTCCGGTGAAGTAATTGAGCCGCCACCGGCTCCGATGCTCTGCGACGAAGCTTGACCGACGGGTACGCCCACGGCGGTGGATGCCGCGGTGAGGCTGCAATCCACAGTGACGTTGGTGATGTTCGCACTACCCACCGTGCCCGATGCATTACTGAGTACGCACGCTTGAGGCGGATTGGCCGGCTGGGTTTGGATGCTCACGCTATAGGCACTTCCGCTTGTCAGCGCGGTCGGAAATTGGAAGCTGCCGTTGGCGGAAATAGGCAAGTCATCGCCGCCATTGTCTTGCAGTACGAGGCCTGTGCCGGAGAGCGACGTTACGGTGCCTCCGACTTGGTAGGTTGCTGGTGTCAGGGCGTGTGCGACGTCCGAGGCGGCTCCGGCAGCACCTCCGCAAGCGGACACGAATCCACAGGCGGCGATCACGAAAACCGCACCGATCTGCCTTGACGAGTCGAGTGCCGAAAAGCATTTCATAGCTGTCTCCCGATTGAGCACGGCGAAAGTGCGGTGCTTGTCATCTGTGAGAAGCGGAATCCAGCACTGGCCGGGATCAAAAAAGTGGTCTGGCTCTGGTTGATCCCATATCCGAGTCTTTTCCGCTTAGAGGAGAAAGTGCGGAAGCTTAGGAGGCCTCAATGAAATCTACAGCGATGGCGGCTTTGTTTATGGCGTTTGCGGCGTCAATGGCACAGCAAGCGGCAAGCCAAACGCAACTCAGCGGCGTCTTTCGCGCCCCGATACCTGCTGATCCGGCGGGAAATGGCGCTGCCTTTTATCTAACATTCTTCCCTGATGGCCATGTAATGCGCGGCGCACCAGATGTTGGGCTTGCAGGCTACAACGCTGCCTACCAAATGAATCTGGATATCCGGAGCGGAATTACCGCGAAGATATGGCGGTGGGGCGTGTACAAAGTCTTAGGTCAGCAAGGCACGATCGATTTCGCCGATCGCATGTCCATAGCCTTCGACCTGAAGAATTATCCGCGGACAATCGAGGCGGTGGGCCTGACGTATGTTCTGCTCGATTCCGGAGACGGGCTCAGTGTGCAGGGCTCGTACAAGTCCACGAAAGACAATTCCTTTATCACGTTCATGCCGGGCTCGACCATGAATCAGCAGGGTATCGTTGCCAATTGTATCAGTGGCGGGACGCATTTCAGCTACGGCGGCAGTGTCCCGTCGATGGGTTCGGGCGGGCGACTCTGCCTCGACAGGCCCGTCGCCGGAGGGTATAGGCTGGGAAGCTACACCATTCAATTTGTGTTCCCAGACTCCACCACTCCGACGTTTTCTTTCTGGGCTGATTTGACTCAGAACCGCGTCAGTCCAGCAGCCCTCTACATCAACGGTGTCAAGTTCGTATTGGCGAATTAGTGTCCACGCACTCGATGCGGCGCATGCCGATTTGCTCCTGGGGCTCCTAGCCGGGCGAGTCATTTCCCTTCCAGACTCGGATGACGCTGTCTGCGTCAGGAACGCCGCAGGCATGGCGAAAGGCCACGGCCAGCATCACTGCGAGCCGCCGTTGATCGGAGCGGTCTGCCAAAAAACTCTCCCGGATTCGCCGCAAAGACGCGAGCGGATTGCGCTGGGATTTGTCCATGGCGAAAGACATGAACAAGCCGATGGGGTCCGCCAAGGCGGGCGCGGCGGCGTGACACGATTCCCAATCGAAAATCCAGATATGATTGCCGTCGCTGACCATGTTGGCGAGCCCAAGATCGCCGTGCGCGCGGTCGAGTTCCGTGCCTAGCGGCAACAATCGCAGCAGCTGCGCATGAAAGGATTGGTGCTCAGGCCGCAGCGCCTGCGTGTATGCGGTCCACCAGGACAGGCCCATGATCTCAGATCCTCCAAGCCGCTTGATCTCTCCACGGTATTCGGCGGTCAACATCGAGCTGTCGCAGTCTGCAGCCAGCTTCAACGGTTTCGCAACCGCCGGTAGCGGCTCCATGATCAGAAAGCTCGTCTCTTCAAAGCGTCCATGGTGCAACAGTTTCGGCGCACGAATCTTTCGCAGCGGAAGTTGACCCAGGAAGCTCAAAGCGTCCGCCTCGACTGCCATTTTCGCATGATCGTCCTGTGTGAACGCAACTTTGACAAAGGCAAACGCCTGCAAATTCGCATCTAGCAGATGCACATACAAGCGGCGGCGCGACGGCTGCGGCGGTCAAGTCACGATGGCATGAGCGATGCGCCGATCAAGGCGAACTTCAAGTTCGGCGCGCCACGGTGCAAAATCAAAGCGAAACTCACTGCCCACTGGATTGGCCCGGCTGACGGCCGCAAGGCGCGCGGCCCCGATTCGAATCAAACCCGACGTCAACATGCGGTAAAGCCGACGTTTGCGGGTAAATGGCTGGTACTTGGCAATTCCCGCAAGCGACACGGCTTTCGAATCTTGGGGGACCGCGAGCACGTCATGGCCGCGGTGCTGAAATACGAGGTATGCTGAAGTGGATTGCGGCGATTGCCCCGCGGCGAGGACAGACACTCCTGGCACGGGGTTTAGCGCCATTCGGGCCGAAGCGGCGGTAAGTGCGAATTTAATGCGATCCCTCATTGCAATCCAGCCTGTTGAGCGGCCAGTGCCGACCAGCGTAATATTTGCGACTCGCAAAAGATACCCCCGCCGCGCTTGCCGTTCTCGCGCGAGACCTTCGCCTTGCTCGGGCTGCGGCTCGACTCCGCCAGCAAGTACGCATACAGCTGTGCTGGGTACTACCGTTCGAGCGGGCACCGAGAATTCACGTCGCATTTTGACACTGAAAGTAGCCCAAACTTTGGAATTGTGTGGTCCGTCACAGTTTTTCACGCGTGGTTTGTGGGGTTCCGAACAGTGAATCGGATCCGCCACGGCACACAGTAGACAGCTGCGTTATGTAAGGAAGCCTTAGTTAGTCGGGGACACGCCGTGCTGCTACAGAATTTGCCCGCGAATATTGGCTCATCGGATTCTCAGGAGCGTGACGTGGACCGAGGTCGGCTCATTTCATCGCGCCACTACGTCGCTTCGAAATTTCTTCAGTCGTGCCGCCGCGTTGGGCAGGTGGTTTCGCATTTAGGAGCAATTTCTATCGATGATCTCCCGGGGCTTATCAAAGGATGGACTCTTCTATGATGACAGACCAACTGACGGGCAATGGACACCGCTGGGGTCAAAGGATTGCGGTGGATATACCAATCCAAGTGGCTGCACATGCATTACCGGCAATTCACGGGCATTTGAAAAACCTAAGTCTGAGCGGGGCCCTCATGCGAACAGACCACGAGTTGCGCCTACACGCTTATATTGAAATCAGTATAAAGCTCCCGGAAACAGGACGCAGCGCTCTGAGGGTTATGGCGCGGGTCACGCGTAACTTAAAAGACGGGGCTGGCGTTCAATGGTGCGAGTTCGCACCGACTGCTGTTAAAGACTTACTACGCTCGCCTTCGTTTCAGTTACCGCTCTAGAACGCCGTTGTACGCATGTCGCGCGACGCGCGGAGACCGTCCATGCTTGTAGCGGCTCTACTCGTTGATGTAGAATCGATAAATATCACATAACATGTTGATTAATATTGATAACGAGCTCCCCGGGACGGAACCGAAATCGTGAAGAAAAGACCGGGAATTTATTGAGTTTCTGATTTCGGTTGGATAGCGATACCCCAAAGACAACCCATTCAAAAGGCGGCTGCTGCCGGACGCTGGTGGATGACAGTTCATGTCCGTCCGCTTGCCTTTGATGCAGATAGCCTCGCATCGGCCCGGCAGATTGTGAATCGCCCGCCGTTTAGGCGTCGGTTCCAGAGAAGGTCTCCAGAGGCGAATGAAATGCCCGCGCCGCGACGTCGTCGGTCGCGGTGCTTTTTTTTACCTTATTCCATTGACTTAGCACTGACGGGTGCTGAATATTGGGTTGGGCGGTGCGGCAATTTCGCTTCCCAAGCGAGCCCATCATCGGCGATGGAGAGTTTATGGACGGATTCCCATGAACGAGCGGCGCAAAACTCTGATTCGTCGTCGTGACCTGCTTCTCGCGGTGACGGTTTCCGGTGCGGTGGTCGCGATGGGCACTGCATCGAGCCCGACTCCCACCGAGCTTAGGCGCGACAAGCGCAAACCGCAGTATCAGGCGAACTCGCCGGAAGTTCAGACGTTTTACCGGGTCAACCGCTATCCGGTGAAGTGACGTCATGCTCACCAAAAGAACAGAAGGCCAGCAACGGCGCGGAGCAGGTACCCCCGCAATCGCATGCGAACCTCAAGGAAATTTTGACCGTAGGGCCTTCTTACGTCGTTCGGGCGTTATCGCCGGTGGTCTCGCTGGGCTCGGCGCGCTGCCGCTGGGCAGCGTGCGCAAAGCGGCGGCCGGCGCGCCGCCGGCGCCAGGCGCCACGCTCTCGCGCCGCAAGAACATCTGCACCCACTGCTCGGTGGGCTGCTCGGTTATCGCTGAAGTCGCGAACGATGTCTGGATTGGTCAAGAGCCGGATTTTGACAGCCCGATTAATCGCGGCTCGCACTGCTGCAAGGGTGCGGCCGTTCGCGACGATGTGGTGGGCGAGCGGCGACTGCGCTATCCGGTGAAATTGATCGACGGTCAATGGCATCGAATATCCTGGGATCAGGCCATCGACGAAATCGGCGACAAACTGCTGGAGGTGCGAGCGAAGTCGGGACCGGAATCGGTCTACTGGTTGGGATCAGCCAAGTTCACCAACGAAGCGGCCTACCTGAACCGCAAGTTCGCCGCCTTCTGGGGAACGAACAATTCAGATCACCAGGCGCGCATCTGTCATTCCACCACCGTCACCGGCGTCGCCAATACCTGGGGCTATGGTGCGATGACCAATAGCTATAACGATATTCGCAACGCCAAGACCATTATGATCATGGGCGGCAATCCGGCTGAGGCGCATCCGGTTTCGTTGCAGCACATTCTCGAGGGCAAGGAGCTCAACCGCGCCAACATGATCGTCATCGATCCGCGGCTGACGCGCACCGCGGCGCATGCGAACGAATTTTTGCGCGTACGACCCGGCACGCATATTCCCACCATCTACGGCATGCTCTGGCACATCTTCAAGAATGGCTGGGAGGACAAGGAGTTCATGCGTCAGCGCGTGTACGGCCTGGAAGATATTCTGCCGGAGGTCGAGAAGTGGACACCGGCGGAGGTCGAACGCGTTACCGGGCTGCCGGAAGCGCAGGTCAGGCATGTTGCCGAGATATTCGCAACCGAACGGCCTTCGACATTGATCTGGGCCATGGGCCAGACGCAATTCGCGACCGGCACGGCCAACGTCCGCGCCAGCTGCCTGTTGCTGCTCGCCACCGGCAATGTGGGCGCTTACGGCGCGGGCGCGAATATTTTCCGCGGTCATACCAACGTTCAGGGTGCGACCGATCTCGGCCTCGATGTGACCAGTCTCCCTCTCTACTATGGGCTTTCCGAAGACGCGTGGCAGCATTGGTGCCGCGTGTGGGAGGTCGACTACAACTGGATGCTCTCTCGCTTCGCCGATAAGAAATTGATGGAGGCTCCCGGCATTCCCAGCACGCGCTGGTTCGATGCCACGCTCTTGCCTAAAGACCAAGTGAGCCAGCCCGATACGTTGAAGGCCATGTTTGTCATGGGGCATGGCGCCAACACAATTACTCGCATGCCCGAGTCGGTGCGCGGCATTGAGAAGCTGGATCTGCTGGTGGTTTGCGATCCGTACCCGACCAGCTGGTCGGTGCTCTCGGGGCGGAAAAACGGGACTTATCTGCTGCCGGCCTGCACCAGTTTCGAAATGGATGGATCGCGTACCGCTTCCAATCGATCGCTGCAGTGGGGCGAGCAGATCGTGAAACCGGTGTTCGAATCGAAGAACGACTACGACATGATGTACATGCTCGCCCGCAAGTTGGGGTTCGCCGAGCAACTGTTCAAAAACATCAAGGTCGAGAACGGCGCGGTGTCCGCGGAGGATATCCTGCGCGAGATCAATCGCGGCGGCTGGTCCACCGGCTATTGCGGGCAGTCGCCGGAGCGCCTCAAGGCGCATATGAAAAATCAAGGCAAGTTCGACTTGGTGACCATGAGAGCGCCGAAGAACGATCCCGAGGTCGGCGGTGATTACTACGGCCTACCGTGGCCGTGCTGGGGAACGCCGGCACTGAGGCACCCCGGCACGCCGCTGCTCTACAACACCAATCTGTCCGTGGCCGATGGCGGCGGTACGTTCCGCGCGCGCTTCGGCGTCGAGCGCGTCGTCAAGCGTAAGGTTGTAGAGAACGGTCAAGAGATCGAGAAAGAGGTTCATGAAAATCTCCTTGCCGATGGATCTTATTCGGTGGGCTCGGAAATCAAGGACGGATATCCCGAGTTCACACTCGGCGTGCTGAAGAAGCTCGGCTGGGACAAGGATCTCACGGCGCAGGAGATGGCTACTATTCAACGGGTGGGCGGGGCCAAACCCGACACCGTATCTTGGTCGACCGATCTGTCCGGCGGCATTCAGCGCGTGGCGATCAAACACGGCTGCAGCCCGTATGGCAATGGTAAAGCGCGCATGATTGCCTGGAATCTGCCGGACCCGGTCCCGGTCCATCGCGAGCCGATCTATACGCCGCGGCCCGACCTCGTGTCCAAATATCCGACGTTGCCGGATGCCCGGCAGTTCCGCGTACCCAACATGGGATTTACGGTCCAGAAAGCCGCCGTCGACAAGGGCATCGTCAAGGATTTCCCGCTGATTTTGAGTTCGGGCCGGCTGGTCGAGTACGAGGGCGGCGGCGAGGAGACGCGCTCGAACCGATGGCTGGCGGAGTTGAAACAGGAGATGTTCGTTGAGATCAATCCCGCCGACGCGGCAGAGCGGGGCATTGCCGATGGCGGCTGGGTGTGGGTGACCGGACCCGAGAGCCATTCGAAAGCGCGCATGAAAGCGTTGGTGACGGAGCGTGTGGGCAAGGGTTTGGCGTGGATGCCTTTTCACTTTGCCGGCTGGTGGCAAGGCGTCGATCAACGCAGCAAATATCCCAAGGGCGCAGATCCCTACGTGCTCGGTGAGAGCGTGAACGGCCTGACAACGTACGGCTTCGATCCGGCCACCGGCATG
>Ga0182024_10011586_pt1 | contig 17655 bp, 15 predicted proteins | sample P32metaG_FD_120480 | JGI IMG/M metagenome (GOLD analysis project Ga0182024, IMG submission 120480) | Permafrost microbial communities from Stordalen Mire, Sweden - P3-2 metaG (Illumina Assembly) | ecosystem: Environmental > Terrestrial > Soil > Wetlands > Permafrost | place: Sweden: Stordalen... | reverse complement strand
GCAATGGCACATAAGAAGGGTGGAGGCAGCTCCACAAACGGACGCGATTCAAACGCACAGCGGCTGGGCGTAAAGGCCTTCGCTGGTCAACTCATTACCGGCGGAACCATCATCATTCGCCAGCGCGGAACCAAGATCAAGCCGGGCGTGAACGTGGGCATCGGCTCCGACGACACGCTCTTCGCCAAGGTCACGGGCCGTGTGAAGTTTGTCGATCGCGGCAACCGCGGCCGCTTTGCTTCTGTCGAACCCGCAGCCGCGGAATAGTTCAGTTTTGGAATAGTTCAGCCTCAACGCAAGCACAAAGGCCATTCGCCGCGGCGAATGGCCTTTGTCTTAAATCCCTATTCCCTATTCTTACGATTGCGATTCGCGCCTCTTCAGGTTCCTGTTTAGCACCTTTTCCACCACGTTCTCGACGTCGGTGAGGAAGAAGCTGTTGGCCGGCTGCTGCACAGCCACCTGTGTTCCGGTGTGGCCCAGCGCTGAGGCGATCTCGTTCCAGCGATAGATGGTGGAGTTCACCGGCATCATCAGAGGCTTGCGGGCAGGCTCGGGAAGGGCGGAGTAGACAACCCAGGTGCCGAGCGACAGCAGGATCACCGATTCGTAGACGAACTGCAAGGGAGCGGTGAGGGATGCAAAGCGGGAGATCAGCGAAACCGTGAGAAAATCATTCGAAGCCATGACTCCAAATCCCAATGCAATGCCGAAGGCCATGTCGCGCACCGAAAGGCGCAACGCGTTCATGCTCATGCAGAGGAAGGCCAGGAGACACAACTCGAGCAGGCTGACAGAACGCATCAACCCAATGCCAACCTCTGGAATTGAGGGGAAGGCGTGGCGGGAATAGGAAAGCGTAGAAAAACTCACGATAAGCGAAACCAGGGCGGCCCAGCGGAACATCACGATCCCAAGCTTCTGCAGGCCGGGCAAGGCCGACAGCGCGGACCGGAAGACCTCCGTGCAGATGAAAAAGAGCAGCACCGCGCTGGCGATATATACCGACCAGAATACGATGAAGTAGGCCACGAAATAATTTCGGCCCCAGGGCTGCGACTGAACAAAGAGCAGGGCTGAAAGTACCGGCGTCGAAACCACGCGCAGACCCAAATAGCTCCCCATCGCCGGAAAACGGCGATGCAGAGCCTTCTTCCAGAAGACGAACCCCAACACGGCCGACAGCAGGAACTCCGCCGCGCTCATCGTCGACATCGCCACTTGTGCAGACATCAAGGCTAGCTCCCCACACTCAGAACTTTCTAAGCATAGAGCCTATTGCCGCGATTCACAACGAAAATTCCGTTCACACCGATGGCACTTTTGTGGCATTACCTCGGCGTAAACTGTTATTTTGGCGCGTCCGGGCCGCAGGGTATGCCAGGCCCACACAGCGGAATCGGGTTGGCGGCTGTGGCCGATTGATGGCTGGGCAATGCCCGCGCGGAGGAGTGCGAAACCGAGGCCGCGGCGACGCCGACGAAGACAATGGACAGAGCGAAAATGCGGATAGCGAGTTTCATTGTAGGTAACCCTTCTCACTTTGGATTCGCAGAAGATACATCTTCCTGCACTGCTAGAGAGTAGCGCCTGGATGACTCTAAGTCCAGCTTTTTCATTCGGAAATTTCTAAAGTAACCATTGCGGTTACTCAAGTAACCAGAACGCTGTCGGTTTCTTCTCCGATTTCCATTCCGCGAAGCTGCGAAACTCGCCTTGCTCTTCTCTTTCCGCGCCCCCTCAATATGCTAAAATAGACTCAGGAAAATTCGACCAAAGCCTCCCTGTTTCAAGCGGTTAATCCTAGAAATTGAACCTGCAGGCGATCCCGCGGGAGCCGCATCCGATGAGAGGCCAAAAGCGAAAACCAAGCGAACGGAATCCTATGGCTAACGAAGTACCCGAGACAAATCCCCTCCCCGACGAAAACGGCAACGGCAGCTATACAGGCGAAAACATCCGGATTTTGGAAGGTCTTGAGGCTGTGCGCCTGCGGCCGGCCATGTACATCGGCTCCACCGGCGAGATGGGCCTCCACCATCTGGTCTACGAAGTGGTGGACAATTCCGTCGACGAAGCCCTGGCAGGGTACGCCAAAAAGATTGACGTCATCATCCATGTAGACAACTCCATCACCGTGGTCGATGACGGTCGCGGCATTCCCGTGGACATTATGGCTCTGCCGAACGGCGAAAAGATGCCGGCCGTGCAGGTGGTGCTGACCAAGCTCCATGCCGGCGGCAAGTTCGACGCTTCCACCTACAAAGTCTCCGGCGGCCTGCATGGCGTAGGCGTGAGCTGCGTCAACGGCCTCAGCCAGGAGTTCAATGTGGAGATCTGGCGCGACGGCCACACCTGGGAGATGGACTTCAGTTGCGGAGCGCCGACCAGCGAGTTGCGCCAGGCAGGCACCAGCAAGCGCCGCGGCACCAAGATCCACTTTCTTCCCGACAAGTCCATCTTCACTGCCACCGAGTTCAATTACGATACCCTGGCCCAGCGTCTGCGCGAGATGGCCTTCCTTAACAAAGGCCTTGAAATCACGCTTACCGACGAACGCACCGCCGACCCCAAGACCGGTGAAGCTCGCCGCGCGGAGTTCAAGTACGCCGGCGGCATCGCTGAGTTCGTCAAGCACCTCAACCGCGGCAAGCAGGTCCTGCACGACAAGCCCATCGTCATGGAGGCGATGCGCGACAGCGTGGAGATCGACATCGCTCTCCAATACAACGACAGCTATTCGGAAACAGTATTCAGCTTCGCCAACAACATCAACACCGTAGACGGCGGCTCGCATCTGTCCGGTTTCCGCACCTCGCTCACCCGCACCATCAACGCCATCGGCCAGTCGCTGGGTCTGTTCAAGGACATGAAGGAAAACCTGAGCGGCGACGATGTCCGCGAAGGGCTGGTCGCCGTGGTCAGCGTCAAGCTTTCTCAGCCGCAGTTCGAAGGCCAGACCAAGGGCAAGCTCAACTCCGACATCGCCGGCACGGTGCAGGCTTTCGTCAACGAGCGCCTGGGCATGTTCCTGGAGCAGAACCCGCCCATTGCCAAGAAAATCATCAACAAGGCCATCGAGGCTGCACGCGCCCGCGAAGCCGCGCGCAAGGCTCGTGACTTGACGCGGCGCAAAGGAGCGCTCGATGGCGGCGGCCTGCCCGGCAAGCTGGCAGACTGCTCCGAACGCAACCCCGACCGCTGCGAGCTCTATCTGGTCGAGGGCGAGAGCGCCGGCGGCACCGCCAAACAGGGCCGCGACCGCCGCTTCCAGGCCATTCTTCCGCTCAAGGGCAAGATCCTCAACGTCGAGAAGGCCCGCTACGACAAGATGCTGGGCCACGAGGAAATCCGCGCCATGATTACCGCGCTCGGCTGCGGCATCGGCAAGGACGACTTCGACGCCACCAAGATCCGCTACGGCAAAATCATCCTCATGACCGACGCCGACGTCGACGGCTCGCACATCCGCACGCTGCTGCTCACCTTCTTCTTCCGCCACATGACGGAGCTGATCAAGCGCGACAACATCTACATTGCGCAGCCGCCCTTGTTCAAAATCAAGAAGGGCCGCTTCGAACAGTACATCAAGGACGAGCGCGAGTTCGACAAAGTCATGGTCAATCGCGCATCGGAAGGCATGGTAGTGCGTCACGGCGAAGCAGCCAGCCGCATCGAGGGCGCGGAGCTTATCCGCTTCATGGGCACCCTCAAAGAGTATCTCGATTTTGTCGAAAAAGTGGACAAGCGCATCCGCAACGAAAAGCTCACCGAGCTTCTGGCGCGCGCCGAGCTTGTGCATCGTGCCGACTTCACCTCGAAGGCTGAGAGCGACGTTCCGCCCAAGCTGGTCGCCCTGCATGAGGAGTTGACCGGGCTCAAGGACGAGTTCCAGTTCAAAGCCATCAGCGCTCCGGTCGAAGACGAAGAGCACCACACCTGGTCCCTGTGCTTTACCGATTCGCAGGGCGCCCACCGCTGCGTCGACTGGGCTCTCGCCTCCAGCCCCGAGTTCAAACAGATGATGTCGAAATTTATCCTCATCAAGAGCTTCCTCGAGCCGCCGTTCCTCATTGAATACGCCACCAAGGCCGCAACCGCTGAGGCGAGCGGCGAAGAAACCGAAGTCGAGGCTGGCGATGAACTCGCGCCCGATACCGCCGAAGTCCAGGACGAAGCCAAACAGGCGCGTCGCGTTCCTCGTATTCTGCGCGAGCCCGTTGAAAAGCAGACCGCCCGCGAGCTTTACGCTCACATCGTCGAGCAAGGCAAGAAGGATTACTCGGTTCAGCGCTACAAGGGCCTTGGCGAAATGACCGCGACGCAGCTCTGGGAGACCACCATGGACCCTGAGCACCGAACCTTGCTCCAGGTCAAACTGGAAGACATCGTCGAAACCAACGAGATATTCACTACGCTTATGGGCGAAGACGTAGAAAAGCGCCGCAAGTTCATCGAAGACAACGCCCTCGATGTGAAGAACCTCGACATCTAGGTCTTTGGCCCCCTGGTTTTGTACCAACACCGTGCCCCATCCGCGTTCCGTGCGGAAGGGGTGGGAGACCACGATCCCGGGCCTCTCCTCGTCGCGCCACCAGGCTGGGAAATTCTCCAACCTTCTGCCCGGCCTCTCACCCAGCAGCTCGACGAGTCGATCCGGAGGGAGCAGTGGCCTTCAGGCCACTGAGAAGCAGCCGCAAATCGGACGGACTTCAGCCCCGGGCCTTCACCTCGAGTGCCAGAAAAACCTTCATATCCCCGGAAGGGAACGAGCCTTTCATGAAACTAGACAAATCTCTGCAAAGAATTGCCCCAAAAAGAGCGGCCTCATTTGTTATCGTTTGCAAAAGGTAAAACCCACCAAAGAGGACAACCAAGCAATGACACTCGACCGTCGAGGATTTCTAACCGCATGCAGCCGCGCCGGCATCGCCTCAGCCCTGCTGCCTGGAGTTCTATACACACTGGCCGTGCAGGCGCAGGAGGCCGAGGGCACAGACCAGTCGAAGCCGCCCACGATCACTCCCGAGATGATCGATCAGGCAGCTGTACTGGCTGGCGTTGGGCCCTTCACCGCCGAGCAGAAGAAGATGATGATCGACGGCCTCGTCGACCAGAACGGCTCCATGAAGGCCATACGCAAACTCAAACTGCCCAACTCCGTTGCGCCGGCGTTTGTGTTTCATCCGCTGCCGGCGGCTGCGGCTCACGAGATTCGAATGGTCACTGAAAGGCACCCGATTGCAGCGTGGAGCCCCGATGCGACGGTGAGCGCACCGGCACGCGCAGAAGATCTGGCGTTCGCTTCGGTGAGCGAATTGGGCAGCCTGCTTCGAGCCGGAAAGATCACGTCTGTCGCCCTCACGAAAATGTATCTCGACCGCCTCAAGCGCCACGACACCCAGCTTCACTTCTCCATCACGCTGACAGAGGAGCGCGCCCTGGCGCAGGCGAAGAAGGCCGATGAGGAGATTGCCGGCGGCAAATACCGCGGCCCGCTGCACGGCATCCCCTGGGGCGCGAAGGACCTCCTCGCCGTCAAAGGCTATCCCACCACCTGGGGTGCGGGCGGCTTCGAGCACCAGGTCATCGACGAAGATGCAACTGTCGTCCAGCGCCTCGACGCAGCGGGAGCGATTCTAGTGGCCAAGCTAACCCTGGGCGCACTGGCCATGGGCGACAAGTGGTTTGGCGGGCGCACGCGCAATCCCTGGAATCCCAATCAAGGTTCGAGTGGCTCTTCGGCCGGTCCGGCGAGCGCCGTGGCGGCGGGCTGCGTGCCCTTCGCCATCGGCTCGGAGACGCTCGGATCCATCTCTTCGCCCTCGACGCGCTGCGGAGTCACAGGCCTGCGGCCCACGTTCGGCTTTGTGCCGCGCACCGGCGCCATGGCACTGAGCTGGACGATGGATAAACTGGGTCCCATAACCCACTCGGCAGAGGATTGCGCATTGGTTCTGGAGGCGATTCATGGCCCCGACGGCAAGGATGCTTCAGTTCATCCTGCGTCGTTCGAATGGAATCCAGCCTTCGACTGGAAGAAACTCCGCATTGGCTACCTGAAAAGCGAGTTCGACCCGCCCGAGCCGCTCAAGCTGCATGAAGCCGCCGCCAACGAGACCGCCGAAGAAAAGAAAAAACGCGAGGAGCGCAACGCCGGGATGAAGGTCAGCCGCGCACGCCGCGACTTCGATCGGCGCTATGAGCAGGCCGCGCTCGACAGGCTGCGCACGATGGGCGTGAATCTGATTCCGGTCGAGCTGCCCAAGCTGCCCTACGGCGCGTTGGTTCCGCTGCTGGGGGCCGAGGCGGCGGCGGCCTTTGACGACCTGACCATGAGCGGCCGCGACGCGCTCCTGACCGAGCAGGGCGCGGAAGACTGGCCCAACGCCTTCCGCACGGCGCGCTTCTATCCGGCGGTCGAGTACATCCAGGCCAACCGTGCGCGCACCCTTGCCGTCCAGCAGGTCTCGGCGCTCTTCGAGCAGGTAGACGTGATTGTGACGCCAACGAACGGGATACAACTGGTGGCCACCAACCTGACCGGGCATCCGGCGCTCATTGTGCCCAATGGGCTGCGGGGAGCGGATGCTCCGAGACCAGCAAAGATCGACGACGGCGATAACGACGACATCGGCGGGCCGGGCACACCGGTGTCGCTGACGTTTTTGGCCGGCCACTACCAAGATGCGAAGCTGGCAGCGTTTGGCTGGGCCTACCAGCGGGCAACCGGCTTCCACAAGCTGCATCCCAAGCTGGATTGACGACATTCGGGCCAAATGCGGCCCAAATAATCAGTTCTACGGCGTCCCATTCGCCGCGTCCGTCTTCGCCACCTGGTTGATGATCTGCTGGATCAAAACTACGCGGACATGAATCTTCCGCGCCACGTCCGGCAGAAACTCATTGACGAAGTTCTCGATCGGGGCGCTGGCCAGGCCGATGCCATAGCGCTTCGCGCTGGAAGGCAAGTTGGTCCGCTGGCCGGGCACGTAGAGGTTGCCGATCTCGTCGTCGATGGCAAAGCCGACCAGATCGGCGTAATTCACCATCCCTTTGCCGTTGTCGCCTTGCGTCCAGACCACCTGGTACAGGCAGTGGGCAATCCTCCGCTTGATGGTCGCTTTCGGCATGCGATGGTAGTGCGGGTCCTGGTGGACGATGGACGGAATCAGAAACGTGCCAAAGAATTCGCCGGTCAAGTCTTGCGAATAACTCACCCCCACGTAGCGCCCAAACCCTGTCATGCCGGGGCCGTAGGCGGAGTGAGAATTTGCGGCCACCGCGATGGCCGAGCTGCCGGCGATGGTTACTGCGTTGAATGGGTCGGCTACGTCGCGCACCGCCAGCCAAGCCTTTTCTTTCGGCGTCATGGGCTTGACCTGGGGGCCATCCAGAAACCGCGCATACCAGTTGATGAGGGGCAGATTCTTGAGGATGGGCAGATTGGTGATGAACGATCCGGATTCGGAGCAGGGCACCAGTTGCGCATCGCTCTGGGCTGAGGCCTGGGCTGCGGTCTGCGTCGCGTTTTTCGTTTCCGGATTGCCGATCGCGGCCGCTCCCGCTGCGGCTTCATGGCCCTCGGCGTCCGCCGCATCCTTGGATGCAGATTCGACCGCGGCCCAGGCCATACCCACGCTGGCCCGCTTGACCAGGCAAGGCGTCGGCGCAGGCTCCGGCGCGGGAGTCTGCGCCTGCGGAGCATTCGGAAGCGATGCCGCGTTGGCTTGCTCCGTCTGTGCCCACGCCAGGCCGGCGAACGCGAGGCCCGCCGCCAGCATCACCCCGGTCCTGGCCGGCCTCAAACCGCGCATGGTCCCCGCTCCTCGTGTCTCGTCTTTGTTCCCTGATCGGTTCTCAAAATGGGTCAAGTCTTCTTCTGCCGGGATCGACGCATCAAATAACAGAATGGGCCGGCGCCTTCGGTCTCGGGGACAAGCATCGTGAACATCCGCTATCGAAGTCTGACGCTGATTTTCAAACAAAGGTCAACTGTGCAGGGCGAAAAATGCCCGATTTCCTTCCGGAAAACGGATGTCTCACAAGAGAGTTATATTGACCATTGCGGCACATCCCCCGATTGCATCATTGACGCTCATCGCCGCTCCGCCCATGCTGAAGATGCGATTCGTTGGAAATCACGTTCGGGAGGTCATTTTCTATGAGCACTTATCCTCCACCGGGTTCTGGGGCACCTGGCCCTGGGGTGGGCGGCGTAGGGCAACGCATTGAAGAGGCCATCGAGCTGATCGAAATGGAAGTGCGCCACGCTGCCGCCTACATCAACGCCGCCGTCATTCCCCAGGTGCGTAAGGAATCCATCTCTGCCCTTCGCAACGTGGCCAACTCGCTGCGCAGCTTCGCCGACCGCCTGGATGCTCAACAGGCGCGGCAGCAGCCCCCTGGCCCGCCACCCCCGGGCGCCCCAAAGGACCCCCGCCCCTGATGAGTGAAACCCTCCCATTGGACTTTGTCCCGCTCGACGCCAGGTGGCGAAAACCGCTTCTGTTGCCGGCATTTGTTTCCCTCACGCTTCTCGTCGCCGGCTGCGGCCATCACCGCAACCCCGCGCAGCCGACCGCACAGCAGACCGCGCCGGAGCAGCCACCAACCGCAGAGCAGCCCGAAGCCGCCGAAGAGCAGCCTGCACCACCGCCCGCGCGCATTCCCGTCACCCCGGCGCCGCCGGGCGGCGTCAGTGAAGAAGACCTCGACTTCGTGAACACCCACCGGCCCATTTTGAGCGAAACCGGCGTTGCCACCTGGTACACCGCACCTTACAAGGGGCGCAAATCCGCCAACGGCCAGGTGTTCAGCGACCGCGCCTTGACCGCCGCGCACCGCACCCTGCCCATGGGCTCGCTGATCACCGTAACCAACCTCAGGACCGGCCAGTTCTCCGCCATGCGCATCACCGACCGCGGCCCGTTTGTAGAAGGCAGAATCCTCGACCTAACCATCGCCTCCGCCAGGGCCACGGGCGTCTACAGCGCTGGGACAGCAGAGGTGCGGCTCGATGTGTACCGGACCCCCAAGCCCATCGATTGGGGTGGCCGCTGGTGCGTGCAGATCGGCGCGTTCAAATCGGAGCGCAAGGCGGAGAAGCTCAAGAACGAACTGATCCGCAAGTATCCCGACTCCAATGTCATCGAGTTCCCTGGCCAGGATAGCTTTTGGGTGCGCATCCGGCCGCAAGGCGACAATCGCGGGCAAGCCGAGTCCATCGCCCGCCACTTCCGTCCCAGCGAGGCCGAAGCCGAGGCCTACCTCACCCGGCTGGATTAGGTTCTGCCGGGATGGTGCGGATTCGGAACGACGCGACACCTGGAGGCTTCCGCTTAGAGAGCGCTCAGGCGCGGGCCGAATCAGATCGGTGGCCGGCAGCCAGCAGACCTATCCAGCAACTGACCGGCCAGGTCACCAGCCAGGACAGCCAGTACCAGTGCGGCCAGCCTTTGCTCCAGTTCGGAATCGTCGCGCCGATGCCCATCACTTCTCCGATGATGAAGAACCAGAGGACATGCAGGCCGGCGCGGCGCGGAGCAAAGCGGGCGCAGAGCCAGGCACAAAGGATCGAGACGACAACAAAGAACGCCGTGCTTGCCATCAGAGCATGATTTGATGGGATGCGGCCCGGGGCAAAATCGCCTGGGAACAGGTACGAGAGCAACGGGTCGGTTGCCAGAACAAGAACAATCGAGAGCAGGTAGCTTCCGACGACGGCGGCGATGGATCTGAGCATCGGTTACACCTCCAAGCAGGGAATGAAACCGGGATTTTAGACGCGGCCTTTCAGCTCGGTTCCAGATTACACGGCGCACATGGCAAATAAGCCCGGCCGGTTACAACTCGGCCCTCCAAAAGGAAATAGCCCTGATCTATAGCGGAACCAGAGTAGCTGTAGCCCGAAGTCAACACGGCCGAGTGGCTTTTTCCTCAAGAAAAAGCCACCCTCAAGAATCTACTCGAGGCCACGTTTACTCTGGTTCCGCTCTAGCGGCCGTCATGGGGGCCATCGTCGGAGCATGGAAGAAGAAGCAGGCCTGCGGTGGGCCCTTACTCGGGCGCCTTACTCGGGCGGAGGATAAAACGGCAATTTATCGTTCTTCTCGTTGGCCCGGCGAAGTGTTACATCGTTCAGCAGCAGCGCCGGTGCCATCACGGTCTCCGGCACGTCTGCAAAGGAATTCGCGACGAATAAATCCTTGCCTGCCGCCTCCACGCTCGATCGCAGCGCTCGCTGATCCAGATCGTCGAGCTCCGCGCCGCGCACCAGCTCGCGCTTGCCATCCAGGCTTATCCGGTAAAGCAGCCGCGGCGCGCCTCCGCCCAGAGTCTGCACAAGGTACACGCTCTTAAGTCCCCCGTCCTTGCCCATGTCCAGCAGCTTCCTGTTCAGCTCGTCGTCTGAAAGTCCATTCTTCGCCGTCACCTTCAGCACGCCGATTGCGGGCCGCGCTGCGCCGGTAATCCCCGCTCGCCCGTGGCCGTTCGACTGTGGAAAATCCTTTACCGGCTCGCGTCCGATCAGGTAGCTCTCCAGCTTGCCCGCCGTCACCAGCGTCACGGCCTGCGCCGTTACGCCCTCGTCGTCCACTGCATACGCACCCACCAGGCCCTTGCGGTCATAGCTCTTCAGGCCGGGATCGTCCACCACATCCAGAAAATCCGGCAGGACGCGTGCGTGATAGCTCGATGCGAAGGGTCCATTGGTGCGCGCCTCGGTGCCCAGCTTGGGCCGCGTAGCCGTAACCCCGCCGGCCAGCAGCGACCGCATCGTGTCCGCACTCGCGTCCGCGCTCAACAGCACTGGCCCGTGATACTCCTCATCCACAAGCGGAGCCTCGCGCAATTCCGCCAGCGACGCAATCAACCCCACCGCATGTTTCTCGAAAGCCTCCGCCGCATCCAGATCCTTCAGCGAACTGCCCGTCGAGGCAAACGACCTGTCAAGCCGCATCCCATCCGCTGCCTGCGTCCCCACAGCGATGCTCTCCTGGTACTCGGCCGCCGATTTGCGCACGATGGTGCCCTCGCTGTTCACCAGCCAGGTAGTCGTCACCCGCGCATGACACTCGCCCGTCGAGTACTGCACAGAGTGCTCGGTTGCCTTTACGCCGGGATCGGTGCGGTAGAGCCCGCTGGCCCGCGCCACGCGCTCCGTCCACCCGGCCTCATCCACCTTCAGCTTTTCCGGATCGGCGAGCGAGATGACCGCCGTCTCCTTACTGAAGTCGTCGGCTTGCGGCGGCGTCTCGACCTGCTTCAACGCCGCCTGCTTCTGCGCATAGGCCGCCAGTGCGCTCTTGTAGGCCTGGTCGGTCGCTGTCCACAGCGCAGAGCGCACCGCAATGGGATCGTCGTCGAGAGCGGCCAGTTGCAGCACGCCATCGCCGCGCCCGCCCGAGCTGTCGGTCTTCGCGTCGCCCACACGCACGGTAATCCGCGCCACGCGCTGGCGGCTGTGCGACCCGCCTTCGCTGGCGCCGAACTCCGCCTTGGTCTGGTAGTCGTCCACGTCTTCGATGCGGTACTGGATGAAGAACGGCTTGGCGAATCCCGGCAGTTGCAACTGGCTCATGCTGCGGTCCAGTTCTGTAAGCATGGCCTTCAACAGCGGATCTTTCTCGGCATCGGCGCGCGTTTGCTGCGCTGCGCCCGACCCCGGCGCAACCATGCAACCCGCAAGAAAACCAACCCCAGCCAACATCGCAACAGAACGAATTAAATTCACCGCGCCTCCAGGACTCGAACTCGCATTCCCTCAGGGGCTAAAGCCCAAAGATTTGCCGGCAGTGTGGCACGACTGAAGTCGTGCCCTGACACAAAGCGAATCTTTGAATCATGCGCCGCTGAAAACTGTCATCTGTAATCTGTCACTTGTCATCTGCTTACTTCTCCGCGCCAGGTATCGGCAAAACCGGCGGCCTTGCCGTTCCCTGCGCCTGCTTCTGCGTCTCCATCTCGCTCACCAGCATAGCCGGAGCAACCGCGCTGACCGGGACCGTGCCCGACTCCGCGCCACACTCGCCGTTGAACACTTCGCTCTTGTCGCCCGTGACCAGAATCCGCTTCAGCGCCGCCTGCGGCGTGCCCACAATGCTCACGCCCCGCACCAGTTCATCCGGACGCCCATCCACATACACCCGGTAAACCACCAGTGGAATCACCTGAAAAGCCTGCGGCGAACTCCGCGTCGTGACCGCAAACCCGGAAGAAATATCTTCGAAGTAGAGCCCATACGCCTTGCCCTGCTTCTTTGCTTCCTCGATCAGTTGCTTCCTCAGCTCGCTCTCCGGCTCCATCTTCGTCGAGGTCACAATCAGGTTGCCCTGCCGTCCCGTGGGCACGCGCCCCGTCTGCGCCCGTCCGTGCCCATTCGAGTTGGAAAAACTGGCAATCGGCAAGCGCGACATGAGGAATGTCTTCAGAACCCCATCGTCGATCAGGTCCACCTTGCGCGCCTTTTCGCCCTCATCGTCGTACTCGTAGCTGCCGCTCAGCCAAGTGTCGCCGAACCTGGTCCGCGTTGGGTCGTCGGCCACGGAAAGAAACGTCGGCAGCACCTCCTTGCCAATGTCTTTGGTAAACGTCTGGCCCTCTTCGTCGCCGCGCTGCCGCTGCCCTTCGAGCCTGTGCCCCAGCACCTCGTGGAAGAACACCGCCGCCGCGCGCCCGCTCAGAATCGCCGGCCCGTCGAAGGGCTCCGTCACCGGCGCCTTGCGCAGCGCTTCGAGACTTTTGCCCAGCTCGCGCATCGCGGATTCCAACTCCGCCTGTTTGGGAAGTTCCTCCACCGTCTCAGCCTCAAACGTCTGCGCGCGGAACAGGTCCATGCCGTCGTCGGCACGGGTCACCGCAAACACCACCAGGCGCGCGGAAAGGTGCGGCGTAACCACCTCGGAACCCTCCGACGAAGCGAAGTAGTCCGTTTCGTTCTGCACCGTCAGCATCGCCATGTTCTGGTAGACGTCAGGGTATTCGCGGAAAACCTTGGAGAGATCCGTCACCCGGCGCTCCCACGCCGCCGTGTCCACCACCACCTGCGGAGCCGGCTTGCCGATGTAAGTCTGCTGTGCCTCCTGGCTGAAGTCCGGCGACGAGTCCTCTTCCTTGGCGCGCACCTCGGCCTCGGTCTTCACACGGAGATAATTGTCCAGCGCGTTACCATAGCCGGTGTTGGTGGCCAGCCAGAGCGTGCGCTCCAGCGCCACGCGGTCGTCGGTCAATGGCAGTTCCATGCTATTGACTGCCGAACCGCGATGCGTGCCGTGTGTATTGTCAAGCTTCGCACTGCCTAGCCGCACCTGCACGTCGGCCACACGCACATGGTTGGCGGCGCTATTGACCAGCGCCCCGTACTGCGCCTGAATCCCCACATAGCTCGCGTCGCTCACCGAGTAACTCAGGAAGTAAGGTGGCAACAGCTTGTCCGGCTCTGCCTGGCCTGCGCCCGGTTTTCCCAGCGAAGTAAACGCCCGGTGCAGCTCTGTTGTCATCGCGTCCAGCAACACCGGCGTTGCCTGCTGTTGCGCGTTGGCTGCTCGACATTGAACCAGAACGGCGGCTGCGAATGCAAAGGCCGCACAAAGGCCGGACTTTAAATTGAACCGGGAAACGAACTGCCCCCTGGCAGCGGAAGAAGTCTTGGTCATAGGTTGGGAATACTCGGTTGAACTCATCCTTACATTCGATTCTCTCAGAGTAAGCTACTATCGAGGGCTGGCCCGATGCGTTTTCTCCGTTCTTCGCTTCCCGCGCTTTGTCTCTTGCTCCTGCTCTGCGCCGTCGCCACGCGCCCCGCACACGGGCAAGCTGCCCCTGCCGCCAACACACCGCCAACCGCCGCGCAGCCCCAGCCCGGCACTCAGGCTTACACTCTTCCGCCCGGTAAACTGGCCAAGGCCATTGCGCTCAGCCGCATCCGCAACATTCTCGACATCGCCGGCTCCATTTGGGACGTCGTCTTCCTCTGGCTGCTGCTCGCCACACGCTCCGCCGCCGCCCTGGAAGCCTGGGCCAAACGGGTCTTCCGCCGGCGCTGGCTGGAGGGGCTGTGCTTCTTCGCAGTTTTTCTTGCGCTCATCACCCTGGCCGATCTGCCCCTCGAGCTTTATGGCCACCACGTCAGCCGCGCCTACTCCATCAGCGTCCAGGGGTGGCCAAGCTGGTTCACCGACTTAGGCAAATCCCTTGGACTGACCCTCCTTATCGGCGCACCCGTCCTGCTGCTCTTCAATTGGATCGTCCGCCGCTTCCCGCATCGCTATTGGTTCGGCGCCTGGCTGCTCACCTTGCCGCTCATGGTCCTCTCGGTCTTCGCGGAGCCGCTGATTGAGCCCCTATTCAATCACTACGAACCCTTAGCCGACTATCATCCCGCTCTCGTTGCCGAGCTCGAAAAGGTAGTAGCCCGCACCGGAACCAATATCCCTCCAAACCGCATGTTTCTGATGGACGCGAGCGCCAAATCCAATGGCCTGAACGCGTATGTGACCGGAATGGGCGCAACCAAGCGCATCGTCGTCTGGGACACCACCGCGGGCCGCATCCCCGACGACGACGTCATGTTCATCTTCGGCCACGAGAGCGGGCATTACGTGCTCAACCACATTCCCAAAATGCTCGCCGGGTTCGCGATTGCCCTCTTCTTTATCTACTGGGCCTGCGCCGGGACTGCCGCCTGGCTGGGGTGCCGCTTCGGAGCAAGCTGGCGGCCGCAAGGCGTTGATGGCACCGCGCCGCTGCTCTCGACGAGAGCCGGATTCGTAGTGCTGATCTTCACTGTTTCTGTCGCGGGGTTCGTTCTCGCACCCGCGGGGAACGCCTTCAGCCGTCACTTCGAACATGAGGCCGACGTCTACGGCCAGGAAGCCATTCACGGCCTCGTCCCCGACCCGCAAAAGACCGCCGTAGCCGGCTTCCAGGCTCTCGGAGAAGCCTGGCTCGAAGACCCCGACCCCAGCCCCTTCATCGAGTTCTGGCTCTACAACCACCCCAGCGTAAAAAACCGCGCCAACTTTGCGGCCCACTACGACCCCTGGGCCAACGGTGGGCAAGGCCAGTTCTTCGACAAGTAGAAAAGAACATTCTGCGTTAGGATTGGATCGATGACCTGGAAGATAGTGGTGGGCCTTGCTCGTCTGGCTATCGATCTCTTGCTGGTGTGGATGCTTTTCGGCAGACCGGGCAAGCGGGGCCTGGCGAAGGTTCTCAACGATGGCCGGATCGAATTCGCTCCCGATAGGATAGGCCTCTACGGCTATCTGCTGGCGTTCGTGTATGTGATCGGTATGGCCGGAAGGGCCCTTGCGCAACGGCACAGTGGGTTTGGCGACTATATCAGCCCAGCAGTCTCAGGAATGATTGCGCTCTACATTCTCATTTCAATTCCCGGGACGGTCGTTGCAGCAGAGGACGGCCTCGAAGCGGTTTTTTGGTTCCGGAAGAACAAGCGTATCCGATGGCATGACATCGAGGAGATTGAGACGGAGAGGGAAAGCAAGTTGTTCTCGATTGTTGCCATCACCGGCGTGGACGGCACCAGGATCGTTCACTCGTGGCTGTTGGCAGATCTGCCGCGATTGATGCTGGAGATCCAAAGGCATTGCGGGGAAGACCTCCCCGCGGAGTTTCCCCGTCAGTCCCTCGAAGCCCCATAGTCAGCCGGGCACTCCAGGTCTCGCCCTTGAGGCCAGGTAAAGCGCGAGCCGAACGCGCCAAAACCACCAAATATCTTAAAATAACGCCAGCATGCGCCTTCCCCCCGGAACCTCCATCGTCGTCTCGCTGGCCGGACTCTTGGCCGTCACCGCCTGGCGGCTGCGCGAGGTTCGGACGGCGGTTTCGCTGCGCAAAATCATCATCCCTCCGCTGGGCATGGCCACCGGCTTCTCGATGTTTTTCGTTCCCGCCTTCCGCATTCCGTGGGCCTGGGCAGGCGCAGCCTTCGTCATCGGAGCCGTTGCGCTGGCCTACCCGCTGCTGCTCACCACACGCCTCGTCCGCATCGGGGACGCCATCATGATGAAGCGCTCCAGCGCTTTTCTGGTTGTGCTGTTTGTACTCGCCGCCATCCGCTTCCTGGCCCGCGGCTATTTCGACACCATTCTCACCGTTCAGCAGTCAGCCGGCCTGTTCTTCATCCTGGCCTTCGGCATGATCGTCCGCTGGCGCGCCAAACTGCTGATCGACTTCCACAAGCTCACCGCAGAGTACGCCCCCGAACCAGCCCAATAGAAGCTCCTCAGTCCCTTCGTCCCTGGTCTCTATTCCCTGCTCCCTGCTTTTACAATCGTTCCATGCAATTCCTCTCGATTTCCCGCCGACGCACCGACCAGTTTCCCCCGGAAGCCTTCACCGCCGAACTCATCGCTGGCGAGGGCCAGCGCGTGAAAGCCCTCTACGCCTCTGGCATTCTCCGCCAAATTTGGAAGCGGGCCGACACTCCCGGCGCATCCATCCTCTGGGAAGCGCCCGGCGAGGCCGAGGTCCGCGCCGCCATTGCCACGCTCCCGATCTTCGCGGCCGGCATGCTGGAAATCGAGATCTTCGTCCCCCTCGAACCCTACGCAGGCTTTACCGCTTAGCGCGGACGCAAGTCCCTAGTCCCTAGTACCTGATCCCTGATCTCCGATCCCTGATCCCTGATCCCTGAAGTAAACTACTTCTTCAAGGAGAAGATTCCATGCCTTACCCGGAAAAATATCGTTATACCCGCGAACATGAGTGGATTCAGCTCGACGGCAACATCGGCATCATCGGCATTACCGATTACGCACAGAACTCCCTCGGCGACATCGTCTACGTGGACGTGCCCAAGGTCGGCGACCCGGTTACCGCCAATGCCACCTTCGGTTCGGTTGAAAGCGTCAAGGCCGTCAGCGATCTGTACTCGCCCGTCACTGGGACCGTGACCGCAACCAACGAAACGCTCAAAGCGTCGCCCGACAAGATCAATGAATCTCCTCACGAGACCTGGATCATCAAAGTCGAAGTCGCCGATCCGTCGGAGTTCGACAAGCTGCTCGACGCGGCGGCCTATGAAAAATTCATCTCCGAAGAAACCGGAGCGTAAGGGACTAGTCCCTGATCCCGGAGGGATCACAGATGCGCTACCTGCCCAAATCGCCTGCCGAACGCAAACAGATGCTCGCCGAAATCGGCGCTGCCTCCATTGACGACCTGTTCTCCGTCATCCCCGCCGAGTACCGCCTCGAACGCGACCTCGACGTTCCCCGCCAGCACGCGGAAAGCGAAATCATCAGCTACTTCCGCGACATTGCCCTGCGGAATACCATCCGCTACACCAGTTTCCTGGGCGCCGGCGTCTATCGCCATTACCGGCCGGTCATTATTGATTCGCTGGTGCAGCGCGGCGAGTTCCTCACCAGCTACACTCCCTACCAGGCGGAGATCACGCAAGGCACGCTGCAGGCCATCTTCGAGTTCCAGACCATGATCGCCGAGCTCACCGGCATGGACGTAGCCAACGCCAGCATGTACGACGGGTCATCGGGCGCGGCTGAGGCGGTGATGATGGCCGTCCGCGTCACCGGCCGCCACAAGGCGGTCGTGGCCGCGACGCTCCATCCCGAGTACCGTGAAGTGCTGGCCACCTACACAAAACATCAGGGACTTCCTTTCACACTC
>Ga0182024_10011585_pt1 | contig 17656 bp, 13 predicted proteins | sample P32metaG_FD_120480 | JGI IMG/M metagenome (GOLD analysis project Ga0182024, IMG submission 120480) | Permafrost microbial communities from Stordalen Mire, Sweden - P3-2 metaG (Illumina Assembly) | ecosystem: Environmental > Terrestrial > Soil > Wetlands > Permafrost | place: Sweden: Stordalen... | reverse complement strand
CTGGTTGAGCGCATTGAGGGCGAGCTGATCGACTCGCAGGTGGACGGGCGCGTGGTGATCGAGGCCGGCGCCCGCCTGGAGCGCACGACCGTGCGCGGCCCCGCGGTGATCGGCGCGGGGGCGCAGCTGCGCGACTGCTACATCGGGCCGTACACGGCGATCGGCGAGAACTGCTCGATCAACGACGCCGAGGTCGAGCATTCGATCCTGCTCGCCGGCTGCACGGTGTGCGACCTGGACGGGCGGATGGAGTCCTCGCTGCTCGGGCGTAACGTCACCGTGCGCCGCGGCGATCGCCAGCCCCGCGCATACCGCTTCATGGTCGGGGACAACTCCGACATCTCGATCCTGTGAAGCTGCTCGTCACAGGCGCCGCGGGGATGCTCGGGCACGACGTGCGCCGTGTGGCCGAACGTGCCGGGCACGAGCTCGTGCTGGTCGACCTGCCCGAGCTGGACATCACCGACGCGGCGGCCGTGGACGCGTTCTTTCGGAGCGAGCGCCCCGAGGGGATCATCAACTGCGCCGCGTGGACCGATGTGGATGGCGCCGAGACAAAGCAGGATCTGGCCTACGCCGTCAATGCCACCGGCGCGGGTAATCTCGCGCGCGCGGCGGCGGAGATCGGCACGTCACTGCTGCACATCTCGACCGACTACGTGTTCGACGGTGTCGCTCCGCGTGACGGCGACGGCCGGCCGCGGCCGTATGTCGAGTCCGATCCGACCGGTCCTCGCTCGGTCTACGGGCAGACCAAGCTCGACGGCGAGCGTCAGGTGCTGGTTGCCTGCGCCCGCCACACGGTGGTGCGTACGGCGTGGCTCTATGGGGTGGACGGGCGCAACTTCGTCGACACGATGCTGCGCCTGGCCGGCGAGCGCGACGCCGTGCAGGTGGTGGACGACCAGGTCGGCTCTCCCACCTGGTCCGGGCACCTGGCGCCGGCTGTCCTGGGACTACTGGAGCGCGAAGTGAGCGGCCTCGTCCATCTGACGGGCGCCGGGGCGGTTTCCTGGAACGGCTTTGCGCACGAGATCTTCCGCCAGGCGGAGGTCGATTGCCGCGTCGAGCCGGTCGGCAGCGAGCAGCTGGCGCGTGCCGCCCCGCGCCCGGCGTTCTCGGTGCTGGAGTCCCAGCGCGAGGACGTCCTGCCGATGCCGCCCTGGCAGGATGGGCTGGCCGGGTATTTGTCGGCGCGAGCCGGGATAATGCGTGCATGAGACTGCTCGTCTGCGGCGGCGCTGGTTTTATCGGCTCGACGTTCGCGCGCCAGCGTGTCACCGAGCACGGCGATGCGGTGACGGTGCTCGACAAGCTCACGTACGCTGGCCGCGAGGAGAACCTCAAGGACCTCCTCGACGCCCCCGGCTTCGGCTTCGTTCGTGGCGCGATCGAGGACCCGCAGGCGGTGGCGGGCGCGATCGAGGCGGCGGCACCGCAGGCGATCGTGAACTTCGCGGCGGAGACGCACGTGGACCGCTCGATCTCCGAGCCGGACGCGTTCGTGTCAACCCATGCGCTTGGCACGTATGTGCTGCTGGAGGCGGCACGTGAGCACGGCATGCGCTACGTGCAGGTCTCGACCGATGAGGTCTACGGCTCGATCGAGCAGGGCTCGTTCACCGAGGACAGTCCCCTGCGCCCCTCCTCGCCCTACTCGGCGACGAAGACGGGGGCGGATCTGCTCGTGCAGAGCTACTTCCACACCTACGAGCTAGGAGCCGTGATCTGTCGCGGCTCGAACAACTACGGCCCCTATCAGTACCCCGAGAAGCTGATCCCGCTGATGATCCTCAATGCTCTCCACGGCGACTCGCTGCCCGTGTATGGCGACGGGATGCAGGTGCGCAACTGGATCCACGCCACCGACTTCGCCCGCGCGATCGGCCACGTGCTCGAGCATGGCATCGCCGGCGAGGTCTACAACGCGGGCGGCCCCGACGAGTGCGCGAACGTGGATGTCGTGCAGCGGATCATCGAGCTGACCGATGCGAATCAGACCCAGATCGAGTACGTGACAGACCGGCCGGGACACGATCGTCGCTATTCGCTCTCCTCGGACAAGGTGCGCGCGCTCGGCTGGCTCCCGCGCGTGCGTTTCGAGGAGGGCCTGGAGGAAACCGTCGCGTGGTATCGCGACAACCCGTGGTGGTGGGAGCCGATCCGCTCAGGCGATTACCGCGCCTACTACGAGCGCCAGTACGGCAAGGCTCTGAGCTGAGTTATTAGCCCAGCCCGGAGATCTTCCACTTCTTGCCTTCCTTGACTAAGGAAAGCGTCCCAAGCCGGCTCTTGCCCGAGTGGACGCTCTTCACGGTCGCGGTCGCGGTCGCGCCGCGCAGGGCGACCGACTCGACGGTCAGTTCGGGGTTGTCCACCTCCAGCAGCTGGCTTTTCACCGCCTGCGTGCAGCCGCCTGGGGCCGCGTTCAGGCGTGTGGTCAGCGCGCTCGAGAGCAGGTTCGCACAGATCTGCTTCGCTTCGTCCGTGGTCGCGTCGCTCTGCAGGTTGGAGACCACCTGCGCGACCGCGCCCTGTTCGCCCTTAAAGCTCGTGGACCCCGTGCTCGCGCAGGCCGTCACGCCGAGTGCGAGCAGCGGGGCGCAGAGCAGCAAGAGGGCGCGCTTGATTGGGACCGCGATCACGGCCGCAGAGAGTACGCGACCGGCACGTGTGATGACTCCCTGGTTTGATCTGAGCCTAGAGTCCAGTACGGTTCCAGGAGATGGGGCGTTCTACCGCACAACTGTTCGCGCTCTCCGCGGGAGAGGCGGTCCTGGGTCTCGTGATCGAGCGACCTGGGAACAGCTACCAGCTGGAGCGGCGTCTGGAGGGGCGCTTCGGCTCGGCGCAGTTCGCGCACGGGACCGCGTATCAAGCGGTGAAGCGGCTTTCCAAGCAGGGACTGATCCGCGCTGTCGATTCTGATCGGGCGCCGCTGTCCGCCCGCGCTGAAGTCGGAGGCTTGCCGGCTACCGCTTACGAGGCGACGGTGGAGGGGGTTGAGCATTTCGGAGGCTGGCTCACGGCTTCGACATCGATGCCGCCCGTGCGTGAGGAGCTGCACGCAAAGATCGCGTTCTGCGGGCCGGCGGATCTGCCCAGGATGATCGAGATAGTCCGCGAGGCCGAGTTGACCTGCGCGGCTCAGCTCGAGGATCTCAACGAGCGGATGCGTCGCGAGCGCCGGCTGGCCGGCGACGACGCGTGGAGGCGGCTGATGGGGGTCATCGTCACCGCCGGGGATGCCGCGTGGTGGGACGCGCGGATCAAGTGGCTGCAGGCGCTGCGCCAGTATCTGCAGCGAGAGCGGCAGCGCTACGAGGCGGTACAGGGACCGAGCACCTCGCTCCCCCGGGCTTGACGATGTCCGTGCTGTCTTTGACGGGGGTTTGCTTGAGCTTTCCCCGTGGGCGGCGGCATCTGGTGCCGGTGCTGGCGGATGTGTCGCTGCAGGTCGATGCGGGGGAGGTCGTTGCGGTGCTGGCGCAGCGCGCGCAGGGCAAGACCTCGCTGCTGCGGGTCGCGGCCGGGATCCAGCGCCCCGACCGGGGGTGCGTCTGCTTCGAAGGCGAGGATCTTTGGGGCTTCTCGGATCGGCGGCGCTCGCGGCTGCTGAGCGGGCAGATCGGCTGGGTTGGGCCCGCCGTGCCGGATCTCGACGTGCCGCTGCTCGCCAACGTCGCGCTGCCGCTGTTCGCGGCGTACGGGAAGCGTGAGGCCTACGCGCGGGCGACGGCCGCGCTCGAACGGGTGGGAGCGTCGGAGTGCGCGGAGCAGTTCTGGGCGAGCCTGGCGGATTGGGAGCGTGCGCTCGTCGCGATCGCCCAGGGGATCGCTCGCGAGCCGAAGCTGTTGCTCGTCGACGATCTGACGGTCTCGCTCGGGCTCGGGGAAGCCGACGATGTCACGCGGCTGCTGGACTCGCTGGCCAAGGAACGTGGATTTGGCGTGCTGATGAGCGTCTCGGAGGCCGGCGCGACGGGCTGGTCCGGGCGCGTCGCGACGCTGGCCGGCGGCGAGCTGCTGGAGACACCGAGGTTGCTCGCGGCGCCCGGAAACATCATCGACTTCCCGGGCGTCGGTTTGGGAAGTCGCGATCCCATACGCGGCGTCTCGTCCTAGTGCTGGAGCTGCGCGAGCTTGTCAAGCACTATCCCGTCGGCGACGGGGAGCCGGTCCGTGCCGTTGACGGCGTGTCGCTCGAGGTCGCCCGCGGAGAGCTGGTGGCGCTGTATGGCCCGAGCGGCTCCGGCAAGACGACGCTGCTGATGCTGATCGCGGCGCTGCTGGCACCCGACAGCGGCGCGGTGATCGTGGACGGGCGCGAGATCTCCGCGCTTCCCGATCACGATCGTGCGTGCTACCGGCTGCGCGAGCTGGGGTACATCGACCAGGCCTTCGACCTGCTCCCGGGCGGCAATGTGGCGCAGAACGCCGCGATGAAGCTGTGGTTGACCGGGGATGCGCGCAGGGCGGAGCGGATGGTCACGCCGTTGCTTGAGCGCCTGGGGCTGGGCGAGCGCCTGCGCCATCGTCCGGACGAGCTCTCGATGGGCGAGCGCCAGCGGGTGATAATCGCGCGGGCGCTGTCGACGGAGCCAAAGCTCGTGCTCGCGGACGAGCCGACGGGAAACCTCGATTCGCTGCGCGGCCGCGAGGTGCTGGAGCTCCTGAGCGAGATCTGCCGCGAGCGCGGCGCCGCGGTGCTGCTCGTCACCCACGATCCCCAGGCGACCGTGTTCGCCGACCGTGTGCACGCGCTGCGCGACGGCCGGCTCTCAGGCTATGAGCCCGACGAGCTCTTCGCGGCACGCGGCGAGCGCCGGTCCTCCTCTTAGCGATGCGGCTGTCGAGCATCGCCCATCTCTACCGCGTCCGGCTGAAGGCGAGGGTCGTGCTCGTGCAGGAGCTGCTGGCGGTTCTGGGCCTCTCCGTCGGCGTCGCGCTGCTGTTCGCCTCCCAGGTCGCGAGCGCGAGCCTCAACGGCTCGGTCGCGCAATTGGCAAGCGAGATTGTGGGGACGATGCAGTTCCAGCTCGAGTCGCGCGACCCGCGCGGCTTTGACCAGCGACTGCTGGGTGAGGTCCAGCGCCTCACCGGTGTGCGTGCGGCGGCGCCGGTGCTCGAGGAGCCCGTCACCGTGGTCGGTCCGAGCGGCCGGCAGGGGGTGGAATTGATCGGCGCGGACCCATCCTCGGCGCTGCGGGACAGCCCGCTTTTGCGGCATTTCCGCTACGCCCAGCTCGCTCGCCTGCAGGCGCTTGCGCTGCCTTCATCCGTCGCCGAAGCGATCGGGGCCCAACCGCTCCAACCGCTCCAGCTCGAGATCGGTGCGAGCACGGTCACGGCCCTGGTCGGCGCTGAACTGAGTGAGAAAACGATCGGAGGGCTCGTCCACAGCCCGATCGCGGTCGCGCCGCTGGCGTATGCGCAGAAGCTCACCGGCATGGAGGGCCGGATCACGCGTATCTTCGTCCAGGCGGCGCCCGGGCGCGAGCGTGAGGTGCGGGCGGGCTTGGTGAGGCTGGCGGCGGACCGCCTGAACGTCGAGCCGGCCGACTTCGATGTGACCCTGTTCAGGGTCGCGGCGGCGCCGGCCGACCAGGGTGAGGGTCTGTTCTCGGGGATCAGCGCGCTCGTCGGGTTCCTGTTCGCGTTCAACGCGATGTTGCTGACGCTGCCGCTGCGCCGGCGCCTGATCAGGGGCTTGCGCGCCAACGGCGCGACGCGCGCGGACATCGTGGAGGCGCTGCTGTTCGACGCGCTTGTGCTCGGTGGTTTTGCCGCGCTCGTTGGATTGGCGCTCGGAGACCTGCTCTCGGTCGCCGTGTTTCGATCGAGTCCGGGCTATCTGTCGTTTGCCTTCCCGGTCGGCTCGCAGCGGATCGTGACATGGCAGAGCATCGCGATCGCCGCGGGTGCGGGGCTGCTGGCCGCGTGCATCGGTGTGCTGATCCCGCTCCGCGAGATCTTCTCGCGCTCCGCCGCGGCTTCGGTGTCTCGCAAGCATCACATCCGCGGCTGGTGGACGGTCGGGAGCCTGACCGGCGGACTGTCCTGTATCGCGGCGACGACGGCGATCCTGCTCGCCGCGCCGCAGTCGGCCGTCCTGGGCAGCGTGATCCTGGTCATCGCGCTGCTGTTGTTGCTGGCGCTACTGCTGGACACGATCGTCGCCGTCTTCGATCGCTTGCAATCCCGTTTTGGATCGGCATCGACGCAGATCGCCGTCATCGAGTTACGGTCACCCAAGACGCGATCGCGATCGATCGCGATCGCCGCAACCGGGGCGATCGCCGTGTTCGGCAGTGTCGCGATCCAAGGAGCACAGGCCAATCTGCAGCGCGGTCTCGACCGCGTGGCTCATGACGTAGCCGGGGTCGCCGACCTGTGGGTCGCCCCGCCGGGTACACAGGACCTGCTAGCGACGACCCCGTTTCGCGATACTGCCTCCGCAACGCTTGCGCGTCTCCCTGGGGTTCGAGCTGCCGGCTCCTACCATGCTGGTCTACTCGACTACGGCGATCGCTACATCTGGGTCTTGGCGCCGCCAGAGACCGCGGTGCATCCGCTTCCACCGAGCCAGCTTGTCGAGGGCAACCTCACGCTCGCTACAGCCAGGCTCCGTGCCGGTGGCTGGGCTGTCCTTTCGCAAGCGCTCGCCGCACAGCGGCACCTGCACATCGGCCAGTCCTTCACGCTGCCCTCGCCACGACCGATGACGTTCCGACTCGCGGCGTTGAGCACAAACCTCAGCTGGGCGCCGGGTGCGGTCATCCTCAACCCCGGAGACTATGCGCGTGCCTGGGGCAGTGCCGATCCGAGTGCTTACAACGTCATGCTTGCGCGGGGCGCCTCGCCGACGGTGGTACGTCATGAGATCCAGCGGGCGCTTGGGCCGGCGTCAGGGCTGGTCGTCGAAACCGCGCGGCAGCGCGAACAGAGCCTGCGTGCGGCGAGTCGTCAGGGACTCTCACGCCTGACCCAGATCGCGACGCTCGTCTTGATCGCCACGGTGCTGGCGATGTCAATCGCTATGGGGACGATGATCTGGCAGCGCCGTCCGCGACTCGCTCGTATGAAGGCGCAGGGATATGAGCGCGAGATACTGTGGCGAGCGCTGCTCTGCGAGAGCGGCCTGCTGCTCGGCGCCGGCTGTTCGATCGGCGCCGCGTTCGGCGTCTACGGTCAGCTGCTCATCAGCCACGCGCTGGCGACCGTCACCGGTTTTCCGATCGTCTTCTCGGCCGGGGCTCTGGTCGCGATCTCGAGCTTCGCGTTCGTCAGCGTGGTCTCACTGGCGATCGTCGGGCTGTTGGGCTATCGCGCCGCCGGCGTGCCGCCGAACGTGTAGCCCCCCGGTTCGCGGCCCGCCCGCCTGCATCGGAAGCCGACGTGTAGGCGAGATTTCGAGCTATTCGCGCCGGTTTTCGAGCATTCGGTGTTTGCGGTCCACCCCATCTTCTAGGCTCGGGAAATATCCCAGTCCCACGAAATGTCGATCCGGCACCTCTCGGTCCCAGGCAAGCCTGGGCGTTATCAGTCGCCGCTACCCGTGAGCTGCTGTGGGGACTGCCGGCCGTCTCGCGCGAGATCTACGCATGGCGAGCCCGGGCAGAGGCGATCCCCGACAAGCCGCTGCGCGAAGATGCGCTCGACTCGATTACGCACAAGCGCGATCACGCCGAGGGCGCCGCGCTGTTCTGGGTGCTGCCGAGGAGCCGAGATCGAGGGCTGCTGCGGCTGCTCGTCGCCTATCAGACGATCTGGGACTTTCTGGACAACGTCAGCGAGCGCGACACGGGGGCGGCAAATGCCCGTCAACTGCATCTCGCGCTCGTTGAGGCGCTCGATCCTGGGGCGCCGATATCCGACTATTACAGCCACCATCCGTGGAAGGACGACGGCGGCTATCTACGCGCACTCGTGGAAACCTGTCGCGCGAGCTGCGCGGCGCTGCCGTCCTACTCGCGTGTGCGTCCGCATGTGCTTGCGGGGGTGGCGTTGTGCTCCATCCAGAGCGTTAATCACGATCCCGATCCCGGACGCCGCGACGCCGCGCTCAGAGCCTGGGCCGAGCGCGAGTCGCCCGGGGAGCGAGCAATAACCTGGTTCGAGTTCGCCGCCGCCGCAAGTGGGTTCACGCCGCACCCGCTCCTGGCCCTCGCCGCCGAATCCACGTGCGAGGAGGGTGATATCGCCAGCACTCTGGCCGTCTATTTCCCGTGGGCGTCCTTGGCGATCACGATGCTGGACAGCTACGTCGATCAGCTCGACGACGCCGCCCGCGGCCATCACAGCTACATATCCCACTACGGCGGCGGCGATGTCGCCGTACAGCGCCTCTGTGAGATCGTCGATCGGACCGCGCGTCAAGCACGCGGACTGCGTGACGGTCATCGCCACGCGACCCTCATCGCCTGCATGGTCGCTATGTACCTTTCGAGGGACGGCGCCCACACACCCGATACGCGGGCAGGCAGGCGGGCCATTGCCAATGCGGGCGGCTCTCTCACCCGGCTGCTGCTGCCACTCCTGCGCGTGTGGCGGGCCGCATACCTGCAGCGCGCCGCCGCGAACGGCCGAGGACAGACGCTGCAAGGGGTCCGAGGTGAGCTTCCACCGGGTTCGCGGTTGCCTCAGGCCGCGCAGACATTTGCGATCTGGAAGTCGCCATTCGCCTATCTCGAGCGATGTCGTCTCCGTTACGGCAGCCGCTTCACGATCAACATGACCAGCCATCCACCGCTCGTGTTCCTATCCGACCCCGATGAGATCAAAGCAATGCTCGCCGCTCCCGCCGACGTGCTCCATCCCGGGGCGGGCGCGGATACGATCGAGCCGCTCGTCGGCGAGGAATCGTTCATGCTCCGCGAGGAGGAGGAGCACCTCAACGGCCGCAGGGTGATACTCCCGTCCTTCCACGCCAAGCTGGTGCGAGACCACGCCGAGATGGTCGCCGAGGTGGCACGGCGTGAGATCGCCTCATGGCCTCGCGGGACTCCCTTTGCGCTGCATCCGCGTCTGCGCGCGTTGACACTGGAGGTCGTCCTGCGGACGATCTTTGGCGCTGCGGGGCGCCCCACCGAGCGTCGCCTGTATGCGCTGCGCGATCGCCTGCTCGCGATGCTGTCGGTGACCGGGAGCGCGGTCTTCCCGGAGCCCCTGCTGCGGCATGGTCCCGGGCGGCGAATCTGGGCGCGCTTCCTGCGCGAGCGAGCGGAGGTCGATCGGCTGCTCTACGCGATCATCGAGGATCGGGGATCTTCTGGGGAGGACCCGGACAATCTGCTCAGCAAGCTGCTCGAGGCCCGCAACTCCGACGGCTCGCCGATGTCGCCGCGGCAGGTGCGCGACAATCTGATGTCGGTCGTCCTCGCCGGTCACGAGACGACGGCCTCGGAGCTGGCGTGGGCGTTTCAGCTCCTGGCGCACAACCCGCTCGTGCTCGAGCATCTGATCGAGGAGCTCGACTCGGGGAGCGGCGAGGAGTATCTGACAGCGACGATCCAGGAGGTGTTGCGCCACCGGCCCGTGTTCCTGTTCGCGATCCCGCGCGTGGTCAAGCAGCCGATCGAAGTCGGCGGCTGGACGTACCGCCCCCCGGCTCAGCTGCTGGGGTGCATCTATCTCGTGCACCACGACCCGGAGCTCTATCCCGAGCCCGACGAGTTCCGCCCCGAGCGTTTCCTGGGGGCGTCGCCGGCGAGGTCCACGTGGCTGCCGTGGGGTGCGGGACGCAAGCGCTGCCCGGGCCTGCATCTGGCGACGCTCGAGATGAAGACCGTGCTGCGCACGGTGCTCGCGAGCATGACCGTTCGGCCCGCCGGCGGGAGGATCGAGCATCCGCGCTGGCGGAGCGTGATCGTGACCCCGCACGCGGGCTCGCGCGTGGTGCTCGATCCCCGCCGCTGAGGGCTTTCGACGGGGATCGGCCCCGGGGGATGGCCGGGGGCTCGCGTGGGCCGCTGAAAATTGATGGCGACGCGTCACTATGCAAGAGGCGCCGCAGTCGTCAGTATCGAGGTATGCCCCAGATCTCGGAGAACGGAATTAAAATCGAGCTGTCGAAAGCTCAGATCAATCAGGTCGTCCGCGAGGCCTCGGAGGACGATGGCCTGCTCGGCTTGTTGGGCGGGCTGGAGGACCTCGACGTCAAGGCTTCCTCGATGCCGATGGACGATGTGCGGCTGTCGCGTTCGCTGTTGCGGGGACTGATGGTCCTCGCGTCCTATCCCACCGACGGAAGCACTCGGTCGGTCACGGACGTTGCCCACCAGCTTGGCATGGGCATCTCAACGACACACCGCTACACGTCGACGCTCGTGGAAGTCGGCGTGCTGGAGCGCGACCCGGAGTCGCGTCAGTACCGGCTCGCGAAGAAGAGTTGAGCGCGGGAGGGAGTCGCTGAAGAGCCTGGAGGATAGGGGCTCTGAGCAGGCTGTCCTGACCGATCGGGGATCGGAGGATCCCCGATCGGTGGCAGGGCGTTGATGGACCAAGCAGGGCGGGGGCGGCGCGGGCCTACGCCGCGGCCGGCCGGCTCGGCCTGCTGCCGGCTGGCCCGCCCGGGAGGACTTCCTTCTATCATCGCGAAAGATGCTAGGCTGGTGGCGATGTCCGCCCACGACTGATGGAGGTTGCTTGCTCATGTCTCGAACCAGGTTGATCCTCATGGCCCTGCTGGCCGCGTTCGTCGTGAGCGCGGTCGTGCTGGCGCCGGCGATGGCGGAACCCAAAAAATGCGCGACGGGCTCCACTCATTGGGTGTTCTGTTACAACAACAACGAAGAAATGAGCAACCAGAAAGCGGAAGGCTCGGGTGGCACGGCGATCCTGGCCTCTACGATCGGCGGCGAGGCAAAGTTTGAATGTGACAGCAGCACGCTGGCGGCGGAACTGGAAGCATCGGGTAAAGGTAAAGGCACGATCACCCTTCATAAATGTAAGGAGACGCTGCCAGAACATTGTCGGCTCACGGCGGCAGAGGAAACAGAAATTAAACTCCCCTTTGCCGAGACCCTGAGCAGCGAATATAAAAAAGGAGTACCACCGGAAGCCGCGTTTGCCGGCACGCAGGCAGGTGAAGAAATTTATGATCTGGGGATAGAACACGAAACCAGTGCATGCCCGATCCCTACGGGAAGTTACGCAATAACCGGTAAACAGGAAACGGAACTCCCCAAAGCGGAAGAATCGCTGACCGAACACGAAATCGTCGCCAAAAAATCCCTTAGCGACATGAAAATCGGCGGTAACGCAGCTTCGTTGAGCGCCACGGATAAAGTCAAAATGTCCTCGTCACACGGCGGCTCGTCGGCTTGGTACGTCGGGTTGGGCAATTAATTCGTCACATTCCAAACATCTAAATATACGACTGGGGCCTGACGCCCAAAGGATCGCTGGAGGCGCGGGAATAGCCCGTGAGAAGGTAGGATGGGCCGGGTGGGGATCCGGGGAGACCTGTCTGGCGGTGCGCGCGCTGGACGGGTACTGCTGACGATGCTGACATTTGTCGTCGCTGGAATGGTGCCGACGGCACTGGCCCAAGCGGAAGGTTGTCCAAACGAACAGATCCGCAAGGAGCAACTCTACGGGTTGCGGCTCCCGGACTGCCGCGCCTACGAGCAGGTCTCGCCCTTGCAGAAGAACCTGACGGACGCCGCCGGAGAGCCTGGAATCGTGCAGGCCTCCTCCTCCGGCGAAGGCGTGAGCTTCTTCGCCGTCGCACCCTTCCCTGGGACGGCGGGGTCGGCGGGACAGTTTCCAACGTACCTCGGCGTTCGCTCTCCCGACGACGAATGGCTGACCGAGGGGCTCCTGCCCGCAGCCGCCCCTGGCTCGGGCGACCAGGTGATCGGCCTGACCGAAGATCTCGCCAGGACAATCCTGCTGGCGGAAGAACCCCTTCTCGCACCGGGCGCCGAACCTGGCGCACGCAATGCCTATGTCGAGGACAACGCCACCAGCTCCTACCAGTTGCTGGCTCCGAACATCGGGCCCGAAAAGCTCAGCTTCGCCGATGGGACGCCCGGCGACGCCCGCATCCTCTTCGAAACCAAGGCACAGCTCCCCACTACGAATGTGGCGCCGGCACCGGGGGTCACCAACCTCTACGAATGGAACGAAGCCAAGCCGCTCGGGGAACGGGTCAGCCTGGCCGGTGTGCTGCCCAACAACGAAGCGCCGAACGGTGGGTCGGCCGCCGGTCCCGGCGGTCTCGCGATCGCGCCAAAGGAGCCCGGAGGCTCTACGAGCGAATTCTACACGCAGAACACAATCTCCGAAGACGGCGCTCGCGTCTTCTTCAGCGACGTCGAAACAGGCATCGTCTACATGCGCGAACCCGAAACCGAAAGGACGATTCAGGTCTCGGCTGGGACCGCGCCGGCGTACTGGCGCGCGGCGACACCGAGCGGCTCGTTCGTTTTCTACACCGAAGGCGAAGACCTCTACAGGTACAACGTCGATGACGGACAGAGGGAAGCGCTAACGAGCGGCGCGGCGGGCGTGCAGGGGACGCTCGGGATCTCAAATGACGGCTCGTACCTCTACTTCGTAGCCACGGGCAAGCTGGCGAGCAACGAGAACGGCAACGGGGAAGCAGCGGAAAGCAGCGCCGACAACCTCTACGAGTGGCACGAAGAAATCGCGACCCACACGGTAGCCACGACCTTCATCGCGAGACTGCTGGGACCGAACGCCGGATTGCCCCAAGACGAACCCGACTGGCGTGACCATGACGAGGGCACGTCCGAAGGCGGCGGCCCTTCTGGGGGAGAGAAGAGCTCTCGCGTCACTCCCAATGGCAGAGCGGTCCTGTTCATCTCGGTCTCACGCTTGACGAGCTATGACAACGATGGCGAGATCGAGATCTATCTGTACGATGCGGACCGCCCGCTGTCTTCCGGTAATCCGCTCTGCGTGTCGTGCAATCCAAGCGGAATTCCGGCTACCGGCGACGCACGCCTCACCAGCAGGAATCTCGACCTGCCCGCATCTCCCGAAAGGCGTAACGCCTTTCTAACACGCAACCTATCCAGCGATGGCAATCGTGTATTCTTCCAGACCGAAGAAGCCCTCGTACCTGAAGATACGAACAACCAGTTGGATGTGTATGAGTGGGAGCGCGAAGGCGCCGGCTCGTGCGAACGCACCGCCCCGAGCTTCAGCGCAAGCGACGGCGGCTGTCTCTACCTGATCTCCACGGGCCAGAGCGATAGCCCGTCCTACTTCGGCGACGCCAGCGCCGACGGCAGCAATGTATTCTTCTTCACCCGCCAGTCGCTCGTGGCTCAGGATCAGGATCTCAACGTCGACGTCTACGTCGCCCGCGTCGACGGTGGGATCGCCGCCCAGAACCCGCCGCCGCCTCCGGTGGCGTGCACGGGCGAAACGTCGTGTCGTACCTCGTCTGACCCGTCGCCAGTATTCGACGCCCCATCCAGCGCCACGATCGCCGGTGAAGGCAACCTTGTGCCCCAACCGGCGGCCAAGCCCAACCCGAAGCCACTGACGCGCACGCAGAAGCTTGCCCGTGCGCTGAAGGCGTGTAAGCAGCAGCCGAGGAAGCAGCGACGGGGCTGCGAAGTGCGGGCGAGTAAGCGCTACGGCAAGCGGGCGACGAACACGGCTCGTCGGCGATGAGGGCGCTTGCGGTCGGGGTGCTGATGGTGGGGATGGCGTTCGCGCTCGCGAGCCCGGCATGGGCGAGCGAAACCTTCGGGGTCGAAGCGTTCGCTAATTCGATCGCAAGCAACGCGGAAGGCCCGCTCGCGACCCAGGCCGGCTCGCACCCATACGCGCTGACGACAACGATCATCTTCAACCACGAAGTGACGGGAGAAAACGAAAGCTTCGAGGAAAATCTGAACGGAGAAGAAGTCCCCCTGGGAGAACCAGACGTATTCACGCACATCTATGGAAATCCCAGAGATCTCGAAGTGAACCTGCCCACTGGTCTGGTGGTGAATCCCGCCGCGACGAGCGTGAAATGCACCGAGGCGCAGCTCGAGACCAGCCCCAGCGCCGGTGGCTCTTGCCCGGCGGCTTCAGCGGTGGGGACGGTCACCGTCTACATCAACGGCTTGGGCGAGAAAATAAAAGGGGCGGTGTACAACATGATGCCCCCGCCGGGAGTGTCCGCGGAGCTGGGGGTCGATCCCGGCGCGTTGGGCCTCGTCATCCACATCGTGGGTAGGGTCCGCACCGGCGGCGATTATGGCTTCTCCGCCGATGTTTCGGAAATCGCCCAGACGGCCTCGATCTATGGTTTGCAGCTCACCCTCTGGGGCAACCCGTCTTCCCCAAGCCACGATGCGCAACGGGGCGTATGCGCCGCGAGCGGGAAAGTTGCAAAAGCAATCGAAGAAGAAGAATGGGAAAACGAAAATAAAAGGAAAGGCAAGAGCACAAAAGAATATGGGTTCAGCTGTCCGACGGAAGGGACAGGGGCCCCGCTGCTGACCATGCCCGGAACCTGCACGGGCGAAACGCTGACGACCACGATGAGCGTGGACTCCTGGCAGGAACCGGGAACCCTGAACCCGGATGGAACCCCCGACCTGAGCGATCCGCGCTGGAAGACCGCAACCTCGTCCTCCCCGCCCGTCACGGGCTGCGAAAGCCTGGCGTTCACCCCAACCCTGAACGTGCAACCGGCGCCCGAAGTCGCAACGGCGGAATCGCCAACCGGGCTGAACGTCGATCTGACGCTCCCGCACGAAGAAAGCATGGAAGGACTGGCCGAGGCGGACCTGAAGCAGCTGACGGTGATGCTGCCACCGGGAATCGCTATCTCGCTGTCGGCCGCGAACGGGCTGGGGGCGTGCACGAATACGCCGGAACCGGGAAGGCCCGAAGGCGAGATCGCGCTGCATTCGACCGAACCGGCGCGGTGCCCGGAATCGTCGAAGCTCGGCGAAGCCGAAGTGGTCACACCGCTGCTCGAAGGACCGCTGAAGGGCGGGGTGTACCTGGCGCAGCAAGAAACGTTCGCAGAATCGCTGATCGGGCTGTACGTCGTCGTCGAAGGCGACGGCGTACAGATCAAGCTCGGCGGCAAGGCAACACTCGACCCGAATACGGGTCAGATCACGATTGAGCTCGAACAGATCCCGCAGCTGCCCGTCGGCGAGATCAAGCTGAGCCTGTACGGTGGCCCACGGGCGGCGCTGATGACCCCGTCCGACTGCGGGAGATACACGACCACATCGCAGCTCACCCCGTGGAGCGCCGGCGCGCCGGCCGAACGGTCGAGCGAATTCACGGTTGACTCGGGTTGCGGCGATGGCTTCAGCCCATCGTTCACGGCCGGTATGACGGACACCCAGGCGGGCGCGTTCAGCCCGTTCAGCATCACGTTCTCACGTCAGGACGGCGAACAGCGCCTGGGCGGCATGCGCGTCGTCTGGCCTCGTGGCCTGCTGGCAGTGCTCGCGAGCGTGGCGCAGTGCCCGGAACCGCAGGCATCGCAAGGGGAATGCGGGACCGCAAGCGAAATCGGTGAAGCGACGATCGGCGCCGGTCCCGGGGAAGACCCGTTCTGGATCAAAGGCGGCAGGATCTATCTGACCGGGCCCACCCTCCTGGAAGGAGCCACCCTCCCGGCCGAGGGACTTAATCCTTCGTCTGTCGCGCCGTTCGGTCTCTCTATCGTCATCCCCGCCGTCGCGGGGCCGTTCGACCTCGGTAAAGAGGTCGTGCGTGCGAGCGTGGAAGTGGACTCGCACACCGGGCAGCTCATCATCTCAAGCGATCCGCTGCCGACCATCGTCAAAGGCGTGCCGCTGGACATCCGCACCGTCAACATGAGGATCGACCGCTCGGGGTTCGTGTTCAACCCGACCAACTGCTCGCCGCTGTCGGTGACAGGGACGCTCACCTCGACCAGCGGCGTGAGCGCAACCGTCGCAAATTCGTTCGAGGCGGTGAACTGTGCAAGCCTGCCTTTCAAGCCGAAGCTCACGGCGCTGACACACGCGCAGACGAGCAAGGAGGATGGCGCCTATCTCCACATCAAGATTGTCTCGGCACCGGGGCAGGCGAACATCGGCAAGCTCAAGGTCGATCTCCCCAAGCAACTGCCCTCGCGCCTGGAGACGCTGCAGCGAGCTTGCCGGGCCGCCGTGTTCGATGTGAACCCGGCGGGGTGTCCGGCGGCAGCGGTCGTGGGGACGGCGTGGATCGTCACTCCGGTGCTGAGGAACCAGCTCACCGGGCCGGCCTATCTCGTCTCGCACGAGGGAGTGGCCTTCCCGGACCTCGTGATCGTCCTGCAGGGCGAAGGGATCACACTGGATTTGGAAGGGCAGACGGACATCAGAAAGGGCGTCACCTCGAGCACGTTCAGGTCGATCCCCGACGCCCCGATCTCGACGTTCGATCTCGTGCTCGCCGACGGGCCGCACTCGGTGCTCGCGGCTGACCTTCCGGCGAAAGCGAAGCGGAGCATGTGCCGACAGAGCCTCGCCATGGGAACGGCGCTCACCGGTCAGAACGGCGCTGTGATCAAACAGACGACGGAGATTGCCGTCTCCGGCTGCCCAAATAAGGTCAAGAACAAGGCAGGCAGGAAGAGAGAGAAAAAGGGAGCGGGTACGAAGAAAGCGAGTAAGAATAAGAAGAGAGAAGATAAATGAGGCGGTTTCCCCGGCGGGTCGTGCTCGGTGTGACGGTTCTGGCGGTGCTCGCGGTGGCGGTGGCGGTGGCGGTGCTAATTTCGACAGGGGGATCCAAGGTGGACTATGCGCAGTTCAAACAATGTCCGCTGGGCAACCCGGCGACCAAGCTGTGCCTGTTCACGCAGACCGAAGGCGGAGAGTTCGTCGCCGGCTCCAAGACGGTGCCGATCTCAAGGACGATCACACTGCAGGGTGGGGTGCATATCGTGGAAAGCAAGGAAAAGGAAATCGTCAAGGACGAGTTCATCGCGGCGAAAGATGGCGAAACCGTGTCCAAGGCGCCGCAGCCCGTCCCCGGTGGCCTGGAAGGAGTCGTGGATCCCAAGCGCCTGGCGCCGGCGCTGCGGGTGCTCTACAAAGAGTTCATCGACAGGGGCATCACAGAGGTGACCGCCACGATCGAACTGGCGGCGCCCGCGAGCTCGATCGGCATCGACGTGCAGGACCTGATCGAAGCGGAAGGAACGGCGTTGGCGCTGCCGGTGAAGGTCAAGCTGAGCAACGGATTTCTCGGCGCAAGCTGTTATATCGGCTCAAACGCGGATCCAATCTCGCTACGGCTGACGACAGGCAGGGTGGATCCTCCAAAGCCAAATAAGCCAATCAAAGGAAAAGTCGGAAAAGCAAAGCTCGAAGATGACTACAACCTGACCGTCATCAAAGGAAGCTCGCTCGTCAACAACGCGTTCGCGGCGCCGGCGGCCAGGGGCTGCGTCAAAACAGGCGACCCCGCGATCGATCCAGCCATCGACGCCAAGCTGGGCCTACCAGCGGGGCCCGGACACAACACCGTCATCCTCGACGGCACGCTCCAGGACGCAAACGCCCCGGCGGTGAAGGCCAGCCGCTAAGGGCGCGTAGAAAAATAAGTCAGCAGGTTTTGTAGTGTGTTTGTAGAACTCTGGAGGCGTGGTCGATGAGGTAGCGATCGGTGAGCGGTTCAGGTCGATGGCACCGGAGTTGAACGAGCG